>Ga0137415_10004621_pt1 | contig 13617 bp, 12 predicted proteins | sample CZODoug3_1_1_16f_FD_183082 | JGI IMG/M metagenome (GOLD analysis project Ga0137415, IMG submission 183082) | Vadose zone soil fungal communities from Angelo Coast Range Reserve, California, USA - CZODoug3_1_1_16fungal (Hybrid Assembly) | ecosystem: Environmental > Terrestrial > Soil > Vadose... | reverse complement strand
TGCCTGCCGCTGGTGGCCAAGCTCGCCGACCGGGGCCCGCTGACCGTGATCACCAACTTCCTCGAGGTGGCCAGGATCGTCGGCGCCGGCGCGAACATCGAGGTGCTGCTGCTGGGCGGTGAGTACTCGGCCGACTTCGACGCGGTCTTCGGCCACGACGTCTACCAGGCCCTGCGGGGCATCCGCGCGGACTACTACTTCAGCTCCGCACCGGCCATCGCGGCGGGCACCCTCTACCAGGCCGCACGGCGCTCGAGCAGCGTCAAGCGCGCCATGCTCGAGGCGTCGGCCCGGCACGTGCTGCTCGCCGACCACACGAAGTTCGGCCGCACCGCGCCGTTCGTCGTCTCGCACGCGCGCGACTACGACGTGCTGGTCACCGACGACCAGGCGCCGGAGGAGGAGCTCGGCGCGTGGAGCGCGGAGGGCGCGACCGTCACGATCGTGCCGTCCAGATCCTAGGTCGGAGCCCGCCCCACCGGCCGATCCGGCGCCGACTCGCCGGCCCCATGATCAACGGACTCTCCGCGTGATGCGGGCTGTGCGCCTGCTGATCACCGATTCTGGGGCGTCTCGTCGAAACTCACCGCGCCGGAGCCGCCGCGTAGCAGCTGGGCCCGCAGCGCAATGTTGACCAGCACGCAGGGCCACCACACCTGACGCAGTTGCCCGCAGCCGTCGCAGCGACCGTCCGCTCGCCGAGCATGTGCCCGCAGCGTTCGCTCGACCGCGCCCGGTTGCGCCGCCAGGAACCACGCCGCCGCCTCGATCGGATCGGGCTCAGCTGGCACGTCGGCCCGTCGCGGTGGCGCGGAAGAGAAGCGATCCGAGGGGATGTCGACCACGTAACCCATAATTGCAGAGTCAAAACAGAATATCTATGTAATTACACTATCGGATTGACAGATCGGTGCTCGAACGGTCACACTCAGCGGGAGTCGCACGCCACGTGGGGGGACGGATGGACAGGATGATCCTGCGTCGGGCCGAGTGCCCGAATGGCAAGACCTGCCCGACGATCGAGCGGGTGGACGGGGGATTCGATCTGATCGGCTTCCGCCGCGACGACCCGAACCTGCCCTCCGACGAAGCTCGCATCCATTGGCCGGACAACGCCCAAATGCTGCCCGAACTCACCGACCTGCACGTCGCGGACCTTGACGCATATTTCGAGCAGCATCGCCGCACCCCCGGTGACTTGCTCCGAGTTCAGACCCTCCGGCAGTACAGCGTCGCCAGCGACGACGAGGACTTCCGCCGCTACGTCGCCGGCGAGTCCGAGCCACAGTCGTCGTACCGCGACGCTTGGTTCGAGGAGCTTCGCAATGACACCGCCGCCGGGCGAGTCTGGCGCAACGTCCACATTGTCGATCTGCCGTTGAACGACTACCTCCGATACCAGTTCGAATGGGGCTACGTCCACAACGTCCGGGCCGGCCAAGACGTGCGGGTGCTCGACACCGCGGCCCAGCCGGAGGCCGGGGAGTTCTTCCGCGCCGGTGACTTCTACGTATTCGAGAGCGAGCGGATCCTGCGCATGCGCTATGCCGAGGACGGACGTTTCCTGGGCGCTGCCGGCTCGGGCGCGTCCAGCACGGCGGGGTATGTGGCGCTGGCCGAGCTGGCGTGGCGACTGGCGACCCCGTTCGACGACTGGTGGGTCGGGCACCCGGAGTACCACCGGACGAGTCAGTAGGTTTAATTTCGGGGTGGCCGAGCAGCCGAGCGGAGGACGAGACGAGCTGTCCCGCACGTTGCGGGGACTGCGTCTCGCCGCCGGGCTGACCGGAAAGGACGCGGCCGAGGTATCCGGCCTGTACCCGTCCAAGATCTCCCGCATCGAACGGGGTCGCACCGTGCCGTCCGAAGATGACGTCACGTTGCTCGCCCGCGTGTACCGAGCCTCGCCAGCAGACCGCCGTCGGCTCCTGGAGATGGCCCGCGACGTCAAGGCGGAGAACCGGCGGGTCGTGTTCAACCGCGACCTGGGCGGTGTGCAGGAGCGGTTCGGGCGCATCGAAGAACAGTCCGCGCTGGTCCGCACGTTCTCGCCGAACGTGTTGCCCGGCCTGCTGCAGTCTCCCGACTACGTCCGCGCGCTGTTCGGCCCCGGCCAGGACTCCGAGGACACCGTCGAGCAAGGTATCGCGGCACGGTTGGCCCGGCAGCGGATCCTCGACGACGAGCTGAACCCGCGACGGTTCGTCATCCTCACCACCGAAGGCGCCCTCGGCTGGGCCGCCGGCCCGCCGGAGCTGATGATCGACCAGGTTGAGCGCATCCTGGCCGCCACCTACCGGCGCAACGCACGAGTCGGCATCGTCCCGTTCGGCCGCCCCGCGCGGGTGTTCCCGCTGCACAGCTGGGACCTCTACGACCAGCGCGCGGTCATCGTCGGCACCACCACCGCGACCGCCATGCTGACCGAGCCGCGCGACGTCGCCACCTACGTCGAGCTCACCGACGAGCTGGAGCGGCTGGCCGTCTACGGCGACGAGGCCCGCGACATCCTCAACCGGGTCGCGGAGCGCTACCGACGTCTCATCTCACCGTGAACGACGACCCTCCGACGAGCCACGCCAGCCGGAATGCTCAGGCGCAGCGCAGCTCCACGGTGCCGAGCCGGTCCGCCGAGGCCACCACCACGTCGCCGGGGGCCACCGGCACAGCGGCGGTGAGCCCACCGGAGAGCACCACCTCGCCGGCGCGCAGGCCTTCGCCCTCGGCCGCCAGCGCCCGGACCAGCCAGGCCACCGCCGCGGCCGGGTGGCCCAGCGTCGCCGAGCCGGCCGCGGTGGCCACCACCTCGCCGTTGTGCTCCAGCACCACGCCGACCAGCCGCAGGTCGAACCCGGCCGGTGGCACCGGGGCGCCGATCACGTACCGGGCGGCGGAGGTGTTGTCCGCCACCACGTCGGCCATGGTGAACCGGTAGTCGCGGTACCGGGAGTCCAGGATCTCCACCCCGACGGCCACCCCGGCGGTCGCGGCCAGCACCTCGGAGGCCGTCACGTGCGGCCCGGCCAGGTCGCGGCCCAGGATCAGGACGATCTCCGGCTCGGCCCGGGGCTGGATCAGCTCGCCGGTGCGCAGCGGGGCGCCCAGGTCCAGCGCGTGCCCGGCGGCCAGGAAGCCGTACACCGGGTCCTTCACCCCGACCTGTGCCTGCTTGGCCGGCGAGGTGATGCCCAGCTTCCACCCGGCCAGCGGGCCGGCCTGCTCGCGCAGCGCGCGCTGGACGGCGTACCCGGTGGCCAGGTCCAGGTCCGGGGTGTCGTCGGAGAGTTGGTCGATGGCGGTGCGGTCGGCGACCGCCTTGCTCAGCCGGGCTGCCAGCTCGGTCACGTTGGCCATCTCAGGCTCCCCCCGTCGCTACGTTGCCCGAGCCCGCGACCACCCGGACGGTGACCGCCCCGAGGCGGTCGAACTCGGCGCGGAACACGTCGCCGTCGTGCATCGGCACCGCGGAGTGCAGCGCGCCGGTCATCACCAGGTGCCCGGGTTCCAGCGCGACGCCGTTCTCCCCCAGCACGTTGGCCAGCCAGGCCACCACGGCCACCGGGTCGCCCAGCGCGGCCGCGCCGGCGCCGGTGTCCACCAGCTCGCCGTTGCGGGTCAGCGTCATGCCGATCAGCCGGGTGTCCAGGTTCTCCACCGGCACCAGCCGGCTGCCGGTGGCCACCGCGCCGTTGGAGGCCAGGTCGGCCACCGTGTCGGCCAGCTTGATCCGCCAGTCCTGGATGCGCGAGTCCACGATCTCCATCGCGGCCGCCGCGCCGCGGATCGCCTGCCGGGCCTCGAGCGGGGTGACCCCGGGCCCGGCCAGCCGGGAGCCGAGCACGAAGACGATTTCGGCTTCCAGCTTGGGCTGGATGAACCGGTCCAGCGGGATCGCGTCGCCGTCGCCGTACACCGTGGACGCCAGCACCGGCCCGTAGTCGGGGGAGTCCACCCCGATCATGCGCTGCATCGGTTTGGAGGTCAGGCCGACCTTGTAGCCGATGATCCGGTCCCCGTCCGCGAGCAACAGCGGCACCAGCTCGCGCTGGATGGCGTAGCCGTCGGCCATCCCCAGCGTCGGGTCCGCGTCGGTGAACGGGGGGATCGGCACCCGGGTCCGCCGGGCCTCGTACAGCGCACGTGCCTTGTCGGGCGCGTCGGTCACGGGCATCGTTCAGCTCTCCTTGTGGTGGGCGAGATCGGGGGCCCAGCCCAGCCGGCGGGACACGGCCTCGCCGGCGTCCATGACAGTCTGCGCCAGCCGCCGGCGCGGCACTCCGCGAAACCGGGTGACCGGTGCGTTGACGCTGATCGCGGCGACCACCTCACCGCTGGGGTCGCGGACCGGGGCGGCCAGCGAGGCCACCCCCACCTGGCGTTCGTTGATGGCCTCGGCCCAGCCCCTGGTCCGCACCGTGCTCAGCTCGTCGCGCAGCCGGGAGGGGTCCACGATGGTGTGCCGGGTCAGCGGGGTGAGCTGGACCCTGGCCAGGTAGGCGACCCGCTCCGGTTCCTCCCGGAAGGCCAGCAGCACCTTCCCCGAGCTGGTGCAGTAGAGCGGGACCCGGCGGCCCGGATCGCCGAAAAGCCGCAGCGAGTGGGCGCTGTCCAACCGCTCGAGGTAGACGACGTCGTCGCCGTCCGGCACCCCCACCTGCACGCTCTCGCCGGTCTGCTCGCGCAGCCGCACCAGCACCGCGCCGGCGGCGCCGTGCAGGTCCATGCGCAGCCGTACCGCCTCGCCGAGCTCGAACATCACGATGCCCAGCCGGTAGCGCCCGGTGCCACGGTCCTGTTCCACCATGCCCTCGTCCAGCAGCGTGGTGAGCAGCCGGTGCACAGTGCTCTTGCCGAGGCCGAGCCGGCGGGACAACTCCGCGACGCCGAGCTCTTCCTCCCTGGTCAGGAACGCCTTGAGCAGCCGGGCGGCGTTGCGCACGGTGGACAGTGTCGCGTCAGGCATCACCCGCCGCCCGTCGTGTTCGGCTATCCGGAACGCTGATCGTCCCGGTGGGGAAGCTAGGTCGAGTACCGCGGAGGCGTCAAGGGCCCTCGATGCGCGTCCGGCCGAGGTGGGGCAGAGTAGGGCCCATATCCGCCGAGCACCTGGCGGGTGGACGAACCTGGAGGAGTGCGCCGGTGACCCTGCAGTCTGAGAAAGCCGGGCAGTCTGAGCAAGCCGGGCAGTCGGAGAAGGCCGGACCGGCCACGCCGGTGGAGTTCTCGTTGGCTGGGCGGTACACCGCCGGCGCGGGCCCCGTGCTGCTCACCGGCGTGCAGGCGATCGCCCGGCTGCTGGTGGAGCAGCACGCGGCGGATGCCCGCGCCGGCCTGCGCACCGCCTCGTTCGTCTCCGGTTACCAGGGCAGCCCGCTCGGCATCCTGGACAAGGCCCTGACCAGCGCACCCGAGCTGGTGGAGACGGCCGGGCTGAAGTTCGTCCCCGCCGTGAACGAGGAGCTGGCCGCGACGGCGATCTGGGGCAGCCAGGTGGAGGTGCCCGGCCGGCATCGCGGCGTGGATGGCGCCGTCGGACTCTGGTACGGCAAGGCGCCCGGGGTGGACCGGGCCGGCGACCCGATGCGGCACGGCAACATGTGCGGCGCCGACCCGCGCGGCGGGGTGCTGGTGCTCGCCGGCGACGACCCGGCCTGCAAGTCCTCCACCATCCCGTGCATGAGCGAGCGGACGCTGGCCGGGTACGGGCTGCCGGTGCTGTTCCCGGGCAGCGCCGAGGAGATCGTCCGGCTGGGCCGCTACGGCGTGGCGCTGTCCCGCGCCTCCGGTCTCTGGGTCGGCATGAAGATCGTCGCCGACGTGGCGGACGGCGTGTGGACGGTGGACGGCTCGGTCTCCGACGTGCCGATCACGGTGCCCGAGCTGGAGTGGGAGGGCCGGCCGTGGCGCTACGAGCAGGTCCCGATGCTGCTGCCGCCTGATTCCATGCGCGCCGAGGAGCAGCTCTACGGTCCGCGGTGGGCGATGCTGCACGAGTTCCTCACCGCCAACCCGGTGAACACCGTCGAGCTGGACACCCCGGACGCCTGGTTGGGCATCGTGGCCGGGGGGAAGACGTTCCACGACGTCCGCCAGGCGCTGCACGACCTGGGGCTGGACGACGAGGCGTTGCGCCGCTCGGGCATCCGGCTGCTGCGCCTCGGCATGATCCACCCGATCCAGCGTGACCTGCTGCGGGGCTTCGCCGAGGGCTTGGACACCGTGCTGGTGGTGGAGGAGAAGACGGCGTTCGTGGAGGCGGCGATCCGGGAAGCGCTGTACCGGCAGCCGAACGCGCCGGAGGTGATCGGCTCGGCGGACCCGGCCGGTGCCCCGCTGGTGCCGGTGGCCGGCGAGCTCACCGCCGGCGCGCTGGCCGGCCCGCTGCGCCGGGTGCTGCGGGCCCGCTCCGAGGTCGCCGAGCGGCTGGCGCCACCGGACCTGGCGTCCCGCCCGGTGCTCGAACTGCTGCCGGTGAGTCGCACCCCGTACTTCTGCTCGGGCTGCCCGCACAGCCGCTCCACGCTGCTGCCGGAGGGGTCGGTGGCCGGCGGCGGGATCGGCTGTCACGCCATGGTGGCGCTGGCCGGCCGACCGGGCACCGCGGTGAGCTCGATGACCCAGATGGGCGGTGAGGGCGCCCAGTGGATCGGCCAGTCCGCGCTGTTGGACGGCGGGGATGGCTCAGCCGGCCCGCCACACATGTTCCAGAACATCGGCGACGGCACGTTCGCGCACTCCGGCCAGTTGGCCGTGCAGGCCTGTATCGCGGCCGGGGTGTCGATCACCTATAAGATCCTTTACAACCGGGCCGTGGCGATGACCGGCGGGCAGGACGCCGAGGGCGGCCTCGAGGTTCCGGAGCTGACCCGCAAGCTGGCCGCCGAGGGCGTCGTCAAGATCATCGTCTGCGCCGACGAGCTGGAGCGGTACAAGGCGCTGGGCGCGCTCGCCCCGGGGGCCCAACTGTGGCACCGGGACCGGCTCGACGAGGCGCAGCGGGAACTGGCGGCCGTGCGCGGGGTGACCGTGCTGATCTACGACCAGCGCTGCGCCGCCGAGTCCCGCCGGCTGCGCAAGCGGGGCACCATCCCGATCCGGCCGACCCGAGTGGTGATCAACGAAGCGGTCTGCGAGGGCTGCGGGGACTGCGGGGTACAGAGCAACTGCCTGTCCGTGCAGCCGGTGGACACCGAGTACGGGCGCAAGACCCGGATCGACCAGACCTCGTGCAACACCGACTACACCTGCCTCAAGGGCGACTGCCCGTCCTTCGTGACCGTGCAGGTCCCGGCCGGGGGTGCCCGGAAGGCGCCGCGCGCCAGGCCGGAGCCGCCGGCGGTCCCGGACGTGCCGGGCCGGGCCGCGGGGCTGTCCAATACCGGGACGGTGGACATCTTCCTGGCCGGTATCGGCGGCACTGGCATCGTCACGGTGAACCAGGTGCTGGGCAGCGCCGCGGTGCGGGACGGGCTTGCGGTGCACGGCGTGGACCAGACCGGGATGTCCCAGAAGGCCGGCCCGGTGACCTCGCACCTGCGGGTGGCCGCCGCCGCCGATGCGCTGGCCCCGGCCAACCGGGTCGGCGCCGCCCAGGCGCACTGCTACCTGGCCTTCGACCCGCTGGTCGGCGCGGACGACAAGAACCTGGCCTACGCCAGCCAGGCGACCACCACGGCCGTGGTGTCAACCAGCGAGGTGCCCACCGGCGCCATGGTGCGGGACGCGTCGGTGGTGGCACCGGCCGGCGCGACGCTGCTGGACCGGATCTCCGGCAGCGTGCGCGAGCTGGTCGCGCTGGACGCGTCCTCGGCCGCGCTGGCCCTCTTCGGCGACGCAATGCCGGCGACGTTCCTGCTGGTCGGGGCCGCGTACCAGAGCGGAGCGCTGCCGTTCTCGGCGGCCGCCATAGAGTGGTCGATCGAGCTGAACGGGGTGGCGGTGGCCGCGAACACGGCCGCATTCCGCTGGGGACGGGTGGCGGTGGCCGACCCGGCGGCGTTCGCCTCGGCCACGGGCTCCGACGCCGGGGACGCCGGGCCGGCCGGATCACCGGACCTGCCCGCCGGCCTGGACCTGGGCGAGCTGGCCGGGGAGACCCGCCGGCTGGCCGCCGTCCGGGCCGCCCAGCTGGTCGGCTTCCAGAACACCGCCACCGCGCGCCGCTACCTGGACGTGGTGCGCGCCGCCTGGTCCGCCGAGCGCGCGCTGGGGGAACGCACCGACTACAGCCGGGCGGTGGCGCGCGGGCTGCACAAGCTCACCGCGTACAAGGACGAGTACGAGGTGGCCCGGCTGCTCACCGATCGCGAGTTCGAGCGGCGCCTGGCCGCCGAGGTCCCGGGCGGCACCAAGCTCCGCTACCGACTGCACCCGCCGGTGCTGCGGGCCATGGGCCGGGATCGCAAGATCGCCTTCGGGCCGTGGTTGAAGCCGGTGCTGCGCGGTCTGGCGATGGGCAAGCGGCTGCGCGGGACGCCGTTGGATCCGTTCGGCCGCACCGAGGTTCGCCGGATGGAGCGCGAGCTGCGGGACTCCTACACCGCGATGATTGCCCGCCTGACCGCCTCGCTGACCGAGGCGAACCACGACACGTCGGTGGCCGCCGCGCAGGCCGCCGACCTGGTGCGCGGCTACGAGGGGGTCAAGGCCGCCAACGTGGTCCGGTACCGTGAGCGGCTGGCCGAGCTCGGTGTTGGTATCGGATAGGTCGCCGCCCGTGATCGGGTGAGCGCGTGGTGTGGCCGCACGGTCCCCTCCGTGCGCCCGACTTGCGCATATGGGGGAACGATCGGGGGTCAGCCCCTACGGTGAGTAGGGGCTGCTCCACTGACTCCGGGGGAATGCTCCGCCAGGCTTCCCGGTGCAGACAGATGCCACGGCTCCGCCGGCAGGCCGCATCGGGGGTCGCACGGAGGGAGGAACCACCATGGCCGGCCATTTCTGGCGGCAGTTCTTTCGCTCCGCTGTGCGGGTAGCCAACCGTGGCCTGTCCAGCTCGGCGGCGGAACCGGCGATCGACCTCGACGAGGCCTGCCGCGATCTGGCCGAGGTGGCGGTGCGGACGTTCACCGGCGGCTCCTGGCAGGAGCACGCCTGTTTCGTGCTGGTCCCCAGCGGCGGTGACCCTCGGATCATCCAGTTCACCGATCCCGTCGTCACCGAGCTGTTGGTTCGGTTGCGTGCGCTGCCGGGATTCGACGATCAGCTGTTGCTCACGGTGATCGGTTCCCAGCGGGCCGAGCTCGTCGTGCTCTGGCGCGCCGCCAGCCCGCCGCCGGCCCCTCGAGCGGCCGACGAGCAGGGACCCGCGAAGGGGTCGCCCGCTCCGCCGGCCGCCGAGCAGCCGCCCGCCGATTTCCCGGTGCCTGAGCAACGGCGTCCGCCGGCGAGTGACTCCCGGGTGCCGCCCAGCGGCCCGACCTCCGGTTGACGGGCCGAGGGTCGCTCAGCGGTTCGCTCAGTCCTGGGTGCGGCGGAACATCGGCACGAGCACGGCGGCCACCGCGAGGTGGATGACCACCAGCCCGGCCCGGGTGGCTCCGGTGGCGCCCTCGAGGAAGATCGGCACCAGGGACAGCACGGCGATGGCCACGGCGAGCCAGGTCCAGATGGCGCGGGCCCGGGCGTGGGCGAACCGCTCCAGCAGCGCCAGCGAGCCCCAGCCGAGCAGGCCGAAGATCGCGGTGAAGATGGCGACGATGGGCAGCGTGATGACGGCGGTGCCCATCGAGTCGGTGAGCACGAAGTCCGCCCCGAGCAGGCTGGCGATGCCCCAGAGCACCGCGTTCGTCGCAATCGCGGCGACGATCGCGGTGACCCGGCGGATGCGGCGGGTGGCGACGGCCGAGCGGGCGGTGGCGGGCGTGGCGGCGGTTGTCATGGTGGTCTCCTGAGGTTCCGTCAGTTCTTCCGAGAACTGTGTCCCGCGGATACTGTGTATGCTAGACACAGTTTTTGGGCGAGCACAACACTCGGATCGGACGGGGTTGATGGTGCGGGCGCACGCCGGCGAACTCGAAACGGACCAGGGCACCGTGGACCTGCTCTGGGGCCTGCGCGAGCCATCCACTCGGGGGCCGAGGCCGGGTCTGACCATCGACGGGATCGCTCGCGCCGCCATGGCGATCGCCGATGCCGACGGGTTGGACGCGCTGTCCATGCAACGGGTGGCGGCGTCGCTGGACGTCACCAAGATGGCGCTGTACCGCTACGTGGCCGGTAAGGCCGAGCTGTCCGCGGTGATGATCGAGCTCGCGGTGGGGGAGCCGCCATCGCTGGTCGGTGTGCCGGGCGGGTGGCGGGCCCGGCTGGAGGAGTTCGTCCGCCGGCTCGCCGACGTCTGGCACGAGCACCCGTGGCTACCCTGGGCGACCCTGGGCGACCGGGTGATGGGCCCGCGCGAACTGGGCTGGGTGGAGAGCGCGGTGCGTACGCTGGCCGGCACCCCGCTGACCGGCGCCGAGCGGCTGGACGCGGTGTTCGTGGTGTTCGGCCACATCCGCAACACCCAGTCGATGGCCACCGCCGGTACCCAGCCATGGACGACCGACAAGCGGTTGAACCCGACCATGCGCCGGCTGCTGCTCCAGCGGGGGTCGGACCACCCCGCGCTCACCAATGCCTTCGCCAGCCTCGATGCCAATGTGCCGGCGGACAACGGTCGCTCGTTCGGCCTGTGCCGGCTGCTGGACGGCCTGCAACTCCTCATCGACCAACGCGGCGGCGCCACCCCGACCGACTAGTGCGTTAGCGCGATCACCCCCGCCGCCGCGGCCGATATTCCCGTCTTGATCGCCGAACGGGGAGCTTGCGGGAGGAGACGCCTCCGGCGAGCTCCCGAAACGACGATCACGCCGGGACCACACGCGGGCGGGCCACTCACGACCTGTAGGCCTCCAGGGGCGGGCAGGAGCAGACCAGGTTGTTCCTTGCTCAATGACCAGCCATGCCGAGGTGACCAGGTTTTCGAGCAGTCGGGACGCCGCCAGCCGCTTGGCTCACTGGGTCTACCGCTCCGAGGTCCCGTCCGAACTGGCCTGTTGGACCAGGGCTAGGCGGGAGTGGCGGCGGCTGTAGGCCAGGTAGATGATCAGGCCGATCACGAACCAGCCGGCAAACCGTGCGTAGGTCAGCCAGTCGCGAAGAGCGATGATGAGCCAGATCGAGAAGCCGACTCCGACGATCGGGATGACCGGCATCCATGGGCAACGGAAGCCGCGCGGCAGGTCAGGCTGACGATAGCGCAGCACGATAACCGCGATGCAGACGATCACGAAGGCCAGCAGGATGCCGATGTTGGTGAGCTGGGCGACCTCTTCAATATTGAAAAGGCCGGCGAGGACGGCCGAGACGACGCCGAGAATCCAGGTCATCCGGGTCGGTGCTTTGCGGACCGGGTGAGTCTTGCCGAACCACGCTGGCAGTAAGCCGTCCCGGCTCATCGAGTAGCCGACCCGGGCGGCGCCCATCATGAAGGTGAACAGCACGGTGAGGATGCCGAGGATCGCGCCCACCGCGATGATCAGGGCGATGACGTTCAGGCCGACGGAGGTGAACGCACTGGAGAAGGCGGCCTTGGTGTCGATGTCGGTGTAGCGCACCATGCCGGTGAGCACCAGGCAGGCGGCCACGTAGAGCACCATGGAGATGGCCAGCGAGTAGATGATCGCCTTGGGCATGTGTTTCTGGGAGTCGGTCGACTCTTCCGCTGCGGTGCTCATCGCGTCGTAGCCGAACACGGCGAAGAAGACGGTTGCCGCGCCGGTGAGCGCGCCGGCCAGTCCGAATGGGGCGAACGGAGAGTAGTTGGCGGAGTTGATATGGAACACCCCGACCACGATCACCAGCAACACGATGGCGACCTTGACGTAGACCAGCGCCGTCTCGAACCGGGCGGCGCTGCGCATGCCCCGATTGAGCACGTAGGCGATCAGCAAACAGAGCAGCGCGGCGAACAGGTCAATCCGGTACGAGCCGGAGGGAACCCCAGTTGGCTCGGTGCCCGGAGCACCGGACATCCACAGCGGCAGCTTGAGCCCCAGCAAGCTGAGCAGTTCGTTGAAATAGCCGGAGATACCAATCGCCACCACAGACACGATCGCGGTGTACTCCAGCAGAAGGTCCCAGCCGATGACCCAGCCGATCGGCTCGCCCAGCACCGCGTAGCCGTAGGTATAGGCCGATCCAGCTCGGGGAATCAGACCGGCGAACTCCGCATAGGAGAGCGCCGCCGCGGCGCTGGCCACCCCGGCGATCAGGAAGGAGATCAGCACGGCGGGTCCGGCAGTGTTGTGCGCGACCCGACCGGCCAGGGCGAAGATGCCGGCGCCGATGATGCCGCCGACCCCGATCGCGGTCAGTTGCCACAGCCCGAGCGTGCGCGTCAGGCCGCTCTCGGCGGTTTCGTCGGTGATGTAGTCGATCGGCAGGCGGCGGAACAGCCCCTTGTTGCCGGGTGCGGGCGAGATCGTCACGGTGGCTCCCAGGGACGTCGTCAGTGGCGGCTGGTGACCGAGCGGAGGAAGAACATCACGTTGGCGGGGCGTTCGCCGAGGCGGCGCATGAAGTACGGGAACCAGGCCGAGCCGTAGGGCAGGTACACCCGCACCCGGTGGCCGGCCGCCGCGAGCTCGCGCTGGGCCTCCGGCCGCACACCGTAGAGCATCTGGAACTCGAAGTCGCCGGCCTGCCGCCCGGTCTGGGCCGCCAGGGCGCCGGCGTGCTCGATGAGCGCCGGGTCGTGGGTGGCCACCATCGGGTAGCCCTGGCCGGCCATCAGCACCCGCAGGCAACGCCGGTAGGAGGCGTCCACCTCGGCGCGCTCCCGGAACGCCACCGAGGCCGGCTCGTCGTAGGCGCCCTTGCACAGCCGCACCCGCGAGCCCGGCCCGGCCAGCGACGCGCAGTCCGCCTCGGTGCGGCGCAGGTAGGCCTGCAGCACGGCGCCGGTGCCCGGCCAGTCCCGGCGCAACGCGCGGACCGTGTTCAGGGTGGCGTCGGTGGTGGTGTGGTCCTCCATGTCCACGGTGACCGTGGTGCCCACCACCTCGGCCCCGGCGCAGATCCGCGCGGCGTTGTCGGTGGCCAGCGCGGCGCCCCCGGACGGCAGCGCCTGGCCCAGCGCGGACAGCTTGACCGACACCTCGACCCGGTCGGCCAGGCCCTCGGTACCGAGCCGTTCGAGCAGCGCCAGGTAGGCCTCGGTCGTGGCGTCGGCCTGCGCCCGGTCCTCGGTGTTCTCCCCGAGGTGGTCCACGGACACCAGCCGGTCGGTGGCCAGCTCGCGGGCCACGGCCAGGGCGCGGTCCAGGTCGGTGCCGGCGACGAACCGGTCCACCACCGGCCGGGCCAGCGCGGAGTGCTCGGCGGCCGAGCGCAGCTTCGGCGACCGGGCCGCGCTGAGTAGTGCGGAGCGCAGCATCTTGCTCACCCCTGGTGCGGGTAGCCGCTGGAGGTCGGCGGGTTCAGGTTCTCCTTGATCGACCGGGGGCTGGTCCAGCGCAGCAGGTTGAAGATCGAGCCCGCCTTGTCGTTGGTGCCCGACGCCCGACCCCCGCCGAACGGCTGCTGGCCGACCACCGCGCCGGTGGGCCGGTCGTTGATGTAGAAGTTGCCGGC
>Ga0137415_10004620_pt1 | contig 13619 bp, 11 predicted proteins | sample CZODoug3_1_1_16f_FD_183082 | JGI IMG/M metagenome (GOLD analysis project Ga0137415, IMG submission 183082) | Vadose zone soil fungal communities from Angelo Coast Range Reserve, California, USA - CZODoug3_1_1_16fungal (Hybrid Assembly) | ecosystem: Environmental > Terrestrial > Soil > Vadose... | reverse complement strand
AAAGGCTCTACGGGCTAAGGCGCCGTTCGTCTGCGCGCTCGCTCATCGCTCACGGGAAACCCGCCCTGCGATCACCTTGCGCGCCGACGCTGCCGCGTCCACCACATCTCAACCCGCGTTCGTGACGATCGCGACCCGCCCCTCTTGTCGGGTGAGACGGGCGAATTCGTAGCGCTGATTTGCCCGACGGGTTAAGCGAAATATTTTTTCTGATAGGGCTGGACGACACCCCGACTCACCCGACAGCAAATGGCTTTTATTTTTGACGCGTTTTCTTCACGCGAACCGGTGCCCACTTCGCTCGAAAACGCTCCAAGATTATGCCGCGCGCCTCAAATCATCCGCCAGCGCGCGGTACGACAGCGCTTCGGCGAGATGCAGCCGGCCGATTTTTTCGGCGCCGTCGAGATCGGCGAGAGTGCGGGCGACGCGCAGCACGCGGTGATAGCCGCGCGCGGTCAGGCGCATGGTTTCGGCGGCGTCGCGCAGCAGTTTTTGGCCATGGCTGTCCGGCTGCGCGATGGTCTCCAGCAGCGACGCCGGTGCTTCGGCATTGGTACGGACATGCGGCAGGCCGGCGGCCGCATAACGCGCGAGCTGGATGTCGCGCGCGGCGGCAACGCGGGCGGCGACCTCGGCCGATCCTTCCGCTGGCGGCGGCAGGATCAAATCGGCGGCGGTCACCGCCGGCACCTCGATCCTGAGATCAATGCGATCCATCAGCGGGCCGGAAATGCGCATCTGGTAATCCGAGGTGCAGCGGTCGACAGGGGCGCGCCTGCAGGCATAGCCGGGTTCATAGGCATGGCCGCAGCGGCACGGGTTCATCGCCGCCACCAGCATGAAGCGCGCCGGGTAGGTGACGCGATGATTGGCGCGGGACACCGCGACCTCGCCGTTCTCCAGCGGCTGGCGCAGCGAGTCCAATACCCGCGGATCGAACTCGGGCAGTTCGTCGAGGAACAGCACGCCCTGATGCGCCAGCGAAATCTCTCCGGGCTTGGCGCGCATGCCGCCGCCGGTCAGCGCCGCCATGCTGGCGGAATGATGCGGGCTGCGGAACGGCCGCCGCGCGGTCAGCGCGCCGTCGCGGATTTCACCGGCGACGGACGCGATCATCGATACTTCCAACAATTCGGACGGCGACAGCGGCGGCAGGATCGAGGGCAGCCGCGCCGCCAGCATCGATTTGCCGGCGCCGGGCGAGCCGATCATCAGCAAATGATGCCCACCGGCGGCCGCGATCTCGAGCGCGCGTTTGGCACTTTCCTGGCCCTTGATGTCGCGGAGATCGAGCAGCGTCTCCTCGCGCTCGTGCACCTTTGGCTGCGGCCGCGACAGCACCTGCGTGCCTTTAAAATGGTTGGCGATCTGGATCAGCGAGCTCGCCGCGATGATCTGGATGTCCGGGCTCGCCCAGGCCGCTTCGCTTCCGCAGACCGCGGGACAGATCAGGCCCTCGTCACGCGAATTGGCGCCGATCGCCGCCGGCAGCACGCCCGCCACCGGCGCGATCGAGCCGTCGAGCCCGAGTTCGCCGAGCACCGTGAAGCCGGAAAGCGCATCGGGTGGTATCGCCCCGATCGCGGCCATCAGGCCGAGCGCGATCGGCAGGTCGTAATGGCTGCCTTCCTTGGGAAGATCCGCGGGCGCGAGGTTGACCGTGATCCGGCGTGCCGGCAGCGCCAACCCCGAGGCAATCAGCGCCGAGCGCACCCGCTCCCGCGCCTCGGAAACCGCCTTGTCCGGCAGGCCGACGATGGCAAACGCCGGCAAACCTGGGGCCACCTGCACCTGCACATCGACGCTGCGGGCCTCGATCCCCTCAAAGGCTACGGTGGAAACGCGTTGGACCATGCTGCCCCTCTTGCCGCAATCGAGGGTAGCGGAACCAAGGGAAAAGCGCAAGAACGTTTCATGAACAGAAATGGCATTCCGGTTCCGACGGCGACAGCGGCGGCAATATCGAGGGCAGCCACGCCGCCAGCATCGATTTGCCCGCGCCGGATGAGCCGATCATCAAGATGAGGTGACCAATTAATCCTAGATCAAAAGGTCACCACATCCTCCGATCGATTGGGCGTATCGCGAGTGCAGAAATATCCGCTAGGCTAAACGAATGGTGCAGCGAATACCCCATGCCGAAGCCTCGTGGCACCTGAAAGGTAACGGCCTTTTCCCGTCATATCCTTCCAAGACTCCGCCGCGCCGCGCTCCGGCAGGTTCAGTGCCGGCGCTGTGCTATGTCTGCATGCGCCGCCAGCTCGTGGAGCTCGGTAAAGAACTCCGTTGACTGGCCGATGAACAATCCATCGTCAGTGAGCGCGCGAACGGCCGCCGCCGCCGCTCCCCGCGTCGCGGTTGGGCGAATGATCGAGCAGACCGGAAGGGAGCGGCTCAGGAAGCGGGTCGGCTCCGGCATGATCAGATTGGCCTGCAGATCCTCGTTTCCCTGGAACGTTGCCATATCCGGGAAAGTGAGCCCGTTGAACGGATCGGTCACCTTCGTGATATTGCCCACCTTGTCGTGCCACACCTGGAAGTGCATCGTTTCCGTCGGACCGATGCTGAGCAATATGCGCAGCACCTCCACGCTCGAGACGCGCTGCGCCAGGGAGGGATAGAGGCTGCTGCCGCCCTGCTCGATCGTGGCGAAATGGAATGCGGCCGTGTTGACGATCGCGAGCAGATGCTTCGGGTCGTTCGTGTCGTCATTGGTCCTCGGGATTGCAGGAAACTTGCCCTTGAGCAATCCCGGGACCGGATTCGCAAAGTTGGTGTTGCCGAGGTCGGGATTAGCTTCCCGGCTGCGATAGCGCCCCCACCAGGAAGCGTCCACCGTGAGGTTCATGAGGTTGGTCAGGCGCTTCTTGCCCGACGAGCCTTCGGCAATGCTGCCGTGAAGCGTGCGGAATCGCTCGAGACTGACGGGCGTCGCGCCCCTCGATCTGAGATATTCATTGATGAAATTGAAGTGGGTGAATTCGTCCTCGGTGTTGTCGTGAATATATTGCGACATATCACCGTCAATCTTCGCAAGCAGGTCGATGTAGGGCTTGTTCCCGCTGCCCGACGGCTCTTCCGGGTCCCTAACGCCGCCAAGCTCGTTGTACTGCTCCCACAGATCGGTTTCGAGTATTTCGAGCGCGGCAAGGAAACGGAGAATGCTGATGTCGCCGAGCGTCGGACCATCATCATCCTCGGCGAATGCCGCTGTTGATATTGAGTTGGCCGCCATACTTGCGCCGATCACGGCCGGCGCTGCCAGGCCTGAGCGCAGGAATGAACGGCGGGTCGAAGAAGATCCGAGCTGCTTGGTTGGGCGTAGCATGATCCTGTTCTCCTCATGAGAGTGATCCGCGAACCGTGATCCGTCGGTTTTTACTGTTCGATGCAAAACCTCCCGCGCCAAAACACTCCGGACGGAGCTATTTTGGTTTTCCGCTTGGGTGCTTGCCGGCGCGGTCTCGTCTTTGGATTAGTTTAGTCGTGCGCAGTTTCTGATTCCGGGAAGCTCATGCGTCAGCATTCTCCTCTTGATTTCGGGAGTCTTGGACGAAGCGCTTTCAAACTCGGACGAAGGGGGTAATAGGTATGGACAACCACCAGTAGCGAAGTTCCAGCCCGGTAGAACTGTAATTGGAATCGAAAGTTAAGAACACTGACAAAGAATTTAATTTCTAACTTGGCGAATTCCTCCGCGTGTTCTCGCCCTTCACGTAAGCAAATACGATATCGCCCTCGACGCCCGTCAATCGCATCACGCACTGACGGTCGAGCGTGTTCGCTCCAGCGATGAACGCGAGTGGGCGCTTGTATTGCTTGGATGTGAAGGTCAGTCAGGTTGCGCCACAGCTAGGCGACGCGGCGTTCTGTTTTTTCAGCCTCACCGCGGTTTAAGTATTTTCGAATGCAAACCGGATTACCTAGAGCGTTTTCAAGCGAAGTGGAGGCCGGTTCGCGTCAAGAAAACGCGTCAAATCAAGAATCTAGAGCCCCGTTTCGAATCTATCGAAACGGAAAAGGCTCTAGGTGTTGCGTTCGGCCAGGCTTGCCCATCCGTGGCCTTGGGATCACAAACGATAAAGCAATTGGTTGGCCTCTTGGTGCGCGCCCTTATGGGTGTGCATGGCGGATACGAGCCTTGGATTGGATGCATCATCCTTGCGGTGTCCGGGGCCGGGTGGCCCCGGACGCGCGCGTCTTAGAGAATCATATTCATCGGCTCCGGATAATAATGAAATCCCTCGCCCGCTTTGGCGACGTGGCCATAACCCGGCCAGGCGAAGTGATAGGACATCACCGGCGTCTTGTTGGCCGCCAGCATGGTCAGCATTTTCACGCGGGTCTGCGCCGCCTGCTTCGGATCGGTGTCGTAGGAGAACTCCATCAGCGGCTTTTCGAGCAGCAGTACGGCGTGATGGGTCAGATCGCCGAGGAAGGCGAAGGATTTGCCGTCCGATGTCACCATGAACATGTGGTGGCCGACGGTATGGCCCGGTGCTGCCAGCGCCTGCACGCCGGGCAAGAATTCCTGGCCGTCCTTGAAGAACACCAGCCGGTCGCGCACCGGCAGCAGGTTCTTGCGGGCATGGATCACGAAATCCTTCAACGGGCTGCCGAGCTTGCCTTCATCGGTCCAGAAATCGAAATCGCTCTGGGCGATGTAGTACTGCGCGTTCGCAAACAGCGGCTTGTCGCTGGCGTCGACGATGCCGCCGATGTGGTCGATATGGGCATGCGACAACACCACCGCGTCGATATCGCCCGGCTTGATGCCGGCCTCCGCCATGCTCTTCTGCTGGCGGCCGGTGGTCGGGCCGAACGCTTTCGAGGTGCCCATGCCGGTGTCGAACAGGATCAGTTTGTCGCCGGTGTTCACGATCGGGGAGTTCTGCTCCAGCACGACATTGTCGGGGTTGAGGAAATTATCCGACAGCATTTTTCGCACTTCTTCATCGGGTATGCCGATGAAGGTGCCCTTGGGCGGGCCAAGCGGCAACGGACCGTCGGAGACGACGGTTACTTCGGCGCTGCCGAGAACGAAGCGATGCCAATAGGGCGATTGCGTACCGAGTTTCGGGGCACGCGCCAGTGCGCTGCCGCCGAGCATGGTTGTGGCGCCGAGGCTTGCACCAAGGCTTGCACCGAGCGCAAGCAGGGACCTTCGCGAGACATTGATCGTCATGCTTCTTCCTCCACTGTTTTTTATGAAATAGCGCGTTGTCGCCCGGCCGCGAATCTGCCGCTCGATGGGTCCGGGCATCAAGATGCTGCGCCCGCTTTTGAAAGCTGGCAAGGACAATCAAGGTCGCGGAACGGCCGCGGTCAAAAGACGACCGCGATGCAACGAAACGGGGACAATTATTTTCCGGCCCGCTTGGCCTCGATGGCATCCCAGATCTTTGCCGCCACATCGGGGCCGCCCAACCGCGCGATAGCGCGGATGCCGGTCGGCGAGGTGACGTTGATCTCGGTGAGATGGCCGTCGATCACGTCGATGCCGACGAACAACAGTCCGCGCTCGCGCAACGCCGGGCCAAGCGTGGCGCAGATCTCGCGCTCGCGCTCCGACAGTTCGGTGGCGTGCGCGGCGCCGCCGCGAACCATGTTGGAGCGCAGATCGTCCGGCGCCGGCACGCGGTTGACGGCGCCGGCGAATTCGCCGTCGACCAGGATGATGCGCTTGTCGCCGTGCTTGACCTCGGGCAGGAAGCGCTGGATCACCCAGGGCTCGCGGAAGCTGACCGAGAACATGTCGAACAGCGAGCCGAAATTCATGTCCTGCGGCATCACCCGAAACACCGCGGCGCCGCCATGGCCGTGCAGCGGTTTCATGACCACGGCGCCGTGCTGGTCGCGGAACGCGTTGATCTCGTCGAGATCGCGCGAGATCAGGGTCGGCGGCATCAGATGCGGAAAGTTCATCACGAACAGTTTTTCCGGCGCGTTGCGCACGCTGGCCGGATCGTTCACGACCAGCGTCTTGGGATGGATGCGTTCGAGGAAATGCGTCGAGGTGATGTAGGCGAGATCGAATGGCGGGTCCTGCCGCAGCAGGATGACGTCGAAATTGGTCAAGGGCTCGCGTTTCGCTTCACCCAGCGTGAAGTGATCGCCGACCTCGTCGCGCACGGTCAACAACTGCACCGGCGCCACCAGCTCCTCGCCGCGCAGCGAGAGCTTGTCGGGCGTGTAGTAGGAAAGGCCATGGCCGCGCCTCTCGGCTTCCAGCAGCAGCGCGAAGGTGGAATCGCCTGATATGTTGATGCGCGCGATGGGGTCCATCTGGACGGCGACGTTCAATTTCATGAGAAAGGTCCGGCTCTGGAGGAAAGACTCTGTTTGTTTGAGCATGATCCCTCGGGTCGGAGCCCGAGGGCATGCTTTTCGAAAAACCGGTATCCACTTTTTCGGATCATGCTCTAGGTACTGGCGTCGAACGCCGCTAACAGATGGCGCGGCAGACGCCGCGGCGCAATCAGGACGGCATCAAAACGCATCTCGAATTCGGCATGCTCGGGATGCGCCATCAGCCAGCCCTGCGCGGCGGCGATGATGCGCGCCTGCTGGCGTGGCGTCACCGCATAGGCGGCCTCATCGAGGCTGGCGCGGGCCTTGACCTCGACGAAGGCGAGCAAGTTTCGTTTGCGCGCCACCAGGTCGATCTCGCCATGGGGCGTGCGGAAGCGTTTGGCCAAGATGCGATAGCCTTTGGCCATCAGCAGCGCGGCGGCACGGCTTTCGGCGGAAAGGCCGGTGCGGAACGCCGCTACGCGCGCGGGCGATGCGCCGTCAGTCTTCGCCATAGCCGCCCCGGATTTCTTTCGCCAGCTCGAGCGCGCGGGCATAGACCTCGCGGCGCGGCCGTCCCGAGAGTTCGACCGCATGCGCCACCGCATCCTTGACGCTGTCACGCGCCAGCTGCGATCGCAGCAAATCATCCAGCGCGTCCTGTCCCATCATTTGTGCGTCCGCCGCCGGTGGTGCGATCACAAGCACGAATTCGCCGCGGGTTTCCAGCGCGTCGGCGACGCGCGCCAATTCCGTAACCGGCGCGCGCTTGATTTCTTCGTGCAGTTTGGTCAGCTCGCGGCAGATCGCGGCCTCGCGTCCGCCCATGATCGCAGCGAGATCGGCGAGCGTGTCCTGCACCCGATTGCCGGATTCGAACATCACCAGGGTCGCATCGATCCTGGCCAGCTCGGCAAGCCGCGTGCGCCGCGCGTGTTCCTTCGACGGCAAAAATCCCTCGAAGAAAAACCGGTCGGTCGGCAGCGCCGCCACCGAGAGCGCTGTCAGCACCGACGATGCCCCCGGCACCGCGATCACGGCATGCCCGGCGGCGCAGACCTCGCGCACCAATTTGAAGCCGGGGTCGGAAATCAGCGGCGTGCCGGCATCCGAGACCAGCGCGATGGCAGCACCTTGCGCCAGCCGTGCCAGGATTTTTGGCCGCGCCGTCACGGCGTTGTGCTCATGATAGGGCTTTAGTTCGGCCGAGATCGCGTAGCGCTCGGTCAGGCGGCGGGTGATGCGGGTGTCTTCGCAGGCAATGACATCGACGCCGGCCAGCGTTTCCAGCGCCCGAAGCGTGATGTCGCCGAGATTGCCGATCGGGGTTGCCACCAGATATAGCCCGGGAACCGGCTTTGGCGCGTTGAGGACATGGCCGCCGACGGAAAACGTCCGGTCAGGAGAACCCGTCTCGGCCTCTGAGCCGTATATCGAGGTAGCTTTTGGGCGCATAATGCCAATCTAGAGGGTTTTCGAGTGAAGTGGATACCGGTTCGCGTGAAGAAAGCCCGTCAAAAAGGGATATGGTGACTTCGGTTCTGATTAAATCAGAATCGAAGCACTGGAGGACTGCGCTTGCGCCATATCGGGATGACCGTGTTGGTGCTGCGAACAACAATTGGAGAGTGCGGTCCCTGCAACCGGCGGCGCCGCCATGGGACCATAATCCTTTTGTTTTGGTTAACTATTCGCCGACAATATGCCTGAATCCATCCCCCTGATCTGCGGCGGATGGAGTCCTGGCCGGTCGTGGTCGGTCAAGAGAAGAGATACGATGGTAGGCCCGCATATTCGCAAGCCTGAATTTTCGGGGCCTCAGCTGTCGGGCGCGACCCGGCGGACGGCGCTCGGCCTCATGCTCGGCGCGCCGCTGTTGGGGGCCTGTTCGAGCGTTCAGCAGAGTCTCAGCCAGTTCTCCAACCCGTTCGGCGGGCAGTCCGACGGATCGGCCGGACCGCAGCAGCAGCCGCTAGCGGTCGGCACCGGGCAGGTCAAGGTCGGTTTGATCCTGCCGCTGTCGGCGGCCGGCAATGCCGGCGTTGCCGCGCTTTCGATGAAGAACGCCGCCGAAATGGCGCTGGCGGAATTCCAGAACCCGAACATCCAGCTCCTGATCAAAGATGATGGCGGCAATCCGCAAGGCGCGGCGCAGGGAACCCAGCAGGCGCTGGCCGAGGGCGCCGAGATCATTCTGGGACCGCTGTTTGCGACCTCGGTTCCGGCCACCGCACAACTGACGCGCGCGCGCGGCACCTCCGTGATCGCGTTCTCGACCGATTCCAGCGTCGCCGGGCGCGGCGTCTATCTGCTGAGCTTCCTGCCGGAGTCGGACATCAACCGCATCATCGATTATGCCGCCGGCACCGGTAAGCGCTCGTTCGCGGCGCTGGTGCCCGACAACGCCTATGGCAATGTGGTCGAGGCCGCGTTCAAGCAGGCGGTCGGCCGCAAGGGCGGGCGCGTCATTGCGTTTGAAAAATATGGCGCCGATCGTGCGACGCCGGCACGAACCGTGGCGCAGGCGCTCGGCCAAGCCGACGCGTTGTTATTGGCCGATGACGGCGACTCGGTGGTGGCGACGGCGGACGCGCTGACCGCGGCTGGCTCCAATTTGCGCAACATCCAGCTGCTCGGCACCGGCCTGTGGGACAATCCGCGGGTGTTCGCGAGCCCGTCCCTGCAAGGCGGTCTCTATGCAGCACCGGATCCATCCGGTTTCCGCAGCTTCTCCAACCGTTACCGCGCGAAATTCGGCGGCGATCCGGTGCGCACCGCGACGCTCGCCTATGACGCGGTCGCGCTGGTCGCGGCATTGGCGCGGACGCAAGGCGCGCAGCGCTTCGCGCCGGAAACGCTGACCAATCCATCCGGCTTCGCAGGTATCGACGGGCTGTTTCGTTTCCGCTCCGACGGCAGCAATGAGCGCGGCCTTGCGGTGATGAAGGTGGCGTCGGGCGGCGGCACGCCGGTCGCCGGTTCGCCGAAGAGTTTTGGCGCCTAGCTCTCTCGATACGTCGTCCCGGCCTGGTGCGTAATTGCGCACGGGGGGCCGAGACGACGAATAGTTACGCCGCCAGATCCGCCACCACCGCATCGAGCACCGGAAATCCCGCTTGCGTGACGCGCAGCCGGCCGTCGGCGTCGACAACGATCGCGCCTTCCTCCCGCAGTATCGTAATCCGATGCGGATCGAGCGTGCGGCCGGATAATGCGGCATAGCGTTTGGGATCGATGCCCTCGGCCAGCCGCAGTCCCATCAGCAGGAATTCGTCGGCGCGCTCCTCGCTGTTGAGGAGATCGTCGGTGACGACGCCATGGCCGTTGGCCTCGACCCGCATCAGCCAGGCTTCGGGCCGCTTCTCGGTCGCGGTCGCGTGCCTGATGCCTGATATATCGAGCCGGCCATGGGCGCCGGGGCCGATGCCGGCATATTCCTCGCCGCGCCAGTAGACGAGGTTATGCTTGCACTCGGAACCGTGGCGGGCGTGATTGGAAATCTCGTAGGCCGGCAATCCCTCGCGCGCGCAGACCTCCTGCGTCACGTCGTAGAGGGCGCGCGCGGTCGCCTCATCCGGCGTCTTGAGCTTGCCTGCCGCATGCAGGCCGAAGAACGGCGTGCCTTCCTCGATGGTGAGTTGGTAGAGCGACAAATGCTCGGCGGCTTCCGCAATCGCAAGTTTCAGCTCATCGGCCCACATCGCCGGCGTCTGGTCGGGGCGCGCATAAATCAGATCGAACGAGTAACGGTCGAACGCACTGCGCGCGATCGCGACCGCATCGAGCGCTTCGCGCGCGGTGTGCAGCCGTCCCAGCGCCTTCAACGAGGCGTCGTCGAGCGCCTGTACGCCGAGCGACACCCGGTTGACGCCGGCGGCGCGATAGCCGCGAAACCGCGTCGCCTCGACGCTGGTCGGATTGGCCTCGAGGGTTACTTCGATATCGTCAGCCACGCGCCAGTATTTTCCGATCGAATCGAGGATCGCACCGACGGTCTGCGGCTGCATCAGCGATGGCGTGCCGCCACCGAGAAAGATCGAGGAAACTTCCCGGCCCGGGACGCGTGCAGCCGTGGTTTCGATCTCGCGCACAAACGCACGGACAAATCGCTCCTCGTCGACAGGTGCATGCCGGACATGGCTGTTGAAATCGCAATACGGGCATTTCGACAGGCAGAACGGCCAGTGCACGTAGACGCCGAAGGCTTGCTTTTTTCCCTCTCCCGGTTGCGGGGGAGGGTTAGGGTGGGGGCGCTCAGCGCTAGTCAAGGCAGATCTCCGCCAGTTTGACGAAGGCGCGGGCACGATGTGACAGCCCAAGGCCGAGCGGCGGCAGGCCATGCTTCTCGACGCTGGTCATCTCGCCGAAGGTACGCGTGTATCCGTCCGGCAGAAAGGCCGGATCGTAGCCGAAGCCGGCGCTGCCGCGCGGCGGCCACACCAAAGTTCCGTCGGCGCGCGCCTCGACCTCTTCGAGATGGTCGTCGGGCCAGGCCACGCACAGCGCCGAGACGAAATGGGCTTTGCGCTGTTCAGGCGCGATGGCGCCGCGCTCCTGCAGCAGGCGCTCGATCCGCGTCATCGCCGCCGTAAAGTCCTTGCCCTCGCCGGCCCAGCGCGCCGAATAGATTCCCGGGGCGCCGTCGAGCGCATCGACCACGAGACCGGAATCGTCGGCAAAGGCGGGCAAGCCCGTTGCCTTTGCCGCCGCGATCGCCTTGATCGCGGCATTGGCGCGAAAGCTCTCGCCGGTCTCCTCGGGCTCGCCGAGGCCGAGATCGCCGGCGGATACGGCCTCCACGCCATGCGGCGCCAGCAACTCACGCATCTCGGCGAGCTTGCCGGGATTGTGGGTCGCGATCACGAGCTTTCCAGTGATTCGGCGATGCATGGCCAATCAGACTACGCGATCGCCATCTTCTGCAAGTCGACCAGACGCGCGACACCTTGGCGCGCCAGCGCCATCAGCGCCAAAAACTCGTCCTGCGAGAACGGGGTTTTTTCGGCCGTGCCCTGCACCTCGATGATGCGGCCGTCGCCGGTCATGACGAAATTGGCGTCGGTGTCGGCTTCCGAATCCTCGGCGTAATCGAGGTCGAGCACCGGCGTGCCCTGGTAGATGCCGCAGGAGATCGCCGCGACGTTGTCGCGCAACACGTTGGCCTTGATCATGTTGCGGGTCTTCATCCAGGCGATGCAGTCGGCGAGCGCGACCCAGGCGCCGGTGATGGAAGCCGTACGCGTTCCGCCGTCGGCCTGGATGACATCGCAATCCACCGTGATCTGGCGTTCGCCCAATGCTTCAAGATCGACGGCGGCGCGCAGGGATCGCCCGATCAGGCGCTGGATTTCGACCGTGCGGCCGCCCTGCTTGCCGGCGGCGGCCTCGCGTCGGGTGCGTTCCAGCGTGGCGCGCGGCAGCATGCCGTATTCGGCGGTGACCCAGCCGCGGCCCTGGCCCTTCAGCCAGGGCGGCAGCCGCTCTTCCAGCGTGGCCGTGACCAGCACATGGGTGTCGCCGAACTTCACCATGCAGGAACCCTCGGCATATTTGACGACGCCGCGTTCCAGCGACACAGGGCGCAGCTCATCGGGCGCACGGCGGCTTGGCCGCATGGGGGAATCCTCCGAAAAATCCAGCAAAATTGGTTCGCGGTGCTTGTAGGTGGGGGAAGAGGGCGCGGCAAGGCCGTTTAACGGCCAATGCGCGCTTGTCACCGGGCCTCCAGATAGACAGATTAGAAAGCCCTGGGACGGAGTAGTCTGTGGCCCAACACGATCCGATTGGCCTGATCGCGCCGAATGCGGGCCTTGCCCAGCTCAATGAGCGGTCGCGCGACATTTTTCGTCAAATCGTCGAAAGCTATCTGGCCACCGGGGAACCGGTCGGCTCGCGCAACATTTCGCGGCTGATCGCGGTGCCGCTGTCGCCGGCCTCGGTCCGCAATGTGATGTCGGACCTCGAACAGCTCGGGCTGATCTACGCGCCGCACACCTCGGCCGGGCGGCTGCCGACCGAACTGGGCCTGCGCTTTTTCGTCGATGCCCTGATGCAGATCGGCGATCTCACCGAGGCCGAGCGGCAGTCGATCCAGACCCAGCTCGCTTCCGTCGGTCGCGCCCAATCGGTCGAGGCAGCCTTGGGCGAGGCGCTGACGCGGCTGTCCGGGCTGACCCGGGCGGCGGCGGTGGTCTTGACCGCAAAATCCAATTCGCGGCTGAAACACATCGAATTCGTGCGGCTGGAGCCGGAAAGGGCGCTGGTCGTGCTGGTCGGCGAAGACGGCCAGGTAGAGAACCGCGTGCTGGCGCTGCCGCCCGGCGTGCCCTCCTCGGCGCTGATCGAAGCCACCAATTTCCTCAATGCCCGGATTCGCGGGCGTACGCTGGCGGAAGCGCGTCTGGAACTCGAAACCGCATTGACGCAGAGCCGGGCGGAACTCGATCAATTGACGCAGAAGGTCATCGCCGCGGGACTGGCAAGCTGGTCCGGCGGTGAAAGCGACGACCGTCAGCTGATCGTGCGCGGCCACGCCAATCTGCTCGAGGATCTGCACGCGCTGGAAGATCTCGAGCGGGTCAAGTCGCTGTTCGACGATCTCGAGACCAAACGCGGCGTGATCGACCTGCTGGGCCGCGCGGAACGCGCCGAGGGGGTGCGGATTTTCATCGGATCGGAGAACAAGCTGTTTTCGCTGTCGGGTTCCTCCACCATCATCGCGCCCTACAGCGACGGGGCGGGCCGGATCGTGGGCGTCCTCGGCGTCATCGGGCCGACCCGGCTGAACTATGCAAGGGTGATCCCGACGGTGGACTATGCGGCGCGCATCGTCAGCCGGATCCTGGGTGGATGAACGCTTGATTTTCGGCGCCTAAAGCACGATATCCGGGCCTGCAAATCCCACATTGACCCGACCCAAGCGATTTTTCGAGAAGGCAAGCCATGACCGATCCGAACCGGCCGAATGATGACGCGGCAAATGCGGCGCAGACCGGCGAGCCCGTCGTTTCAAAGCCCTACATCATGCCCGACGATCCCGAGGAAGGATCGGTGGAGGCGCTGAAGCAGGAAGTCGCCGACGTGCGCGACAAGATGCTGCGCACGCTGGCGGAGATGGAAAACCTGCGCAAGCGCACCAGCCGCGAAGTCGCGGACGCGCGAACCTACGGCATCACCGGCTTTGCCCGCGACGTGCTCGACATCGCCGACAATCTGCAGCGCGCGCTCGATGCGGTTCCGGCCGAAGCCAAGGCCGCCGCCGATCCCGGTCTGAAGGCGCTGATCGAAGGCGTCGAACTCACCGAGCGTTCGCTGCTCAACACGCT
>Ga0137415_10004619_pt1 | contig 13621 bp, 11 predicted proteins | sample CZODoug3_1_1_16f_FD_183082 | JGI IMG/M metagenome (GOLD analysis project Ga0137415, IMG submission 183082) | Vadose zone soil fungal communities from Angelo Coast Range Reserve, California, USA - CZODoug3_1_1_16fungal (Hybrid Assembly) | ecosystem: Environmental > Terrestrial > Soil > Vadose... | reverse complement strand
GGGGCGACATTGTCATCCATGGCCCTATCCCCGCGGGCTCTCTAACCGTGGAATTGCGGGAACTCGCGACCGGGGCAACAGTGCGGGAGACCGACTGGGACCACACCCCGGTTGTCCTTACGGGCCTGGCTCCGGACAGCTATGGCCTGGTGCTGCGGGCGGGCAACTCCTCAAGAGGTTATGGCCCGCTTCCGGTGCAGGCTTGGGGCCTCACCGAATTCACCATCGACGTAGGCCCCGCATCACCTTCTCCCGCGGTTCCGTTGGTTTCGGTTGCGGCCACCGTCGCCGGCGGCTTCCTGTTCGGGGCCGCCCTGTCTGCGATTCAGTATACCCGTTTAGCCAAGGAAAAGGTGCTTCAGAAGAAAGTGCGCGCCCTGATTTACGAGTACATTCGGGATAATCCGGGGTCATCCTTCTCGGTGATCCGGAGCGCCGTCGGCCTCGAAAATGGTGCGGCGACTTACCACCTTGCGGTCTTGGAAAACCAAGGACTGGTCCGCTCCAAGGTCCATCGGCGGCATCGTTGGTATTACCCGGACGGGGACGCGTCGGTATGGAAGGATCTGCCTCTGAGCTCTTTGCAACGGTCAATCTTGGGAGCCGTCCACGGAGCTCCCGGAGCGGGGGTGCGGGAGATAGCCCGGTTGACGGGGCACCGTGCGTCGTCGGTTGCGTACAACGTCCAAGGGCTGGTCCGTGAGGGGATTCTACGCCAAGAACGGCTCCGCCGTCACGTTCGCTACTTCCCGACCGGATAGCCCTTGGTTGGGTGGTGTTCGAACGCACCCTAGCGGCTTCCGGAGGTCGAGGCACCCAAGTCGGCGTCCCTAGAGGCTCGGACAGACTTTCTAACGTTTTCTGGCCCGGAAATCGGGGGGCACTAAACCCTAAAATGGCGCCTCGGAGCCCCGCCTCCCTTTCGATTTCCTCTCCATGGGTGAGAATCAGACTGTGTACTCGTGGTAACTACCGCGAACACTTTATATATTGTCGGCTCGGGTTCAAGTTCATCTCCGGAAGCCCACCGGGAGGCCAACTCATGAAAGTGATCCTGCGCGAAGACGAGTCGGGTGTGTCGGAAGTCATCGGCACGATCCTGATCCTGGCGATGACCGTCGTCCTGTTCTCGACCATCATCATTTGGGTCACGAATATCCCCGTTCCGACCGCGCAATCGCGCTTGGACATGGAATCCACGATGAATCCCGTGTACGCGGGCGCGGTGGAAATCGGCGTGAATATCACGGTCCGACATCTGGGCGGCGACCGCCTGCAGCCCGGGCCGACCCGGGTCTACGTGACGTCGCAGCGCGGCACAAGTCCGCCCGTGACCGACGTCGTATTGCTCCATCCGTATAACGGCGCCCTCGGGACCCCTAGTGGGCTCGTGGACGGGAGCGACAGCGTCTGGGACGCCGGCGAGCGATGGGCGTACAAGAGCTTCTCCCTCCGATCGACGGACGCCATCACGATCACGGTCGTAGACCTCACGAAGAGCACGGTCGAATGGAGGTCCGCCATCAACGCGTCAACGGGAGCGCGACCCCCTGTGTTCGTCGAGAAGTGGGCGGACGGCATTCCGTCCACATCCGGCATTGACGCCGTGAACGAACATCTCGGCTTTGCGATCTACGCGAAGGTCGTGGACCCCGACAACGACTTGAACCCGAACTCGGTGTACGCAAACCTCTCGATCTGGTTCGGCACCGGCAATGCCTGTGAGCAAGCCCAGAAGATGCGCGACGACGGAGTCTCGCCCGATCGGGTGGCCGGCGACGGGATCTTCTCCTTCGGCAACAGCGTCTGCGTGAATCCGCCCTTCCCCAACCTGAACTGGGACGGGTCGATCATCCTGTTGAACGCGACGGACATGAAGAACAACAAGGCGACCTCCCGATTGGTCCTGACGGTGCAACAGTCGAGCGTGGGCGGCGGGAGCGGATCGACCAACCCGGCGCTCTGGCAATACCTCGGTTTCGTCCAGGTGATTCCGAACGGCATGTTCGTGACGAACTTGAGCGACGCCCAGGGGTATGACACGACCAATCTGTATCTTCCCTACCGGCAGACCCGAGGCATGTTCAACGGCAACGGTGGAGCGCTGTTCCACCTGAAGTTGTCGAACCACGGGAACCGGACCGTCTTCTTCGACGGATTCACCGCGATGGCGTTCGACAGCATCGTCGGGAACGCGGCGCAGCCCCTGTGCTCCGCGACGGTGGGTACCCCGTGCTCCGTCTTCATCCTGAAACCGGTGAATCCGAACGTCGCGGCGAATGGGGGCGGCCTCGCCTGCTACCCTGGGGACCCAGGACCCCCGGCCGTGTGCGCGTCGGTTCAGGGCAAGTTCGCCTATGCCGCCGTGGTCGACATCAATCCGTCGAACCAGGATGGCGGAGGCCTTGCCACGGAGCTCTTCCTCGCGGCGAAGAATCCCTACCAGACCAACTGGGCCCTGTCCTTCACGAATGCCGGCTCCTACAAGATCACGATCATCGTGTCGGGCATCGCAGGCCCGTCGGGCATGACGTATGGCCAGATCATCACGCGATGGGGCGCCAACTACAATCCGTACACGCACCTGAACGACGCGGACCTGACCACGCGGACGTACTGGTACTCGCAACTGATCGAGTACGCGAGCATCAACGTCTACACGTGACCGGATTCGCGTCTTCGGCGTCGCGCGATGGAAGATGAGCGGGAGAAGCGTAGGCTCCGTTGCACCTCGGCGTCATCCGCGGAGTGCGAGCCGGACTCCCTCGGCGCGTTCTACCTCGATCACCGCGAGCACGGAGTCGTGCGAGGCTGCGATCTCCCGGAGACGGCCGGCCATGAATGCCTCTCGGCGACTCTGCAAGCGACCGAACCCGGGTGACCCATTCACCTCGGCATCCCACTCGAGAACGAAGTCCTTCGGGTTCGTGGCCCGGAACCGTTTCTTCGTGAGCCGTTTCTCCAGGCGGCCTTGAAACACGACTTCGAGGGCTGACACGCAGTCGACGTAGCTGTCCGTGTACGTCACCTCATCCATGTCGATCGCTTCGATCGGCACCCCGCGTTCGTCGGCCGCGTTGATCGCACCGGAAAAGCACGGTGGCGGTTTGATCGGAGGCTCCCACGCGGAGAGCCCCGCGACGTAGATTTCCTCCTCGAAATTGTCGGGCTCGAGCGGAGCTCCGTCGTAGGATCGGAGGGCGGCGAGCTCTTCGGGTCCGATGGAAAGGCCGACCACGGTGGGCCGGGTCGAATCCATCGCCCGACGGACGGTCACGGTTTCCGATGGCAGACCACGGATGACGGGGAGAAGGTGGATGGTGGCGCGGTCCAGTCGGACCTCGTCCATCAACCCTTCCTCTCGGAGATCATCTCCTCGACGTCGTCCGAGTCCTTCGCGCGGCGCAATTCCTCCCGCGCAATGACGGGCACGCCACGGATGCTCATCCGGGCCCGGCGTACGACGAACATCACGGAGTCCTTCTCGACCACGCGGCTGATGTTCGAGACGATGTCCGCCTTCCGATCGAGCGCGCTCCCCACGCCGCCGACGCCGGTCAGCAGGGTCGTCGTCTCTCGTTTCGAGAGCGCGTCGAACGGACTCCGGACGGTGGGGAGCACGTCGTATCCGAGTCGTGCAAGGCGCTGGAAGAGCTCTCGTTCGAATCCCTCCAGGTGGGGGGCTGGCTCCCGGGCCGCCGCCGCATCGTCCACGAAGGCGAATGGGTCCACTGGGAGCGCCAGGGACTCGCTCAACACGTCCTCGAGGCGCATCGCCACATCGAGCGTCGCGGCCATCCCTTCGAGGTACATCTGGATCGTCCGGCGCGAGACGCCCGCGATCTCCGCGAGCGCCCCCAAGGAGAGGCCCCGCTCGTCTCGCATCCGGCGCAACGCCGTCGCATCGAGTCGGACGTAGAGACCTCCGGGCGCAGAAAACAGGAAGGGCGGGACACCCTCCTCGAGGAATTCGAGGAGCGTCGACCGACAGAGGAGCGGCACGCCGAACCGACTGTAGACCACGCCGTCCTCCAAAGCGCCGGTGCCGCTGCGCTCGCCGACGATGAGGGGCGACCCTTCGAGCGTCCGCGCGATCGCCTTGAGTTCCTGGGCCGTTTCCTTGCTCAGCGCGTCCACGTTCTGGAAGACTTTCACGATCAGCAGGGTGTCATCGCGCCGTGCGACCAGGTCGAAGCAGAGCCCGCGCTCTCCGTGAGGTCGGGAAAGGAAGAAGCCGGTCTTCGCCAAGGCCTCCCGCGTCTGCTTCAGGAGGGCGTCGCGTTTCACGGGTCTTTCATCGTTTAAGCTTCTATATAAACACCATGGAACGAGTTTTCTGGGAGTCCCACCGCAGGAGTCGGCCGTCGAACCCTTTATCGCAAGGCCACGCTTCGCCGGACCCGCATGCCGGGGGAGTTGTTGGAGGACCGTGTGCTGGTCGAGGACGCCACAGAGGCGAGTACCCTCTACAATCGCGGATACTTCGGGAGCCCGCGTTCCGGGGGCGGTCTCGAGCTGGACCTGATGGAAGCGGTGTACCTCGTCGAGGCGGAACGCCTCGAGGTGCGACGGGGAGGCCGGGCTGTTTCGGCCCGGGACCTCTTCCGTGCCGCAGGCGCTGCGGTCCCATCCTTCGAGATCCGGTACCTCGTGTACCGGGATCTACGTCAACGCGGATACATCGTGGAATCCCGGAGCGGCTCGGTCGACTTCCAGGTGTATCCTCGCGGGGGCGCCCCGAAGAAGACGCCGAGCAAGTATTGGGTCCGCGCCCTGAGCGAACGGGCCGTATTCGATCTCGCTGAGCTCCTGGAACGGGCCGAGGAAGCGGCCGCGGTCCGTAAGACGCTCCTCCTGGGCCTCGTCGATGAAGAGAGCGACCTCACCTACTACGGGGTCCGGGAGGCCCGCCCGACCGGCCATCGCCCGATCGGCACGCCGAAGGAGCGGGTCGTCGTGCACTTCCTCGGGGACCGCGCCGTCGTGATCGATGAAGCGCAGGCGCGTGCCCTCCACGAGGCGGGGTTCTTCGGCAAGATGATTGGACGTCGGTTGCAACTCAGCCTCTTGGAAACCGCCTTCCTGCTCAAAGGGGGATTCGCGGAGGTCCGCAATGCCGACACGGACCGGCCGATCGGCCTCGCGCGCCTCACGAAAGAAGCGAAGGAGATCCAGCCGGACTTCGACCTCCGCCTCCGCGCGTACGAGGACCTGACGGGTCGCGGCGTGATTTCCAAGACCGGTTTCAAGTACGGTTCCCACTTCCGCGCGTACGAAGGGGATCCGGAGGCGCACCATGCGAAGTACCTCGTCCATGTGGTCCCGAAGGGTCACCGCGGGGCATGGCCGGAGATCAGCCGGGCCGTGCGCCTCGCCCACGGGGTGAAGAAACAGATCCTCTTCGGCGAGGTCGGCGACGAAGTTCGTTATGTGAAGCTCGAGCGCGTCCGTCCGTGAGGAACGCGGTCCCTCGGATTCATACCTCTACTTAGAGGTACGTCGCAAGCTCTCTCGCTCCGTCGTTGCGCAAGAGCCTTCTTCCTCGGTCCCTATGGGTTGCCCGTGGACCTGCGGATCGGGTGCGTCGGTTACTCGTACGACTTCTGGGTCGGCCCGTTCTATCCGCGCCACACGCCGCAATCCGAATTCCTCCGGCTGTACAGCAAGGTGTTCGACCTCGTGGAGATCGATTCGACGTTCTACACGATCCCGTCGCCGGACACGATCCGATCGTGGCGGGAATCCGTGCCCAATCCGTTCCTGTTCGCCGCGAAGTTCCCCCGTTTCATCACCCACGAGAACGCGCTTCGTCCGACCCAAGAGTCCCTCGATCGTTTTTTCCGGTCGATCGGCGAGCTCCGACCGAAGATCGCGACCCTCCTCGTCCAGCTCCCGCCGTTCTTGCACCACGACGACGGCCGGGATCGCCTACTCGCGTTCCTCGATGGCGCGCCGAACGAATATCGGTATGCGGTCGAGTTCCGCCACGGTTCCTGGATGCGACCGGATGTCTTCGAGGCGTTGCGGCGGCGGGAGGTCGCGCTCGTCTGGAACGAGGTCCAGTATCTGAACACCACCCCGGAGATCACAGCGGACTTCGTGTACCTCCGGTTCATCGGCGATCGCACCTTGAGCGATCTAGGCCGTATCCAGATCGATCGCACCGCGGAGATGGAGAAATGGGCCACCCGCCTCCGGTCGGTGGAGGACCGGGTCGCCCGCGCCTACGTCCTGTTCAACAACCATTTCGCGGGCTTCGGCCCCGCCTGCGCCGACCAGTTCCGAAAGATGCTCGGCCTCCCCGGCGTGGACTTCGCCGCGATTCATGCACCGGACCGGGGTCAGAAACGGCTCCTCGAGTTCGGCGAATCGGGCTCATGAGGGATGGGACGCGGTCCACGTGGCGACCCATTGCGGGAGGCCCGCCAGGTTCCGGAGAGTCGCCGTCACATAGGAGGGCATCAACTCGGGTCGGTGCGCGCCCTTGCGATCCAGGAGGAGGGCCACGATGCCCGCCGAGGTCGCGGCCTCGAGGTAATCGAGTCGGTCGTCGACCAGCACGCAGTCGGCCGCCCTCGCCCCGACGAATCTCGGGACGTCCGCCCAATACGCCGGCCGGCTCTTGTGCGCATTCTGGGAGTGTCCGCTGAAGATCCCGTCAATCAGGTTGGCAAGGCCCGCGCCGCGGAGAGCGGCTTCGTTCGTCTCGCTCCCTCCCGTGGCGACGTAGACACGATGTCCTGTTGCCCGAAGCCGCTCGATCGACGATCGCGCGTCCGGATACCGCGCGTTGACGCCGGCCAAGGCCTCTCGTTCGAGTTCGCGGGAGAGGACGAGCGGGTCCGCCGGCTTCGCCTCGGTGCCGACTCGCTCGAACATCTCGAGCAGATGCGCCGCGTCGAGCTCGTCGACGACCTCTCCATAAGCGCGACCCTCCCAGTCCACTTCGTTCGCGCGGCGCGTATACGTGACGAAGGCTTCGTCGTGGGCCCGCCGCCATGCGTCGGGCGAACCCCCGAAGCGCGCGGCCAGGAGGTCCGCCAGCCGATCCCGATATCCGAGGAACGTCTTCTCGTGATCCAGGAGGACGCCATAGAGGTCCAGGAGGACGTACATTCGCGCGTCGTCGGAGTTGAGGTTTGCCCTTAAGTTTTGCGGGAAGCGGGAATAAGCCGCAATCCGATGTCCCGACCCGTGCCACGGCCCTGGCCGTCGACTTTCAGCATCGTGGGGTTCGATCCGAAGACGAAGGACCTCGGTGTCGCGGTCGAATCGAAGTTCGTCGCCGTGGGCGCGGTCGTGCCCTTCGCCCGCGCTGGTGTGGGCGCCGTCGCGACTCAATCGTACGCCAACACGATGTACGGCCCGAAAGCCCTCGCCCTGTTGAAACAGCGGGTCGCGCCGAAGGATGTGCTGCAACGGCTCGTGAAATCGGACAAGGAGGCCGCGCAACGGCAAGCCGGCGTCGTGGACGCGCGAGGCCGGTCAGCCTCCTACACTGGCAAGGAATGCTTCCCGTGGGCCGGCCATCTTGTCGGCCGAAATTACGCTTGCCAGGGCAACCTCCTCGCGGGCGCGGACGTCGTGAAAGAGATGGGCCTGGCGTTCGAAGGGACCAAAGGAGATCTGCCGGTGCGACTCCTCGCGGCCCTCAGTGCAGGGCAACAGGCCGGCGGCGATAAGCGAGGTCAACAATCCGCGGCCCTCCTGATCGTCCGCGACCGCGGCGGTTACGGCGGGTTCAATGACCGATGGATCGACATCCGAGTCGACGACCATCCGGAACCGATCGAGGAGCTGATACGGGTCTTCAACATCTACGACGTGACGTTGTTGAACCGCGAGGATCCGAAGGATGTCTTCGCACTGAACGCGAGCGTGGTCCGTGAGATCCAATCCGGACTATCACGACTCGGGGTCTATCGGGGCCCTTCCTCCGGTAAGTTCGACACGAAGACGAAAGCCGCGTTCGAGGCTTGGGCCTCGCTGAACAACTACGAGAACAAGATCCGCACGGATGGGAAGGTATGGGGAAGTGTATTTCGCGCCTTCCGTGCCGCCGTGCCTGCGAAAGGTCCGTGATCGAAAACCGACCGGTCGCGGAAGGGGGGTACCATCACGATCTTGATTGAGGAAAGACGCGACTTCCGCCGATCCAGGTTTCTCGTACGCGGCATCGGTCGATCGCCTTCGCATCGTGAAATGGATCGCCGTCGAGGATGACGAAGTCCGCCAGCTTCTTCGCTTCCAGCGTCCCCTTTTGATCTTCCTCGAAGGACGCGTATGCACCGCCTGTCGTGTAGGCTCGGAACGCTTCCGCCGGACTGAGTCGCTGGTCCTCGAAGTATCCGTTCACGGCCCAGTGAATTCCGTACAAAGGACCGTACGGCATTCCATCGGACCCGAAACAGAGGGGGATCCCGAGTCGTGCGATGCGACGATATGGATTGTTGGACGCCATACGAATCGGCCCGAGCCGGTTCTCGTAGACGTCGCCAGGGCCGCTCCATTGTCCGATGAAGTTCGGCTGACAACTTGCGATGAGACCTGCCCGTCTGGTCTTCCGGAGGACCTCGGCGTCAGGTAGCTCGTAGTGCTCGATCCGGTGACGCAGAGAAGCTCGTGGATTCTCCTCTTGCACGGCCGCGAGAGTGTCCGCGACGAGGCGCACCGCGGCATCTCCAATCGCATGGGTGGCGGTCTGGAGGCCCGCCCGATGGGCCACCTCCAGGGTCTCCCGCAATTCGGAGGGGGGATGGACGAACATGCCGCGTTCCTTGTCCAGGCCTTCGTACGGCGAATCGAGCGCGGCGGTGAAGGCCCCGAGGGATCCATCGGAGAACACCTTGATGGCACCGATGCGGAGCCACTCGTCTCCCAGCCCGGACTGGATTCCAACGCGGGCCAGAGAGGCCGTCGCCGAGCCAGGCAGCATCGCATACACTCGGAGTTGAAGCCGGCCTCTCCGGTGGGCCCTCTGGTATGCGGCCCATGCCGTGATTGGGACCACATCGTGGATCGAGGTGATGCCGAGGCGATGGGCCATCCGCGCGATCCTCGGCAAGTTCCGTTCGATGACGGCCGGCCCCGATGCGAATCGGTCGTGGAGTTCTGAGAAGGCGTCTTCCTTCAGGATCCCGGTCGGCCTCCCCGAGCCGTCCACTTCGAATCCGCGGAGTCCGACGAGGTCGCGCGCGCGCTCGAGCGCCGGGGAGTTCACCGAGCCCATGTGGCAATCGATTCGGCGGGCCACGACCGGGTGATCCGTCGACACCCGGTCCAAATCGGCCCGATTCGGATACCTTCGATCGGTCCACTTCGCTTCGTCCCAATCAACGCCGACGATCCATTCCCCGAGAGGCGTCCGGGTCGCGGCCTTCCGGAGCCGTGCCAAGGCCTCCTCCATGGACTGAGTTCCGGCGAGGCGGGTCCATCCAATCTCTCCGGCGCTGTCGGCCATATGCGCATGCGCATCGATGAATCCGGGGACCACGACCCGACCATGGAGATCGATCCGACGGGTCTTCCGGTCCGCCCATTGTTCTACCGCGGCCTCGGTCCCGACGGCGACGATGCGGTCGTCCCGGATCGCCATGCCCTGTGCCCAAGGCCGAACACGGGCGGCGGTGAAGATTCTCCCGCCTACGAGCAGGAGGTCCGCCCCGCGGGCCATGTCTACGGCACGTCCCGCAATCCCCGGAGGCGGTCGATCGCCTCCTTCAAGGTCTCGTCTCGCTTCGAGAACATGAACCGGACGAAGCTCCGTCCGTCCTTCGGATCCCCGTAGAACGATCCGCCGGGGACCGCCGCGACGCGTTGATGCTCGACGAGATGCATCGCGAACGCCCGATCATCGTCGAAGGGGAAGCGTTCGAATTTCGCCATGACGTAATATGCGCCCACCGGAAAGTGGCAGTCAAGACCGATCTCCTGAAGACCACGGACGAAAAAGTCTCGCTTCTTCTGGTACATCGATGCGAGATTCCGATAGTACGACTCGGGAAGATCCAACGCGGCGACCGTCGCGATCTGCAGCGGATGTGGCGCGCCGACCGTAAGGAAATCGTGGGTCCGTCGCATGGCGTTCGCGAGCGTCTTGGGCGCGATCGCCCAGCCGACCCGCCATCCCGTCGCACTGTACGTCTTCGAGAGTCCGTTGATCGTGATTGTCCGATTCGCCATGTCGCCGATCGTTGCAAGAGACACATGCTTCGCCCCGTCGAAGACGATGTGCTCGTAGATCTCGTCCGTGACCGCGACAACGTCGTGGTCCGCGCAAAGGTCGGCGATCAGTTTGAGTTCACTACGGTCGAACACCTTGCCCGTCGGATTGTTCGGCGTATTCAGGATCAGGACCTTGGTTCGCTCCGTGAATGCGGACTTGAGATCCTCCTCATCGACGGACCAGTCCGGCCATTCCATGCGGACGTACTGCGGGCGGGCGCCGCTGACGATCGCGTCGGGTCCGTAGTTCTCGTAGAACGGTTCGAAGATTACCGCTTCGTCGCCCGGGTTGATCAAGGAGAGCATGGCGGCCATCATCGCCTCCGTGGTGCCGCAGGTGACCACTAGATTCGACTCCGGGTCCGCATCGATTCCGTTGAACGACTTGGCGCGTCGCGCGATCGCGTCACGCAGCTCTCGAGCTCCCCAGGTGATCGAGTACTGGTTGTACCCCGCGTCGAGGGCGCGCTTGGCCGCTTCCGTGAGCTCGCGCGGGGGGTCGAAATCGGGGTAACCCTGGGATAAGTTGATCGCATCGTGGAGCGCCGCGATGCGGGTCATCTCCCGGATCACGGACTCGGGGAACTTCTGTACCCGGTCCGAGAGCCGCGGGTCTTCGATTGCCAGGACGTCGTCTTTTCCACCTTTCGGTGTAGTGATACGTCTCCCTCTCCGCGCGGGAAGGAAGTGACCGGCAAAAACCTGTCGGGCGAGAATTAAGAGAGGGCATCGCTATCCTCGCGGCGAGGTCCCGCGAATGTCGGAGCGATTCTTCGATTATTGGCGAATCGATGTCTTCACGAACACGCCGCTCACCGGGAATCCTCTCGCGGTGTTCCCGAGGGCTACGGGCCTCTCCTCCGCGGAGATGTTGGGAATCGCGCGGGAGATGAACATCTCGGAGACGACGTTCATCTTTCCTGCCAGCAACCCTTCCGCGAACTATCGGAATCGGATCTTCACGCCGGTCGGAGAGATCCCGTTCGCCGGCCACCCGTCGATCGGGACCGCGTACGTCGCGGCCCAGGAAGGGCTCGTCCCGCATCCGGACGGCTCCTCGGTGATCTATCAGGAATTGGAGATCGGCGTCCTGCCCCTCGAACTGATCTGCGAAGGCGGGCAGGTGAAGAGGGTGATCATGACCCAAGGCGAGCCCTCGCTCGGCGCGGAGCTGAAGAACGTCGAGCCGCTCGCGGACGCCCTCGGTGTACGAGCGAAGGACGTCGGCTTGAAAGGGCTCGTACCGCAGATCGCTGCGACGGGAATCCAATCGCTCCAGGTCCCGCTCCGATCCCTCGAGGTCGTCAAAGGATTGGACCCGGACCTTCGGGACCTCCGCAAGGTCTTGTCGAAGTACGGAGAGAAGGTCGTGTGCTATGCCTTTTCCCTCGAGGCTGTCGCACCGGATGCAGCCGTCCACGCGCGCGGCTTCGCGCCGGACCAAGGGATCGAGGACCCGGCGACGGGAAGTGCCGCGGGTGCCTGCGGTGCGTACCTGGCCGCCAACGGGAAGCTCCCCGCCCCGACGTTCATTGTGGAACAGGGGATGGAGATCCACCACGCGAGTCGGATTGAGGTCAGCGTGGACATGGAGGACGGCAAGCCGAAGGTGATTCGTGTGGGCGGCCAAATCGCTCCCTTAATCCGGGGAACCCTCCGACTCCCGTAGACCGGCCCAGGAAGGCTTGACAATTCGGCGACATACCTCCACTTAGAGGTACGTGGTCCGGCGATCATCGATGGTCGGTTTCTCCTGGACCTTCTGGATCGTCCGAAAGGCTTTCGTTTGGAAGATCGTCATCCTCACAAATGTCCGTGGCAGCCGAGACGCCCTTCGTCTACGCGTTCGCCGCGCTCCTTGCCATCGGATCCGTCGTCCTGCTCTTCGTTCCTCTTCTCCTCCACGTCCGGCTGTTTTCCGCGAGCCGTCTCGTCTTCGCCCTCGTGATCGGCGCGCTCCTCGCATTGAGTCTCATTGCGCTGTTGCTCGTGACGACTGTTGTTTCGACCCCGGCGGATTTCCTGCCGATCGTGGCGATCACCGCAGTCCTCCGGATCTCATCACCCACGCTGTTGTACCGAGGAATTCGAGAGCGCCTCGAGGTGAACCCGATGTGGTCTGGGATTCGACTTCTGGTCGCGTTGGCGTTCGTGGCCTTTGCGGCACTCCTCGCGTACAACCTCTCGCGCGTCCTCGTGGGCCAACAGCCCTCGGATTTTGCCGGACTCAGCGAACAGCTGGCGATGGCCGTCGGGGCTTCCTTACTCGTCATCCGTACGGGCTTCCGCTTCCGACCACGGCTCACCATGGAATTGTGGCCAATCTGGATTGCAGCGACCGTGTTCGCGATTGCGTTCGTCGTGGTCGCGCCGTATGCGTTCCCGGCCTTCGAGGCGGTCTACCTGGTGTCAGGTCTCGCGGGGTGGATTGTGGGCGTCCTGATCCTCAGCCGAGTGGATTGACACCGACCGCGGCTTCGCGTCGTCCGGACTACAGTTCCACTTTGATGCCGAGCTTCTCGGTCAATTCCTTGTACCGGTTCCGGATCGTGACTTCCGTGACGCCCGCGACATCGGCGACTTCTCGCTGCGTGCGGCGTTCGTTGCAGAGGATCGAGGCGATGTAGATCGCGGCGGCCGCGACGCCGGTCGGACCCCGGCCTGAGGTGAGTTCCTTGTCCTGGGCGTCCTTCAGAATCTCGACCGCCCGGGATTGGACCTCGCCGCTGAGCTTGAGTTCCGAGCAAAAGCGGGACACGTAATCCTGCGGCTTCGTCGGCATGAGCTTCAGTTTCAGCTCCCGCGTCATGAAGCGGTACGTCCGGCCGATCTCCTTGCGCCCGACGCGAGAGGAGTTCGCGATCTCGTCGAGCGTTCGCGGGACGTTGCACTGCCGGCATGCCGCGTAGAGGGAGGCGGCCACTACGCCTTCGATGGAGCGACCTCGGATCAGGTTCTTGTTCACGGCCTTCCGATAGACCATCGCGGCCGTCTCCCGGACGTTCCGGGGCAGGCCCATCCCGCTCGCCATCCGGTCGAGTTCACTCAAGGCGAAGGCGAGATTCCGCTCCGTCGCGTTGCTCACGCGGATCCGTCGTTGCCACTTCCGCAGGCGATACAGCTGAGCCCGGTTCCGGGTGGGAATCGACTTGCCGTAGGAGTCCTTGTTCTTCCACCCGATCGTCGTCGACAGGCCTTTGTCGTGGATCGTGTAGGTCATCGGCGCGCCGGTGCGAGCCCGCTTCTCGCCCTGTTCCACGTCGAACGCCCGCCATTCCGGGCCTTGATCGATCATCTGATCAGTCAGCACGAGGCCGCATTCCTCGCAGATCAGCTCCCCGCGTTCGTAGTCGAACGAGAGGTGCCCCGAGTTGCACTCCGGACATCTAGTGACTTC
>Ga0137415_10004617_pt1 | contig 13622 bp, 9 predicted proteins | sample CZODoug3_1_1_16f_FD_183082 | JGI IMG/M metagenome (GOLD analysis project Ga0137415, IMG submission 183082) | Vadose zone soil fungal communities from Angelo Coast Range Reserve, California, USA - CZODoug3_1_1_16fungal (Hybrid Assembly) | ecosystem: Environmental > Terrestrial > Soil > Vadose... | reverse complement strand
GACCTCCTGCGCCCAAGGCAGGCGCGCTACCAGGCTGCGCTACGCCCCGCGAAGCGAGCGCCGGAAGTACTCGATCTCGGCGCTCTGCGCAACTTCAACGGGCAGGCAGGTCGCCGTCGCGCGCCAGGCGGTCCAGGAGGGGCCCAAGCCGCTGCAGCGCGCGCCCGCGGTGGCTGAGGCGGTTCTTCTCGGCCGCGTCCAGCTCCGCGAGGGTCCGGCCCGGAGCCTCGTCCGGCAGGAAGAGCGGGTCGTACCCGAACCCGTTCGCGCCCCGCGGGGCGCCGGCGATGCGTCCCTCCACGCGGCCCTCGGCCCGGTAGAGGCGCCGCCCGTCCGGGGAGGCGAGCGCGACGGCGCAGAAGAAGTGCGCCGTGCGGGGCGCCGCCGTCTCTGGTCGTTCAGACGTCAGACGGGCGAGCGCCCGGTCAGACGGCACCGATTCCGGTCCGTCCGATGAGCGCGGAGGTTCGCTGATCATGATGAAGGCCTCACACCCAACGCTGAACGGCTCCGCGGTCGGCACGGACGCCTCGGAGTCCTCACCCCTTCCGTCGCGACTGCTGGACGCCGAGGACAGCTTCTATCGCGGCTATCCGTGGTGCCTGAACACGTTTCCCACGCTCCACGAGATCGTCGGTCACCTCGGCCAGGAGCTCGAACGGCTGCATCAGCAGGAGGAGGACTGGCGGCGGCTCGAGGTCATGACGAACGTGTTCCTCCTCTCCTGTGCGGTGGCCGACACCGTCGACGACCATCTGCACGGAGACGGCTATGACTTCTCGAAGCTCACGAGCGCGGTGCCGTTGCTCGGGCCCGGCGTCCGGGTCCTCGACAAGGTCCTGCACGCGTCACGGAAGGTTCGCGCCGTGCGCGCCAGGCCGGTGCGCCGATGGCGCGAGGAGTGGACGGCGGCGCTCGGGAAATTCCTGAGCGTGTTCGTGGCCGCGGCCACCGCGGATCGGACGGCGCTCGCGGCGGCGGCGGCCCGTCTGGCGTCGTTGCTGACGGCCGAGCTGCCGCCCGCACTACAACGGCGGCGACCGAGAGTCCCGTCGGCGTTCCGAACGCAGGACCTGACCCACTTCGACATCCTCGAGCTCGGGCGAATCTTGATGACGACGTATCCCGAACGCCAACGCCCGATCCTCATCGTGGGACTGCGGACGGCCGGCTCGTACTTCGCTCCGTTACTCCGGGCCTTTCTCGAAGCCGAGGGCTATGAGCAGGCCGACGCGGTGACCATACGCCCGAAGAAAGGGCTGGCGCCCTGGGAGCGGGCGGCGCTCGCGCGCGGCGCCCAGCGAGGGGCGGTCGCCGTCGTCGTCGACGAGCCGGTCAACACCGGCAGCACGCTCGCCCGGGCCATCGATGCCGTCCGCGGCACGGGCTTCGACGCGAGCAACGTCGTCGCCCTCGTCCCGGTCCATCCGTCGCAGCGCGACTGGACGGAGAGCCACGACTCCCTGGCGCGCTCCGGCACGCGTGTGCTCCGTCTCGAGCCCGAGCGGTGGCACAAATACCGACTGCTGGAGCCCTCGGCGGTCGAAGGCCTCCTGGAGCAGTATTTCGAGGCGCGCAACTACTCGAGCGCGCGGATCGTGCCGAGCGAGCAGGCCCAGCAGCTCAACGCCGAGCTCCGGAGTCGATCGGAGGAGAAGTTTCACACGCGGCTCAAGCACATCTATGAGGTCAGATTGGAGGACGCGGTCGGACGGACGGAAACTCGATACGTCCTGGCCAAGAGCGTGGGCTGGGGATGGCTCGGCTATCACGCGTTCCTCATCGGCGCCCGTCTGCCGCAGTTCGTGCCCCCCGTTCTGGGACTGCGCAACGGCATTCTCTACACGGAGTGGCTCGTTCAAGATGGTCGCGGGCGCGCCGGGGGCGACCGCAACGAGGTGATCGAGGTCGCCGCGTCCTACGTGGCCGCGCGGGTTCAGGGCCTCGGCCTGGGGGCCGATCCCGCGCCCGACCTCGGCCGCGCCAACCAGCACAACGGGCTCGACGTGCTCGGGAATGCCCTGGCCCGGGCCTACGGCGGGAAAGTGGGCGTGTTGAAGCGCGGTCGCATCCAGCGCGAGCTGTCACGCCAGGCCTGCCCCTCGCCCGTCTTGATCGACGGAAAGATGCGTGCGCAGGAATGGATCACGACGGCCGCGTCGCGTCTCAAGACGGACTTCGAGCACCACGGTCTGGGAAAGACCGAGCTCAACATGACCGATCCGGCCTACGATCTCGCCGAGGCCACGCTGTCGTTCGGGCTCTCCGAGGTCGAGGAACGCCGGCTCATCGACCGCTACGTCGAGCTATCCGGAGATACCGGGGTCGCCGGCAGGCTCTTCCTCCACAAATTGCTGGCGGGCACCTGGGCCATGACGTCGGCAGTGAGCAACCTCGGCGACGGCCGGCTGTCGCCGCGGCACGAGGAATTCAATCGGCAGTACGTCGACGCCTGGAACTTCCTGACGCTCCAGACGACGCGGCTCTGCGCCAGCGCGTGCCGTCGGCCCGAGACGCCGCGCTGGCGCGCGCCGCTGGTCGTGCTCGACGTCGACGGCGTGCTGGACAAGAAGATCTTCGGCTTTCCCTCCACGACCGCGGCCGGGATCCGCGCCGTCTCGCTGCTCCATGCCCACGAGGTCGCGGTCGCGCTGAACACGGCGCGCACGGTCCCGGAGGTGAAGGAATACTGCCGCGCCTACGGATTCGTGGGAGGCGTCGCGGAGTACGGGGCCGTCGCGTGGGACGCGGTGAACGGCCGCGAGCGCGTCCTGGTCAGCGACGAGTCGCGGCAACAACTGGACCGGGCTCGCCGCGCGCTGCGAACCCTCCCCGGCGTGTTCCTCAACGACGACTACGGCTACTCCCTGCGCGCGTATACGTACGAGCGGGGAACGACGGTGGCCCTGCCCACGATGTTGATTCGTAATCTGCTCGCCGGCCTCGGGGCCGACCGGCTCGACTTCCACCAGACATACCTGGACACCGCCGTCCTCGCCAAGGAGACCGACAAGGGGCGCGGCCTGGAGGCGCTGCTCGCGCTGTCCGGCAACGACGGCTGCGAGACGATCGCCGTCGGCGATTCCGAAGCGGACCTGCCGATGTTTCGCGTGGCCCGGCGCTCGTTCGCCCCGTCCCACATCTCGTGTCGGTCCGCCGCCACGCGCCTCGGCTGTCGGATCGCGGACGGAGCCTTCCAGCCGGGCCTGCTCGGTATCGTGCGGTCGATCGTTCATTCCGGTGGTGGCCACTGCGACCGCTGTCGCTCCTGTGACGGCTGGCCGCCGGAGGGCGGCACGCTCTTCTGGTCGCTGCTGGAAGCGGCCGATCAGAGCCGGCGACGCCTGCTGCTCCGCGCGCTGGTCGATCCGACCGCGCTGCAGGCGTTCGTGAAATGACGGCGGCGGGACGGCGATGATCGAGACGATCGAGGATGCGGCCGGCTTCGAGAAGCTCAGGGACGAGTGGGACACCCTGCTCGAGACGAGCGCGTCGAATTGCTTTTTCTTGACGTGGGAGTGGCTCTATCCCTGGTGGAAGCATCTGTCCGGCGATCGCACGCTCCGGATCGTCACGCTGAGGTCCGGCGGCGAGCTCGTCGCGATCGCGCCCCTGGCTTCGCGGCCTCGACGGCTCGCCCGATTGGTGCCATTCCGATCGCTCGAGTTCATCGGCGCCGACAGGGTCTGCTCCGATTACCTGGACCTGATCATCAAACGCGGGAGGGAGCCAGAAGCGCTGGACGCGCTCGCCAAGTACCTGAGCCGCGAAAAGCTCATGATCGAGATGGCCAACGTGAGAAGGAAGTCGCTGGCGACCCAGTTGACGGCCGAGCTGGAGCGGCACGGCTGGAGCCGGTCCGAGGAAACCATCGCGGTGTGCCCCTTCACCAGCCTGGCCGGACATTCATGGCAGTCCTATCTCGCCAGCCTCGGGCCGGAGCATCGCTATAACTTCCGGCGGCGGCTCAAGAACGTCACCAAGATGGCGCACATGCGGTTCGAGGAGGCCCGCTCGCCCGCCCAGGCCCAGCACATGCTGGAAGAGCTCGTCGTCCTGCACAACATGCGCTGGCGCGATCGTGGCGGATCCGATGCGTTCGACAGCCCCGATCTCATCGCCTTCCACGAGGAAGTGACGCAGCTGGCGCTCGACCGCGGATGGCTCAGGCTCTATCTCCTGACGCTCGACGGACGGGCCGTGGCGGGCCTCTACGGATTTCAATATCACGCCATCTTCTACTTCATGCAGGCGGGATTCGATCCCGCCTACCGCAAGCAGAGCGTCGGCCTGCTCGCCATGGGCCTGGCCATAAAGAATGCGATCGAAGAAGGCATGGACGAGTGCGACATGCTGCGCGGAGACGAGGCGTACAAGTTTCACTGGGCGCGCGAGAGGCGCGAACTCGGTCGGCTCGAGCTCTACCCGCCCCGTCTGTCGGCATCGCTCTACAAGCGCGCCCAATCGATGGGCCGGGCCGGCAAGACCGCGGTGCTGCGGGCGCTCCCCATGATGAACCGGACCGCGATGTCACGGAGAGACAACGATGTGCGGGATCTTCGGCCTCTTTGACGCTGACGCGAACACGCCGGTCGATCGCCGGCTCCTCCAGCGGATGGGTGACGTTCTCGCCCATCGGGGACCCGATGGTGGCGGCGTCTACACGGACCACGGTTTCGGCATGGGCATGCGCCGCCTCAGCATCATCGACCTCAAGACCGGCGACCAGCCCTTGGCCAACGAAGATGGATCCGTGTGGGTGGTCTTCAACGGTGAGATCTACAACTACCGCGAGCTCACCACCGAGCTCCTGGAGAAGGGGCATCGGTTCGCGACCGCCTCGGACACCGAGGTGCTCGTCCACCTGTACGAAGAGCATGGCGAGGCCTGCGTCGACAAGCTGCGCGGGATGTTTGCCTTCGCCATCTGGCAGCCATCGCGGCGCACGCTGTTCCTGGCCCGTGACCGCCTGGGGATCAAGCCGCTGTACTACGCCCAGACGCCCAAGGGCGTCGTCTTCGGCTCGGAGCTGAAGGCCGTCGCCGAGTGTCCCCAGGTCCCACGAACGGTGAATCGCCACAGCGTGGCGGCCTACCTTCAGTACGGGTACGTGCCGGACCCTCTCACCATCCTCGACGGCGTGGCCAAGCTCGCGCCGGGGCACACGCTCACGGTGCGCAAGGGCCGCGCCGGGGTGCCGCGGCGCTACTGGGATCCGACGGCCTGCTTCCGCAACCCCGCGCCGCCCGCGCCCGAAGAGGAAGAGTCCGAGGCGCTCTGGTTGCTCTTGCGCGACGCCGTCCGCTCGCATCTCGTCAGCGACGTGCCCGTCGGGGCCTTCCTGAGCGGAGGGGTGGACTCCAGCACGGTCGTCGCTCTCATGGCCGCCGAGGTCGGCGTGCCGGTCAAGACGTTCTCGGTGGGCTTCCAGGAGCCCGACTACAACGAGCTCGGCTATGCGCGCCGAATCGCCGAGCGGTTCGGCACGGAGCATCACGAGCTCATCGTCGGTGCCGAGGACCTCGGGCTGCTGGACGACCTGCTCGGCGCCTTCGACGAGCCGTTCGCCGACGCCTCGGCGATTCCGACCTACCTCGTCTCGCGCCTGGCGCGCCAGCACGTGAAGGTCGTGTTGTCGGGTGACGGGGGCGATGAGCTGTTCGCCGGCTACGACCGCTACATGGTGGACTACCGCCGACGTCATCTCGGACGGCTCGGCGACATCGGGCTCGGAGGCGGCTTGCGTGCCTTGAGCGCCACCCTGCCGGAAGGCACCCCCGGGAAGAACTTCATCTACAACATTTCACTTCCGCGAATGGAACGCTACCTCGACTCCATTTCCCTGTTTCCCCCGCGGGCCCTCCGGCATCTGCTCCGTCCGTCGCCGACGGCGGACGGCGCCGCTCCGTTCGATACGGCCCATAGTGCCGGACTCGATCCGCTCTCCCGGCTTCAGGCGCTCGATCTCGGTACGTACCTGCCCGGCGACATCCTCGCGAAGGTCGATCGGATGACCATGGCGAACTCGCTGGAAGCTCGCGTGCCGCTGCTGGACCACCATCTCGTGGAGTTCGCGTGCGGACTTCCCGCCCGGCTGCGGCTCCGATCGGGACAGACCAAGTACCTTCTCAGGCGGGCCCTCGGAGGCCGACTCCCGCGCGAGGTCCTGACGCGACCGAAGCAGGGGTTCGCCGTGCCGCTGGAAACCTGGTTCGACCAACGCTTGCCCGATTTCTTTCACGATACGCTCGGCGAGGCCGGCCGGCTCGCCGACGTCGGCATCGACCCGTCGGCGGTTGTGTCGCTGATGGACGTCTATGCGAAGCGACGCCGCCAGGACCACTGCCGCCGACTCTGGGCGCTGGCCGTGCTGGACCGGACGCTGCACCGGCTGGGAGCCGCCCCTCGGGCCGCCTGAGTCGAGATCGCCCTTTGCATACCGTGAGTCCCACACGTACGGCCAAAGAGCTCGCGCTGAACATCGGCTTTCGGATGGGCTATCTGCGTTTTCGGCAGCTCGTCCGGCGCCAGCAAGCGCTGATCCTCATGTTCCACCGCTTCGGTGACGAGGACCGCGGTGATCCCCGAGGACTGCCGATCCGACGATTCGAAGCCTATATGAAATATCTGACCGATCGCTACCGCGTGATCTCGCTCGGCGACCTGATCCGAGATCTGCGCCGGGGCGGTCCGGCATCGAATACGGCGGTGGTCACGGTCGACGACGGTTACGACGATGTCTTTTCGCTGGCCGTGCCGGTGATGCGCGCGTACGGCATCCCGGCCTCGATCTTCGTGGTCAGTGGCTTCGTCGGGGGCCGCCTGTGGCCGTGGACCGACCATTTCCGGTTCGTCTTCGATCGGGCCCCGCGCCGGCCGGTGACGTTCAAGCATCGTGACGCGACCCATACGATCAACATCCGAAACGAGAGCGCGCGGCGCCGGGCCGAAGACCATTGGCGCGAGCACGCCAAGACGCTGCCGGTCGCGGAGCGGGAAGACCTGCTGGGTGCCATCGCCGAGGCGTTCGGGACCGACATCCCGACGACGGCGCCGGCCGAATTTCGGTCGATGACCTGGACAGAGTTGCGGACGCTGGCGGCCCAGGGGTTCGACGTCGGGGCCCATACGCGCAGTCATCCGATTCTTTCCCAGGTCGGCTCGGAGCGATTGCGGGACGAGATCCACGGCTGCAAGGAGGAGATCGAGGGAAGCCTCCGGCATCCCGTTCCGCACTTCGCGTACCCCAACGGCCGGCGAGAAGACTACACGCGTGAGGCCGTGTCCACCGTCGCCAGCGCGGGATACGGGGCGGCCGTCACCGCCGTGCCCGGCAACAACACACGGTCGACGCCGACGCTCGAGCTCCTCCGCGTTTCCGCCGGCACCGACAACCTGGCCCGCTTCGCGCAGGCCATCTCCGGGACCACCTGGAGCGCCTCGAGCGCCTCGAGCAACGGATGAGGGCAGAGAACTCCATGAGTCACGTCTACGTCGCTCGCAGTCGGCAGCGGAAGGCGGCAGCGAACGCCGAAGAGAAGTGGGCTTCGAGATGAGGAGACCCGAAATGCCGGTCTTGGAGAATGAGACTTGTCCGCGCCTCCGGTTGAGATGCCTGAACTGCGGAATGGGTCTCGTGATGGACGTTCAGCAGGTGAGTTGCTCGCACTGCGGCGCTTCGTGGCCGGTCGACAAGGGCATTCCGCGCTTCTTCGACCCCTCGTACTACTGGGGTGAGCACGCGCGCGAGCGCGCCGTGGAACTCCTGGAGGCCGCTGAACGTGAAGGGTGGCACAGAGCGGTCGAAGCCCGCGTCGCGGGCAACGGAAACATGCTCCTCTCGGTCTTGGATTGGCAGCGAACGGCATGGCTGACGTTGCTCGGTCTCGGCTCCGATGCGGTGGCGCTGGATGTCGGCTGCGGGCACGGAGCGATCACCGAGTCTTTGGCCAGAACGGTGGGCTGGGTATACGCGCTCGAGGCGATTCCCGAGCGACTCGAATTCACCCGCGTTCGGCTGCAGCAGGAGGCGATCCGCAACGTCAGCCTGGTACAGGCGAGCGCGCTCGACCCGCCGTTTCCGGACAAGTTCTTCGATCTCATCGTCGTCAACGGCGTGCTGGAGTGGGTCGGAGAGTGGGGTCCCGAGCGTGACCCGCGCGCCGTGCAACTGGGGTTCCTGAGGCGGCTCCACCGAATCTTGAAGGACGACGGCGTCGTGGTCATCGGCATCGAGAATCGTTTCGGATATCCCGCGTTCCTCGGGGGTGACGATCATTCCGGAGTGCCGTATACGAACTTGATGCCGAGAGCCTTGGCGAGCCTGTACCTGCGCTTCGCGAACAAACCGTCGCACCGAATGACAATTGGTCGACGGCGGCAATACCGCACCTATACCTACGGAGAGCGCGGGTATCGGCGCCTGCTCGCCGACAGCGGATTCGATCGAACGCGCTTCTATTGGGCGGATCCCGGCTACAACGAGCCGTACCATCTGGTTCCCCTGACGCGAACCTCCGTGCTGAATCATCTGCGCGCCCAGCGCATGGAGCCGTCGCAGGTCCTCAGAACCGACTGGCGCTTCGTCGCCAGGAAGATGTTGGGTTGGACGCTCCGCTTCCTGGCTCCTGAGTTCGTGATTTTTGCCCGCAAGGGTGTGGCGCCCGCCTCGATGGATGACCCATTGACGCCGCTTCTGCGTCGTGCCTTACCGCGAGCCGCCGGAGAGCTCGAGGCGTCCATCTCGACGCAGTCCACGTACCAGTTCAGCAGACGGAACGTCATCCTGGTTGGTGACGCTCGGGAAGGGCGGCCGCGCCTCGTGCTCAAAGCGTCGACGCCGGCGCATGCGAGCAAGGAACTGATACAGGCCGAGTTCAGAAATCTTGTCCTCGTCGCCGACAATCTCGGCAGACAGAGCGATCGAGGGTTCGAAGTCCCCACGCCGCTCGGGATCTTTCAGGTGGGTCGTTCGTGCTATGCGGCTCAATTGCCCGCCCGCGGCGACCAGCTTCACCGTTTCATCGCGCGGCAGCCTCGGTCCCAATGCTTTGCCCGCCTGCGAACCGAGCTCTTCCGCTGTATCGGTGTCGCGGTCGAGATGGCGCGCATGTTTCACGGAAAGGACGCCATCGCTCCGGTTGGTGATGGATGGTGGACGGTGCCGGTCGAGCTCGACTCCGCGCCCGCCCTGCGCGAAATGATGAGCGAAACGCGGTCAGAGGCCCGAGCCCTCGACGCGGCGCAGCACGGCGACTTCACGGTAGAGAACATCTTTATCGAGCCCGACACTGGGAGACTGACGGTCATCGATTGGGAGAATCTGAGTCGGGGCCTACCGGCTCTATACGACGTCCTAACTCTCTTGCTCTCAGTCGTACCTCTCGTCGGTATGGGAGAGAGGCGCTTCAGCTCTCGCCGGAGGACGCTCGAAGAGCAGTTCCTCACGGCGTTCTTCGGTACGGGCCGATGGACAGGCCTATTCCGCGAGTTGCTCTTGGCAGCCTGCGAGCCCTTGTCTGTCGCGCCGAGCCAGCTGTGGAAGGCCGTCGTCGCGTTCCTCATCTTGCGAATCAATCAGTTCGAGCTTCGCCGATCCCCTGTCGCGGCGCAGACCCACATGAAGTTCGTCGTGCGGGCATTGGAGCACAAAGAGAAGTTTCTGGTCCGCACCTGAGCCTCCGTGATCGACTCGTTGATCGCGGGCCGGCCCGCCATTCTCCTGATCGGTGACCGCCTCGGTCTCGGCGGCACTCTGAACACTCGCATGCGACGGAAAAGCTGCGAGTGAAGGGATACATGTGATGCCACCCCGCTACCTCGACGCGCACGAGTTGCTCGAATCATGATGGCAACTCGATTCTTTCGACCGCGCGGAGGGTCGGTGGCGCCTCGACTGGTTCGCAACGTCCTGGCGAACTGGCTGGCGCTCGGCGCCGCGACCGTCGTCGGCTTCGTCCTCACGCCCTACATGCTCCGACACCTGGGGGATACCGGCTTCGGCCTGTGGGTGCTCGTCACAACGCTGACCGGCTATTACGGTCTGCTCGACTTCGGACTGCGCAACTCGATCAGCCGGTTCGTGGCCCACTACGCGGCGAATGACGACGCGGCGAGCCTCGGACGGGTCATCAGCACGGGCCTGGTCACCAACGCCGCCCTCGGCTCGCTCGTGCTGCTCATGGCCGGGCTCGTGGCGTGGAACCTGGAGCTCGTCGTCGCCGTCCCCGGGGACTGGACGCCCACGGCGCGCGGGCTCGTGCTGGTCTTCGGGTTGGGCTCCGCGCTCGGCTTTCCCCTCAACCTGTTCGGCCACGTGCTCGAAGGGTTCCAGCGATTCACCTGGATCGGTAGCGTGCAGGCCGCCGTCACGCTGGTGCGCGCCGGGCTGACGGTGTGGGTGCTCAGCCAGGGCTACGGCCTGGTGGCGGTCGGCGTCGTGACGATCGCCACGACCGTTATCGGCTCTCTGATCTATGCCGCGGTGGTGCGCCGGCTCTACCCAGGGCTGCGCCTCCGCTGGGCGTCGGTGGATCGCGCGATGTTCCGCCAGCTCGCGGGCTTCGGGCTCATAGCGTTCGCCATCGGCATTGCGGCGATGTTGCGGTTCCAGGCGGACGCGCTCGTCATCGGCGCCTTCCTGTCGGTGCAGGCGGTGGCCTACTACTCGATCGCCTCGAAGCTGGTCTTTTACGTGACCGACGTCGTGCAAGCCATGGCCTGGGGGTTCACGCCTCTCTTCAGTCACCTCGACGCCAAGCGCGACCTGCGACAACTCGGCCACGCCCTGATCAAGGCGAACCGTTATTCCAGCCTGATCGCGTTTCCACTGACGGCCTTCGTCGCCGTCGCCGGCCCGTCGCTGATCGCGGTGTGGGTGGGCCCACGCTACGTGTCCAGCTATCCCGTGCTTCTGGTGCTGCTGCTGCCGTCGGCGGTGTATCTGGCGCAGGCGGGCTCGCCCAAGCTCCTGTACGGGATGGCGCGCCACTCGGTCCTGGCGTGGATCTTCCTTGTCGAGGGACTGGCGAACCTCGCGCTCAGCCTCGTGCTGGTGCGGTGGTACGGCATGCTCGGTGTCGCGCTGGGAACGGCGATCCCGATGGCGGTCACCAGCCTCTTCGTGTTGCCGATCTACGTCTGCCGCCTGCTGAATTTACGGCTCGGGGCGTACCTGTGGGACGTTCACGGCTATCCTCTCCTGCTGTCCCTGCCGCTCGGGCTCTTCTTGTGGCGCGTCGACGGCTGGCTGCAACCGTCCGACTATCGCGCGATGGTGGCCGAGCTCGCGCTCGGCGCCCTCTTCTACGGCGCGGAGCTGCTCGTCCTGGCCTGGTCCAGGGAACGCGTCAAGGATTCGCTGTCCGGGTTCTTGGCGAGACTGTCCGAACGCTCGGTCTCGAGGTGACGAACATGGTCAAGGAGCTCGAGCGACTGGCTCTGCGGTCAAAGACGTTCGTGGTCGGCTTCAACATCTACAACAACTGGCGCTTCAGCCGGCGGTTTCGGGTCGGCAACGCCGCGTCGGATCATGGCGTGGTCCACGCGGGTCTCGACTTGCCGGCGAGTCTGGGCTACATCGACATTTCCTACGACGTCTTCGTGAAGTGCCCGGGCTTTTCCGCCGACATGTTCCACGGTCGGAGCATTCTCGAGGCCGGCACCGGCGACAACTTCGGCCTCGCCCTGCTGTTCCTCGCCTCCGGGGCGAACCGCGTGGTCACCATCGACAAGTTCTACTCCAAGCGCGATCCCGAGCAGCAGCGCCGCATCTACCTGGCGATGCGCGAGCGACTCGGGCCGGAGGCCCGGGCGCGGTTCGACCGCGCCATCGATCTCAGCAGCGGCATCAAGACCGACGAGAACGTGCTGCGCTACATCTACGGAACCGGCATCGAAGAAGCCGACCGGCTCCTGCCCGGCGAGCGATTCGACTTCGTCATCTCCAAGGGCGCGCTGCAGGACGTGCCGGCGATCGACCGCGCGTTCGAGGTCATGGACGCCCTGCTCGCGCCGGGAGGCTGGATGATGCACAAGATCGACCTCAGTGATCAGGGGATGTTCAGTCGCAACGGCCAGCATCCGCTCACGTACCTGACGATCCCGGATCAGGTCTACGGCTGGATGTCGACGCACTCGGGAAAGGCGAACCGGCGGCTGCGCGGATGTTACGAGCGCGCGCTGAAAGACCGCGGATACGACATCCGCGTCCTCGTGACGCGACTGCTCGGCCGCGAGCGCGAGCTCCGGATGTATAAGCCCCGGCTCGAGGACGGCGTGGACTACGGCGCGTCCGAGCGGGCGCTGATCCATGCGATACGGCCGCGATTGCTCCCGCGTTATCGCCGTCTCTCGACCGAGGAGTTGCTCACCTCGGGCATCTTCGTCCTGGCGCGAAAGCCATGATCACCCACGAGCGCGAGGGCATACGGGCGTGGCCCGTGCTCCCGGACGGCCTTGAACGGGTACTGGACGTCGGCTGCGGCAATGGCGATGCGCTCGACCGGGCCGGCAGCGATTTCCTGGCCGTGGGCATCGATATCGATCACGACGCGCTCAGCGCGGGCTCGGCGCTGTTTCCGCAGGTCCGTCTGTTCCGCGCCACGGCCGAGGCGCTGCCCTTCAAGGCCGGCTCCTTCGACGCTGTGCTCTCGCGCGTGGCGCTGCCGCTGATGAACATCCCGCCGGTGCTGGCGGAGATCGCGCGGGTGGTCCGCCGCGGCGGCGAGGTGTGGCTGGCCTTCCACCGCTTCTCATATGTTCGCTCCGAGCTGAGGAAGAGCCTGCGGGACCGTAACCTCGCGCGGACCGTGTTCCTCGCCTATATCACCCTGAACGGGCTCGTGTTCCATCTCACGGGGCGAATCTTCCGGTACCCGCTGAATCGACGGTACTGGGAGTCGTTCCAGACCGAGCGCGGCGTCACGCGGGCGCTCGCGCGGGCCGGCTTCGGCGACATCAAGGTCGTCGAGGGCACGGCCCTCATCGTGACCGCGCGGAGACGATAGACCGTGGCCGAAGCGACACTCGTGCTCGTCCTCATCACCGCGGTGGCGTCCGTCGTCAACAGCCAGGTGAAGCAGGAGTTTCAGGCCGGCCTGGGCACGCGTCGAACGGCCGAAGGAACTCGACCTGTGAGTCGATGCTGAACAACATCACGCTCACCGATGTCCCGCTCGCGCACCGGCCTCCCGGCCCTCGCGCGATGGGGCCGCCGCCGTCGCGCCCGTCGATTCTGCTGATGGGCGACACGCTCGGCCTGGGCGGGACGGAGGGACAATTCGTCGAGCTTGCCTCGCGGCTGGATCGCTCGCGCTGGACGGTCCACGTCACGTGCCTGCGAGCCGAGGGGCCGTTGCGCGACAAGCTCGAGGCCTCCGGTGTGTGCGCCTGGAGCTGTGGTCGCGGCTCACTCAAATCGGTCGGCCTGCTCCGTTGCGTCTGGGCGCTCGTGCGATACATGCGCCGCGAGCGAATCGGCCTCGTCCATTCGTTCGACTTCTACAGCAACGTCGTGGGCGTCCTCGCGGCGCGCCTGGCCGGCGTGCCGGCCGTGATCGCCAGCCAGCGCGACCTCGGGGACCTGCGCCCGCGGCCTCAGGCTCGCGTGCACTCGCTCATGC
>Ga0137415_10004615_pt1 | contig 13622 bp, 8 predicted proteins | sample CZODoug3_1_1_16f_FD_183082 | JGI IMG/M metagenome (GOLD analysis project Ga0137415, IMG submission 183082) | Vadose zone soil fungal communities from Angelo Coast Range Reserve, California, USA - CZODoug3_1_1_16fungal (Hybrid Assembly) | ecosystem: Environmental > Terrestrial > Soil > Vadose... | reverse complement strand
TGGTCGGCCAGCGTCAGCTGCTGCGGGAGGTGTGGGGCCCGGGGTATGTCAAGGAGACCAACTACCTGCGGGTGTATTTGGCCCAGCTGCGCCGCAAACTGGAGCCGGATCCGGCCCACCCCCGCCACCTGATCACCGAAGCGGGTATGGGCTACCGTTTCGAACCCTGAGCCGGCCGCCGGCTCACCTACCGACCCAGGCCGAGCAGCACCGGCGGGACTGGCTCAGTAGCCGAAGTCCTGGGTCCAGTAGTTGCCGTTCGGGTTGTAGCCGATGCCGATGGTCTTGAACTCGCAGGACAGGATGTTGCGCCGGTGCGGCGGGGAGCCCATCCAGACCCGCATCACGACGGCCGCCGTCTCCTGGCCGTACGCGATGTTCTCCCCACCCGTCCGGTCCTGAGGGAAGCCGGCCGCGATCTCCCTGGCCTGCCAGGTGGCGCCGTCCGGCGTGCTGTGGCTGAAGTAGCCGCGGCTGGCCATGTCCTGGCTGTGTCGCAGCGCCGCCCTGGTCAGCCGAGGGTCGACCGTCAGCGGTTGGCACCCGGCCGCCCTGCGCTGCATGTTGGTCAGTGCCAGCACCTGCCCGGCCGGCCCGGACAATGTGGGTGGCGGCGGCACCGGCGGCGGAGCGGGTGGGGCCGGCGCGCTGGGCAGCGGCGGCAGCGGGAGCAGCAACGGGCCGCCCGGGTTGGTCGGGCTGAGGACGCCGCCGAGGTCCGGGGTGAACGGTCCCACCGCGATCGGACCGGACACGGGGTTCCCCGGGGCGGGTGTGGCCGGGGCGGGTTCCCGGTGCGAGCCCAGCAGCACGGTGACCACCGCGATCAGGGCCCCACAGCCGAGGCCGGCGAGCGCCGGGGCTAATCGCCGCCGCCCGGATATGGTCACAGTGGGTGAACGTAGCAGACTGCGCAGCGTGCACTCCGATAGCGCCATTCGGCTGACAGCATGGGTACACGGTCACGTCCAAGGCGTCGGTTTCCGCTGGTGGACGCGATCCCGTGCCCTAGAGTTGGGCCTGGTAGGCAGCGCATCGAACCTCCGCGACGGCCGCGTGGAGGTCATCGCGGAGGGCAGTCGGGAAGCGTGTGAATCGCTCTTGGTTACCCTTCGTAGCGGAAACACACCGGGTCAGGTCGACCGGGTGACCGAGCGCTGGACCGCACCCACCGGCACCCTCACCACCTTCCGAGAGCGCTAGCCCCGGTTACCGACCTGCACAGCAGGCAGGTTCTCGGCGCGGAAAACCTGCCCGTGGTGGAGTTGGGTAACGCCCGGCTCCCGCGTGGGGTCGGCTCTGGGTGGGGTCGGCTTTGTGGAGCGGGGGTGGGGTGGAGCGCGGTTGGCAGTGCCGGCCGTCGCCGATCGGACTCGCGCGACATCGTCGGCCGGATATTCCACGCCATGGTGATCTGGCCGTAATATTGCGGCAGTGACGTGAAATTACTTGCCAGTAGGCCAGCCCCGGTGCGAATCCCAACCTCGCCTCCCGCGCCGCTCGCCTCCTGCGTTGCTCGCTGGTTGGCGCCGCTCGCTTGGCCCCGCCCCGGCCGGGCGCTGCTCCCTGGTGCGGTGGCCAGCATTGTTCGCCGGGTTGGCGACCAGTTGAGCGGTGTGCCGGCTTGAAAACCAGACGTACGTTGAGTTGACCTTGAACGGAGGCTGCCCGGGCACCGTGCCGCCGCGTTGACCAAGGTACGGGGGGGCCGGCACGGCGCCAACCCGGCAAACGTTCAGGTCAACGCACCAGGCTCGCCCGCCCGACCGGCATGCCTCCTGTTACCGAGCTCCACGACAGGCCGGTTTCCCAGGGCCGGTGAACCCGCCTGTGGTGGAGCTGGGTAACAGGCCCGACCCGGCTGGCCCGAACCGTGCGGTGGGCCCGGCGCGAACCGGCTGCGCGGGCTGTTAGGGCCGGTCGCGGCGGGTGCGGCTGATACCGGCTAGTACCCTTGGTCCGTTTAGGTTCCGACGAGAGGCCAACCCCGACGTGCATCTCAAACGCCTGACGCTGAAGGGTTTCAAGTCCTTCGCCTCGGTCACCGAGCTGCGCCTCGAGCCGGGGATCACCTGCGTGGTCGGCCCGAACGGGTCCGGCAAGTCGAACGTGGTCGACGCGATCCAGTGGGTGTTCGGCGAGCAGGGTGCCAAGGCGCTGCGCGGCGGCAAGATGGAGGACGTGATTTTTGCCGGCACCGCCGGTCGGCCGCCGCTGGGGCGCGCCGAGGTCACCCTGACCATCGACAATTCCGATGGGGCGCTGCCCATCGACTACACCGAGGTTTCCATCACCCGGCGGATGTTCCGGGACGGCGCCGGCGAGTACGAGATCAACGGCAACACCTGCCGGCTGCTCGACATCCAGGAGCTGCTCTCCGACTCCGGCATCGGCCGGGAGATGCACGTGGTGGTCGGGCAGGGCCAGCTGGCCGCCATCCTGGAGTCCAAGCCGGAGGAGCGCCGCGCCTTCATCGAGGAGGCCGCCGGCGTGCTCAAACACCGCAAGCGCAAGGAGAAGGCGCTGCGGAAGCTGGACGCGATGCAGACCAACCTGACCCGGCTGACCGACCTCACCGGAGAGCTGCGCCGCCAGCTCAAGCCGCTGGGCAAGCAGGCCGAGATCGCCCGCCGGGCGCAGACCGTGCAGGCCGAGCTGCGCGACGCGCGGCTGCGGCTGGCCGCCGACGACCTGGTCACGCTCAGTTCCGAACTGGCCAGGGAGGAGGCCGACGAGGCGGCAGCCAGGGCGCGGCGGGCCGAGATCGAGCAGTTGCTGGTCGCCGCCCGCGACGAACTGGCCGCCCGGGAGGCTGAGCTGGCCGCCGCCCAGCCGGCGCTGACCGCCGCCCAGGAGACCTGGTACCGGCTGTCCTCGCTGCAGGAGCGGCTGCGCGGCACGGTGCGGCTGGCGGCCGAGCGGGGCCGGCACCTGTCCGAGGCCGGGCTCGCTTTGGAGACCGGCTCCACCGGGCGGGACCCGGACGAGCTGGAGGCCGAGGCGGAGACCGTCGCGGACCGGGAGGACACCCTGGTCGCCGAGGTCGCGGACGCCCGCCGGGGGCTGAACGGCACGCTGGAACGGCTCACCGAGCGGGAGCGGGCGCTGGCCGACGCGGAGCGGGCGCACCTGGCCGCCGTCCGGGCGGTCGCCGACCGCCGCGCCGGGCTGGCCACCTTGGCCGGGCGGGCCGAGGCGCTGCGCAGCAAGTCGGCCGCGACCGCCGAGGAGATCGAGCGGCTGTCCGGTGCGCTGTCCGAGGCCAGGGCCCGCACCGAGGCCGCCGAGGCCGAGCTGTCCGTGCTGCAGGCCGACTTCGGCGCGCTGGACGACGGCCCGGCGGGCGTGCACGGTCCAACGGGCCTGGACCAGCGCGGTCGGGCCGCCGTGGACGCGCACGAGGAGGCCAAGCGGCGGGTGGCCGAGCTGGTGGCCGGCGAGCGGGAGCTGGAGCGGGACCGGGCGCACTGGAAGGCCAGGGTGGAGGCCCTGTCGCTCGGGCTCGCCCGCAAGGACGGCACCGCGGCGCTGCTGGCCGCCGGGGACCGGCTGCCCGGGCTGCTCGGCTCGCTGGCCGGGCTGGTCACCGTGCGGGCCGGGTACGAGGCCGCGCTGGCCGCCGCGCTGGGTGGGCTGGCGGAGGGTGTGGCGGTGGCGTCGGCGCCGGACGCCGCGGCCGCGCTGGAGCTGCTCAAGGCCGAGGGCGCCGGCCGGACCGGGATCATGATCGGCGCGGGGCCCGGGAACGGCTCGGCGGAAGGCCCCCGGCCGGCACTGCCGAGCGGGGCACGCTGGGCGGACGAGCTGGTCGACGTGCCGGACCAGCCGCGACTGGTCGGCGCGCCGGACCAGCTGCGTGCCTCGGTGCACCGGGCGCTGGCCGGCGTGGTGGTGGTCGACGACCTGCCGGCCGCCCGCCAGGTGGTGGACGGGCTGTCCGGGGTGTTGCCGGCGGTGCGCGCGGTCACCTCCGAGGGTGATCTGCTCGGCGCCGGCTGGGCCGTCGGCGGTGCCACCAACGGACAGAGTGCCATCGAGGTGCGGGCCGCCATCGAGGAAGCGACCGAGGCGTCCGAGCGGCTGGACGCCGAGCTGGAGCGGCTGCGCGCGAGGCTGGACGGCGCCCGCGCCGAAGAGGCCGCCCGGCTGGCGGACGTGGAGGCCGCGCAGGAGGCGCAGAGCGCGGCGGACGCCCGGCGGGCCGCGGTCGCGCAGCGGCTGGGCCGGGCCGACCAGGCGGTGCGCTCGGCGGCGGCCGAGGCCGAGCGGCTGCGCCAACAGCGCGACGATGTCGAGGCCAGCCGGATCGAGGCGCTGGGCGCACTGGACGAGGCCGAGCAGCGGCTGGAGGCGGCGCGGGGCGAGCCGGTCGACGAGGAACCCGACGACATCGTCCGGGAGGAGGCCGCCGAACGGCTGGCCGCCGTCCGGTCCGAGGAGATGGAAGCGCGGCTGGCGCTGCGCACCGCCGAGGAGCGGGCCAGGGCCATCGCCGGGCGCGCCGAGTCACTGCGCCGGCAGGCCCGCTCGGAGCGGGAGGCGCGGGCGCGGGCGGCCAGTGCCAGGGCTGCCCGGGAGCGCGGCGCGGCGATCGCCGAGGCCGTCCGGGCGGCCGGCGAGATCGCGCTGGGGCGTATCGAGGTGTCGCTGGCCACCGCGGAGGCGCAGCGGGAGTCGGCCAAGGCGGCCAGGGACTCCGGGGAGGCGAGCGTCGGCGAGGTGCGCGCCCGGGTGGGCCAACTGGCCGGCGAACTGGAGCGGCTCACCGACGCGGTGCACCGGGACGAGGTGCTGCGCGCGCAGTCCCGGCTGCGGGTGGAGCAGCTGGAAACCCGGATCGCCGCCGACTTCGGCATGGGGTGCGACGAGCTGACCGCCGAGTACGGCCCCGACCAGGACGTCCCGCCCGGGCCCGGTGAGCTGGCCGAGTACGAGGCTGCCAAGGAGCGCGGCGAGGACGTGACCGCGCCGCCCGCGATGCCCTACGACCGGGCGACCCAGGAGCGGCGCGCCCAGCGGTCCCAGCGCGACCTGGCCACCCTGGGCAAGGTCAACCCGCTGGCGTTGGAGGAGTTCGCCGCGCTGGAGGAGCGCTACAAGTTCCTGTCCACCCAGCTCGAGGACCTCAAGGCGACCCGGCGCGACCTGCTCACCGTGGTCCGCGAGGTGGACGACAAGATCCTCGAAGTGTTCGCCTCGGCGTACGCCGACGTGGCCCGCGAGTTCGAGATCGTGTTCAGCACCCTGTTCCCCGGCGGCGACGGGCGGCTGGTGCTCACCGACCCGGACGACCTGCTCACCACCGGGGTGGACGTGGAGGCCCGGCCGCCCGGCAAGAAGATCAAGCGGCTGTCGCTGCTCTCCGGCGGGGAGAAGTCGCTGACCGCGGTGGCCATGCTGGTCGCCATCTTCCGAGCCCGGCCCTCACCGTTCTACGTGCTGGACGAGATCGAGGCGGCGTTGGACGACGCCAACCTGCGCCGGCTGATCGTGCTGTTGGAGGAGCTCCGGACCACCTCGCAGCTGATCATCATCACCCACCAGAAGCCCACCATGGAGGTGGCCGACGCGCTGTACGGGGTGAGTATGCGCGGCGACGGCATCACTAGGGTGGTCTCCCAGCGACTGCGCGGGTTCCCCGCGGCGGGTTAGCGCGCGCACGGGCCCACCGCTCCGGGCCGGCGAGCCCGCCGATGTCAGGATGGCACCCGTGATGGACTCGTTCGCCACCCCGACCTTGCTCGCCCAGGGACCGGTCACCCAGACCGCCGGCAATGCCACCGCGGTGTGGATCGTGGTCGCGGTCGTGGTACTGCTGCTCGTCGCACTGGTCGTCGGCCTGGTGGTGGCCCGGCGCCGTCGGGTGAACCTGCGCTCCGACCGGCCGGAGCGAGCGCCGGGGGCGCCGCGTGAGGGGTACCAGGGCACCGGGGCGATCAGTTTCTCGGCCGGCACCGGCACCCTGGACCGCCCGACGGCCCCGCTCGAGCCGGCGACCCCGCTCGAGCCGGAGGCGGCCACCCAGCCCGAGCCCGAGCCCGAGCCGGCCACCCCGCTCGAGCTCGAGCCCGTAGCCCCACCCGAGCCAGAGGCGGCCACCCAGCCCGAGCTCGAGCCCGTAGCCCCGCCCGAGCCCGAACCGACGCCGGAAGCCCCGGCGGTTCCGGAGGTCGAGGAACCGGCCGCCCGGGCCCCCTCGGCTCGGCCGGCTCCCGCCGAGCCGATCACGCCGGCGGAGGGGCGGCTGGAGCGCTTGCGCGGCCGGCTGGCCGGGTCCCGCTCGGCGTTCGGGCAGGGGCTGGTGGGGCTGCTCGGCGGCGGTGAGCTGGACGAGGAGTCCTGGCAGGAGGTCGAGGACACGCTGCTGCTGGCCGACCTCGGCGCGGAGACCACCACCGAACTGGTCGGCACGCTGCGCGAGGAGATTGCGGCCAAGGGCGCGCGCAACCCGGAACAGGCCCGCCAACTGCTCCACGAGGTGCTCATCGCCGCGTTGTTACCGGAGCTGGACCGGTCGGTGCACGCATTGCCGCACGGTGGCCGGCCGGCGGTGGTGCTGGTGGCCGGCGTCAACGGCACCGGCAAGACGACCACGACCGGCAAGCTGGCCCGGGTGCTGGTGGCCGGTGGCCGGACCGTGGTGCTCGGCGCCGCCGACACGTTCCGGGCCGCCGCCGCCGAGCAGCTGGTCACCTGGGGCGAGCGGGCCGGCGCCCAGGTGGTGCGCGGCCCCGAGGGAGCCGACCCGGCCAGCGTGGCGTTCGAGGCCGTCAAGCGGGCGGCCGAGGACGGCGCGGACGCCGTGCTGTTGGACACCGCCGGGCGGCTGCACACCAAGACCGGGCTGATGGACGAGCTCGGCAAGATCAAGCGGGTGGTGTCCCGGCAGGGCGAGGTGGATGAGGTACTGCTCGTGCTCGACGCCACGACCGGGCAGAACGGCGTCATCCAGGCCAGGGTCTTCGCCGAGGTCATCGACGTGACCGGGATCGTGCTGACCAAGCTGGACGGCACCGCCAAGGGTGGCATCGTGTTCCGGGTGCAGCGCGAGCTGGGGGTGCCGGTGAAGCTGGTCGGCCTGGGGGAGGGCCCGGACGACCTAGCCCCGTTCGAGCCGGCCGCCTTCGTGGACGCGCTGCTCGCCTGACGTTCTTACCCTGGGTGACCGCCGTCAACCGCACCGTGCGGATGAAGCCCCTGAGAACCGTACTTAACGTGCCCGTAACGACAGGACCGTGCTCGTTCACCCGCGCGCAACATAGAGCGCCCTTCGGCGAAACATCGCCCGCAGATCCTTCTCGCCAACCTGGCTGACAGGAGGACAAGAAGGTGATCAACGCAGGGGATACCGCTTGGGTGCTCGCCAGCGCAGCGCTGGTGATGCTGATGACCCCAGGCCTGGCGTTCTTCTACGGCGGCATGGTCCGAAGCAAGAGCGTCCTGAACATGCTGATGATGAACTTCATCTGTTTGGCAGTGATCGGGATACTCTGGACGCTCTACGGGTACAGCTGGTCGTTCGGCAACGACGCCTTCGGCGGCCTGGTTGGTGGAAACGAGTTCGACGGCCTGGCCAAGACCATCGGCCACTTCGTCGGTGCGGCGGTGACCGGCCCGCCGCCGGTGGCGTGGCCCGGCTCCGACGCGCTGCCGGCGCTGGCCTTCGTGATGTTCCAGCTGATGTTCGCGGTCATCACCCCGGCGCTGATCTCCGGTGCGATCGCGGACCGGGTCAAGTTCTGGTCCTGGACGCTGTTCGTAGTGCTCTGGGGCTCGCTGGTCTACTTCCCGGTGGCGCACTGGGTGTTCTCGTTCAGCGGGTTCACCGGTCCGGACGCCGTGGGCGGTTGGATCGCCAACACGCTCAAGGCCGAGGACTTCGCCGGTGGTACCGCGGTGCACATCAACGCCGGTGCGGCCGGGCTCGCGCTAGCCATCGTGCTGGGCCGCCGCAAGGGCTGGCCGAGGGAGCCGATGCGGCCGCACAACCTGCCGTTCGTGCTGCTGGGCGCCAGCCTGCTGTGGTTCGGTTGGTACGGCTTCAACGCCGGCTCGGCGCTGAGCGCGAGTGATCTGGCCGGTGTGGCGTTCACCAACACCACGGTGGCCACCTGCGCCGCGGTGCTCGCTTGGCTGGTCGTGGAGCAGATCCGGGATGGCAAACCGACGACCCTCGGCGCCGCCTCCGGTGCGGTCGCCGGCCTGGTGGCGATCACTCCGGCCTGCGGCTTCGTGAACCCGCTCGGTGCCATCGTGGTCGGCCTGGTGGCCGGCGCGGTGTGTGCTCTCGCGGTCAGCATCAAGTACAGGTTCGGTTTTGATGACTCACTCGATGTGGTCGGCGTGCACCTGGTCGGCGGCATCATCGGTACCTTGCTGATCGGCTTCTTCGGCACCAAGAGCGTGAACGCGGCGGCACTCGGCGACGACGGTCTGTTCTACGGCGGGGGCTTCACCCAACTCGGCCGCCAGGCCGTGGCCGCGGGGTCGGTGATGGTCTACTCGTTCGTGATGGCGTTCATCATCGGCACCGTCATCAAGAAGACGATCGGCTTCCGGGTCGACGAAGAGGCCGAGGTCACCGGCGTCGACGAAGCCGAGCACGCGGAGACCGGCTACGACTTCTCCACCCTCGGTGGCCGGGCGGCCAGCGGTCTTACCCAGCACGCCATCAGCGGCGAGGCGGACAAGGTGAGCACCAACTCGGCCGCGACAGTCACGAAGGAAGGCTGAACGGACATGAAGCTGGTCACGGCGATCATCAAGCCGTTCGTGCTGGAGGACGTGAAGGGCGCGCTGGAGCAGATCGGCGTGCTGGGCATGACGGTCAGCGAGGTGCAGGGCTACGGTCGGCAGAAGGGCCACACCGAGGTCTACCGGGGTGCGGAGTACTCGGTGGACTTCGTGCCCAAGGTGCGGATCGAGGTCGTCGCCGATGACGCGATGGCGGACAAGGTGGTGGACGCCGTGGTGGAGTCCGCGCGCACCGGCAAGATCGGTGACGGGAAGGTCTGGGTCAGCCCGGTCGACTCGGTCGTGCGGGTGCGTACCGGGGAACGCGGCTCGGACGCGATCTGAGCGGAGACGATGGGGTGATCGCGGTGTGCCATGGAGTGACCGCGATCGCCCCATTGTCCGCATCGCGGCCACCAGGTGTGATCATTCGCGGTCATCACCGCCGCGCTGCTGGCCGGGGCTGCCACGTTCTGGAGTTGGACCGTCTTGGTCGCGCTGTGGGGGGCGGCCACGCGGGGGTCGCGAGGACGGGACAGGAGGACATGATCCGATGAAGTTGGTCACGGCGATCATCAAGCCGTTCGTGCTTGAGGACGTGAAGGGCGCCCTTGACCAGCTCGGGGTGCTCGGCCTGACGGTCAGCGAGGCTTCCGGTTACGGCCGGCAGAGGGGGCACACCGAGGTCTACCGGGGCGCCGAGTACAACGTCGATTTCGTACCGAAGATCCGGGTCGAGGTCGCGGTGGACGACAGCGTGGCGGACAAGGTGGTCGACGCCGTGGTCCAGGCCGCGCGCACCGGCAAGATCGGCGACGGCAAGGTCTGGGTGATCGCGCTGCAGACCGTGGTCCGGGTGCGCACCGGGGAACGCGGCAGTGACGCTCTCTGAGCTCGACCGGGCGCCTCGTTCGGAACTCGGCCGCGGGGGACGCGGCCACCGGGGACAGTGTCGCGGGGGGTCAGCGGATGGCCGGGCCGGAGCCGGGTAGATGAGCACGACGGCGGGTATCGCCGATGACCTGGTCCGGGCCCGAGCGGTGCTGCTCCACCCGGGGCCGGGACAGCGCCGGCTCAGCCCGGAGGCGCTGCGCGGCGCGCTGGTCGACCTGCACGACTTCTGGCTGGCCTCCCGCGCGGCCACGATCGGGCTGACCGAGGGCGTCGCGCTGGTCGCCGTCGGCGCCCTGGGCCGCCGCGAGCTGGTGCCGTACTCCGACCTGGACCTGGTGCTGGTGCACGAGCGGCGCCCGGACGCGGACCGGCTGGCCGAGGCGATGTGGTACCCCCTGTGGGACGCCGGGATCGGGCTGGATCACTCGGTCCGCACCCCCGGGCAGGTGGTGCAGGTGGCCGCCACCGACCTGCGCGCCGCGCTGGGCCTGCTGGAGGCCCGGCACCTGGCCGGCGAACGGGCGCTGTTCGACAAGGTCAACGCGGCGGTGCGGCAGTCCTGGCGGGCCGGCATCCGCGGCCGGTTCGACGAGCTGGTGACCATGACCAACAGCCGGTGGGAGCGCAACGGCGACGTGGCGCACCGGGTGGAGCCGGACCTGAAGAGCGGCAGGGGCGGGCTGCGGGACGTGTACCTGCTGGACGCGCTGGCCGCCGCGCAGCTGATCGACCGGCCGGCCGCCGAGGTGGCCACCGCCCGGCTGCTGCTGCTGGACGTGCGTACCGAGCTGCACCGGCTGGCCGGCCGTGCGCGGGACGTGCTGCGCGCCCAGGACGCCGACGACATCGCCGGCCAGCTCGAGCTGGGAGACCGGTTCGACCTGGCCAGGGCGCTGTCCGGGGCGGCGCGGACGATCGGCTACGCGGTGGACGTGGCGCTGCGCGCGGCCCGCGCGGCGCTGCCCCGGCGGGGGCTGTCCGCGCTGCGCCGGGCTCCGGTGCGCCGCCCGCTGGACGAGGGCGTGGTGGAGCACGGCGGCGAGGTGGCGCTGGCCAGGGACGCCGCGGCCGCCAAGGACCCGGCGCTGGTGCTGCGGGTGGCCGCCACCGCCGCCCGCACCGGCCTGCCGATCGCGGCCGGCACGCTGTCCAGGCTCGCCGACACCGCCCCTGAGCTGCGTATGCCGTGGCCCCGGGCGGCGGTGGTCGAGCTGCTGTCCCTGCTGGGCACCGGCCGGCCGCTGGTGGACGTGGTGGAGGCGCTGGACCGGGGCGGGCTGTGGGGCCGGCTGTTCCCCGAGTGGGGTGCGGTACGCGACCTGCCGCCCCGGGACCGGGCGCACGTGTGGACGGTGGACCGGCACCTGGTGGAGGCGTGCGCGCAGGCCGCCCGGCTGACCACCCGGGTGGCCCGACCCGACCTGCTGCTGCTCGGCGCGCTGCTGCACGACATCGGCAAGGGCCGCGACGAGGACCACTCGGTGGTCGGGGAGGGCCTGGGCCGGCAGGTTGGCCAGCGCCTGGGGCTGCCCGAGCGGGACGTGCGCACGCTGGCCGCGATGGTCCGCCACCACCTGCTGCTGCCGGACACCGCCACCCGCCGCGACCTGGAGGACGACGCCACGGTGAACCGGGTGGTGGACACCCTGGACGGCGACCCGCAGTTGCTGGAGCTGCTGCACGCGCTGGCCGAGGCGGACTCGCTGGCCACCGGGCCCGGGGTGTGGAGCCCGTGGAAGCGCAGCCTGATCGACGACCTGGTGCAGCGCTGCCGCGCGGCGATGAACGGCGAAGTGATGATCCAGCCCGAGCCGCTGGACGAGGTGCGCCGCGAGCTGGCCGGCAAGGCGGCCGAGTCCGGGCGGCCGCGGATCACCGTGCGCGCCCCGGACGGTACGAAGCGCGGGGAGGTTGGCCCGGACGAGCCTTCGGTGGTGCTGGTGGCGCTGCCGGACCGGCCCGGGTCGCTGTCCCTGGCCGCCGGGGTGCTCGCGCTGCACTCGCTCGAGGTGCACGTGGCCGACCTGCGCTCGCACCGGGGCATCGCGGTGGACACCTTCACCGTATCCCCCCGATTCGGCCGGATGCCCGATCCCGCGGTGCTGCGCGAGGACCTGATCCGAGTGGTGGACGGCGCGCTGGACCTGGCTGAGGCGCTGGCCCGCAAGGAACGGGACTACGCCCGGCCGTCGGCGCTGGAGGAGCGGGTGCTGCCCCGGGTGCTCTGGTTCGACGACGAGGCCACCGGGGCGGTGGTGATGGAACTGCGCGGCTCCGACCGGATCGGGCTGCTGCACCGGGTCGCCGCCGCGCTGGAGAGCTGCGGGGCGGACGTGCGGTGGGCCAAGGTGGAAACCCTCGGCTCCTCGGTGGTCGACTCGTTCTGCCTGGTGGAGGTGGACGGCCAGGGCACCATGCCCCGGCCGGTGCGCCGGCGGATCGAACAGGCGGTGCTGGCCGCGGCGAGCACGTCGGACCCGTGAGTGCGTAGGGTCCCCGCCAGCAAGGCCGTCAATCCTGCCCCCATCGGGACCGCTGTCATAGGCCGAACGCGCCTCCGTGCGCGAGGATGCTCAGGCCGATGGCGATGAGCACGGCAGGGAACAGCGGGTGGCCCCACCGTGAGAGGGCGCGGGCCGCGCGCAGGCCGAGGGCGACTGGGAGCAGCCCGAGGTAGGGGATCACGACCGGTGGGAGTAGTTGGGCGCCGAACGCCGCGAGGACGGAGATGGCCAGGATCGCGGCGAAGCCGAGATATTGGCCGATGACAATCCGGGCGGTTGTGCGGTGACCGCTGCCCGCGCGTCCGAAGAACAGGGCCAGGATTACGATGTCGTCGATGTTGGTGACAGCGAAGACGCCCGCCGCCTGGCTGATCGTTGCCCACACGCTTCGTTGGTCCTTGCCCTCGCCCACTGCTCAGAAGGCTGGCCCCGATCTTCCCAGCCTGTTGGGACTCGGTGGCGAGCTGCCTGCCAACTTCGACGACATCCGCGGACTTTGAGGAGAACTATGGCCACCGCGAAGCGGTCGATGAAGGTGGGAGTACTGGCGGTGGTGGTTCTGGCCGCGGGGGTGTTGACAGCATGCGGCTCAGCGCCGAAGGGGTCGGAGAAGCCCGCCACGCCGGTCGCGGCGCCAACCCAAGCCGCCGGTGTGGACGCGACCGCACCCGATGGGCGGGGCGCGGTCAGGCCGCTGCCCGCGCTGTCGGGGTGTACCCGGACAGCCACCAACGCCTCCACGGCCAAAGAGGCAATGTCCAAGGCCGCGCCCGGGGACAAGGTGTGCATCACCGGGGACCTGGGCAACTTCCGGATGAAGATCCTCTACTCCGGCACCGACCAAGCCCCGATCCAAGTTGTGGGTGACGGACAAACCCGACTCGGTGGGATCGATGTGGGCGGCAGCAACATCGTGGTCGACGGGTTCACCGTGCTGAACGGCAAGTCACCAGAGATCCAGCTGGGCGGTAACAACATCACGCTGCAGAACACGGTCGCCCGCAATGCCACCACCGCCGGGTACGACAGCCTGTACTTCTTCGGCGACAACATCAAAATCCTGCACAACACCCTCGGCGGGGACACCCGCGACCCTGCCGCGCACCCTAACTGCATCGAAACGTTCACCGCCGACGCCGGCAGCCCACCCAGCCACAACGTCCTGATCGACGGCAACCGGTGCGAGAACACCTCGAACGCCTGCCTGTCCGCGACGGGCCCGCACGCCCCCCAGGGAACTGGCCAGGGCCAAACCTCCGACATCACGTTCACCAATAACTACTGCCAGGTCAGAGGCACCGCGGCGGTGCAGCTCAACGACGTACAGAACGTGACCATCACCGGTAACCAGGTTGAAGGACCCAACCACGCCTGGTCACTGGAGAACCACTCCACCGGCGCCAAAATCGCTGACAACACCATCGCCCCAGGCAGCAAGTACGAAGTCGGCATGGACAACACCTCCAACACCGGCTACCAAGGCCCCACGGT
>Ga0137415_10004614_pt1 | contig 13625 bp, 11 predicted proteins | sample CZODoug3_1_1_16f_FD_183082 | JGI IMG/M metagenome (GOLD analysis project Ga0137415, IMG submission 183082) | Vadose zone soil fungal communities from Angelo Coast Range Reserve, California, USA - CZODoug3_1_1_16fungal (Hybrid Assembly) | ecosystem: Environmental > Terrestrial > Soil > Vadose... | reverse complement strand
AAGCGCGTTTCACGCGCGTCTTCGACGCACTATGGGCGCGCATGCTGTGAACGCGCGGCACATTCGATAGTCCGTAAGCGCGCCGTGCCCACGCGCTCGGACGTGCGTGTTGGTCGCGACGCGTGGGCAACGGCGCCACGACGATTTTTTGCATGACCGACCATTGTGCCAGGCGCCTTTTGCCCACCCTACCCGCGTTGCTCTCTCGCGGTCTGCAGCCAGGTCTGGGCAGCTGCCATCCTTGCCTCCCAAGCCTTTATTTCATCAGCGTGTTTTAGCGTCAGCCCGATGTCGTCAAGGCCTTCGAGCAACCGCATGCGATCGGCGGCTGCGATTTCAAACACGATGTCTGCGCCACCCGGTCCGCTGATACGTTGCATCTCAAGATCGACCGTGAAAGGCGCAGCGCCGTTGGCAGCGATCACGCGCGCCTCGAAGGTTTCTGCGTCGACGGGCGCAAGCGTGACCGGCAACAATCCATTCTGCAGGCAGTTTTCGCGATAGATGTCGGCAAAGCTGTGCGCCACGATGACCAGGATATTGTTGGCGAGCATGCTCCAGACGGCGGATTCGCGCGAGGAACCGGCGCCGAAATTCTGCCCTGTCACCAGGATGCCGGGATTGCGGAACTGCGGTTTGTTGAGGACGAAGTCCGGGTCTTCGCTGCCGTCGTCGCGCTGGCGCGCGCGCATGAACAGCAGCGCCTTGTAGTCGGGCTTGAGCGCGCGCATCGCCTGCACCGGCGCGATATGGTCGGTGTTGACGTCGTCTTTCAGGAACGGGACGGCGATGCCGGTATGCGTGGTGAACGGTTGCATCACGCGCGCTCCGCCGACAGCTGCCGCACATCGGCGATGCGTCCGGTGACGGCGGTCGCCGCCGCGGTCTCCGGGCTCACCAGATGGGTGCGCACCTTCGGACCCTGGCGGTGCTCGAAATTGCGGTTGGTGGTGGAGACGCAGCGCTCGCCCGGCTCGCCGCGATCGCCGTTGCCGCCGGCGCACATGGAGCAGCCGGATTCGCCCCAGGAGAAGCCGGCGTCGCGAAATACGCGGTCGAGGCCGATCGCCTCGGCCTCGCGCTTCACCGTGGTCGAGCCCGGCACCACGATCGCGATCACGCCCGCGGCGACGCGGCGGCCGCGCACCACCTCGGCGGCGGCCTTGAGATCGGGCAGGCGGCTGTTGGTGCAGGAGCCGATGAAGACGCGGTCGACCTTGAGGCCCGCGAGCGTCATGCCGGGCGCAAGCCCCATATAGGCGAGCGCGCTTTCAGCGGCGGCGCGCCGGCCTTGCTCCAGCGCAGCGGGATCGGGCACCTGGCCGGAAATGCCGAGCACCTGGCTCGGGTCGGTGCCCCAGGTGATCTGCGGCTCGAGCGTGCTGCAGTCGAGAAGGTGCTCGCGGTCGAATGCAGCGCCGTCGTCGCTCTTGAGCGTGCGCCAATGCGTGAGCGCGCGCTCCCACATGGCGTCCTTCGGGGCATAGGGCCGGCCGGCGAGCCAATCGAAGGTCTTGTCGTCGGGCGCGACAAACCCGGAGCGGCCGCCCATCTCGATGTTGAGGTTGCAAAGGGTCATCCTTTGCTCGATGGGCATCGCGCGAATGGCGGTGCCGGCATATTCCACCACATGACCGCGCGCGCCGGCGACCCCGAGCTCGGCGATGATGCGCAGCGCCACGTCCTTCGCGGTGACATGCGCCCCGAGCTGGCCCTCCAGGCCGATCAGCATGCGCTGCGGCCGCTTGAGCGCCATCACCTGGGTCGCGAGAATATGCGCGAGCTCGCTCGTCCCGCAGCCGAAGGCGAGCGCGCCGAGGCCGCCCACCGTGCTGGCGTGGCTGTCGGGAACGGCATGGGTCGCGCCCGGCAGCACCATGCCGAGCTCCGGCGCCACCACGTGGGAAATCCCCTGTTCGGGATCGTGGAGGTCGAAAATCCGGATGCCGTTCTTGCGGCTTCCTTCGCGCATCGCCTTGAGGAAGGCCGCGCCCGACGGATTGCTGTGGTCGTTGCGGCCGGGCTTGGACGCGACGGTGTGGTCCTGCATCGAGAACGTGAGGTCCGGCCGTCGCACCGGCCGCTCTTGCTTCTCAAGTTGCTCGAAGGCGTGCGGGGCGTGCAGTTCGTGCAGCACGTGGCGGTCGATATAGATGAGGTCGCGGCCGTCGGCGCGTCGCGCCACCAGGTGGCGATCCCAGATTTTGTCGAACAAGGTTTGCGGCATGGCGTCTCCGGCGGTTCAAGGCCGCGTTGGTTGTTGCGTTGTGGCTGACCTTACCGTGGCCGCGAAAAAGATGCACCCCCGGGCTCGCGTGTCCCGGGCGAGTGAAGCGAGCGTTCTTACGCGAGCGGAACCAGACCCGCGACCCAGCGCAAGACTCGCGAAGCGCAACATTATCGAGAGGCGTATCGCGGGGCCCCCTGGGTCCCGGCTCTCGCTGCGTTCGGCCGGGACACGCCCGTTCCTGTGCTACACCAGCCGCACATTCTTCAACGGCAGGCTGCGCACCGGCTTGCCGGTCGCGGCGTAGATCGCGTTGAGCACCGCGGGCGCCACCACGCAGATCGTCGGCTCGCCCACGCCGCCCCAGAAGTCATAGGTCGGCACGATCACCGTCTCGACTTTCGGCATTTCGGCAAGCCGCATGATCGCGTAGCTGTCGAAGTTGAGATCGACCATGCGGCCGTCCTTGACCCTGCAGTCGCCATAGAACGTGGCGGTGAGGCCCAAGGCCACCGAGCCCTCGACCTGGGCGGCGATCTGGTCGGGATTGACCGCATGGCCGCAGTCGAGTGCGAGCACCATGCGATGAACCCTGACCTTGCCGCGGTCGCTCACGGAGACCTCGGCAACGGCGGCGGAGTAGCTGCCGTAGCCCATGAACTGCGCGATGCCGCGGTGGATGCCGGGGGGCAGCGGCTTGCCCCAGTCGCCTTTCTCGGCCGCGGCGTTGAGCACCGCGAGGTGCTTGGGATATTTGCCCATCAGCGCGCGGCGGAATTCGAGCGGATCCTTGCCGGCTTGGCGTGCGACCTCTTCGATGAAGCACTCCATGTAGACGCCGTTCTGGTTGGTATTGACCCCGCGCCAGGGGCCGACCGGCACGTGCGTGTTGCGCATCACGTATTCGATCAGCAGGTTCGGCACGCTGTAGCCGAGCTGCGCATCGCCGGGCTCTTCGTAGTAGCCTTGCAGCTGGCGCATGTCCTTGCCGCCGACGATCCCTGCCGGGTTCAAGCCGGCATTGATCGACTGCCCGGAGACGCGCACATGCAAGCCGACGAGGTTGCCGGCGTCATCGAGGCCGGCCGAGAGCTTGCACTGCGAGATCGGGCGGTAGAAATCGTGCGCCTGGTCCTCCTCGCGGCTCCAGATCAGCTTGATCGGGGTCCCGGGGAAGCCTTTGGCGATCTCCACCGCCTGATGCACGAAATCCTGCGTGCCGCCACGCCGGCCGAAGCCGCCGCCGAGGTCAATGCGATAGACATCGCAGTTGGCGATCGGCACACCCGAAGCCTCCGACAGGGCCGCGAGCGATGCCTCGACGTTCTGGCTCGGCACCCAGGCCTCGGCCTTGTCGGCCGATAGCCGCACCGTCGCGTTCATCGGCTCCATGGTCGCATGCGCCAGGAAGGGTGTGCCGTAGACCGCCTCGATTTTTTTTGCGGCGCCTTCGATCGCCTTGACGGCATCGCCATTCCTGCGATCGCCGTTGGTGACCTCCGCGGTGAGCCCCTCTTGCAGCTTCTCGGCGATGCTCGCACTCGATACCGATGCGTTCGGTCCCTCGTCCCAGACGATCGGGAGCGCATCGAGCGCGGCCTTCGCCCGCCACCAGGTATCGGCGACGACGGCGACGGCGCTGTCCTTCACCTTGACGACCTTGCGCACGCCGGGGCGGCCCGCGATCTTCGCCTCGTCGTAGCTCTGCACTTTGCCGCCGAACACCGGGCAATCCTTGATCGCGGCGCACAGCATGCCCGGCAGCTTGACGTCGACGCCGTAGACCTTGCTGCCGTCGAGCTTGTCGGCGGTGTCGAGCCGCTTCATCGGCTTGCCCGCGATCTTCCAGTTCTTCGGGTCCTTGAGCACAATGGTCTTTGCGTCAGGCGGCGCGAGCTTGGCGGCGGCGGTGGCGACCTTGCCGTAGCTTGTCGTGCGCTGCGTGCCGGCATGGGTGATGATGCCGTTCGCGACGCTGAGCTCGCCGACCGGCACCTGCCAGGCGTCAGCCGCCGCCTGCAGCAGCATCATGCGCGCGGCGGCCCCGCCGCGCCGGACGTAATCCTGCGAGGTGCGGATGCCGCGGCTGCCGCCGGTTCCCATCTCGCCCCAGATGCGCTTGCGGGCGAGGTTCTGGCCGGGCGTGACCTGCTCGGTGCTGACTTTGCTCCAATCGCATTCCAGCTCCTCGGCGACGAGCTGGGCGAGACCTGTGATGGTGCCTTGGCCCATCTCCGAGCGCGCGATCCGGATGACGCAGCTGTCGTCCGGCTTCACCACGACCCAGGCATTGACTTCGGTCGCGGCGGCTTGCGCGCGCGCTGCGCCGATCTCGCGGGGCAAGGGGAACAAGGGGAAGCCGAGCGCCAGCCCGCCGCCTGCAACGGCGGAGCCGACGACGAAGGTGCGACGCGAAAGCCTTGCGGCACTGCCGCAGACGATGTTGTTCACGGCCAGCCTCCTAGATCTTCGACGTGTCGTTGGCGGCCATGTGCACGGCCGTTCGGATGCGCTGATAGGTGCCGCAGCGACAGATATTGGTCATCGCCTCGTCGATGTCCTGGTCAGTAGGCTTCGGCGTCCGCTTCAAGAGCGCGGCGGCGGCCATGATCTGGCCGGACTGGCAATAGCCGCATTGCGGCACGTCGATCGCCGCCCATGCTTTCTGCACGGGATGCGAACGCCCGGTGGAGAGGCCTTCGATGGTGACGATCCGGTCGTTCGCGCTCACGTCGCCGACCCGGATGGAGCAGGAACGCTGGACCTCGTCGTTGATGTGCACGGAGCAGGCGCCGCATTGCGCGATGCCGCAGCCGTATTTCGTGCCGGTGAGCCCGACTTGCTCGCGGATGACCCACAGGAGCGGGGTCTCCGGCTCCACGTCCACGTCGCGTAGGGTGCCGTTGATGTTGAGCTTCGCCATGACCTTCCTCGCTATATGAGCTTCCTCTCGCGGTTTGCTTGAACCGATCGTCTTGTCGCGGCTTGCGGCGCCAACCAAGTCCGGCAATGCCGGTCAGGCGATTTGGAGCGAGTTGAAAATGCCTCGTACGCCGCTGGCGAGCATAGCGCATTCGGCGTGCCGCCGTCTCCGCGAAATCACGTCCGCGCAGATGCGGGTCATGTTCTTCACGCGCGCCGGCAATCCGTGTATCGCATGGCGCGACTTTGGATGGGGATTGGAGAAATCGAGATGCCGACTTCGACGGTTATCGCGCACGGCGAGGTGCGCATCGAGGTTCTGGCGCAAGGAAAGGGGCATTCCATCGTGCTGCTGCCGTCGCTCGGCCGCGGCGCCGCGGACTTCGATCTCATCGCCGAGCAATTGGCGCAGGCCGGCTACCGCGTATTGCGGCCGCAGCCGCGTGGCATCGGGCAGAGCTCGGGCCCGTTGACCGGCATCGATCTGCACGACTACGCGGCCGATGTCGCCGCCGTCATCGCGCATGAAAGCGCCGGCCCCGCTTTCGTGGTCGGACATGCCTTCGGCAATCGCGTGGCCCGCATGCTCGCCACCGATCGGCCGGAACTGGTGCGCGCCACCGCGCTGGTCGCCGCCAACATCGGCAAGGCGCCGAGCCCGCCGCAGGTGCGCGCCGCGATCCGCAACAGCGCCGATCCTTCGCTCCCCGACGCGGAGCGCATTGCGGCGCTCCAATTCGCCTTCTTTGCGTCCGGCAACGACCCATGCGTCTGGCTCACGGGCTGGTACCCGGAGGTTCTGGCCGCCGAGCGGATCGCCGGCGATCGCACGTCGCGGGAAGAGGATTTCGCCGGCGGAACGGCGCCGATTCTTTATCTGCAGCCCGGTCACGACCCGCTGGCGCATGTCGAGGATGCCGAGGCTTACAAGGCACGATTCGGCGACCGCGTGACGGTGGTCGTGATCCCCCACGCCAGTCATGCCGTGATCGCCGAGCAGCCCGAAGCCGTCAGCGCGGCGCTGATCGCCTACGCGCGCAAGCTTTGGCCGGGTGAACCGGATGCGCGGCCATCCTTCGAGACGCCCTCGCTTCGCTCGGGCTCCTCAGGATGAGGTTCCGTGGTGTGGCGCGAGGCCTTCGAGGCGAGGTCGCGCCTACCCACCGACCTCATGGTGAGGAGCCTGAGCGCAGCGAGGCCGTCTCGAATCATGGCCCCGGGTCGCAGCCCTGTCGCCGTTGTAGCCGCCCATTCCTGTTCCTACATACCGCCCGCGACGGTTGGCCGCGAGGAGCGTGCGTGATGGAACAGCGACCCGTACCCGGCGGCGGCGACAGGCCGCGGGTGGAACCCGAAATCATCCCGCCTGATGCGCACCCGCGTTCGTGGCGCGGGAGCGGATGGCGTGACGGCGGAATGTGGACGTCGTCCGACGGCACCCACCGCATCTATGTCGCGCGCATTGGCCCATTCGGTTTCGCGATGGCGGCGCTCGCGGTCGCGCTGATCGCGGCCCTGGTCTTCCTGCTGGTGCTCGGCACGTTCGTAATCCTGATCCCGCTCGCCGGCCTGCTGTTGGCTGGCGCGGTCATCGCCAGCTACTTGCGGGGATCATTCCTGCGGCGCCGGTAGGATGGGTATCGCGCGCCGTTCGGCGCGCGATACCCATCAACCGCCATCGCCGGCGGCAACACCGCTGATGGGTTTCGCAAGCGCCAACCCATCCACGAAGGTCTCGCATCTCGCCCCAAAATGATCGACAGGCCGGCACCTGAGTGCCGGCCTGTCGCGCGTGATCACCGTGTTTTGTAGCTTTTGCTTGAGCTTGGGCAGCAGAGAACGGTGCGTCCGAGGGGAGCGGACGCGCCGCGATCAGAGTGCACTCACTCCGGACTGCTTGAGGAGGTCGGCCATCTTGTTCCGGGCGTAGAACATACGCGTCTTCACGGTCGCGGCCGGCACGCCCACGATCTTCGCGACTTCGTCGACCGACTTCTCGTGGTAGTAAACGAGGTCGATGACTTCGCGGTGCGCCGGCGACAGCTGCGTCAGGCACTTCTGCACGATGGTGTTGCGGTCCTTGGTGTTGACCATGGTCTCCGGACTATCGGAGGTGTCCTCGATGGTCTCGGCCATGTGGTCGTCGAGATGCTCGTCGGTGCGGCGGCGCAGCGCCGAGAGCGCCTTGTAGCGCGCGATGGCAAGCAGCCACGTGGACACCTGGGACTTCGCCTCGAAGCCCTCGGCCTGCCGCCACACGTCCAGGAACACCTCGCTCACGAGGTCCTCGGCGAGCGACTGGTTGCCGGTGAGGCGGATGATGAAGCGATACACTCGCACGTTGTGGCGAGCGTAGAGCACCTGCATGGCGCGCTTGTCGCCATCGGCGATGAGTCCAATGAGCGCCTCGTCCGAAGTGTCTTGGACGGGTGCCCTGGCATGCGGCGACGCAATGTCGCGCAGCGCGTATCCGATTTGCATGACGATCCCCTATTTATTCGGCCCTTAATGGGGATGATTAACAAGTCCCTGTTGCTTCAATGTTACGTCGCGGGGGAAAAATGGTTTCGTCGGGGGCTAGAATTATTTCTTGCCTGATGCGCCGACGACACAAAAGGTGTCTCATTACCTAAAATTGGCAAGAATTGTTTCGTCGCCTGCTGCAATATTGCATCAGTCCAGGATATTCCGTCAGTCCAGCGAAGATGTCTCGCCGCTTGGCGAGAACAGGTAGCCCCCGCCCCGGACCGTCCGAATGACCGAGGGGCGGGCCGGATCGGGCTCGATCTTGCGGCGGATGCGCATGATCCGCAGGTCGATGGCCCGGTCGAAAGCCTCGGCATCCCGGGCATTGGCGAGCTCCAGGAGCCGGTCGCGAGACAGAACCCGCTTGGGATTGGCGGCGAAGACCTTGAGCAGGCCGTATTCCGAGGCCGTGAGCGGGTGCTCGTTGCCCTCGTCGTCGCGCAGCGACTGGGCGTCGTGGTCGAGCCATTTGGTCCCGAACCGCACCCGCGACCGGTCGGGCGCCGGCTGCGGTTTAGCTGCCGGGGCCGGCACCGCTGCCGGCTGCTGGCCGATGCCGCTGCGGCGCAACACCGACCGGACGCGCGCCAAAAGCTCACGCAATTCAACGGGCTTGGCGAGATAATCGTCGGCGCCGAGCTCGAGGCCCACCACCCGGTCGATCGCGCTCGCGGTCGCCGTCAGCATGATGATCGGCACGCTGCTCTTCTGCTTGAGGTCGCGGATGATGGAGAGCCCGTCCTCTTCCGGCATGTTGAGGTCGAGCACGATCAGGTCGGGCGCCTGCTGCGCGATGGTTTTGCGCAGGCTCGCGCCGCCATCGCACAGGCTCACGCTGAACCCGTGCATGCGCAGGTAGTCTCCGACCATTTCGCGCGCCGGCTGCTCGTCGTCGACGATTATGATGTGCTGTGCCTGAACCATGCTCTAAGCCACCGGCAACGACAGCTTGAACGTCGCGCCTTTTCCGGGCCCGGCACTGTCGACCGTGATCCGCCCGCCATGCAGGTCGACGATACGCTTGACGATCGACAGCCCCAATCCGGTCGAAGTCTCGCCCGCGGTCGGCTTGGCCGAAAGCCGCTGGAAGCGTCCGAACAGACGGGAGATGTCTTCCGGCGAAAGGCCGGCCCCCTGATCCTTGACTTCCACGATTATACCGCTCTGGTCCTGTGCCACCAAGAGATCGATGGTGCCGCCGAGCGGGCTGTACTTGACGGCGTTGCTCACGAGGTTGTCGATCGCTTCGCGAATGCGGTCGGCGTCGCAGGTCGCGGCATGATTGCGGGGGGCGGAGACCATGATGGTCTGGCCCTTGCGGGCGGCGATCGGACGGTTCGCCTCGGCGATTTCCTGCACCAGGGTCGCGATGTCGACCGGCTCGCGCCGGATGGTGATGTCGAGGGCATCCGCCATGGCGTCGGACACGAGGTCGTCGACCATTTCGGTGAGCCGGTTGGCGGCGTCGCGGATATGGGCGATCTGCGCCTGCACATTGTCGTCGAGGGCGCCGGCGCCGCCGATCATCTCCTTCAGTATTTCGGTGCGGCCGAGGATCACGCCGAGCGGGTTCTTCAAGTCGTGCGCGACGGTGCCGAGGATCTCGCTCTTGAACGAGTTGGCCTGCCGCAGGCGCGCCCATTGCGCGGTGAGCCGGCGGTTGGCCTTGGTCAGGTCCTGCGTGCGCTCGGCGACACGGTCTTCGAGGCGCGTGTTCGCACGCTGCAGCTGCTCGTAGAGGATGACGTTGTCGAAGGCGATGGAGAGCCGGCTGCAGAAGATCTCGACCAGCGCGCGGTCGGTGTCGGAGAGGTGCCGCGGCGCTTCCAGCACCACCACGACCTCGCGGCCGCTCATCGTCTTGACGTAAAGCACCGACCGCCGCGAGGAGAATTCGTGCTGACGCCGCGTGAAGGCCTCCTCTACCAGATGCCGCAGGTCGTACTCGATCGCCTGCGAAATGTCGGTGCCGATGAAGCGGCTGTAGCAGCCGGAGCCCGCGAGCACCGAGAAGGTCTCGTGGGCGTTCTGCGGCTCGCGCAGCACCAGGATGCCCGCGCAATCGACGTTGAGCAGCGACGCGATCTGGGTGAGGACGCCCTCCGCCAGCCGCTGCATGGATTTGAAGTCGTAGAGGGTCGACGCCGCCTCGATGATCATTTCGAGGCCGCGGCGGGTCTCGACCATGCGCTGAAGCTGCTGGTGGCTGCGCAGCGCGGCGGTCAAGGAGGTGAACAGCTTGTCGGCGGTGAGCTCGGTCTTGGCCTTGTAGTCGTTGATGTCGTAGTCGACGATGACGCGGCGCTCCGGCGCCTGGCCCGGCTGCCCCGTGCGCAGGATGATGCGCACGGTCTCGTTCTTGAGCTCCTTGCGGATGAATTCGACAAGCTCGAGCCCCGCAGCATCTGTCTCCATGATGACGTCGAGCAGCACCACGGCCACGTCCGGGTTGTTGCGCATGAGCTCGCGCCCCTCCGCGGCCGAATAGGCCGAGAGGATTTCGAGCGCCTGGCCGTTCAGGCGGTAATCGCTCAGCGCAAAGCGCGTGCCGTCGTGCACGGCAGGCTCGTCGTCGATCACCGCGATCTTCCAGCGCCGCCCTTCGTCGCGGGGCGGCTCATCGTTGGGATCGTCGATCAGTTGGACGATATCGTCGTCAGCCATTGATGTGATCCGTCTATTGTGCCGCCTGCATCGCAGGCGTTTCGCGAGGTGCAATTCGCGGGATGCTGATGCGGAATCGCGTGCCCCAGCCGAGCCGAGATTCGAAGGTCAGCCGGCCGCCCAATTGTTGGGTCACGAGATTGAAGATGATGTGGAGGCCGAGGCCGGTGCCGCCCTCGTTGCGCCGCGTCGTGAAGAACGGGTCGAGCGCGCGGCGCTGGATCTCGTCGCTCATGCCCACCCCATCGTCGGACACGAAGATGTCGATGACGTCGCCGACCGGCCGCGCTTCGACGATGACGCTGCCGGCACGGCCGTCCGGAAAGGCGTGGACGACACTGTTGAGAAAGAGGTTGGTGAGGACCTGGCCGTAGGAGCCGGGATAACTGTCCATGACGATGCCGTCGGGCACGTCGACCGCGAGCGCGATCTGGGATTTCTTCAGCACCGGGCGCAGGCTGGCGATGATCTGATCGGTCGATTCGCGCAGATCGAACTGCCGCCGCTCCGCGTGGCTGCGATCGACGGCGACCTGCTTGAAGGATTGCACGAGCTCACCCGCGCGCTGCAGGTTGGCCACCAGTTGATTGGCGGCGTCCTTGCCGCCGTCGAGGAATTCGTCGAGCCGCGAGCGGCGCAGCGGCCCCGCGGCGACCTCCTTGGCGAAGTCGTCGCAGCGCCGGGCGAAGCTCGAAGCCACCGTCAGGCTGATGCCGATCGGGTTGTTGACCTCGTGCGCCACGCCGGCGACGAGGCCGCCCAGCGCCGCGAGCTTCTCGGCCGCGATGAGGCTCTGCTGCGCTTCGCGCAGATCATGCAGGGCCGTTTCGGCGTGCTCCTTGGAGGCGCGCAGATCGTTCTCGGCCTTGCGCCTGGCGATGGCGTTCTGGCGGAAGACCTCGACTGCGCGGGCCATCTCGCCGATCTCGTCCTTGGCCTGCGCGCCGGCGATGGGCTCGTCGTATTTCTCGGAGACCACGGAATGCATCGCCGCCATGATTTCCTTGAGCGGCAGAATGATGCTGCGCGCGATCAAGACGCCGATGACCACGATGAGGCTGAGGAAGACGACGGCGACCAGCGCCACGTTCTGGTAGATGTCCGCGAGCGTATGGTCGAAGCTTCCCTGCGCCTGCAATTCCCGCAAGGTCATCTGGGCGGAAAGCTTGTTGATGACCGTGATCATGGCGGCTTGGTTGTCGTCGATCGCGGTCCGCAGCAGGTTGGTCCGGCTTGCGAATTGCTCCGACAGCGTCTTCAGGCCTTCGCGGAACGAGGCCGCGCGCTGCCCGAGTGCGGTCAGCGCGGTGCGCTGCAGGCTGTTCTCCGCGAGGTCGATCATGACAGGGATGGCCTGCTCGACGGTCGTGATGTTGCGTTGCGCCTCGTCGGCCGAGTCCGAAGCGAGCGACAGGTAGAAGGCGTTGGCGGCGACGAGGCTCGTGGTGAACGCCTCGCGCGACTTTCCGAGCGAAGGCAGCAGCAGGGCGTCGCGCCGGCCGATGGCGCCCTCGATGATGGCATAGAGGCCGGCCATCTCCTTCGCCGGCTTGAGCACCTCGTTCTCGTACGTGCTCGTGATCGTGCTCTGGATCTCGCGCACTTCGCCGAAGCCCTGCAGAAAGCGCTCCGTCACCGCGCGCAGCTCGTCGGCCGAGCCGGAAAGCACGGGATCGACCGCACCGCGGTTGCGCAACGTGCTGAGAACCTCGCCGTGGAGCCCCAGGATCTCCGTCAGTACGTCCTGGCTCGGCTGGTTGATGTAGCGGTGGATCAGGTTCTGCAGGCGGCTCGCCTCGCTCTCCAGCAGCACCAGCAACTTGTCGGATTCGCGCACCCGGCGGACATCGTCCCAGGCGCGGCTGAGCACATTGGCGCCATTCCAGATGAGGGCGGCGAGGATGACGGCGACCGCGGCATTGAGCGCGGCGATCGAAAACAGGCGCCACCTGATCGGCAGCACCCGCACGACGCTTTCTGTCTCCAGATCAAGGCTTCGCCGCGGCCGTACGCTCGGCGATCGTTCTTCCTTGAGTGCGACCAGATCGAAACTCATTGAACCTGGCGAATACGCTCGACCAATTGCTGCAAATCCCGGTCAGTCACCGACTTTTTGTAGATCACGCTCACGGCATCTTCGAACGGCTTGCGGTCGAAGTCCGTGATGATGGTGTTGCCCGCGGCGCGCGCCTGCTGGCGGGAGCGCTCCTCCAGGCCGTCCCAGAGGCCGCGCATGAATGCGCTCGACTTGCGCGCCGCGTCCCGGAAGATCTCCTTGTCCTCGGCGGACAGGCTTTCCCATGCGCCGCGCGACATGACAAGTACCTCGGGGCCCATCGCGTGCTCTGTCAAGGTATAATAGGGGGCGAGCCTGTAGTGGCCGGTCGTGACGTAGGACGGCCAGTTGTTTTCCGCGCCGTCGATCAGACGCGTCGAAAGGCCGGTCATCACCTGGCCGTAAGGCAGTTCGATCGGCTCGGCCCCCAGCGCCTTTATCATGTCGAACATCAATTCGGATTGCTGAACCCGAATGCGCAGGCCCTTCATGTCCGCCAAAGTCCGCACCGACTTGACGCCATTGTAGATCGACCTGGCGCCTGAATCATAGAAGGTCAAGCCGACAAAACCGTGGCGCGTGAAACCGGCCAGTATCTCGTCGCCGATCGCCCCATCGATGACGTGGTGGAGATGATCCGGCGAGCGGAACAGGAAGGGCAGCGCCAGCGCGTTGGCGGTCGGGATCAAGGAGCCGATCGGCGCGACATTCGTGCGATTGAGATCGATCGCGCCGACCCGTGTCTGCTCGATGGTCTCCTTCTCCTCGCCGAGCTGGCGGGAATGGAACACCTGGATATGGTGCCGCCCGCCGGTTCGCTCCTCGACCAGGCGGGCCATGTAGAAGAGCGCCTGCACCGTCGGATAATCCACCGCCTGGGTATCGGCGACGCGGAAGTCGCGCGCCTGCGCCGGCGCGAGCGCCGCCGGGAATCCGAGCAAGGCGGCCGACCACAGCGCCAGCGTGGCGGCCGCGGATCTCCAATAATTCGGGTGTAAAATCAGTGACATGTCCCCGCGCCAGCCGGCCGAAAACCCACCGCCGGCGAGAGTATTCGGTTCCGGCAAAGGCCGTCAATCGAGGCCGGGCGGCATGATGCGGCGAAATAGCTACAAAGTGAATTTTATTATTGACTTCGATTGGCGGGTCGGGTAGGGGTCGGATCAGCCTTGCTCATGAGGGGCGTCTTCCGGAGACGATCCCGCAGGCGGAGCAGGGTGTGGCGTCCCG
>Ga0137415_10004613_pt1 | contig 13627 bp, 20 predicted proteins | sample CZODoug3_1_1_16f_FD_183082 | JGI IMG/M metagenome (GOLD analysis project Ga0137415, IMG submission 183082) | Vadose zone soil fungal communities from Angelo Coast Range Reserve, California, USA - CZODoug3_1_1_16fungal (Hybrid Assembly) | ecosystem: Environmental > Terrestrial > Soil > Vadose... | reverse complement strand
CATCTGCGGTGTAGGCCATTTCCCTCTCCATGACGGCATCACGCCGTTGTGAATGTAAATAACATTTACATACCTAACCCATCCCGGATTTTTGTCAAGCCGGGCGCCAGCGGCGCACTCGAATTTATTTAGGGGTGCCCCAAGGACCTGATGGCGGACCTGATGGCGGTATCGGCGGCGGCCGGGCCGGCTTTTGATCCGTCGCGTCCTTTTGCCCGGCGGGACGGTCGGTCAGGAAACCGAGGCCACGCAGGTAGATCAGCACCTGCGCCTCCAGAAGATCCTCCGGCGACATCGGCAGCTTGCGGCGCGCCGCATCGCCGCGTCCGAACAGCGACGCCACGCCGTGCGACATCGACCAGATATGCAGCGCCATCATCATCGCCGGCGGGCGCGGCGTGCCGGGCGGCGCCATCGCGGCGAGACGCTCGGCGGCGGCCCGGATGATGCCGAAAGCGCGCTCGCTCGCCGCTAACAAGGTTGGATTGAGGTCGACGGGAAGCCCTGATTCGAACATCGCCGAATAGAACGCCGGCTCGTCGCGGGCGAACGCGAGATAGGCCTTGCCGACCCGCTCGAACGCCGTGACGGTGTCCGGCCGGCCATCGTCCCAGGCGTTGGTCAGCACCACCTCGAACTGCTCGAAACCGCGCTGCGCGATGCTCGAAAGCAGCTCGTCGCGATCGCGGAAATGCCGGTACGGCGCTGCCGGACTGACGCCCGCCATGCGCGCGGCATCGGCAAAGGTGAAACCCGCCGCGCCTTTTTCCGCAATCAGGCCGAGCGCCGCCTGCAGCAGCGCCTCTTTCAGATTGCCGTGATGATAGCCGCGCTCGGCGCGGCGTTGTTCCTTGCGCCAGCTCATGTGAAGGGCTTTTACATGAGCCGGGCGCAAAGGTCACTAGCACGCTAACTGTGCCACGAGGTATTAACCGGCCGTTAACTATCGTACCGGCTTGCCCTGCAAATCGCTCAGTCCGGCCGCCGCCTGCTGAACGTCGGCGGGAAAATCCGAGAGTTCCTGTACCTGGCGGATTTCGATGATCTCGTTGCCGGATGCCGGGCAGCGCTTGGCCCAGCCGATCGCCTCCTCCCGCGACTTCACGTCGATCATCCAGTAGCCGCCGAGCACTTCCTTGGCCTCGGTGAAAGGACCGTCGGTCACGACCGGCTTGCCGCCGGCGAACGACACCCGCGCGCCCATTGACGGCGGGTGCAGGCCATCGAGCGTGATCAGCACGCCGGCGTCTTTCAGGGCCTGATTGTATTTCATCATCGCCGCGATGCGCTCGGGATCGAGTTTGACGTCCGGCGGCGCGGTCTCGTAGCCTAAGGGAATCATCAGCATCATGAATCGCATGGTGGAGTGTCCTGTTTGCAGCTTGCTGTCATTCCGGGGCGCGCGAAGCGCGAACCCGGAATCTCGCTCAATAATCTCTGGATTCCGGGTTCAGCCCTGCGGGCTGCCCCGGAATGACAACGGTTGGACTGTTTACTTCTTCCCCGCTTGCGCGCGGAGACGTTGCTCCTGCTCGCGCAATTCGGGCGTCAGCGCCTCGCCAAAATCCTCGGCGTCGAACACCTGCCGGATTTCGATCTCGGAGCCGTCATCGAACGGCGCTCGCTTCATCCATTCGATCGCCTCGTCCAGCGATTTGACCTGGATCAGCCAGAAACCGGCAACCAGATCGCCGGTAAGGCCGAACGGACCGCTGCTCACGGTGCGTCCCTTGCCTGGAAATCTGATGCGCGCGCCCTTCGAGCTCGGGTGCAGCCCCTCGCCTGCGAGCATGACGCCGGCCTTCACCATCTCTTCGTTGAACTTGCCCATGGCCGTCAGCAATTCCGTGCTCGGCATCACGCCGGCTTCGCTGTTCCTGTCGGCTTTCACAATCACCATGAATCGCATCGTCACTCTCCGTTGATCAACCGGCCGGTTCGCCTCACCGAACCATGGCTCGTCAACATGACGAATCCGGTTTCGCAGCGCCGACATGTCAGGCGAAATTATTTCCGAGGTAATTGCCGGCGGAATTGACCGCCAGGTGCCGCGTCCCCTGGATCATTTATCGGAAAACCGGTCACCACTTTTCCGGATCATGCCCTGGTCGTCGATGGCCTGATTGACCGAGGTCCAGTAATCGACGAAGGCGCGCGGCGGTTCCGGCGAACCATCGCACTTTTATGGCTGCTGTTCCTATTGCTGCTGTTTCACGAACGCGCCATTCTGATATGTCGCGCCGAAATACACGTCGATGCGTTTGACCTTGTCGCCTTCGAACGTAAAAAACTCCGTATTGCGGAAATTCCTGCCACCTTTGGCCACGCATTTGTAGGTCACAAAGGCCTCATCGCCCTCGACGAAGATCTTTTCGAGTTCGTGCCGCTCGATCCAGTCGCTGTTGCGCCAGCAGCGCTCGAAATAGGTTGCCTTGTCGATCTCGTCGTCATACGGGCTCGTAAAACGGAAGTCATCGGTGAGGGAATCCTCGACGACCTTGCGATCATTCGACAAGTAGGCGGCAAAGATGGCGCGGATGATTTCGGGTTTGCTTGCTGAAGGCATTTTCGTCTCCTTCTTCGCTTCTTCTTCACTTCGGAACCATCCTGAAATAGGGCTCGGCCTCCCTGAGCACGCGTGCGATCGAGGGGCGCGTCTTCAGGCGCTCGAAATAGACAGTAACGCTTTTGTGGCTCTCGCCGAACGGCTCGACCATGTTGCCATAGAACAAAGCGGGCAACGCGGCGCAATCGGCGAGGCTGAACGCTTCCCCCATCGCCCAGGTGCCCGCTGCCATCTGCTGGTCGATCATGCGATAGGACGTCCGCAGCTGGGCCCTCGCCTCTTCCACGCCGTGCGGATCCTCTTTTGCCCCGGGGCGAAGCCTGTCGCCGATGATCTTCTGCATCGGCAGATGCAGGTAGAGATCGTAGAACCGGTCGCGCAGCCGCGTCTGCCAGGCGAGGTCAGAGTTGGCGGAGATGAATTTCGTCCGGCCCGGATAGTGCCGGTCAAGATATTCGATGATGATGCTCGAGTCCGGAATAGTCTGCTCGCGCGTGTCGTCGCGCAGCACCGGAAATTTGCCGATCTGCCACAGTTTTAACAGCGCGGCGCGCTCGGCCGCGCTGCCGAGATCGACCATGTTCGGCGTGAACGGCGTATCGTTCTCGTATAAGGCGATCAGCGCCTTCCAGCAAAACGACGCCAAGGGGTGGAAATGCAGCGTGAGCGACATGCAATTACCTTATGCCGTAAGCGCGTAGCGCGAGATGATAATGCCAGTAGATAATGTGCGCGCATCGAGAAGTTTCAACTTTACCCGTTCGCCTTGCTTGAACAGCGGCGTGCCGCCGCCGAGGATGACCGGGTTCACGGCAATGCGGAACTCGTCGATCAGACCGTGTGGAATGAGGGATGCAGCGAGATCGGCGCTGCCGAACAGAAAGATGTCTTTTGTACCCTCGCGTTTCAGTCTTGCCACCGTATCAGGCACGTCCGTCCCGAAAACTTGCGTGTTGGCCCAGTCGGACCGCGTGAGGGTGCGCGAGAACGCATATTTCGGCAATGCGTTCATGAGGTCCGCGACCTCGCCGGTCGCGCCTGGCCAGTGCTTCGCCATCAGTTCATAGGTGACGCGGCCGAACATCAACCCGCCGGCGGACTTCAATTGCTCGATCGACAGTTTTTCCAGTTCCTCGCCCCAGACATCGAAATGCCAGGAGATGTCGCGGTCAGGGCCTGCGACGAAACCATCGAGCGTCATCAAATTCCACATGATCAGCTTGGCCATGCCACTCTCCCTAACCGATTGTATTTTACAACTGGTTGTAGTCTGTGATAACTGATGCAATAATGCAAGTGGTTTTTTTCGTGGCGCGTTCGCCGCATGTCGGGACACCATCAATGACCGATGACCAACGCTCCGGCTGCCCGATCAATCTCACGCTCGAAGTGGTCGGCGACAAATGGAGCCTCTTGATCATCCGCGACATGATGTTCGGCAATCGTCGGCATTTTCGCGAGCTCCTGACCAAATCCGAAGAAGGCATTTCTTCCAACATCCTCGCCGACCGGCTGAAGACGCTGCTCGCGCAGGGCATCATCACATGGTCCGACGACCCCAGCCACAAGCAGAAGGGAATCTATTCGCTGACCGAACAGGGCATCGAGCTGTTGCCGATTCTCGCGCAGATGTCGGGCTGGGGTTTCAAATATCTCCGCGTCAGCGAAGAGCTCGGCATCCGCGCCAAGCTGCTCAGCGAAGGCGGCCCGAAAATGTGGGCCGAATTCATGGACGAATTGCGCGAGACGCATCTGGGCCTGAAGCGGCGCAAGAAAACGGGACCAAGCGTCGGGGAACGGTTGCAGGCGGCGTATGAAAAGGTGGTGGCGAGGAAGGGGAAGAAGTGATGGCGATTGTCAAAAGCGTAGGGCGGGCACCCGCTCACACCGCCTCCCACCGCCGCACGCTCTCCGTGGCACCCTCCGGCGTCGCTTCGAAGATCGGCGACGCCAGCACCGCGTGGAGGTGAAGCGTGACGTTGCCCGAGTTGCGGAAGCCGTGTTGACGCTCTGCCGGCACGATCAGCGACTGGCCGGCCGAGACGATGACGCGCTGCTCCTCCATCCACATTTCGGCTTCGCCCTCACGCACCGTCAGCACTTCCTCGACGGGATGCGAATGGGTCGGTGCCCCGGCGCCGGGCGCGATCCATTGTTCGAAGATACATAATTGCGCCGCGCCGTTGCTGGCCGAGACCAGCATGCGGGTTTCCACGCCCAGCCGCCATTGCTCCGGAAGCATATCCCTGACATCGACCACGATCATCGGACCGTTCCTTTCATTGGCCAAGACTTGTCATTCACCAAGACTTGCACACGGCTCGCCATTTCAAGCGTGCCCCGGAAGCTGCATGACGCGCAAGCGCTAGAGATCATGCTGCACCGCGTCCGGGACATGATGCAACGCATGGGCTATAGGAGTGCATGATTGACCAACCGCAACGGAGCCACCGATGACCCCCTCTCCACAAAAAGTCGCGCTGGTAACCGGCGCCGCGCGCGGCATCGGGCTTGCGGTTGCAAAACGGTTTCTCGCCGAGGGCTGGCGCGTGGCGCTGCTCGACATCGAGGGCGAGCTGTTATGGAAGAGCGTCGAGGCGCTGGCCGCCGCCGGCAAAACGCTGGGGCTGCATTGCGACGTCTCCGATGCCAGGGCGGTCGCAAGCGCGATCGCTGAAATCGAACGGCGTTTCGGGCGGCTCGACGCGCTGGTCAACAATGCCGGTGTCGCGGTGTTCGCGCCGCTGCTGGAAACTTCCGACGAGGACTGGAATCGCGTGCTGAGTGTCAATCTCACCGGACCGTTCCTGTGCACCAAGGCGGCCGCGCCCCTGATGCGCGAGCACGGTGGCGGCGCGATCGTCAACATTACCTCGATCTCGGCGGTGCGCGCCTCGACATTGCGCTCGGCCTACGGCACCAGCAAGGCCGGGCTGGCGCATCTGACAAAGCAACTCGCCGTCGAACTGGCCTCGCTCGGCATTCGCGTCAATGGCGTCGCACCCGGCCCGGTCGAGACCGCGATGGCGAAAGCCGTTCACACCCCGGAGATCCGCGCCGACTATCACGACGCGATCCCGCTCAATCGTTACGGACTCGAAGAAGAGCTGGCGGAGGCGGTGTTCTTTTTGTGCAGCGACCGCTCCAGCTACATCACCGGACAAATTCTCGCCGTCGATGGCGGTTTTGATGCAGCCGGCATCGGATTGCCGACGCTGCGCGGCGACAGACGGAACGGCTAGCATCTCTTCTCCCTCTCCCCGCTTGCACCGCACCATGGCCGGCCGAAACCTGCATGCGGGTTTCCACGCCCGAACGCCGGGCTTCCCGGGGATTATCCCGATGACCGATGGCATTCATCCAAAATTCCTCGTTTCACGCGGCTGAAATTGCCGGAGCAATCTACATTTTTCCTCCAATCCTTCGCTGGCGCAGCATGACCTTGCCGGTTCAAACGCTTAAGTTGTGCCGTGCGGCGATGGCCCGGCGCCCTGCAAGAAGCTGAAACTGAACACCGGACCGCGGAGTATCGCGTCATGTCGGGATTACTCATCAATCTGATCATCCAAATCATCAGCGGCGCCATCGGCGGAAACGTCGCCGCGAACACGGCCAAGAATATCGATCTCGGTACGCTTGGAAACACCATCGCAGGTGCGGTGGGTGGCGGCGCAGGCGGACAGATCCTCGGCATGCTGATTCCGCTGCTCGCCAATTCCGCCTCGACGCCGGATATCGGCAGCATCATCGGCCAGGTGGCCGGTGGCGGCGTCGCGGGTGCGGTTCTCACGGCGATCGTCGGTGCCATCAAGAACAGGACGACGGCGGCTTGACCGTTCTGCGATCATGAACGGAGCGAGGCATGCATGCGTGCCTCGCTCGATCGTCCCCATTCAACGCTGGTTGACCGCGACCACCCGCCAGCCGCTCTCGAGGCGATCGATCCGCGTCAGGGACAGCGGGTCGATCACAAAACGCAACGCGCCATCGGGTGCAAGATCGAGCGCGATGGCGAGCACCGCGCGGATGGTGCCGGAATGCGCGACAAGGACGACATCGCCCGGGGGCAGCGCCGCAAGGCCTCCGCGCGCACGGGAAATCTGATCGACAAAACTTTCACCGCCGGGCGGCCGGTTGCTCGCCGGCTGTTTCCAGAAGTCCTGGTAGGCGGCGCCGAACTCGGCGGCGAGATCGTCGTGCCGCCGTCCGGTCCAGGCCCCGAAATCCTGTTCGCGGAAGTCAGGCTCCTTGATCGGATCGAGCCCGAGGGCAATAGCGGTTTCCCACGTCCGGCGCGCCGGACTGCAAATGGCGAAAGCATTTTTCGGCAATCTCGCCCTGAGCGCGGCAAAGACTGCGGCATCGCTGACATCCGCCGGCGCGTCCGGACCATGGATGACGCCGCGCGGTCCACAGACCGGGGCGTGCCGGATCAGCCAGAAATTTGCCTCGACGCTCATCGATGAAGCTTATGCCAGCTGTGCTGCGAGCGTCACGAGAATCGCGGTCTCGGCGACCTGCTCGGCGCCCCCAAGCACGTCGCCGGTCTGGCCGCCGATTTGCCGTTGCGCCAGCCACGCCATGCCGATCGCAGCGGCGACCGCCACCAGTGCCGTGCCCAGCGCGTCGAACCACGGCAACGCCAGCAAGGCAATAACAAGCGCAAATACACCGGCCATTGCCACCGTCGCCGGATCTGGCCTGCCGGCATTGACGGCAAGTCCGTCCGTGCGCGCGTAAGCCAGGCTCATCGACATCGCCGGCAACACGCCGCGCGCCAGCGCATGCGCGGCGATCAGGCTTTGCACGACCACCGCGTCCGGAAGCGCGGCGAGCGCGGAAAGCTTGGTCGCAAAACTCACCATCAGAATCAGCGCGCCGTAGGTGCCGAGCCGGCTGTCGCGCATGATCTCGAGCTTTGCCGCGGAATCGCGGCCGCCGCCGAATCCATCGGCGACATCGGCGAGACCGTCCTCGTGCAGCGCGCCGGTCAGGATCGCGCTCGCGCCCAAGGCCAGTGCCGCCGCGGCTAGATCGGGCACACCCATCATGCGCATGCCGAGACAGACGAGTCCCACAGCACCGCCAATCGCCGCGCCGACAAGCGGAAACATCCGCTGCGGGCGGACAACATTCGCGGGCATCGGCCCCGTCGGAGGCGGCATCGGCAGCCGGGTCAGGAACGCGACCGCGGTTCTGAGATCGTCGAGCCAGTCATTCATGATTCAGAACCCATGGAATTATCTTGTTCGCGCCGCGCCCGACCAGGGAATCGCATGCGGCTACGAGGTTAGACGATATTCGTGCATTGTGTCGCGATCTGCCGCTTGGCACGCGTGCGCGGCCGACGCTGCGCGCGGCGCTTTCCTGCCACACTGGCATGGCTACATCATCCGAGGCTGATGTTTCCAGCGCCGACCGGTAACGGAACCGTGTCGCGCGTCCTGCCATTGACTATTTGATCCGATCAACCTGAGCGAAGGAGCCGCTCATGATGCGAATGGCGATCACGAAAGCGGTGTTTCTCGCAGTGCTGCTGTGCGGGCTGGTCGTGCCGCCGGCGCAGGCCGAGGTTCGCATCCTGGCCAGTCCGGGCGGACAGGTCGGCCCGTTCCTCGATCTGTTCGAGCGCGTGCGTGCCTCGGGCGAACGCGTGGTGATCGACGGGCCGTGCCTGTCGGCCTGCACGCTGGTGCTGAGCATGGTGCCCAACAACCGCATCTGCGTGACGCGTCGCGCGATCCTGGGATTTCACGCCGCGCGGTCGATCGACGCGCGCGGCCATCTGTACGCCGAACCGGAAGCGTCCGAACTGGTGCTGGAGGCCTATCCCTCCCCAGTGCGGGGCTGGATCCGCAGCCGCGGCGGATTGACGTCGCGGCTGTTGTTGTTGCGCGGGCGAGAACTCGCAGCGATCTATCCCTCGTGCCGATAGAGCACGATCGGCAAAAAAGGGCTCATTGCTCCATCGGGCAGTTGACCATCCAGGGAATGCCGAACTGGTCGACGCACATGCCGAAACCCTTGGCCCAGAAAGTCTTGCTGAAGGGCATGTTCACCGTGCCGCCCTCGGTCAAGGCCTTGAACTTGCGTTCGCCGTCCGCTGGGTCCGCGATGGTCAGCGAGACCGAAAAGCCCTGCGGCTGGTGGAAGTGGCCCGGGGGTGCGTCGGATCCCATGATCACCTCGCCATCGATCGATATCCTGGCATGCATGATTTTTTTCTTCCACTCCGGCGGAGTCGGCATGGAGTCCGGCGCGCTTTCGTGCGTCAGCATCATCTCGACCTTTGCGCCAAGCACCTTCTCATAGAACTTGAACGCCGCTTCGCAATTGCCGTTGTAGTGTAGATAGGGATTGACCTGCATCGCTTCCTCCTTCGGTGATGAAGTTTCGAACGTCCGGTTACTTCTCGGTGAGCCGTTTCAGGTTGGCGAGACCGATTTCAAAGTCCTTGCCGATCATCTTGTCCAGGTTGATGAACACCTGCATCACCTTCGACATGAACGACGCCGGACCATGCATCAGCCATGTCAGATTTGTGGCATCGCCCTGCGGCAGCATTGTGAACTCGGCGGTGTTGTGACCCTCGAACGGCGCGAAGAAATCAAGCTTGATGACAATTTTCGAAGGCTCCGAGGTGTCCAGGATTTCCATGCGGCCGGAGCCGACATTCTTGTTGCCTTCCCAGCCATAGACCGCGCCCTCGCCATCAGCAGCGCCGCTGAAGCTGCGCTTCATCGCGGGGTCCTTGGTCTCGTAGGGCGACCAGCTTCCCCACTGATGAAAGTCTTTGATCAGCGCGAAGATTCTTTCCGGCGGCGCTTTCACCGTGGTCGCGCGCCGCACGCTGAAGGTATTCGGCTTGGTCGCGGCGAGGATGAGCACGATTGCAATGACGATTGCGAGCACGACGGCGATGATGGCAATGATCTCGAACATAGGTCGCTCCGTTATCACGTTTCAGAGATTTTTCTCAATCCTCCCCGCAAGGGGCGAGGGAGCAGATACAGCAACATCAACGTCGCAAGGGCATCACCCCGCGCAAGCTCCTGTCGCGCAACCACAGCCCGCCCCACACCATCAGGCCGAGATAAAACCCGAACAGGATGTGGCTGAACAGCGGGCTGCCGATCCGCAGATGCGATGCCATCGCGCCGCCGAGATAACCGGTCAAGAGGATCGCGCCAAGAATCGAGGTCGGCGGGATCGCGTAGAGAATGGTGCAAACAAGCGTCATGACTCCGAGGCTTCGCGCCAGAGTTTCGCTCGAACCATAGCCGATCCTGTCCATCGTTTCCGTGACGACAGGCCACGGCACCAGCTTGATGGCGCCGTCGAACAGCATGAACACAATAACAAGACCGCTGAGGACGCGGCCCATCCAGAGCGCGGGTTTCGAGACCGGGGCTGTCTCGGCAATCGTCGGCATGGCTCTCTCCTTGAAGGGCGACTGGTGCATGCCCTAAGGACGAACGGGACCGCAGCGATCCGACGGGGGGACGATTATTTTTTTTGGACTTCAGAGCCGCGCGGCTGGCTGTCGCGCATCAGGCGGTCGAGATGCATCCGGATGTGGGCGGCTTCCGCGGAAGTGTTGGCAAGCGCGATGGCGCGGTCGAATGCCACGCGGGCTTCGTCATTGCGGCCGAGCTGCATCAGGAAGGCGCCGCGCACACCGAAGAAATGAAAATAATTCGAAAGCCGCTGTCCCAGCGGCTCGATCAGTTCGAGCGCCGCTTCAGCCCCGCGCACCTTGGACACCGCGACCGCACGGTTGAGCGTCACCACCGGCGACGGCTGCATGATTTCGAGCGCTCCATAAAGCAGATCGATCTGGGTCCAGTCGGTGTCTTCGGGCCTGGCGGCGCGGGCATGCAATGCCGCGATCGCCGCCTGAATCTGGTAGGGCCCGCTGCGGCGATGCCGCATCGCCTTGTCGATCAGCGCAAGCCCTTCGACGATCATCTTCGGGTTCCACAACGAGCGATCCTGATCGTCGAGCAGCACGAACGCACCCTCGGCGTCAAAGCGCGCCGCCGCGCGGGCATGCTGCAGCAACAATAGCGCGGTGAGCCCCATGATCTCAGGCTCGCTCTGGAACAGCCGCAGCAACAGGCGCGCCAGGCGAATGGCTTCCTCGCACAGGGAGCTGCGGATCTCGGCGGTGTCGCCGCTCGCCGAATAGCCCTCGTTGAAGATCAGGTAGATCATCGCGGCGACCGCGGAGAGCCGCTCGGCACGCTCGACGGCGCCCGGGGTTTCGAACGGCACGTCGGCGTCCGCGACGCGGGCTTTGGCGCGGGTGATGCGCTGCTCCATCGCCGCTTCCGTAACCAGGAACGCGCGCGCAATCTGTTTCACGGTGAGACCCGAGACGATACGCAGCGCCAGCGCGATCTGCTGCGTCGCCGGCAGCTCGGGGTGGCAGCAGATGAACAAGAGCCGCAGAATGTCGTCGCGGTAATGCGAGCCGTCGAGCCGTTCGGCCAGCGCCTCCTCGGCATCGTCGAGATCGGAGATCGCCTCGTCCTCGGGCAGCGGCTCCTGCTTGCGGCTGCGCCTGATGTCGTCGATCGCGACATTGCGGCCGACCATGATCAGCCATGCGGCGGGATCGCGCGGCGGCCCGTTCTGCGGCCAGCTTTTTAGCGCCCGCAGGCAGGCGTTCTGAAAGGCTTCCTCGGCGGTGTCGAGATTGCGGAAATAACGCAACAGCGCGCCGACCGCCTGGGGACGCGCCGAGGTCAGCGCGGTATCGATCCAGGCGGTGTCGGTCACGTCCTGAGGCTCCCCGGTGTCATCATGCCGACGGGACGGATTTCATAGGCGCCACCGGGATTGGCCGCGCCGAGATCGCGCGCGACATCCAGCGCCTCGTCGAGATTGTTGCAGTCGACGATATAGAAGCCGAGCAGCTGTTCCTTGGTTTCGGCATAGGGCCCGTCGATCACCAGCGGCGGATCGTCCTTGCGCAGCGTGGTCGCCGACGTCGTCGGCAACAGCCGCGCCACCGGCCCGAGCCGGCCTTGTTTGGTCAGTTCGCCCTGCACGACGGCAAGCTTCTTCATGACCGCGGCGTCCTGTTGCTTGGTCCAGGAACCGACCGTGTCTTCATCGTGATAGCAAAGGATGGCGTAAAGCATGAGGGGCTCCTGTTGATTGGAGGACGAATGAGTATGCCCGTGGCCGACAGGCAGGGGAAATATTTTGCGCAGACACGCCAGGCCGATATGGTCGCCCGCAGATCCCGCAACTATGAGGCTAAAATCCGATGAACAAAGCAGCGCTTGCCGTGATCGTAAAGGGCGGTTCCGCCAACTGGTCGCCCGAACGATGGAAAAGCCGGTTCGACGATGTCTGCAGGGGTCGTCGGGTTTTCCTGTTGCCGGATGCGCCATTCGATCCTGCCGAGATCCATTACGCCGCCGTCTGGAAGCCGGGCCACGGCGAGCTTGCGGCGTTTCCAAAGCTGCGCGTGATTTTCAACCTCGGCGCGGGCGTCGATGCGCTGATGGCCGATTCGAGCCTGCCCAAAGTGCCCCTGGTTCGCGTGGCGGTCGGCGATCTCACGGGTCGAATGACCGAATATGTCGTGCTTCACGTGCTGATGCATCATCGACAGGAGCCTTACCTTCGAGCCTGCCAGCGCGAGAAGCGCTGGGAGCCAAGGTCGCAATGGGCAGCGAACGCGATTTCGGTCGGCGTCATGGGCCTTGGCACGCTTGGGGCAGATGCCGCCGATGCGCTGAGACGACTGGGCTTTCGCGTATCGGGCTGGAGCAGAAATCCCCGGCAGACCGACGGCATCGACTGCTATCACGGCAAGGCGCAACTTGGTACGTTTCTGCGACGGACCGATATCCTCGTCTGTCTGCTGCCGCTCACGCCGGATACGCGACACATCCTGGACCGGGAATTGTTCGCAAAACTCAATCGAAACAGCCCGATCGGCGCGCCCGTCCTGATCAATGCCGGTCGCGGCGGCCTGCAGAACGAGGCCGACATTCTGCAATGCCTTGATGACGGCACGCTCGGCGCTGCCTCGCTCGATGTCTTCGCCAATGAGCCGCTTCCGCCCGACAGCCCGTTCTGGACCCATCCGAACGTGGTGCTGACGCCGCACAACGCCGCCGATACCGATCCCGACGAGATTTCAAAATACGTGGCGCGCCAGATCGAACGCTTTGAGGCCGGCGGCGCGCTCGAGAACGTCGTCGATTCCGCGCGCGGGTATTAGCGTGTCGCCATAAATCCGTCGTCGTCCCGCGAACGCGGGGGCGACGCGTGTTGGAGCGAAGCTACGCCTTTGCTGCCGCTCCGACCATCACATCAATCGCGCCCTTCACGATCGCTTCCAGTTCCTTGCGCGCCACCCGCGCCCGCGCGCGGATCGCAATGGTGTGGATGGTGGCGGAAGCGAGCTGCGCGAGAACTTTGGGATCGGCAGACCGCGCGAGTTCGCCCTTCTCCTGGGCCAGTCGAAAGCATGCGGTGAACGCCTTGTCGAGTTCGTAAAATCCTTCCAGCACCATGGCGCGGATCTCGGGATCGGATACCGCTTCCGACGCCGCCGTCATCACCGTGAAGCAGCCGCGCGGACCGGCGTCGCCGGAGAGATAGATATCGAGCGCCACTGCGAAGATGCACTCCAGTCGTTTGCGGATCGGCAGCTCTTCGCGGAAGATATCGATCATCGCAGCACGGGCGTCCTCGCGATAGCGCTGATAGCTCTTGATGTAGAGCTCGCGCTTGTCGCCGAACGCACCATAGAGACTCGGCCGGTTCATGCCGGTGGCGGCGCTGAGATCATCAAGCGAAGTCGCCGCAAAGCCGTCCTTGCGGAACAGATCGAGCGCTTTGCCGAGTGCGACGTCTGGCTGATAGGCGCGCGGACGGCCGCGGCGTTTCGGCGAGGCAACCGTCTCGATTTTCGCCGGCGATGCCGGCTTTTTATTTTTTTGTACCATTTCGCAATAAAATCCTTGACCCGATTTATATTATGCGGAACAGTATAAAAATCAACCCGGCCCGTTCGGAGCTGGCGCGCGATCTCGGGAC
>Ga0137415_10004612_pt1 | contig 13628 bp, 12 predicted proteins | sample CZODoug3_1_1_16f_FD_183082 | JGI IMG/M metagenome (GOLD analysis project Ga0137415, IMG submission 183082) | Vadose zone soil fungal communities from Angelo Coast Range Reserve, California, USA - CZODoug3_1_1_16fungal (Hybrid Assembly) | ecosystem: Environmental > Terrestrial > Soil > Vadose... | reverse complement strand
GTTTCGATCGGGACCGGTCGGTCGAACATGGGCCCCGCGTACGCGCACGTGTGGAATTCACCGCGCTCGCCGCACGGGTCGATCGGACGAGGGAGATCGGCCAGGAGCGCCGCATCGAACTCGCGGCCGGCGAACGACCGATCGAGAACCTTCGGGTTCAGGCAGGTGATCCGCGCGCGCAGGCCGGCGGCGACCATCTCGCGCGCGAGCGCCGCGGTGTCGGCGCCGAACAACGGAAAGAGTGGCGTCAGTCCCGTGCCGGCGAGCCGCGACTCGCGGTAGCGCCGGACGTCCTCGAGAAACAGATCGCCGAACGCGACGTGCGTGAACCCTTTCCCGACGGCGCGCGCAACCGCCTCGCCCATGGCGCGCTCGTACACCTCGTTCGGGCACGGCGATGGAATCGGAATCCTCCACAACGGCAGCCCGAGCGCGTCCGCCTGAGCCTGCAGCACATCGACGCGGACGGCATGCATCGCCACGCGCTGCGCCGATTCGTTGATCGTCGTCAAGAGCGCGGCCACCTCCACGTCCCCGCGCTGCCGCAGCACGTGCACCATCCACGCGCTGTCCTTTCCGCTCGACCAGGAGACGAGCGTCCTGTTCACGGGAAGACCTCCGGATGCAGCGTGCGAGCGAAGCGTTCCGCGGCCGACACGATGCGCGGTCCCGGGACGACGAATTCGAGGCCGTCGAGCAGGTAGACGCGCTGGTTTCTCACGGCCGGAACCGACGCGAGGGCGTTCCACACCAGCCGTTCGGCGTTGAACGACTCGGGCTTCACTGAATCGCCATAATGCAGCTCGAGGATGACCTCGGGCGCGCGCGTCAGAATCATCTCGGTGCTCATGTCGGCCGATTGCTTGCGAAGATCGGCGAGCGCGTCGGCGCCGCCGGCCAGCTCCAGCACGTCGTGGAGGAACCCGTAGCCGGCGCTTGCGGTGATGTGGCGCAGCGTGCCCTGCTCCCGGCCGAAGACCAGCAGCGTCCTGGGACGGGGCCGGCCCGCAACGCGGCGCCCCAGTGCGGCAAGCTGTTGCTCGATTCGCGTCGCGGCCGCGTCTGCCGCCGACGTCAGGCCGACCCGCACGCCGAGGGCGCGCATGGTCTCGGTGATGTCGGGCAGACCGCGGTGGATGTACCGGAAGATCGGCACATGCGCGCGTTCGAGCTGCCGTTTCAGGTCGCTCTGCGTGTCGTACACGATTGCCAGATCGGGCTTCAGCGACAGCAGCCGTTCGACGTCTGGATCCAGCAGGCCGCCGACCCGTGGCAGCTTCGTGACCTCGGGCGGAAAGCGGTCGTAGTTGCTCACCCCGGCAACCCGGTCACCCGCACCCATCGCGAACAGCATCTCAGTCGTGGCGGGCACCAGCGACACGATGCGATGCGGCGGTGCCCCGGCACCGCTAACGCGTTGCCCCGCGTACGAGCTTGCGCGGAGCACCGCCTTCGTGGTGCCGAAAATCACCACGATCGCGATGAGGACGGCGAACCTTATGCGCGACGGAACAGGAGCCATAAGAACACCGGGCCTCCAATGATCGCGGTGACGATGCCGACCGGAAGCTCGAGAGGCGCGATGATGGTCCGCGCCACGAGATCGCAGCCGATGAGAAACGCGCCGCCAAAGAGCGCCGATGCCGGCAACACGAGCCGGTGATCGGCGCCTACAATCAGCCGCACCAGGTGCGGCACGATGATCCCGACGAATGACACGGGGCCGGCCAGCGACACGGCCGCTCCCGTCGCGAGCGACGCGCTGACGAGCGCGGTCCGTTCGGTCCGCTCGACGTTCACGCCGCGCGCCGCGGCCGACTCGCTGCCGACGCTGATCAGATCCAGCACGCGCGGCAGCGTCGCGAATCCGGCCCACGCGATCCACATCGGGACCAGCGCAGCCACGATCGGCGAATAAGAGGCGACGTCAAGCGATCCCATCAGCCACCGGACGTTGCGGAACGTTTCGGTGAAGTCGGCAAGGTATTGCACGAAGGAGATGACTGCCGACAGCAGCGCGTGCAGCGTGACGCCGCCGAGCAGCAACACGACGGTGGAGGTCCCGCGGCGCCTGGCCGTGGACAGACCATAGACGATGGCCAGCGCGCCGATCGACCCGGCGAAGCTGGCGAGCGGCACGGCAGAGATGCCGAGCACCGAGAAATCGAGGTGGAACGTGATCGCCATCATCGCGCCCAGCGACGCGCCCGCCGAGACCCCGAGCGTGTCCGGCGACGCCAGCGGGTTGCGCAGGAGCGCCTGAAACACGACGCCGGAGAGCGCGAGCGCGCTGCCGACGAGCGCCGCCGCGAGCACGCGGGGCAGCCGCGCCACGAAGAAGATCTGCGCGTCGATGTTGTCCGCGTACGGCACCGATCGATTGAACACCGTTCCCAGGTGAATGCGCGTGCTGCCGACGAGCGGCGCGAGCACGCACGCTGCGAGCGCCAGCGACCCGAATCCCAGCAGCGTCCACGCCAACCGCCGACGGAGGGAGGTGCCCGGCCGAAGCCCGGCGAGCGCCTCAGTGGGAGCGGGCAATGGGCACCACCGTCAGGTGACCGGCGCGCGGATGGAACTGCACGTCCGCGTCGACGTCATACAGCAGCCGGATATTGTCGGCCGTCAGCGTCTCCTTCGTCGGCCCGTGCGCGATCACGCGGCCCTGCTTGAGCAGCACGATTCGCTCGCACAGCGCCGCCGCCAGGTTCAAGTCGTGCGTCGAGACGACCATCGTCGTGCGCCGCTCCGCGTTCAGCCGCCGGAGCAGCGCGGCGATCTCGAACTGATACCCGAGATCGAGCGCGGCGGTCGGTTCGTCCAGCAGCAGCATGTCCGACGCCTGCGCCAGCGCGCTCGCGATGACCACGCGCTGCTTCTCGCCGCCGCTCAACGTCGCGAACGCACGCGCTTCGAGGCCGGCGGTGCCGGTCGCCGCCAGCGCGTCCCGCGCGATCGCCTGATCCGCGGCGCCCTCGAGCTCGAACGGGCCCAGGTGCGGGTAGCGTCCCATCAGCACGATGTCCATCACACTGAAGTCGAAGGTCGAATGCGTTTCCTGGGGAACGACGGCGATGCGCCGCGCCAGGTCCCGGCGCGTCAGCTGTTCGATCGGCTCTCCGTCGATCAGCACGCTGCCCGACTGCGCCTGCAGCACGCCCGAGACGATGCGCAGGAGCGTCGTCTTGCCCGAGCCGTTGGGTCCGAGGAGGCCGACGACGGCGCCGCGCGGGACCTCGAGGGACACGCGATCGAGGACCCGCTGCGCCGAGGCACGGCGCCGCGCGTACGCGAACGACAGGTCGATGGCGGAGAGCATGAGCGGTCGTCAGTCGGCGGTCGTCAGTATTCGGTCCTCAAACAACTGGAGATCGAGCGCCCAGCAACCCGAGCGCTGCACGCGAGCGTGCGCCCGGAGGGCGAGCGGCGTGCTGAACAACGGGCTGTTCGTCACGACCGTGTGATATTCGCCGCGCTCGCCGCAGGGATCGACGCCGAGCCGCGCGAAGTCTTCGAGCATCGCGCGGCGCAGAGGCCTTCCGAGCCAGGATTCGTCGAGAAACTCTGCGCGCGCGGTGACGATGAGCGCGTCGGCGCCCGACGCGGTCCATTCCTCGAACAGCGTCAGCGTGGACGAGCCGAACAGCGGCTCGACGGCCGTCAACCCGCTCGCCTCGCACATCTGCTCGGCCCAGCGGCGGTGCTCGTCGAACAGGATGTCGCCGAAGATCACATGAGTGATGCCGTCGGCGTTCAGCTGCCGGAGGGCAGCGCCGAACGCGGCATTGTAGGTCTGCCATGTGCAGCAGCCTGTCACCCGCCGCAGCCCGAGCCGGCCGGCCTGCGCGGCGAGCACCTCGGGCCGCAACCCGTGCGACCGGCTGCGCTCCGCCGCTTCGTCGAACATCGTGACCATCGCGACGATGTCGTAGTCGGCGTGCGTGCGGTGGAGGGCGGCGCAGCTGTCCTTGCCGCCACTCCACGAGATCGCGGCCCGAGGTTTCGCCACCACGTCAGAACCCGACCCGGAAGCCGGCTCGAACGACGCGCCGCAGCGGCTGATACCCGAACGGCTCGGAGTAGTCCCGATCGGTCAGGTTGTCGATCGACACGATCCCGGTCAGTTGCGCCGTCACTTTCAGCATGAAGCGCGCGTCCCACGTCGTGTGGCCGGGGTTCTCGACGAGCGGCGGGTTGAACAGCCCGAAGTCGCTGTCGACGAACGTGCCGACGAACACGCCGCTGAGGTCGGCGGTCGCGCGGTTCCAGATCAGCGTGACGCCGGCGTATCCCGAATGCCGCGGCCGGCGGAACGCCTCCCGCCCCAGCCCGAACAGCGTGTCGTTCGGTGAGGCGCTTTCCAGAATCTTCGAGTCCAGCAGCGTGTAGCCCGCTCGCACATGCACCGCGGCGACGGGCCGCACCTGCAGGCCCGCCTCGAGGCCCCGGGCGCGCGTAAGGCCGACGTTGGAATACTGCGCTTCGAACGTGCTGGGATTCGTCGTGACCAGCGTAATCACGTCTCTGAAACGGTTGTCGAACCAGCTCAGCTCGAGTTTCGCGCGGTCGCGCGCGACGCGCTGTTCGACGCCGACTTCGACGCTGCGCGACCGTTCGGGCTTCAGGTCCGGGTTGCCGCGGAAGAACGGCGAGATGCTGAACGATTCCAGCATGGTCGGCTCCTTGATGCCGGTGCCGGCGTTGGCCTTGAGCTGCGTCTCGCCAAGCAGCCCCGAGGACCTGCGCGCCACGAACACGGCTGTGGCGCGCGGCACGACCGCCGTGCCGAAGCTTTCGTTGCGTTCGATTCGTCCGCCAACCGTGACGTACACGCGCGGCCACAGAATTTGATGCTGCGCCGATACGCCGAAGTTGTCGCGCGCGTTGACCGTCTGCGTGTTCGCGAGCCGGTTCTGCACCCTGGCGCGCTCGCCGTCCCAGTCCGCCAGGACCGTGAGCAGGTGGTCGCCTGTCGCGCTGTCGGACGCCAGCCGCACGTCTGCCTGATAACTCGCGTGATGACGCTCCAGATTGGTCAGGCTGTCGTTCAGGAAATCGTTCGAAAGCCGCGCCGCGACGCGTCCTTCGAACGTGGCCCGGTACGGCGGATCCAGGATGAGGTTCGTCGACTGCTGACTCGAGGACGCGCGCGAGTACGACGCGCGTTGCCGGAACGCGTGGGTGGCCTGTTGATCGAAGCTCACGCTCGCGACGCCGTCGTGCCGCTCCGAGAATGCATCGAGGTCGGGGCGCCCGAAGGCGGTCGTCCCCGGCGTGCCGGCGCGCGCCAGCTCGCCGCGCCCGATGACGCGCAGCGTGGCGGTCGCGCCCAGGGCGACGCCGACGTTGGCGCTGAGCGTCGTATTCTCGAACCGGCTGTTCGGCACGCGGTTGTCGCTGCTGAACCGCGCGGCGGCGAGGCTGTAATCGAGCGGACCTGTTCCGCCCGACACACCGGCGGTGGCGTGCGCGGTGTCGTAGGTCCCGCCGTCGAGCTGCGCGGACACGCGGGGACGCCGCGACTCGCGATTCGCGCGTCTGGTGAACAGCTGGATCACGCTCCCCATCGCATCGGACCCGAAGAGGGAGGAATACGCGCCGCGCACGATCTCGACGCGCTCCAGGTTCTCGGTCGTCAGGTTGCTGAGATAGAACGTGCCGCCCGGCTCGTTGAGCGGTACTCCGTCGAGCAGCACCTTGTTGTAATCGCTCTCGCCACCGCGCACGAAGAGCGACGTCAACGCGCCCGGCGCGCCGCTGCGAACGATCATGGCGCCTGGCGTCTCTGTCAGGAGATCGGCGAGGAGCGGCGTCTGGCGCCGCTCGAGATCGTCCTCTCGAAAGACCGTTACGCTCGCGCCGACCTGGCTCGTTGGCGCCATGGTCCGGGTCGCCGTCACGATCATCGTTTCCTGGATCGGCGCGACGGCGAGCACCACACGAAGTGGTTGGCCGGCGGCCGCGGCTGCGCAGGGAACCGTCGCGGGCTGAAAGCCCGTGAGGCTGGCCTCCAGGTGGCAGCCGCCGGCATCGCTCGCTGCCACGTCGAAGCGGCCGCCTTCATCCGCGAAGACGCCGGCCAGCGGGACGCCCGATTCGTCGAGCACGCGTACATAGGCGCGTGGCACCGCGCGGCCCGTCTGGTCCACGATCGTACCAGCGAGCTGGCGTGCGGCCGCAGACGCGGCTCCGCCGCACAACAAAGTGACTGCGAGAAAAATGAACGGAAAACGGGTACTCACGTGGGCTCCTTCCGGCGTCGCTCGCGCCGAAGAAAGGACGCCCCCGGTGGTCAGGTTTCCTGACTCGCGGATCACTGCGCCACGGCGTGTCTTCCCGGGCGTAAGCGGCGGGCTTGGCCCATCGCGAACCCAGTGACATGATCTGCCGTGCACGCTAGCCGCTTACAGTGGCGGGACCGTGTGGGCTTCGCACCCACTTCGCGTAACCGCCGGGGCCTGCGTCTGGTTGTCGGAGGGCGAGTATACCAAGCAGGGTTGCCTCCTGGCGTTGTTTTTTCGTAACATGGTAAGTTGGTGTCCGAAAGCGGGACGCCACAGTTACCGAGCCACAACTGAAGGGGAGCGCATGAGCAAGAGTTCGACTGTCACCGTTCGCGAGAAGCCCGTCGAAGATGTGGCCTCAGCGAAGGTCGGCGGCCTCACGATTCATGGCGAAACTTTCGTCGTATCGACCGATCAGCGGGTCGAGGTCGTCGATCTGACGAACCGCGTCATGGAGTTCGTTCGGCGTTTCAACATCCGCGAAGGGCTCGTGAGCCTCTGGTCGATGCATACGACCTGCACCCTCTTCATCAACGAGTTCCAGGTTGCCCTGCTCTCCGACATCAAGCGGTTCCTCGAACAGCTGGTAGCGCGCGACGCGGAGTACATGCATAACGATCCGCGGCACTCCGATTGCGACCGCATGAACGCCGACTCGCACCTGCGCGCGATGCTCCTCGGCCACAATCTGACGCTGCAGATCAGCGGCGGGGAAGTCGTGCTTGGGCAGTGGCAGCGGGTCCTGATGGCGGAGCTCGACGGCCCACGCGCCCGGTCGCTGCGCATTCAAATCTTCGGCATCTCCTGACGCGCGCGTCCATGAATCGGGTAATTGGATGATCGGGTAATCTGGTCGACGCGGATAGTCTGGCAGTCGGACAATTACCCGACTATTCGATGGTCAGATGCTGTCTTCCCGTCTCGCTTCCTGCGGCCTCACCGACATTGCTGACAAGCTCTCGGCCGGGGTGCGTCTCGATCTCGCCGACGGCGTTCGTCTGTTCGACGCGCCCGATCTGCTGGCCGTCGGCTGGCTGGCCAACCGTGAGCGCGAGAAGCGCCACGGCGCGCGGACCTTCTACAATTACAACATCCGCCTCGAGGCGACGAACGTGTGCGTTGCGAGCTGCCTGTTCTGCGCGTTCGCGCGCCTGAAGCCAGGCGACGAAGGCGCCTACACGATGTCGCTCGAGCAGGCATGGGACAAGCTGCGCCAGCGGGCGCACCAGCCGCTGACTGAAATCCACGTCGTCAACGGCCTCCATCCCGATCTGCCGTTCGACTACTACACGGAGCTGCTGCGCGGCTTCAAGCGCATCCGCCCGGAGATCCACCTGAAATGTTTCACGGCAGTGGAGATCGCCTTCTTCGCCGATCTCTACGGCAAGACCGACGAGCAGCTGCTGCGGGAGCTGATGGCGGCAGGCCTCGACTCGCTGCCGGGCGGCGGCGCGGAGATCTTCGCGGAGCGCGTGCGTCGGAAGGTCGCGCACGACAAGTGCGGCAGCGATCGGTATCTCGACATCCACCGCACCGCGCACCGGCTCGGGATGCGATCCAACGTCACGATGCTGTACGGGCACATCGAGACCGCCGAGGAGCGGGTCGATCACATGATGCGCGCCCGCGCGCTGCAGGACGAGACGGGCGGCTTTCAGGCGTTCATTCCGCTCGCGTTCCATCCCGACAACAACCAGATGCGGAAGCTGCCGGCGCCCACCGCGTCCGACTCGCTGCGCGTGCACGCGGTCGCGCGGCTGATGTGCGACAACATCCCGCACGTGAAGGCGTTCTGGATTGCGACCGGGGTAGAGGTCGCGCAGACGTCGCTGTGGTTCGGCGTCGACGATCTGGACGGGACGGTGCAGGAAGAGAAGATTTATCACATGGCCGGCGCGCGGACACCGGAGGCGATGACCCCGCGTCAGCTCGAGCGGCTGGTGCGCGCCGCGGGCCGCGAGCCAGTCGAGCGCGATACGCTGTACAACGTCGTGCACGCGCACGCTACCTGAGCGGGCGGCGCGAGGTGGCCGTGGCCCGCCGTCAGGACCAGGGGCGCCGCCTGGAATGCCGGCGCCGGGCCTGGTGTTATAATTACTGAGCGCCAAGTTTCACCGGTCGTCCGTGGAGCTTGGCGTTTTCGTAGCGCGCGCTTGAGAAAAATTTCACAAGCAACACAAGCCACAAGCACATGCTGCTCCCGGTCCTCACCGCTTACGAAAAAGAACATCTCTCCGAGCGCCAGGCGCTCCCGGAGCGCTATCTCGGCTTGTCCGACGAGGAGATGGACCGCCGCATCGCCGCCGCCAAACAGAAGCTCGGCCGCCGCCTCGTAATCCTCGGCCACCACTATCAGCGCGACGAGGTCATCAAGTTCGCCGACTACACGGGCGACTCCTACAAGCTTGCCGGGCAGGTCAGCCAGCATCCGGACGCTGATTTCATCGTCTTCTGCGGCGTGCATTTCATGGCGGAAAGCGCCGATGTGCTCAGCGCCGACAACCAGCAGGTGATCCTCCCGGATCTCGCCGCGGGCTGCTCGATGGCGGACATGGCCGACCCGGAGCAGCTCGAGCAGGCCTGGACCGATCTCGGCCAGATGCTCGGCAACGGGAGCGGTGGCGCAACGCTTCAGCCGCGCGATGTCATCCCGGTCACTTACATCAATTCTTCGGCGGCAATCAAAGCCTTCGTCGGCGAACACGGCGGCGTCGTATGCACGTCGTCAAACGCCGCCGCGACGCTGAAGTGGGCGTGGCAGCGCGGCGAGCGGATAATGTTCCTCCCCGATCAGCATCTGGGTCGCAATACCGCGTATAAGCTCGGAGTGCCGCTCGATCAGATGGTGGTCTGGGATCCGAACGAGATCTGGGGCGGGCTCGAACCGGACGCCGTCAGAAACGCCCGGATGCTCCTCTGGAAGGGCCACTGCTCGGTGCATGCGCGGTTCACCGTGCGGCAGATCGATAATATCCGCGTGCAGCATCCCGGCGTCCGCGTCATCGTCCATCCAGAAGTCACATGGGATGTCGTCCAGGCCGCCGACGACTCCGGCTCGACCGAATACATCATCAGGACGGTGAAAGAAAGCCCCGTCGGTTCCACGTGGGCGGTCGGCACCGAGATTCACCTCGTCAACCGTCTCGCGCGCGAAGCGGCGCCCGACCGCACCGTGCTCTCGCTCGATCAGTTCGGCTGCCTCTGTTCGACGATGTTCCGCGTCTCGCCGAACCACCTGCTCTGGGTGCTCGAGGGGCTCGTCGACGGCCAGGTCAACAATCGCATCGTCGTCCCTGATAACCAGAAACACTGGACCAGGGTCGCGCTCGATCGCATGCTCTCGATTTCGTAGGGCCAACGCGCGACCGCCTGTCGGCGCGGGCCGACACCTCACTCGGCCCCTGCACCTTGCCCTTCTGTCCCGCCCGGAAGTACGATCCTCGGTTGGTCTGCACGCGCGATCGACCCTTCGACAGAGCTCAGGATCGTCCCGAGCCGTAGCGCCGAAGGAACGACAAGGAGGAACGTCCGATGGCTCATTCGCTCCCGCCTCTCCCATACCCGCCCGATGCGCTCGAACCGCACATCGACACGAAGACGATGGAGATTCACCACGGGAAGCATCACAACGCGTACGTCACGAACCTGAATGCCGCGCTGGACAAGCATCCTGAACTGCAGTCGAAGAGCATCGAGGATCTGATTCGCAACATCAACAGCGTCCCGGAGGACATCCGGACCGCCGTGCGCAACAACGGCGGCGGCCATCTGAATCATTCGATGTTCTGGCTGATCATGGGACCCAAGGCGGGCGGGCAGCCGACTGGTGCCATAGCCGACGCGATCAATTCGTCGTTCGGCGGGTTTGACAAGTTCAAGGAAGAGCTGAAGAAAGCCGGCGTCGGGCGATTCGGCAGCGGCTGGGCGTGGGTGATCGAACAGGGCGGCAAGCTCGTGATCGAAAGCACGCCGAACCAGGACAGCCCGCTGATGGAAGGCAAGAAAGTCGTGTTCGGCGTCGACGTCTGGGAGCACGCGTACTACCTGAAGTATCAGAATCGCCGCCCCGACTACATCGACGCCTGGTGGAACGTCGTGAACTGGGCCGAGGTGAACAAACGCTTGCAAGCCAGCTAGGCCAGGGAGGGCTGGCAGGCAGGCCTGATAGGGCTGGTAGGGCAGGTAGGTCATGTGGGGCAGTTGGACCCACCCGACGCATCTGACCTACCCGACCCACCTGACCCTCGTGACCCCACCCGACCAGCGTGACCAGCATGTCGCTGTCCACCGTCCTGTTCCTGTTCCTCGCGCATCTCGGCGTCGGCATCGTGTTCACGCTGGTGTTCGTCTCGCGCGAGGCCGGGGTCAAGTTTTTTCGCTTCAACGCCGGGCTCAGCGCGATCCTGACTGCGATCGCGTTGGCGTTCCGCTACGGCGCGCCCGGGACGGCCGCGCCGGCATCCACTGCGTTTGATCGGTTCGCAGGATTCGCGCTCGCCTCCGCGGAAGCCGCTCTGGTGCTGTATTGGGCGACGGTCGGACGCGCGTTCGCGAAAATCCGGCCGGCGATCGTCGCGGTCGCGGTCGTCGGCGGGTTGATGGCCGTCGTGCTGCAGGCGCTGGACGTGTCGGCCGGCCGCCCGGCGGCGACGCAGGCGCTGACGGTCGCGAGCTTCGTGACGTCGGCCGCGATGCTTGGCGGCGCCGCCACGGCGATGATCCTCGGTCATTGGTACCTGGTGATTCCGTCGCTGCCGGTCTCGCACCTGCAGTCGATCGTGCGCGTGCACATCGCGTCGATGGCGGCGCGGATCGTCGTGGTCGGCTTCGCGGTGTGGTTCGCGATCGCGACGTGGAATCGGGATGACGTCGGGCCGAGCTTCCGGCACTACATCATGTCGATCGACGGGATTTTCTTCTGGCAGCGCGTCCTGTTCGGGCTCGCCGGCCCGGCCGTGCTCTCGTATCTGACGTGGGAGACCGCAAAAATCCGGTCCACGCAATCGGCCACTGGCATCCTCTACGTCGACTTCTTCACGGTGGTCGTCGGCGAGGTGCTCGCGAAGTACATCGTCCTCGCGACGCGCGTGCCGGTGTAGTAAAGTGAACGTTTGCGGATTGCACCGCGGTCCGGAACCTGTGCAATTTCAGACCGTGAACCGCGTCAGGGCCGGAAGGCAGCAGCGCTCAACGGATCCTGAACTGTGCCGCAGGGACCTCCGGACCGCGGTTCAACCCGCAATCTGAAATCTGCATCGACAATCTGCATTGACCATGGCCTACCAGGTGATCGCGCGCAAATGGCGGCCGCAGAAGTTCGACGATGTCGTCGGGCAGCAGGCGGTGACGCGGACGCTCCGCAACGCGCTGGCGAGCGGCCGTCTGGCGCAGGCGTTCGTGTTTGCCGGGCCGCGCGGCGTCGGCAAGACGACTACGGCGCGGATCCTGGCGCGCGCGTTGAGCTGCATCAACGGGCCGACCCCCGACCCCTGCGGGAAGTGCGAGGCGTGTGTCGAGATCGCCGAGGGGCGCGACATCGACGTGCTGGAAATCGACGCGGCCACGCACACCGGCATCGACAACGTGCGCGAGGTCATCATTTCCGGCCTCGGCATCATGCCGGTCCGCAACCGGTACAAGGTCTTCATCATCGACGAAGTCCACCAGCTCTCCTCCGCATCGTTCAACTCGCTGCTGAAGTCGATCGAGGAGCCGCCGCCGCACGTGGTCTTCATGATGGCGACGACCGAGCTCGACAAGATTCCCGAGACCGTGCTCTCGCGCTCGCAGGTGTACGAGTTCCGCACGATCAGCACGAAAGCGATTGCCGAGAAGCTCCGCCGCATCATGGACGAGGAGGGCATCACCATCGGCGACGACTCGCTGCAGCTCATCGCGCGCGACGCGGAAGGCAGCATGCGCGATGCCCAGAGCAAGCTCGATCAAGTGATCGCGTTCACCGGCAAGACCGTTGCCGCAGAGGACGTGGCGACGGTCCTCGGGTTGGTGGGCCGCGACCTGTTGCTCGACACGCTGCAGGCGGTCGCCGACGAGGATGCGCCGGCGTCGTTCGCGCTCGCGGCGCGCGCGGTGGAAATGGGCTACGACCTGCGCGCGGTCTGCCGCGAGCTGTCGCGCGTCGTGCGCGACCTGCTCGTGATCTCGGTCGATCCGTCCCGGATCACCGATCCCGAGATTGCGGGCGAAGGGGAGCGCGATCGGCTCACGGCGATCGCCGGCCGCTTCTCGCGCGAGGACCTGCTCCGCGCCTTCGATCTGCTCACGCGCGCGGAAGCCGAGATTCGTGGCGCGGCGCAGCCCCGGTATCACCTCGAGATGGCGCTGTTGCGGTGGATGCACCTGCGGAAGCTCGCGCCGATCGAGGATCTGATCGCCGGCCTGGCCGATTCCGCCGGCCCTAACCGCCTTCGCCAGGGCTCCGCCGGTCCGCCGAAGCATCACGCGGAGGCGGAGAGGGCCGCCCTGCTTCCGTCTGGGATTCAGCCCGGGCCCGCCCCGCGACCTGCACCGATTGCGCGGTCTGCGCCCCCCACTCAAGTTGCCCCTTCGGCACCGGCAGCACCTTCCCCGCCGTCGCCCTCACCCGCGAATTTCAAGGACGCGCTCGTCGCGGAGATCCGGACATCGAAGGAGGTCCTCTACAACATGGTTGTCGCGCAAGCGCAGGGAATCGAGGTCGGCGGCGATCGCGTCACATTCGCGTTCTCGTCCACGCAGCGCACGTTGCGCGACACGCTCGAACAGCACCGCGCGTGGCTCGAATCGATCGCCCAGCAGATCGCGGGCCGGCGGATCGCGATCGCGATCGTCCAGGCGGATGCCGCCTCGCCGGCAACGGGCGAGGGGAGCGCGCCGGATATGAAGGCGTCGGACAAGAAATCGGCCGACAGAAAATCAGCGCTCCGCGAGCAGGCGCTGGCCGACGCCGGCGTGCAGACGATGCTCGAGATCTTTCCAGCGGAAATCCGCGACGTCGAGGAAATGTGAACATTCAAGAGATGATGAAGCAGGCGCAGCAGATGCAGGAGCGCCTGCAGAGGCAGATGACCGAGCTGCGCGTCGAAGGCAATGCCGGTGGCGGCATGGTGACCGTCATCATCAACGGCGCCAAGCAGGTGCAGTCGCTGACAATCGACCCCGAGGTCGTCTCGAAAGAGGATGTCGAGATGCTGCAGGATCTGATCGTGGCCGCGATCAACGACGCGCACCGCAAGGCCGACGAGGAGATGTCCCAGAAGGTGGGTGGGATGTTGCCGCCGGGAATGAAGCTCCCGGGGATGTAATTTGGAATTCAGAATAATTGGGAATTTGGAATTCGTAACG
>Ga0137415_10004611_pt1 | contig 13628 bp, 12 predicted proteins | sample CZODoug3_1_1_16f_FD_183082 | JGI IMG/M metagenome (GOLD analysis project Ga0137415, IMG submission 183082) | Vadose zone soil fungal communities from Angelo Coast Range Reserve, California, USA - CZODoug3_1_1_16fungal (Hybrid Assembly) | ecosystem: Environmental > Terrestrial > Soil > Vadose... | reverse complement strand
AACTCGATCTTCACCAACGTCGCGCTCACCGACGACGGCGACGTGTGGTGGGAAGGCATGACCGACACCCCACCCGCACACCTCACCGACTGGCGCGGCCAGGACTGGAGCGCCGCGGCTCCCGAGCCGGCCGCGCACCCCAACTCCCGGTTCTGCACCCCGATCGCGCAATGCCCGATCGTCGCGCCCGAATGGCAGGACCCGGCCGGGGTGCCGATCTCGGCGATCCTGTTCGGCGGCCGCCGCGCCCACACCATCCCGCTCGTCTGCGAGTCCCGTAGCTGGCAACACGGAGTGTTCCTCGGCGCCACCCTCTCCTCCGAAACCACCGCCGCCGCCACCGGAGCCGTCGGCGTGGTCCGCCGCGACCCAATGGCGATGCTCCCGTTCATCGGCTACCACGCCGCCGACTACCTAGCCCACTGGTTGGCCATCGGCAAGAACGCCGACCAAACAAAACTGCCGAAGATCTTCGCGGTCAACTGGTTCCGCAAAAGCGGCGACAACCGGTACCTATGGCCCGGATACCGGGAGAACTCCCGCGTCCTGAAATGGATCGTCCGCCGCCTAGAAGGAACCACCGGCGCCACCACCACCCCAATCGGGCAGGTACCCACCCCTGCTGACCTCGACCTCACCGGGCTCGCGACAGACAACACCGACCTCACCGCGGCACTGGCGGTCAACCCCGATGACTGGCGTACCGAACTCGGGCTGATCCAACACTGGTTCCACACCCTCGGCGAGGCACTCCCACCCGAACTCGGCGACGAACTCTACGCACTACGCCAACGCCTCGGCGAAGCCTCAGCCCGCTGAGCTGGCCATTTCCCCGCAACACGCGCGTTCGCGCACGCCCCTACGGTCGAGGAAGCACCACGTTCAGATCACCTAGGCTGGGCGGCGTGGCCGCCAGTGCTCCCGCATCGGTCGCCGTGCCGGCCGGTGATGTGATGCTGGGCGCCCGGCACTGGCCCGGTGCCCCGACCAGCGTGCCGGTGCTGCTGGTACACGGGCTGGCCTCCAACGCCCGGGTGTGGGACGGCGTCGCCGCGCTGCTGGCGGCGGGCGGGCGTCAGGTGCTCGCGGTCGATGTGCGCGGGCACGGCACGTCGGCGTCCGTGCCGGACCCGGCCAGGTCCGATCCGATCTGGGTAGCGGCGTGCGACCTGGCCTGGGTGTGTGCGTCGCTGCGCTGGTCACGCGCGGTGGTGGTCGGCCATTCTCTGGGCGCCAACATCGCGCTTCAACTCGCCGTCGACTGCCCCGACCTGATTGCGGGCCTGGCACTGGTCGACGGGGGTTGGCTACACGAGAGCGACCGCTGGGGCGACCTGGATGCCGTATGGCGGACGAAGGCCCCACCGGACCTCACCGGTTGGGACCTCGACGGGGTGCGCGACGTGCTCACCGGCGCCCACCCCGACTGGTCCGCCCAAGCGGTCGAGGCCACCCTGGCCAACCTCGAGCAGCGCCCGGACGGAACCCTGCGCCCGTGGCTGACACCCGAGCGCCACCGGGCCTGGTGGGCCAGCCTGCTCGTCCATCGACCGCGCGAGCTGCACCCGCGGGTGCGCTGCCGGACGGTGTTGCTGGCCGCCGGGGACCGGCCCGACGGGCCAACGCGGGACGCGGCGTCGGCGCTGGCCGACGCGGAACTGCTCACCTTCCCCGGCGGCGAGCACGACCTACATCTCCAGTTCCCGGACCGGGTGGCCGCCGCGATCGCGCGGCTCGGCTGAGCGTGTCGTACTGGCTGCCTGCGGCGACAGCTTGTCATGCGCGCGAGGGGGTACCGCGGGTGAACATGGTGGCCCAGCCGTGGTCGGGCCTGTCACCGCGATCGCTACCGCGCCGTCCTCGGTCCCAGCAACCGGAGGAACGGTGCGAGGCGCGCCATTCCTCATAGCTAGGTTCTGGCGGACCCGGCCGGTGGGTTCTGGCCCTTTTGTTTCTTGTTTTGGTTCTGTTTTGGCTTCTTGGCCTCGCGGCCGCTGCCGCCCCTGTTCTTGCCCATCGGTTGACTCCGCTCGCTTCACATCACGGCTGGCGCGTACGGGAGCACCGTCGACTCCGGGTGTGTCGTGGAGCTGGCGGCCCGACCGTGTAGCGGCCGGACGTCCAACCCTGCCCCAATCGCGACGAAAGAGCCACGGGCGAGCGACACAAGGGCCCCCCGGACAGCGAGACCGGGGCGATCCCGTGATCACTACACCCTTCGACCACCATGAGTGACGCCCCGTCGCCACGAGTCACCCACCCCCGCTGTTCGAATGAGCGAGGAGCCGCGGTGACCTGAATAGAACAGGTTCCGTATTTCGACGGGCAGGTTATGAACTGATCTCAGATCATCGGATGTCCACTGTCAACGTCGCGCCAATCTGGGCTCTGGCACACATTCCGTGATGGCCGGGTTGTCAGTGTGCGAGTAGGACGCGGCGGCGGAGCAGGTCGAAGTTGGCTCGTCCGTACATTTGTCTCTTGATCGCTTTGATTCTGGTGACGTTTCCTTCGACGGCGCCGCTGCTCCAGGGCAGGGTGAGTCCGGCGCGGACGGCGTCGTAGTCGGCGAGGAGACCGGTGGCGAATCGGCGCAGGGGTGGAATGCCGCTGGCTTGAGCGGCTGAGATCCAGGTGTTGAGGTGATGGCCTTGACGCTCACGGGTCATTCCGGCGAAGTCGCTGACCAGGTCGTTGACCGTACGCAAGGCCTCGCATCGGTCGAGTACGTCGCGCAGCTGTGCGTGTTCGTCCGTGGTCAGTTTGTGTCGGGGCCGCATCATCAACGTGGTCACCTGGCGAGGCGTCGGCGAGCGCACCGGGGTCGGGCTGGGCGCGGTCGGGCTGGTGCGCCAGGTGCTCACCAGATCTCGTACTGATCGTTCGCTGCCTGTGTAGCCGCGAGTACGGATCTCGGCGGTGAGGGTGACGGCGTTGGTGCAGTCTTGTTGCCAGCGCTTGGCCAGGTAGGCGGTGTAGGGGTCCAGCTGGCTGCCGCGCTTCGGGGTCTGAGTCTGGTGATGCGGCGGGAGGCGTGGGAGAACGACTGATCACCGCGCCGGCGCCGGCGAGCAAGATAGCCAGGCCCAATAGCCCACCGGTGAGCGTGGCCACGGTGCCCAGCACAGCCACCAGCAGCGGCCCGCCGGCGTCGCCGAGTTCGCGGCCTACCTCAGCGGCGCCCATGGTCTGCCCGAGCCGGCTGGGGTCGGTGTGCGCGGCCAGCGTGGCGAACCCCAGCGGGGTGGCCATCCCGACGCCGATCCCGATGGCCAACTCGCCGCCCAGCAACCCGGGCAGGCCGGGCAGCAGCGCCGCGACCCCCAGACCGGCCGCGGCCAGCAGCAGCCCGGCGGCCATGCCCGCGGTGTCGGTGAGGCGGGCGGCGTCGCGGGCTCGCCCGGCGAGGGGTTGCACAAGTGCGCAGGCCGCGGCCAGCAGGGACACCGCGATCCCGGTCTCGAAGGGGTTCAGGCCCGCGGCGGCGCCGCGCAGCGGCAGGAACCCCACCCCGACCGCGAGCGCGGCGGTGGTGGCGGCCAGGCTCGCGGTCGGGGTAAGGAACCCTGAGCTGCGCAGGCGCCGGCCCAGGTCGGCCACGGTTTGCCGGGCACGGGGAAGTGGCGCCGCGGCGGGCACCGCCACAGCGACCCAGATGGCGACGGTGACCGCGAGCACCCCGAGGGTGGTGAACAGGACGGGAAAACCGCCGAGGGTGACCAGCGCCCCGCCCAGCAGTGGGCCGGCGGTGTAGCCGAGGCTTTTGAACATGCCGTAGCCGCCGAACGCGCGTCCCTGCCGCTTGGGTGGGGCCAAGCGCGCGACCAGGACTCCAGCGGCCGGGGAGAAGGCCGCCGCCGACGCGCCCTGGCCGAGGCGGGCCAACCCGACCAGTGCGGGGTTGGCGGCGATCACGAACGCGACGGAGAACCCGGCGAACGCGAGCAAACCCCCGAGTAGCACCGGGCGGGGCCCGACCCGGTCGCTCAGTGCCCCGAACACCGGTTTTAACACGACCTCGGCCCCGTCATAGACCGCCAGCAGCACCCCCAGCGCCCACAGCGACGCGTGCTCACCATGGGTGTAAGCACCGAGGTTCGCGGCAATGCTGTGCGCACCGAACGCGGTCACGAACCCGGCCGCATACACCGGCGCGACCGCCCATCTCACGGTCACCGGGGCTACCTCGCCATCGACTGGTCCGCGGGTGGCTGCTCAGCGGCCGCGGGCGCACGGGTCAGCAGCGGCCGCGCCACAGTCGCCTCCAGCGCCGCGACCAGGTGGGTCAACAGCCCGCGTACCAGCAGGTACCCGAGGATGCTGGCGGCGGCGCCGACCAGTAGCGGCTAGTTCGATCACCCGGGCGACACCGTCAGCGAAACCGGGCACGTCCGGCACCACCCAGGCACCCTGCCCCACGCCCCCACTCGCCGCAGCTCCCGCCACACCGCGACGCGATGCCGCGACGGTGCCGCCGGCACGCGCACCATCTACACCAACCACCGCGCCGCCTGCCGCTCAGTTGACACGCCCATGAATGTAACAGCGGTTACTTCCCATTCGGTGCTCGGTGCTCGGTGCTCGGTGTCCGCAGCCCGTGTCCGCGAAGCCGCTGTTTACCGCATTCCAGCTGGTCACTGGCTCCGGATGTCCGCGATCTGATGCTTGTCCAACGGTCCGAAAGGGATTGTTCCGGACGACCCTGGGGGCAGTTGTCGGAGCGACAAATCCGGCTCGGTCGGTTCCGCCTGAGCTGATCTTTATCGGAGTAGTGCTCCGAACAGCTCGGTGGCGAGGGTCTCTGATTGCTTTTGGTTGAGGATCTGACCCGGGACGTAACGATCCAACTGAACCAGCCGCCGCGCCGGCACCATCCTCAGATCCAATTGCCGCATCCCGAGCCCGGCGATCTGCTCCACGCGGGACAGCGCCGCGATCATCGACTTGCCCGGCGCCGATCGCGGACCACGACCCCACGCGTCCAGCACCGAGGCCCGCGATCCCTCGGGTACCTCCAACGTCGCAACCAGAGCCCGTTCCTGCTCGGCGGTCACCACAGCCACCACCGTGTCGTAGAGCCGCTCTGCCGCGGCTTCGCGGACCTGGGCCGCCATCGCGAGCACAATGATCCCCGGCAGCAACACCCGCTCACGGCGCAGCCAGCTCACCGCCCCATCGAACAACGCCCGCGGTCCTTCACCAGTGGTCCACGCTCGATCGTCAATCCACCTACCCAGATCGGCCTGACCCGATGGGAAATCGATGAATCCGTATTCCCGGGCGATCTCCCACTGATGCTCCAGCCGCGTCTTCTCCCGCTCGGCATAGGCCTTCACACACGACGGATCAGCCACCCCGACCTGCCCTTCGACGTAATCCACCGCCTCGACCGGCACATCACCAAGCGCGTCGACCAGGAACGTGCCCAGCGCACGCACTGTGCCCAGCTGTAACCCAAACCCCAGACGATTGCGATCGCCACGATGACGGGCCACCACCTCACGATCCGCGTCGTCGAGGAAGAACACTCGTTCCAACGCAGCCGCTCCCAACGGCCCAACGAACCGGCCGTACGACGCGGCCTGCGCCTCGCTCAGGAACTCCCCAGCCACACCAGTTCAACGACCCGTGACCAGACACGTCACACCGGCCGAACATCGCTAGCGCCGGATCCCGCCGAGATGCTCCTCAACCCCCGAACACTCCGGCGGTCGGTGGCGGACCGTGAGGGGATAATTGGCCCGTCACTGACGCAACACCCGTAGCCCCAGGTCTCATGATCAAAGTGCCAGTTCGGGCGCCAGAGCCTCTGGCCGAAGGCGCCCGCACGTGCCCGACTCCTTCGGTGGCGACACCTGCCTTCGCGACTGACGTGCGTCGCGTTCCCATCGATCCCCGTTTACTGCTGGGTAACCTGAAGTGGGTTTGGTAGGCCGATGTAGACGGGCTCTCCCCAACGGGTGTAATGCGAGTCCAGGTTGTAGGCGCCTGGCGCGCCGGGGATCGGTTCGTCGACCAGGGTCCGGATGGGGTGGTTGTTCTCGTCGATCCAGATTGTGTAGTCCACGCTGGTCAGGTTGTCGGGGGTAGTGGCGCGTAGCGCCGCTTGCGTGATTCCGGCGTTGGCTTCGGTGGCTGACCGCGTTTCGGCGAGGTCGGCGTGCAGGTTGTAGCGCACGGCGCGGGTTCCATCGATTGGGTCTTCGGCGGATTTGGTGATGGTGATCGCGTCGCCGTACTGGGCGAAGAACGCGTGGGGGTCAGCGTAGGTGCGCAATGCCGCCGCCATCGGGAGGAATCGCCGGTAGAGCGGATCGGTGGTGTAGGACCCGAGTTGCAGCCATGACTTGCGCGGCGGCAGCACCGCATCGGCTGGGGGTTTGAGGAACGTCGCGCCGGGCTGGACAACGAGCCTGACTTCCACCGGGGCCGCGCTGGGGCGCTGGATCTGTTCGGCGAACTGCATCGTCGTGCCGCCCTCGTCCTGGCGCAGCACTCCGACGCCGTAGAACTGTTGGTCGGGCTGACCATCCACACCACCGGTGATGGTCATCTTCGCGGTCTTGTCGGCCTTCAACCGCTCCGTCACCGCGGCACTCAGCTGCGCGGCTGCGGAGAACTTCGCCAACGGGGGCGGCCCCGACGGCAAGATGGGTGTGTCCTGCGCGCACCCGGCTAGCAGTCCGACGAGCGTGAGCCCGGCGAGAGCAATGACACGGCGCTTCATGGTGGCCCTCCGGCCTGGGCTGGACAACTCAGAGGACACGCAACCTAGCAAACACCCCAACCACGCTCTGTTACGGTTACATCAACTGCATCAAAGGGGGGATCCGTCGAGGTCACGAACTTGATGGAAGATCGGGTTGCCTTCGTGCCCCAACGCCCGATCACTCACAGTGACGACCGAGCCATGAGCCAGGCGGGTCATCCGAGCGGTGCATCCGGAGTCGGGTAGGGGTAGGCACAGCGCGAGCGACATCACCCGGGTGAGCTCGCGGCACGCAAGTCCCTGGCCCGAGCACGGGGATGACGTCTCCGGCGTAAGGATCAGGCCGGTAGTCTCAGGCGAGGTGTCTAGGGCCAGATTCCATATGAACAGCGTGGCGGCCCCTGGGCGAGGACATGAGCTTGAGAACCAGGGTGACCGTCCGCCGAACAGCGTCTAACCTGCGCCCCCGCCAGAACCCTGGTTGCCAGTGATGGAATATCGCCACTGGCGACAGCTCGTGTCCACGCGGCCGGCCGGCGTCAACCCCAGCTGTCCCGGTGAGATCGGCGTGCGGTTCAGCCCTCCGCCGACGGCACTGCGTGCAATCACCCCGGCCTGGCAGGCCGGCCCCAAAGCACCCACACGAATCGGCAGGTCTGCCGAGTGATGTATGTCTTGGTCACCAACTGCGCCGCGTTCAGCCGACCGACACCATGTCGCTGTTCCCGAGGGCGCAGCAGGTGATCGTGGAGTCCGTCGCGGCAGTGCTGACCTGGGTCTTGGTCAGCGCCCGCGCCGAGGGCGCCCGCAATCCTGAGGACCGTCCCGAGGGTCGGTGAGCGCGCGGGTCTGCCAGCGAGGCCGGCTCGCGGACCCGTCCGCGGGTGGTGGCCATGGCATGCGGGGAATGATGTCGGGATGAGCGACACCTTCACCAGTATGTTTCTGATCTTGTTGTTCATCCTGATCGGCGGCTTCTTCTCCGCGTCGGAGATCGCGCTGGTGTCACTTCGTGACGCGCAGGTCAATCGCTTGGGCGAGCAAGGCCCACGCGGACGTGCGCTAACGCGACTTCGGGTCGATCCCAGCAGGTTTCTGTCCGCGGTACAGATCGGTGTCACGTTCGCGGGGTTCTTCGCCGCCAGCTACGGCGGTGCCACTCTCGCGGTTCAACTGCAGCGGGTGTTGGCCCGTTGGGGAGTAACTGAAGCCCTGGCCGCCACCGGGGCGCTGGTCGTGGTCACGATCGCGGTCTCCTACATCTCCCTGGTGCTCGGCGAACTGGTCCCCAAGCGACTCGCCATGCAGCGCGCTGAAACCCTCGCCCTGCTCGTGGCCCCGTTCCTGGATTGGATCGCCCGTGTCTTCCAGCCGGTCATCTGGCTGCTGTCGGTGTCGACGAATGCTCTGCTGCGGCCGCTCGGCGTCGACCCTCACGCCAAGGCGCAGCAGGTCAGCGAACAGGAGCTGCGCGAGCTAGTCGGCAGCCATGACCAACTCACCGTCGAGGAGCGGCGGGTATTGACCGACGTGTTCACCGCTACCGACTGGGTCCTACGGGAGGTCATGCTGCCCCGTACGGAGGTGGACTTCCTGCCCGGTTCCCTGCCGACCCACGATGCCGCCGACTTCGTCGCACAGCGCCCGCACTCGCGCTACCCAGTGATCGGTACCTCACCCGACGACATCACCGGCGTGGTCCACGTACGCGACGTGATGACCGCCGCCCACCGCGGCGACCACGGCCAAGATGCGCCCTCAACCGTGGCCCAACTGTGCCGGCAACCACTGTTGCTGCCCGCCACCCTGCCGCTGATACCGGCCCTAGCTCAGATGCGCGGCCAAGGGCACCTCGCGATCATCGTCGACGAGTACGGCGGCACCGACGGGATCGTGACCCTGGAAGACTTGATCGAGGAGCTGGTCGGCGACATCGAGGACGAATACGACCCACGCGCGAGCCCGAGCCCCCGATTCGACGATGGCAGCGTTGAGCTGGACGGGCTGTTGCACCGCGACGACGTCCACGAACTCACCGGCATCGAACTGCCCGAAGGCCACTTCAACACGCTCGCCGGCCACGTCGTCGACCAGCTCGGCCACGCTCCCGCGCTCGGCGACAACATCGACGCATTGGGACACCGCTTCACCATCACCCAGCTGGACGGCCGCCGCGCTTCCCGAGTGCGCCTCACCACGCTTGCCGCGGATGCGCCCCCAGAAGCACAACACGGCAACCATGCGCGGGAGGAACGCCCCAACGTGTGAAGTTCGGTCGCCCACCGCCGATGTGGAGGGAGAGCCTTCACCGCCAATCCGCGAGGGGGCGCCCGTGCGAGTCGCGGTGAGGTGGGGTAGCTGCCGCGAACATTCGTTCGCCGGCGTGGTCGCCGCATCGTCAGCGCTGCTGAACGCATGCGGCGTCGCAGCGCAAACCGCCGACCCCCCGCGCCGCCGCTCCCAGGCCACACCGGCGCCCCTACTGTGGTTATACCCGGACTTGGTGACCCTGGCTCAGCACAGCGTGGCTCCGGGGCTTGCCAGCGATCACGCGCTGCTCGCCGGAGCGGTGGCCGCCGCCTCAGTCCTGGTCAGCGACACGCTGGGGTAACGGGTTCCGCGCTGGTGATGGCGTTCGCCCGGATCTAAATCACGGCCGCCTACCCGTCCGACGTCTCGTTGGCCTGTCCGAGGCCGCGCGTCCTAGAGAGGCTCTGGCCGCGGCCAGGGAAGCAGTGCAGCTGTACCGGGAGCTGATCGGCATCGACCGGGACACCCACCTGCTCCTGCTCGCCATTTCGATGAACAACCTCACCCTGCGACTAGCTGAGGCGGGCCGGCCACGCGAAGGGCTCGTTACCGCCCAACAGACCGTCGAACTGCACCAGGAGCTCATCGAGCTCAGAGGCGAGGCCCACCTTCCGAACCTGGCTGGCGCGGTCAACACACTGGCGGTCCATCTGTCGCGGGCGCGCCGCGCGCGGGAGGCCGTGGTCGCCGCCCGCGAGGCCGTCGAGCTGCACCAGGGGCTGGTCGTGCTCGACCGTCACGTCCACTTGCCCAATCTGGCGGCATCGCTGGACACCCTCGCTGGCGCGTTGGCTGAAGTCGGTTACCCCGGCGAGGCCCTGACCGCGGCCCGGGAAGCTGTCGAGCTGTTGCGGGAACTACTTGAGGTCACCGGCGACGCCCGTTCCCCCGACCCGGTGATCTCGACAGACACCCTCGACCGGTGGTTGGCCGCGGCGTTGTGGCGTCAGAAAACGCTCGAGCAGGTTCACCAACCCCCCGCCTAGACCTGCCCGCCCGACCCTGTCCGTCAGGTGCCCGTGCGGGCCGAGGACTAGCCGTCGCTGGGAGAACCCGCAGGTCCACGCCGTTGCGCGGGAAACCTTCAGGCTGGCAATGGATCATCGTGGGCAAACCGCACCCGACTTCCATTCGAGTCAACGCGGCGCCGCGAGTGGAGCCCTCGGCACAGGAATCCCGCCCGCGCGACTCAATATACGGATCTCTCCATTCCGGCCTGGGGCCACTCTGAAGGGGGGTGCGGCACTCGTGCCCGCTCGCTATATTTCAGCAAGCGATTCGCGGGACAATTGTTTCCCTCACGTTACGAGTCGCCAGGCGATCGACACCTGTTCTCTGGTTTGCGCGGTGTCGAGTCACCGTAGCCGAGGGGGTTGTGGTCATGGGGGAGCAAGCGACCAGCGCATCGGTGCATGTGCAACTGGCGATCAAGCGCATCACACCGGCGGAGTCGGGCCGGTTGATCGATCTCGCACTTGAGTCGGGCCAACGGCGCTCGGTGACCGTGAGTTGGGCGGACGGGCGTCAAGTTCACGCTGACGACGCGGACGGCCTAGCCAACGTCAAGAACCATCCAAAAACCGACATTATTCGAGTTGATGTTCACTACACCGACGATTCACATCTGGCATTCGAGCCTGTTCATGGCTCTATCACGGGTCTGGGCGACATTAATGACGAAGCCGTCGCGTGCGCGTCAAGAATCCAGAAGGAGTACGAGGCGATACCGGACCGGCGCTTTGCGGTCACCGTCGCGAAATTGGTACTTCGTGCCTCATTCCTTGTCATCCTCGTATCGGCCGCGATCCTGTGCTTGCATTTCGCGGCCGGTGGGAAAGCGCCCTACGGTGTTGTCCTCGGATGCATCGTCGCCTGGGGACTCGTACTGGTCGGCTGTGGAACGTGGTCTGAGTACTTGGAGTGGCGCATAGATCCCGTGCGGACTCAGCTGCTTCTCTCACAGTGGCAGCGCAACCCGATGGTGCTGATCCCGATGTTCAGCGCCCTGATCGCCCTGATCGCCGTCGCGGCGGTCGTATACGTGCAACTGCACGGCTAGGAAACCGGCGACCCGGACGCTCAGCTTGTCAACACAGATCGACTACCGTACCGACCCCGTGGATTGGCCCGGTGCGCTCGGTACACCGCTCAGGGCGACGAGGTATCTGGTTGAGTGGCCGGTGCCGGGCCGATTCCAGGTTCCGTGACGCAATATCGAACCTGTAGGCACAGCGTGTTCGCCGCGTGGCGGGCGGGTCAGCAGCGCTGAGCGTCACGGAACCACCCGCCAGCAACCAGCTGAGTCCCCGAGCGACTGGCCCTCGACGTCGGCCGGCTCGTCGTCACGGTGGGTACCCGGGCTAGCGTGGGCGCGGTGAGGTCACAAGAACTTTCCAGCAAACTCCCCGCGCTGGGCAGGCGCAGGTGGCTCATCGTCGCCGTGGTCTTCGTCGTGCTGCTCGGCGGCGGGCTATGGATCATCCTGGCCAGCTCGAGCGGCGGCAGCGAATCGCGGACCGCCGCACCCGCCACCCCGGCGCCACCGCCTCCGCTTTCCCCAGAGGGCATCGACCTGTCCGGTTGGAAGTTGAGCCTGCCCGAGGCCAACGATCACGGTGACGCCGCGTCGATCGAGCCCGCGACGCTGAAAGCACCGTGGCTGATCCCGGCCCCCGGCGGTGGGTTGATGTTCTGGGCGCCCACTTCAGGGGCAACCACGAAAAATTCCGATCACTCCCGTACCGAGCTACAAAGTTTGACCTATTTCCAGGCCGGTACGGGGGTGCACGCCCTGTCCGCGTCGCTGACGCTGCTGCAGCTACCGCGGGACGGGGGCGGCATCATCCTGGGCCAGATCCACGGCGGCCAAGACATCAGCTCCGTGCCGTATGTGATGTTGCGCGTGCAGGACAACAAGCTGCGGGTCGTGGTCAAGCAGGTCGGAAAGGGCAAGAAGCTCATCAACTACCCGCTGCTGGACAAGGTCGGGCTCAACTCCCCGATCGACTACACGATCACCGACCTGGGTAACGGCACCATGACCTTCTCCGCGACCTATAACGGCGAAACCCGCCAAACCACGGCACCCATCCCGGCCAGGTTCCTCGGCAAAACCGTTCGCTTCCAGGCCGGGGACTACCAACAAGCCAGCGAGTCCCACGGACCCCAAGACGGCGCCCGGGTCCTGTTCCACCGCCTCGCCCAACAATCCACCAACCCCTAAAACACAGCGTCGCCTTGCCGCTGGCTCGACGGCACCGACAGCCCGCAACTCGCCGCCTCCCTGAGCCGATTCGTCGGCACCGCCGGCCGCGCAACGATCGCTCGCAGCGACCTGGCCCGTTTCGCGTTCCAGCTCGGCGCCGACGCCACCCAAGTGTTCGGGATCGACAGGCACTGAGTCTGCGCGGCGAGGCCCCAGTTGCCGGGCCCGGCTGGGGCGCCGGACACCCACGCCCGGGAAGCGGTTGAACTCCCTTCACCAGCAACTGCTCGTGTTTGACCGCGATGTCGACCTGCTGCACGCGGCGGTCTCGCTGGACAGCCCCGCGGCCACCCTGGGCCACAGCGTGTCGATTCCCTGGCCGCCGCTCGGAATTCGGTACTGCTCCAGGAGCTGAGCACGCTGATTGCGCAAGCTCCCGTCCTTGCCCAGGCGGGCTCGATAGGTTCCACAATCGCGATTGAGGACTCACCGGCCGGTTGACCGAAGCGGCCCGGCGGCTCTGGTGCCTCGCAAATCTGACCCGACTTGGCTCAATTTAGTGCGCACCTTCGGCCTGGTGGATGCGCGTGCGAGCCTTGTGTGGTTCGTCGGGGATGGGGTCTTCGGCGGTCAGTACTCGGCCGGCGGCGTTGATCTGGATGGTGCGGTAGCGGCGGGCGGTGTGCACGAACTTGCGGATGGTCCAGCCTTGCCGAGCCACGTTCTTGATCTTTATCCAGGCGCCGGAACGGCGACCGGGCTCGTAGCGAGAGTCCAGGTGTTTCGCGATGACGCCCTCCAACCGCTGCTCGGCGCTAGCCGCCAGCAACGCAGCGCCATCACCAGGGACGTAATCGGGGAACCCGCCAATGTGCACCAGCCAGGCCCAGCGTCGCCAGCGTGTCGCGACGCTGGGCGTAAGGCTGGCCCATCAGCGACGCCCCGTCCAGCCACAACACATCGAAGATCACATACGTTGCTGGGCTCGTCTGTGCCAGCGCCCGCGCCCGGGCCGGCGTACTGATGTGCATGCGATGCTGCAACGCCGCGAAGCTCGGGCGCCCGGTGTCGTCGAAGCAGACAATCTCGCCGTCGAGCACGGCACGGCGGGCGCCGAGTGCGTCGTTCAGCCCGGCCAGCTCGGGATAGCGCAGGGTGATGTCGTTATGATTGCGGCTCTCCAGGCGCAACACGCCGGGCTGTGCGTACCCGATCGACCGAACGCCGTCCCATTCTGTCCACGAACAGGGTGTTTGCACGGTCCCCGCCGTGGCGCACGGGTGATCGTTGGGATGGGGCTGCTGTAGGCCAAACTTGGGATCATGGATCTGCCGTCTCGGCGAGGTTTCGCGTGGATCGCTGTCCTAAGCCAACAACTTGGGCAGGGCTCGGCGGGCTTTCCGC
>Ga0137415_10004608_pt1 | contig 13630 bp, 12 predicted proteins | sample CZODoug3_1_1_16f_FD_183082 | JGI IMG/M metagenome (GOLD analysis project Ga0137415, IMG submission 183082) | Vadose zone soil fungal communities from Angelo Coast Range Reserve, California, USA - CZODoug3_1_1_16fungal (Hybrid Assembly) | ecosystem: Environmental > Terrestrial > Soil > Vadose... | reverse complement strand
GTGCCAGTGCGCCTCGCTGCCGTCCTCCTCCCGCCAGGCCCACAGCCGGGTGGTGGCCAGCCGCAGGTCGTGCTCCAGGGTGAAACCGATCGCGCCGTGCACCTGGTGCGCGATCCGGGCCACCGCGCCCGCTGCCTCGCTGGTCCGCGCCTTGGCCACGGCGACCGCGAACCCGGCATCCGGGCCGGCCAGCTCCACACCGTCGGCTCCGGCGCCGGCGATCCGGGTCGCCGCGTCGACCGCCGCCCGCCCGGCCGCCACCTCGCCGGCGGCCAGCGCGAGCTGCTGCTGCACGGCCTGGAACCTGCCGATCGGCCGACCGAACTGCACGCGCTCGCCCGCGTAGCGCACCGTCTGCGCGAGCGCCTTCCCCGCCGCGCCGGCCAGCAGCAGCGCGCGGGCCAGCGCGGCTCGGCGGGCCAGCAGCTCGCGGGCGCCGTCCGGGGCGGTCGCGACGGAGTCGGCGGGGAGCAGCACGTCCAGGGTCACGTCGTCGCGCGGCTCGCCGGCCAGGTTCGTCCCCTCGGTGACCAGCACCCCCGAGGCTGCCGGGTCCACCGATGCCACCACGTCCGCCCCGTCCGGCCCGCTGGCCAGCACCGCCAGCCGGGTCGCCGAGCGCGCCCACCCCACCCGGGGCAGCCGGCCGGACACCGCGAGCCCGCCGCCCGTCTCGGAGCGAACGGTGAGGTCCCCGGCGGCGGCGTCGGTGGTGACCGCCAACACCCCCTCGGGCACCGGCAGCCCGGCGGCGTGCAGCAGCCAGCCGGCCAGCTCGGTCTCGGCGAGCGGCACCGGGGCGGCGGACTCACCGGCGACCAACAGCAGGGCCGCCGCGTCGGCGAGCGTGCCGCCGCTGCCCCCGGCCGCCTCCGGCAGGGTGAGCTGGACCAACCCCAGCCCGGTCAGCGTGGACCACAGCGCCTCGGGCAGCCCGTCGGACACCTGGGCGGGGTGGTCGGCGAACACCGCGCGGGCGGTGGCGATCAGATCCTCGGTCTCCGAGTTCGCGGCGGAGTTCAGCCCCGAGTTCATCGCAGCCCCAGCCCCCTCGCCACCACGCCGCGCAGGATCTCGTTGGTGCCGCCGCGCAGGGTGAACCCGGGGGCGTGCAGCACCGCGTCGGCCAGCAACCGGGAGAATCCGCCCTCCGCGCCAGGGTCCGGCGGTATGCCCACCAACAGCCGGGCGGCGTCGATGACCTCGTTCTCGTACCGGGTGCCCAGATCCTTGACCAGTGCCGCCGGCACGTCCGCCGCCGCCCCCGAGCTCAGCGACGCGGCGATGCCCAGCGACAGCCGGCGCAGCGTCCACACCCGGGAGACCAGGGCACCCAGCTCGCGCAGTCCCGCTTCGCCCAGCCCCGCACCGCCCCCCGCCGCGCACAGCTCGCCGACCAGGGCAACCAGCAGCGGGAACGTGGACAGGAACCGCTCCGGGCCGCTGCGCTCGAACGCCAGCTCCGAGGTCACCTGGTGCCAGCCGGAGCCGATCTCGCCCAGCACCAGCTCGTCCGGCACGAACACCCCGTCCAGCACCACCTCGTTGAAGTGGTGCGCCCCGGTGAGCAGCCGGATCGGGTTGATCTGGACGCCCGGAGAGTCCAGCTCCACGATGAACTGGCTGAGCCCGGCGTGCCGGTTGCCGTCCTCCACCGGGGCGCTGCGGGCCAGCGCGAAGAACGCGTGCGCATGGTGCGCCCCGGAGGTCCACACCTTGGTTCCGGTCAGCTGCCAACCGCCGTCCACCCGGGTGGCCTTGGTGCGCACCGACGCCAGGTCGGAGCCGGAGTCCGGCTCGCTCATGCCGATGCCGAAGTAGCACTCGCCGGCGGCGATCCGGGGCAGGTAGCGCCGCTTCTGGGCCTCGGTGCCGAAGCGCAGCAGGGACGGCCCGATCTGCCGGTCGGCCACCCAGTGCGCGGCGACCGGGGCCCCGGCGGCCAGCAGTTCCTCGGTGACCACGTAACGGTCCAGCGCGGTGCGGCCGTGGCCGCCGTACTCGGTCGGCAGGGTCATGCCCAGCCAGCCCCGCTGGCCCAGCTCCCGGCTGAACCGCTCGTCCCAGCCGGACAGCCAGACGTCACAGCGGGGCACGAACCGTCCCGCCGCGCTCTCCTTGGCCAGGAACTCCCGGACCTCGGCGCGTAGCTGTGCGATCTCCGGGGCCGGTGCTACCGAGGGGAGCGTCAGACTTCGGGCCAGTTCCACATCAGCGGGAGTGCTCACCGGCCGATCCTCGCACGGGCCCTCGGGCGCCGCCCGGCACGCGGTCCGACGGTCGGAGGGGCGGCGGGGTGGAAGGCTTCCCGGTTCCTATGAGGTGGCTATGAATCGTCGCGGGTGGGCCCGGAAACCGGAACACGCCCCCTGGGTAGGCCGTTAGCCGGGGAAATGAGCCGCCAGCACCCGGGAGAGCCCGTGCCCAAGCAGCCCGTGTCCCCGACCGGCGATTGTTCACCAGCCGGCGCTACATCGGATCCACCGGCCGACTGGGCCTCGGCGCCGCCCCTGGGTGAGGGCGCGCCGACCACCGGCCTGCCGGCGATCGCGGTACCCACCGCCGGGGTCGGCCTGGTCGGGCTCGGTTCGGTGCTCATCGCGCTGCTGCACGTGCTGCCGCCGTCCAACCAGGTCGACCCGATGACCCGGACCCTCTCCCAGTACGCCCTGGGCGGGAACGGCTGGATGTTCGACCTCGGCGTGCTGGCGCTGGCGGTCGGCTCGGTGGCCATCCTCGCCGGCCTGGTTCGGGCCGGCGTGGTGCGGGCGCTCAGCGGCGCCACGGTGTTCGTCGGGCTGTGGTCGGGGGCGCTGGCCGTGCTGGTGTTCTTCCAGAAGTACGACTTCGCGAACGGTGAGCACACCGGGGCCAGCGGCATGATCCACCGGATGGCCAGCCTGGTGGCGTTCCTCAGCCTGCCCCTCGCCGCGATGCTGACCGTCCGGTCCGCCGGCCGGCGCAACCCCGGTTGGCGACGGCCGGCGGCCTGGACCCGGTGGGCCACCGTCGCCTCCTGCGCGTGCCTGTCCCTGCTGCTCTATGCCATCGCGCAGAGCTTCTTCACCGACATCACCTGGTGGCGGCTGTTCCCGCTGGGCGCCTTGGAGCGGCTGATCGCGCTGTCCGAGATCCTGGCGGTGTTGGCGCTGGGCAACTGGGCACGCAAGGCGAGCGACGGCCCCGCCGGGTCAGCCGCCCTGGCCGACCCAGTCGGCGACGGTGCGAGCGGCGCCGCGCTCGTGCAGTGAGCGCAGCGCCCCGCGGTACTCGGCGATGAACCGCCCGTCGTCGACCAGGTTGCCGAACAGATCCCGGTTCGCCACGAAATCCAGGCCGTCCACGCCCTGCCGCTTGGCGTTGGCCATCAGCACGTCACGCTGCTGGTCCTGCACATCGATCGGCTCGCCGGCCTCGTCGACCCCCTCGGCGTAGCGCGCCCAGGCCGCGATGGTGAGCACCGAGCGGCGGTACTCCCCGCCGTGCTCCAGCTGGTGGTGCAGCACCGGGACCAGGAACTTGGGGATCCGGTCGGAGGTACCGAAGCACAGCCGGGCCAGGGTGTCGGCCACCGCCGGGTTGGCGAACCGCTCGATCAGCGTCTGCCGGTACTCCTTCAGGTCCACCCCGGGCACCGGCTGCAGGGTCGGCGTGCCCTCCCGCTCCCAGTAGCCCATCAGCAGCTCGACGAAGCCCGGGTCGGACGCGGCCTCGTGTGCGTACCGGTAGCCGGCCAGGTAACCCAGGTAGCACATCACCTGGTGGCCGGCGTTGAGCAGCCGCAGCTTCATCAACTCGTACGGCATCACATCCGCGACGACCTGCACGCCGACGCCCTCCAGCGGCGGCCGCCCCTGGGTGAAGTGGTCCTCCAGCACCCACTGGGTGAAGGGCTCGCACACCACCGGCCACCGGTCCTCGACGCCGAACCGCTCGGCCAGGGTGGCCTTGTCGTCGTCGGCGGTGACCGGGGTGATCCGGTCCACCATGGAGTTCGGGAACGCCACGTGCTCGGTCATCCAGGCGCCGAACTCGGCGTCCCGCGCGGTGGCGAACGCGGTGATCATGCGCCGCGCCACGTGCCCGTTGCCCTGGATGTTGTCGCAGCTCATCACCGTGAATGGGGGGACACCCCGGCCGCGGCGGCGCACCAGCGCCTCGGTGATCAGCCCGAACGTGGTGGCGGGGGTTGCGCCGGGGGCCAGGTCGGCCTGGATGCGCGGGTCCCGGTCGTCGAACTCACCGGTCACCGGGTGCACGTGGTAGCCGCCCTCGGTGACGGTCAGCGAGACGATCCGGGTACGCGGGTCGGCCAGCCGCTCCACCACCGCCTCCGGGTCGTCCGGGGCGAACAGGTAGTCCATGATCGAGCCGATCACCCGGGGCTCCAACCGCCCGTCCGGGTACTTGAGCACCATCGTGTACAGGAAGTCCTGGGCGCGCAGCGCGTCCCGCATGGCGGCGTCCGAGGGCAGCACACCGACCCCGCAGATCCCCCAGTCCAGCGCCTTGCCCTCGGCCATCAACCCGTCCAGGTACATCGCCTGGTGGGCGCGGTGGAACCCGCCGACTCCGAAGTGCACGATGCCGGTCTGCTCGGGTGAGCGGGCATAGCCGGGCACCGGCAGGGCGTCGCGCAGTGAAGTGAGCGTCTCGGCGTTGAGCGCACGCATGGGCATCCTCTCGGGTCAGGCCGGCGGTGGTGGCGACCCCGGCGCTCGAGGCGCCAGGGGACCAGTCTGCTCCCCGCCGGCCGACTCCGCGGCATGTGCGCAAACGGGCGGCTCCCGGCGAATCGGGGGCTCACCGCCAGGGCGGCTCCCGGCGCGTCGGGGGCTCACCGCCAGGGCGGCTCCCGGCGCGTCGAGGGCTCACTGCCAGGGCGGCTCCTGCTGGGTGCGCGGGCCGGGCAGCCCCGGGCCGCCGCCGTTGCCGGTGCCCGGGCCGCGCGGCAGCTCCGGCGCGGGCGGGTAGTCGGTCGCGAACTCCTGGGCGGTGGGATAGCCGTACCCCGCCGAGGGCGCGGGCGCGGGTGGCGGCGGGTCCGGGTGGCCGGGCGGCGGGACGTCGCGCCGGGCCTCCGCCTCCGCCTCCGCGACCGCTCTGGCGATCTCCGGATCACTCACCGCGTCCATCCAGCCGGCCACGTCCTCGCCGTCGTCCTCCGGGCGGGCTGTGGTGGGCCCGTCGTCCGGGCTGGGTGCGTACCGGAACACCCCGTCCTCGCCGGGTGCCCCGAGCATGCGGGTGAAACCCTCGAGCGCCTTGCCGAAGTCGCTGGGCACCAGCCAGACCTTGTTCGCCTCGCCCTTCGCCATCTCCGGCAGCGTCTGCAGGTACTGGTAGGCCAGCAGCTCCGGGGTGGGCTTGCCGGCCTTGATCGCGGCGAACACCTTCTCGATCGCCTTGGCCTGGCCCTGCGCCTGCAGGTAGCGGGCGGCCCGGTCGCCCTGGGCGCGCAGGATCTGGGACTGCCGCTCGGCCTCGGCGGTCAGGATAGCGGCCTGTTTGGCGCCCTCGGCGTACAGGATCTGCGCCTGCTTCTGGCCCTCCGCGGCCTTGATCGCCGACTCCCGCTGGCCCTCGGCGGTGAGGATCATCGCGCGCTTCTCCCGGTCGGCCTTCATCTGCCGCTCCATGGAGTCCTGGATGGACAGCGGCGGGTCGATCGCCTTGATCTCCACCCGGTTGATCCGGATCCCCCAGCGGCCGGTGGCCTCGTCCAGCTCGCCGCGCAGCGCGGTGTTGATCTTGTCGCGGGAGGTCAGCGTCTGCTCCAGGCTGAGCCCGCCGACCACGTTGCGCAGCGTCGTCGTGGTGACGTTCTGCACGCCGTCGATGAAGCTGGCCACCCCGTACAGCGCCGACTTCGGGTCGATCACCTTGTAGTAGACGACCGTGTCCACGTGCACGGTGAGGTTGTCCTGGGTGATCACCGACTGCGGCGGGAAGGAGACCACCTGCTCCCGGATGTCGACACGCTGGCGCACCTTGTCCACGAACGGCACCAGGAAGGCCAGGCCGGCCTCCTTGGTCGCCTTGTAGCGGCCCAGCCGCTCCACGATGGCCACCGACGCCTGCGGGATGATCTGCACCGATTTCACCACGGTCACAATCACCAGCAGCACGACAAGGCCGATCACCAGCAACGCGATGGAATTCAGCTCGAGCATCGTCTCTCCCCTGATGCGCTCATGTGCCCGTCACTGCCCTCGTGGCCTTCACAGCTCGGCCGACACCACGGCGGTGACCCCGGACAGCTGCATCACGGTGACCCGCTCCCCCGGCTCGAACACCCGGCCGACCTCCATCGAGCGCGCCGACCAGAGCTCGCCGTCGATCTTGATCTGGCCGTTGTCCCGGTCCACCCGCTGCACGACCAGGCCGCTCACCCCGATCGGGTTGTGCCCGGAGTCCAGCTCGACGTGCAGCCGGCGGCGCAGTGCCGGGCGCGCCCCGACCAGCAGCGCCACCGAGACCGCCGCGAAGATCAGCACGTTGATCGTCGTCGGGGTGCCGGCGAGCGCGGCCACGGCGGCCGCCGCGAGCGCCCCGCCACCCAGCATGACCAGCACAAAGGTGCCGGTGATCACTTCCACACCGAGCAGCACGAGGCCCGCTATCAGCCAGAAGACCGCCTCGGTCATAGGTCGATACTGCCAGAGCTCACGGCGCCCCGGTGACGAAATCAATGAGCTGCTCCACGGCTGTTATCAACGGCGTCTCAAGGTCCCGGAAATCCCGCACGGCGCCGAGCACGCGGCGGGCGCCGTCGGCCGGCTCACCCCAGCCCAGCGCGTCGCACACACCGGTCTTCCAGTCCGTGCCCCGGGGCACGTCGGGCCACCGTTGGATGCGCACCGCCGAGGGCCGGACGGCCTGCCACACGTCCACGTAAGGATGGCCGGTGACCAGCACGTGCGGCCCGGCCACACCGGCAGCCGTCCTGCTCTCCTTGGAACCGGCGACCAGGTGATCGACCAGCACCCCGAGCCGCCGCGCGTCGGTCGGGCCGAACTCGGCCACCGCGCCGGCCAGGTCGTCGATGCCGTGCAGCGGCTCCACGACCACGCCCTCCACCCGCAGGTCGTGTCCCCAGACCTGTTCCACCAGCGCGGCGTCGTGGATGCCCTCCACCCAGATCCGGCCACCCCGGGCGGTCCGCGCGCGCAGCCCCTCCACCCGCACCGACCCGGACCCCGAGCGCGCCGGCTTCGCCGGTGCCGAGGCGGGCCGGACCACGGTCACCGGCTGACCGTCTATCAGGAATCCGGCGGGCCGCAGCGGGAACACCCGGCGCCGGCCCTTGGCGTCCTCGAGCACCGCGCCGTCCTTGCCGATGGTCACCACCGCGCCGCAGAAACCGCTCGCTGGGTCCTCCACGACCAGGCCTGATTCGCCGATCACGGTCGGAATTTCCCGCCGAGGGCGAGTCGCCGCGGCAAGTGGGTCACGGTAAAGCGCCGAGCGCACTCGATCGGGACGCGGGATGGCATTCATGGTCGCGCAACGTTATCCGCGTGTCACCCGCACGGCGGGAGTGCCACGCCGGGGAATGCCCTCTAGCCTGACCCGGGTGTCCTGCGTTTCCGCGACGATGACCGTGTGGACGTCCGCCTGGTTGGTAGGTGGCGCCGCGCCCGACGACGTGCTCGACGCGCTCGAGCCCTGGGGCGAAGCACACGACGTACTGGCCGCCGACGACGCCACCGCGCGTGGCATCGGCCTGCCCGGGCCCACCGACCGGCCCACCTCGGTGACGTTCCTGTTGGCCGCGCTGCGCAAGGTGCGCGGCACGGTGCTGTCGACCCCGGCACGGCTGGTGCTGACCGCGCCCGGGGACCTGCGCGGGCTGCCCGGACCCGGCCAGTTCAGCCGCGCCGTGACGGGAACCGGCGAGGGGCTGCTGTTCGCCGACGTCGGGTACGGGCTGGTGCCCATGCCGATGGGTGGCGGCCTGCTGCGCTGGGCGGTGCACTCGGTGCTCGAGCCGTCGCCGCCGGAGGACCACGTGGCACTCGGCGAGGCCGAGCTCGCGCTGCGCGAGCAGGTGCGCCAGTCGGCGTCCACGCTGACCGCGCTCGGGGTGGCCAGGCACCGGCCCGGGGTTCGCCAGGAGATCGCCGAGACCCTGCGCGCCCGACCCCGGTCGCTGTGGCCGGCCGGTATGCCCGGGCACAGCCTGCGTGTGCTGCAGCACGCCGACGAGGTGGAGGCGATCCTGGCGGCGGCGCTGGTGGATGACCCCGGCGGCGCGCTGTCCGCCTCGGCCGCGCGGGCCCGTACCGACGCGCTGCGCCCGCTGTCCACGGCCGTACGGGTGGCCAGGCGCGCCGCCGTGGCCGAGGCCGTCCGGGTACTAGCCGGCAGCCCCGACCGCACCTAACCCGCGCCCCGCATCGAAGTCGCGGGCGGCTAGCGGGGCGGCCGGGGCAAGCTCCGGGTCAGCTTCGCGCGGGACGTCGGAGCGGGAGGCAGCAGTCCGCCGCGCAGGGGGCACCGTTCACCCCGGAGCCCGCGGTCGGCGCGGTGCCGATCGCGCGCGCCGCAGCGCCGTCGGTGTGCTCGCGGACCAGTTCCACCACCATGCGGGCGAACCGGCGATCCGCCCCCGCGGTGGCCGCCCTGGCGAACGCCATGCCGTACTCGGCGGCCCGCGCACTGGCCTCGTTGTCCAGGTCCCACACCACCTCGACATGGTCGCTGACGAACCCGATCGGGCAGACCAGCACCGCCGGCACCGCCTTGGCGTGCAGCGCGTCCAGGTGGTCGAGCACGTCGGGTTCCAGCCACGGCACGCTGGGCGGGCCGGACCGCGACTGCCACACCAGGTCGTACTCGTCCGCGCCCACGTCGGCGGCCACCAGCCGGGCCGCCTCGGCAATCTGCCGCGAGTAGCGATGGCCGCCCTCGGCGGGGACTCCGGCGGCCACGTCGGCGGCGGTCGGCACGGAGTGCGCGGTGAACACCAGCCGGGCCTGCCCTCGGTGCTCGGCGGGCAGCGTGGTGGCGGCGGCCCGCACCGCGTCGGCGGCGGCCCCGACGAAGTCCGGGTGGTCGAAGAAGTGCCGCAGCTTGACCAGCTCCGGGGCGTCCTCGCCGACCGCCTCGCGCGCCCGCGCGACGTCCTCGTGGTACTGCCGGCACGCCGAGTAGCCGCCGTACGCGCTGGTGGCGAACACCAGGGCCCGGCGCACCCCGGCGGCGGCCATCTCGGCCACGGTGTCCTCCACCAGCGGGCGCCAGTTCCGGTTGCCGAAGTACACCGGCAGCTCGAGGCCGGCGCCGACCAGCTCCTCCCGGATCCGCGCGACCAGCTCCCGGTTGCGCGCGTTCAGCGGCGACACCCCGCCGAAATGCTCGTAGTGCACCGCCACCTCGAGCAGCCGCTCGCGCGGGACCCCGCGCCCCCGGGTGACCCGCTCGAGGAACGGCAGCACGTCCTCCGGGCGCTCCGGGCCGCCGAAGGACAACAGCAGCAGCGCCTGCCATTCGTCCGGGTCGGGCATCAGACCCCGATCGCGTGGAACCCGCCGTCCGCCCACACCATGGAACCGGTGGTGACCGGCATCCAGTCGGAGAGCAGCGCGCAGCAGGTGCGCGCCACCGGCTCCGGGTTGTTCACGTCCCACCCGAGTGGCGCCCGACCGTCCCAGGCGTTCTCGAAGGCGGCGAACCCGGGGATCGACTTGGCGGCCATGGTGCGCACCGGGCCGGCGGCAACCAGGTTGACCCGGATGCCCATCGGCCCAAGGTCGCGGGCCAGATAGCGGCACACCGACTCCAGGGCCGACTTGGCCACGCCCATCCAGTCGTAGGCCGGCCAGGCCTGCCGGTTGTCGAAGTCCATCCCGACCACGGAGGCGCCCGCACCCAGCAACGGCAGGCACGCGGTGGCCAGCGACTTGAACGAGTACGCGCTGACCTGCAGCGTCTGCGCCACGTCCGGCCACGGCGCGGCCAGGAAGGCACCGTCACCGAGGCAGGACGCCGGCGCGAACCCGATGGAGTGCAGCACGCCGTCCAGCCCGTCCACGTGCTCGCGCGCCCGGTCGGCCAGGCTGTCCAGCTGCTCCTGGTCGGACACGTCCAGCTCCAGCACCGGGACCGGTGACGGCAACCGCTGCGCGATCCGCTCCACCAGCCGCATCCGACCGAAGCCGGTCAGCACCACGGTGGCGCCCTGTTCCTGCGCCGCCTTGGCCACATGGAACGCTAGCGACGCATCGGTGATCACGCCCGTCACCAGGATGCGCTTGCCCTCGAGTAGGCCCGTCACGTGTCTGTCTCCCGTTCCTGGTCTGCCGCTGTTGTCGAGTGTGCTGGGTGGCTGGCCGGAGCGGTCGGCGAGTGGCCCACGCCGACCGCCAGTGGCCGACCGCCAGTGGCCGACCGCTAGTGGCCCATGCCGAGGCCGCCGTCCACCGGGATCACCGCACCGGTGATGTAGCTGGCCGCGTCCGAGGCCAGCCACACGGCGGCGCCGGCGATCTCGGCGGCCGAGGCCATCCGGCCCAGCGGAATCTGCCCGAGGATCTCCTGCTGACGCTTCTCGCCCAGCTCGGCGGTCATGTCCGTCTCGACGAATCCGGGGGCGATCACGTTCGCGGTGATCGACCGACTGCCCAGCTCGCGGGCGATCGACCGGGCCAGCCCGACCAACCCGGACTTGGACGCGGCGTAGTTGGCCTGGCCCGCCGAGCCGCTCAGACCCACCACCGAGGAGATGAACACCATCCGCCCGGCCCGGGCCCGCAGCATTCCACGGGCGGCGCGCTTGGCCACCCGGTAGGCGCCGGACAGGTTCGCGTCCAGCACCCGGGTGAACTGCTCCTCGCCCATCCGCATCAGCAGGGTGTCGTCGGTGATGCCGGCGTTGGAGATGAGCACCTCCACGTTGCCGTACGCCCGCTCGATCTCGGTGAACGCGGCGTCCACGCTGTCCACGTCGGTGACGTCACAGCGGACCCCGAGCAGCCCGTCCGGGGCACCGGAACCACGGTGCGTGACCGCGACCTTGTCACCCTGCTCGGCGAACGCCTGAGCGATCGCCAGACCGATACCTCGATTGCCTCCGGTGACCAGCACACTTCGTCCCACGCGAGGAGGCTATCCAGCTCGGCAAGCCTCGGCGCGCCCAGGTCTCCCCGACTCGCGGAATCTCTAGGGGAGGCGGCGGCCTAGGGCTACGGCGGTGCCGAGGCCGAGCAGGGCGAGCAGGGTGCCGCCGATCAGCCAGGTGTGGCTGACGTCCACCTTGCGGACCTCGTAACCGATCTCCTCGCCCAGGGTGGCGTAGACCTGCTGCAGCTCCTCCTGGCTGGCGGCGGTGAAGAACTGGCCGCCGGAGATCTGCGCGATCTGCCGCAGGGACGCGTCGTCCACCGGTACAGCGGTGCTGCGGCCGCTCAGGTCGATCCGGCCGAGCAGGGTGCCGAACGAGATGGTGGAGATCGGGACCTTCACCTCGGCGGCCTTGTGCGCGGCGGTGAACGAACCGCGCGGCTCGTTCTCCCCCTCCGGACCGGGCAGCGTCTGCTTCCCGTCGCTCATCAGCACCACCCGGGCCGGCGGCGGCCCCTCGGCCGCCCCGGCCAGCCCCTCGGAGAAGCTCTGGATGGACTGCAGCGCCGCGAAGATCGCCTCGCCGGTGGCGGTGGACTCGGAGAGCTTGAGTCCGTCGATGGCGTGCTTGATCGGTTCCCGGTCGGCGGTGGGCGAGACCAGCACGGCGGCGGTGCCGGCGAACGAGATGAGCCCGAGGTTGATCCCCGGGGTGAGCCGGTCGGCGAAACTCTTGGCGGCCACCTGGGCGGCCTGCAGCCGGGTCGGCGCCACGTCGGTGGCCTGCATGGACAGCGAGACGTCGATCACCAGCATGACCGTGGCCCGGTTTCGCGGCACCTTGGCCTCGGCGGTCGGGCCGGCCAGCGCGACGGTGAGCAGGGCCAGCGCCACCAGGATCAGCGCGGTCGGCGCGTGCCGGACCCAGTTCCGCCGGCGCGGCACCACCCGCTCCAGCAGCTCCAGGTTGGTGAACCGCATGACGTCCCGCCGCCGGCGCCGCTGGAGCAGCCAGTAGCCGACCGCCAGCCCGGCCACCGCCAGCAGCAACAGCAGCCACCACGGCTGCGCGAAGCTCATCCGCTCACCCCCCGAGGGCGCATCACGAAGCCGCCGGGCGGCCGCCGCTGATCGGCAGCGTGCCGGGGGCGTCCGACCACTGCCGCTTGCGGGTCACCGCGAAGCGCACCACGTCGGCGATCCAGTCCCGGTCGGTGCGCAGTACCAGGTGCGCCGCCCCGCACCGGCGCAGCGCCGAGGCCACCTGGTCGCGGTGCTCGGCGGCCGCGGCCGCGAACTCCCGGCAGAGCAGCGGGGTGGTTTCCACCTCGCGCTGCCGGCCGGTCTCCGGGTCGGCCAGCACCACGGTGCCGACCTCCGGCAGCTCGATGTCGCGCGGGTCGAGTACCTCGACGGCGAGTAGGTCGTGCCGGGCGGACAGCGCACGCAGCGGGCGTTCCCAGGCGAGGTCGCCGAGGAAGTCGGAGACCACCACGGCCAGCCCGCGCCGGCGCGGTGGGCGGCGCAGCTGCTCGATGGCCTCGGCCAGGTCGCCCCGGGTGCCCTCCGGGGGATGCGGGGTCTGGGCCACCCGCCGGATCAGCCCCCGGGCGTACATCAGGCCGCCCCGGGCCGGGATGCGCACGGTCCGCTCGCCGGTCGCCACCAGCGCGCCGATCCGGTTGCCGCCACCCCTGGTCAGGTGGGCCACGGCGGCGGTGGCGGCCACCGCGAGGTCCCGCTTCTCGCAGGCGGCGGTGCCGAAGTCCAGGCTGGCGGACAGGTCCACCACCACCCAGGTCTCCAGCTCGCGGTCGGCCTCGGTCTGCCGGATGTGCGGCTCGGTGGTGCGCGCGGTGACCGCCCAGTCCATCCGGCGCACGTCGTCCCCCGGCTGGTACGGCCGGGCGTCCCCCGGCTCGCTGCCCGGCCCGGGCACCAGCCCGATGTGGTTGCCCTGCAGCAGGCCGTCCAGCCGGCGCCGCACGGTCAGCTCGAGCACCCGCAGCGCGGCCTCCAGTTGACCGTCGCGCAGGTTCGGCGCGGCCGGGTAGGGCTTGGCCATGCGCTGCCCCTAGCTGGTTGCGTACTGCGGCCGGGAGCTGACCTGCGGCAGCGGCACGGTCTGCAGCACCCGGGAGAGGATGTGGTCCATCGGGACGGCGTCCGCGACGGCGTCGTAGGAGAGCACCAGCCGGTGCCGCAGCACGTCCGGCGCCACGTCCATCACGTCCTGCGGCAGCACGTAGTCCCGGCCGCGGACCAGCGCCAGAGCCCTCCCGGCGGCCACGATGCCCAGGCTGGCCCGTGGGGACGCGCCGTAGGACACCCAGCTGGCCACGTCGTCCAGGCCGTGCTCCCCTGGCGAGCGGGTGGCCACCACCAGCCGGACGACGTAGTCGACCAGCGCGTGGTGCATGAACACCTTCGAGGCCACACCCTGCAGTCGGACCAGCTCGGCCGGGGTGATCACCTGCTCGGCGACCGGTGGCTCGACGCCCATCCGGTAGATGATCTCCCGCTCCTCCTCGAGGTTCGGGTACTCGATGATCAGCTTGAACAGGAA
>Ga0137415_10004605_pt1 | contig 13634 bp, 12 predicted proteins | sample CZODoug3_1_1_16f_FD_183082 | JGI IMG/M metagenome (GOLD analysis project Ga0137415, IMG submission 183082) | Vadose zone soil fungal communities from Angelo Coast Range Reserve, California, USA - CZODoug3_1_1_16fungal (Hybrid Assembly) | ecosystem: Environmental > Terrestrial > Soil > Vadose... | reverse complement strand
ACCCGGCGAAAATCATGCGGAGGCCGTTGCGCTCGATCTCGGCCGCGAACCACCGCCGGTCGCCCAGGTAGGTGTCTTCGATGACGAAAGGCGAGTCTCCCTCGCCCGATTCGAATCGGCCGGCGTCGGCGATGGGGTGGGTGACGCAGGCACAAAGCACACCTCCAGGCCGTAGGACACGCGCCGCCTCCCGTACAGCACTCTCCATGTCGTCGATGTCCATCAGCGAGTTGTAGAAGACCGCGAGGTCGAAGGACTCGTCGACGAATGGAAGGCAAGCCGCGTCGCAGCGAAGGTATGAATTGTTTTGGTCGGCGTCTTTCGCGAGATGAATCAGATGGTCCGATGCATCGACGGCGACGACACGATGGCCCCGCATGGCGAGGTCTCGGCTGACTCGTCCTTCTCCACAACCGACCTCGAGCGTGCGATCTCCGGGGTGCGGAACGAGGTCGAAGAAGTGCGGTGAGTAATTCCAGTAGGCGTCAAAGTCAGGCCGTCTCGCCCAGTCAGCCCAGTTGGACGCCTGCCTCTCCCAGTGCTCGCGTGACACGAGTGCAATCATGCGACTGCCGGCGTCTCAGCCACCATTCCGCTCCGTTGGCGCCAACGGGTCGTTTGGCGCGGCTGTGAAAGGCTCCGTTGGCGTCAGAGGTACGTAATCGCGGGAGTCAGCGGTAGTCGTGGGAGCGTTGGGCGGGTCTTGGGACTCCGGTGAGCGCCTCGATGTGGCTCGCGAGCACCGAGTGCACGCCGTCCTGTCGCTGCATCACGCCGTCGATGACGAGGATGGGCTGGCGGTTGGCGACCTGACGGTAGCGTTCGTACACGTCGGGCTTGATCGTCACGTTGACCTGGCCGAACTCGTCCTCGAGGGTGAAGAATCGAATCTTCTTCGCGGTCGATGGCGCCTGTCTGGTGATCACGAGACCGGCCACGCGTACGCGCTGACTGTTGCGGATTGAGGAAAGCTTGTTGGACTCGAGGGCGCCCATCGCACGCAGCCGGTCACGGCAGAAGTAGATGAGGTGATGGCCGGTCGAGAGGTCGGAGATCCTGTACTCGAGCTGGTTGGCGTCGAATGTGTCGATGTCGGGCAGGACAGGTGGGGTGCCGTTGAGGTGCAGCTCGGATTGCTTGTCGATGCCACGGCGCAGACCCTTGCCGTGCCAGCGTTCCTGCCATCCCCACAAGAGCTCGCGCCTGGGCTGACCAAGCGCGTCGAATGCTCCGACCATGACGAGGTTGCGGACGGCGCGCGGACCGATTGGCCCGCCGCGGAGGCGGTTGAGGAAATCATCGAGCGACCTGTAAGCATTCGCACGTTCGCGCTCGGCGACGATCGCCTTGCGACCTTCCTCGCCAAGGTCGCGGACGTAGTTGAATCCGATGCGCATGGCAAGGCCTGACTCGAGGCGTTCGGGCAGGCAGCGCACGTCCGAGAGATTGATGTCGACCGGCAGAGCCTTGACGCCGTGGCGCTTCAGGTCCTCGACCAGCACGCTGGGGTGATAAAAGCCCATCGGCTGGTTGTTCAGGAGGCCGCAGCCGAACTCGACCGGATGATGCAGCTTCATCCACGCGGTCTCGTAAGAAGTGCGTGCGAACGCCGCGGCATGCGAGCGGCAAAAGCCGTAAACGGCAAAGCCCTGCACGGCGGCGAAGAGCTGGTCGGCGACCTCGCGAGGCACCTCGTTGGCGAGGCATCCACTGATGAACTCGTCCTCGAGCGATGACATCTCGACCCGGTTGAGGTGACGTGTCATCGCCCGGCGAAATCCATCGGCGCGTCCCGGTTTCATTCCGGCGACGTACATCGCGATCTCGATGATCTGTTCCTGGTAGAGGATTACGCCGAGTGTGTCTTTGAGAATTGGCTCGAGCAGCGGATGCGCATATGTGACCGTCTCGCGACCCTGCTTGCGCCGGATGTAAGGGTGGACGGCGTTGCCCTGGATTGGCCCTGGCCGGATGATCGCCACCTCGACCACCAGGTCGTTGAAGGTCTGCGGTCGCGTGCGCGGGAGCGTCTGCATCTGCGCCCGCGACTCGATCTGGAACACCCCGATGGTATCGGCCCGACCGCACATCTCGAAAACCGCTGGATCGCTGAGCGCCAGCTGGTCGAGGTCGGGTCGTGTGCCGGTTGTGTCCTTGATCAGCTCCAGAGCCTCGGCCACAACCGACAGCGTGCGCAGGCCGAGCATGTCCATCTTGATCAGCCCGAGGTCTTCGACGTCGTCCTTGTTGAACTGGACGACCCGCCGCCCATCCATCGTCGCCGGCTCGACCGGCGCGATATCGACCAGTGGCTCGCCCGTGACGAGCATGCCTCCGTTGTGGATCGATAGGTGACGCGGAAATTCGATGACCTCGCGGCACAGCTCGAGGAACTGCTGCCAGCTTTGCGGCCGCATGTCTGGTGGTGGGACGGCGTCCATCATCGAGTCCTCGACGTCCTCTGTGAACCAGCGATCGACGCCCTTGGCCAGCCGGTCCAGCAGCTCCGCTGAAAAGCCGAGCGCCTTGCCGACCTGCCGGATCGCCATCCGCGGCTGGAACGTGACCACGTTGCAGACCATCCCGGTCCGCTCCCAGCCGTACTTGTCGTAGATGTACTGGATCACCTGCTCGCGGTGTGCGGTGGAGAAATCAATGTCGATGTCCGGCGTGCTGGTCATCTCCTCGTGAAGGAAGCGTTCGAAAAGCAGGTTGTGCGCGATGGGGTCGACGCGCGTGATGCCCAGCACGTAGGCGACGATGGAGTCGGCGGCTGAGCCTCGGCCCTGGCCAGGGACTCCGTGCTCGCGCGCGAACCGCATGAGGTCCCAGTTGATGAGGAAGAACTCGGCCAGGCCGGTCTTCTGGATCACCTCCAGCTCGCGCTGCAAGCGGCTGGCGACCTCTGGCGTGATCGGCCGGTAGCGTTCCCGGACGCCTTCGAAGCAGAGCTTGTAGAGGAACGAGAAAGGTGTCTCGCCCGCGGGCACCGGATAGCCAGGGAACCTGACCTTGCGGAAGTCGAGGTCGACGTCGCATTCCTGAGCGATGTCCCACGGTGTGGCGAGCGCCTCGGCATGACCCTTGAACAGCGGGCGCATCTCATCGCCGCCCTTGAGGTGATGCTCGGAGTTGGGGAACAGGTGCGGCCGGGCGTCATCCAGCGTGGCGCGGTGCCGTATGGCGACCAGCACGTCATGCAGCCGTCGGCGCTGGGCGAGGTGGTAGTGGACCTGGTTGGTGGCGACAATCGGCGCCCCGCACCGCTTGGCCATCGCAGCGCGGCCCTCGAGGACCCATTGATCCTCAGGGCGGAGGTGGTGATGCAGCTCGCTGAAGACGTTTTCCCTGCCGAGAGCCTCCTGCAGCTCATTCAGCCGCTGCTCGCTGTCCGTCGGGCTGAGGTAGAAGAGGTCTCCTCGATGCTTCGCGACGGTGGCCAGCGTCGTGCGCGCCTCGCCCTTCGGCTGGTCGGCGTGGGCGAGGCTCAAGAGCCGGCACAGGTTGGAGTAGCCCTTGAGATTCCGGGCCAGGAGGATCAGCTCATCGCCGTCGACCTCGAGGGCGCTGCCGATGATCGGCTTGACCCCAAGCTTGCGGCAAGCCTGGAGGAACCGCACCGCCCCGTAGACGCCGCCGGTGTCGGTGATGGCGAGGGCAGGCATCTCGAGCTCGGCCGCGCGCATCACGAGCTCCGCCGGATGCGATCCTCCATCGAGGAAGGAGAAGTTGGAGTGGCAGTGGAGCTCGACGTAGGGCGGGGACATTACGTTCCTAGCCGCTTGGAAATCTCCGGTCCCAGCGCTTCGAGTGGAATCCGGTACCGGTCGACCTTGCTCGGCTCTGAGCTTCCATCAGGCCGAAAGTGCAGTTCGAAGTACGGCCCGCTCGTGCCTGCAATGGCCGGCAGCACATCCATCGGCATCAACAGGCACGTCTCATGGAACCGCTGTTGAGGGACGATCCATGCGACCGCAACCAGGTAAGTGCTGGGACTCGCGACAAGATTGGCCCGACGCACAAGGACTTTTCGATACGCGTGCGGCTCATCGAGCTGCGCTGTTTTCACCTGGATGCCGATCGTCCGGCCAGTCGCCAACCGGCGAACGACGACCTCGGACGTCTCATTGTCCGGAAACGGACTGAACACGTTGCATCCGTCGAGCATGGCCAGCCTGCCGCTCACCTCACGCTCGCCCCAGTTGCCGACGACGGTGTCCTGGTCAGGTGGCCGGGTGGGGAACGCTGGAAGGGTCAACGCCGGCAGCCGCGCGCCAAGGCGCGTCGCCAGGTCCAGAGTCGGAACCAAATCGTCAGACCACTTGTGCCCTGGTATCGGGCGTATGGGCATGTCGGCAACGAGGAGCGCTCGGCCGCCGTCAATGATCCGTCCGGCCTTCCTCCTGAAAGTTGAGCCGTCGGCGACAAGCGCGTAGTCACCAAGGCTGCCACCTTGGATTTGGACGCCAATGACCATCTGGTCATCGGTGAAGAGGTGACTCTCCAGAACTGCGATGGGCGCCTCATTGGAGTGGAATCCTGTCTTTGCCTTGACCTGCAGGGCAAGAAAGGCGCCATCGTCGAGTCGATGGACCAAGGCGTCGATCCCGCGATCGGGCGACGGCAGGAAAATATGCAAGCCTCCACCCGACTGACCGATGAGGGCGACCCAAACCAGGAACTCGCCCATCTGGCCAATCGCGTCCTCGCTGCCAGGGGGCCAGTGCCCGGCACTAGACATCGCACGACAGCGTAGTCAGATGATCGGCGTGAGGGCGTCACCGTTTCGGCAGCTGGACCGTTTCACTGCCGTGAAGCTCTCGATCGTGCTCCTGGCCGTCTTGGCGTTTGGATGTAGTCAGACACAGTCCGTTGACGGCCCGAGCCCCTGCCTGCTGCCGATTTCGATCGCGGATGCCCAGGGCAACTTCCAGGGAGCATTCGTCAGTTTCCCGGGCGGCCAGGTGACTTCCGAAGCAAGTGGCGTCGGTGGCCAGTATTACGATCTGCCGTTCGCGCGGTGGCTTCCCGTCAACCGAAACGCGGTCTCGACAGATGGAACTCGCTACGCATATCTGGATCGAAAAGTCCCAGGGACGCCAGGTCAGGCGCGACTCCATGTGGTAAACGTGCCGACCGGCTTCGATAAGGCCGTCGACCTTGGGGCACCTGGCGACACCTCTGCATATAGGGTGGTCAGCTTCGCCACTGAAGGCATCTGGCTCAGCTATGCAGGCTACGAAAGCCCAGGCGCAGGTCTCTTTTTGTTTGACGCCGGCACGGCCGCCATGAAGGATGTCGCCGGGCCAGAGATCCTCGAACCGGTCGCCGGTGGACCTGGTGTCTTCTGGTTCACCGATGGCGGACCGAATCCGCAATCCAGTGCAGGGATGGGCTCCATCATTCCGGCGCGGATGCAGCGCCTCACGATTTGGGACAACAAGGTGGAGACGTGGTTCAGCGAACCTGGTTCGTCGCTCACCGTTTTCGGAACCGACCTGGCAGGACACGCGATCTTCACGGATGGAAAGGACGTCATTCTTGCTTTGTCGCCTAACGAAACCAAGGTGATCGGACTGCCCCAGGGCTTTTACCGGCTCTTGGCTGACCGCCGCGGTGTCTGGTTCGGCGGCGACCAAGGCATCTATCTCTACTCGGCGTCCGGTCATGTGCAGAAGGTGTCCAGCCAGGCCGGGTCGCCGGCGGGGACATGCGCTTAGATCAGTCAGCCGGGCGCGCGCAGGGCGCACTTCAGTCATAGACTCGCTCCACGAACCACTCGTTGCGCGAGACGTCGCGATAGAGCTCGCAGAGCACGTTGTTGTTGAGGACCGCCTTCCAGTACTCGCGGACGACAGGCTTGTTCCACCACGACGTCTCGACCTTCCAGCGAGCGATGGGGTCGATCGACCCGTTGAATGCACCGGAGATGAATGTCGGCGCGCCGCCTGGACCAAGGGTGACGTCGACCGCGGCGGGAGGAGAGATCAACCTCGTCACAGCCCCTCCGGCGCCGCCCCTCCGGCCCTCCGGGCCACCTCCCCATGAATGGGGAGGAGTAGTTGCGGTTTCCAGACCACGTCGTCGCCGAAGCGTTCCTGCAGCCGCTCCATCGCCGCGGTGACCTCGTCGCTGCTCCCATCACCGCCTGCCCACAACCTCAGCTGACGCCGGCCCGCGCCTTCGAGCACCGGCAGCTCGATCCACAGCTCTGTGATCGGAGCGCGTGGCTGCCAACTCTTGATCCATGACCCGATGAGGCCGAACAGCTCGGCGGTGCTGCTGAGCGGATGGCGGACGATGACTTCTTGCTTTTCAAACTCAGCCGACTCGAAGAGAAGTCGCACCCTCACGTGCTTGGCGCCCGCGCCGCGCAGCCCCAGCTCATCGGCGAGGTCGCCGCACAGCGCGCGGGCGACGAAGAGCAAAGCCTCGCGGTCTTCGACCGGCTCGCCGAACTGCCGATGCGCGCTGGTGAACAGAGGAGGGCGCCATGCCTCGAGCTGGTCCGGCTCGAGACCACGCGCAAGCAACACCGCATGCCGGCCATCGCAACCGAGCTGGCTCTCGAGCTCTCGAGGACCGATCGCTGCGACTGCGCCCAACGTGCGGAGACCAAGAAGGTCGAGGCGCTCCAGCTGCTCCGGATCGAGCGGCAGCTCGCGAGAGGGGAGAGGGGCGAGGAAGGCGCTTGCGTCATCGACTTGCATCAAACGCCCTGGTCTCGCGCGCGCCGCGGCGAGGCGGGCAGAGAAGGGACCGGGCGCGAGACCGAGTCGCGGTTCGCGACCGATCGCCTTCAGCAATCGCCGCCTTGCTTCACGGATCGATTCGCCAGCACTAACCACTCCGTTCAGGTCGAGCCACGCGACACCTTCATCGCGCACCTCGACCACCGGGGCGAGGTCGTAGAGCGCGCTCGAGATCAGTTCGCGGATGCGTACGACGGCTTCTTCGTCGGGCAGAACGAAAGTCGCTTGAGGACAAAGGTGCTCGGCCTGGCGCATCGCCATCCCTGGCGTCACCCCAAATGGAAGTGTCTCTTCGGACGCCGCAACGACATGCTCATCCCAGCGCCCGACGATGACCGGGGCCCCGTAGAGGTCCGGCCTTCTCGCAAGCTCAAGATGACCGGTCAGACCACAGCAGACACGCATGGTTCCATCTCCGCGACCTCGACTGATGCTTCAGTGACCGACAGAGCCCCGAGCCGGTAGCAGATCTCGAGCTCGGTCTCGCCCAGTGGAGGCGCCACCCGATTCTTCACGCATCGTGCCGACGCTCGAAGTCCGACGAGCTGGCCGCGATCCCAGATCCATTCCGCGCGTGAGAAGCCGAGGCTGAAGCTCGAGGCGTGGGCGAGCGCGCGGTCGGGCGCATCGACGACTCCCAGCACCACCGTCCCCGAACGGTTGGCCGCGGATTCGAGCGGTCCCAGCCAGTGCTCCGGGATCGACCCCATCAATAGAAGAAATCCGGCACCAGCCCTGGCGAGTGTTGTTGCAGCTTCGCCGGCAATCTCAAGAGCCGGCGCGCGGACCACGGTCAGCGCGCCAGGCTCAGGGGAGTAGGGAGGCAGCGTCCAGGGATCGAATCCGCCGCCATCGATCACGATCGCGTGGGCGAACTCGTGGGTCGCTCTGGCCAGCACCGAGAGTGCGAGCGTGAGCTTGCCGCAGGTTCCGCTTCCGGTGAACAGCGTGAGCCTGCCGCGCGGCAACCCGCCGATTCCGGTGAGGCGGTCAACCGGCGTTCCGCTCAACCAGGGCTGCGGGGGCGGCATCTCAGCCGCCCTCGTCAGCGCCTGGCTGCCGAAACGGACCCGAATCGAATTGATGGCGGACTCAAGTGCAACTTCCTGCATCTTTCATTGGGCCTCGGTCAAAGACGCAGGGGGTGGTGGGAGTTGGAGGCAACACTGACCATATCGAACGAATGTTCGTAAGTCAAGCGGTCTCCTCCCCTTTCATGGGGAGGTGGCGCGTAGCGCCGGAGGGGCTATCTATCTTCTTTATATGTCGAGGGTCGTCGTCATCGGCGGCGGGGTCATCGGATGCGCCGTCGCCGAGCGGCTGAGCCTCGAGAGACACCAGGTCACGTTGCTCGAGAGGGACCAGCTCGGCAGCCGAGCTTCAGGCGCCGCCGCAGGTGAACTGAGCCCTTCATCACCGTCCGGCGACGAGAGCCTGGCCATGTTTCCGGAGCTCGTCGCCCGGATCGAGAAAGACAGCGCGATGAACGTCGAGTACCGCCTCCAGCAAGGCTTGAAGCCGGCGTTCACCGACTCAGAGGCCGCAACCCTGAAAGCTCAAGGAGGACGCTGGCTCGAGGCGCCCGAGTGCCGCGAGCTCGAGCCCGCCTTGAGCCCAGACATCATCGGAGCAGCTCTCCTCGAGCACGCCCACCTCACGCCACCGCGTTTCGTCCGCGCGCTCGCTCGGGCGGCTGCGGCACACGGCGCGGAGATCTGCGAGGGCACGCCGGCGAGTGGTTTCGCGATCGATGGCCGTGAAGTTCGCGGCGTGAGGACGTCGACCGGAGACATCGCCGCCGATTGGGTCGTCATCGCGGCAGGCCCATGGACGAGAGAGGTCGCCATATCCGCGGGCATCGATGTCGACGTGCGCCCACAGCGTGGACAGCTCGCCGCGCTTAATCCAGGATCGTTGATCCTCAGGCGCAGTGTCTTTTGGTCCAACGGTTACCTGGTGCCGAAAGGAGATGGCACCGTGATCGCGGGCGGCACCGAAGAAGACTCGGGCTTCGACGACCGGCCCACGCTCGCGGGCACCGCGACTTTGCTTGACTTCGCGCGAAGGCTTGTCCCGGGTCTCGCCACCGCGAACCTGCAGCGGGTGTGGGCGGGTCTGCGTCCAGTGACGGGTGATGGAAATCCCATCGTCGCGGTGACTGAGATAAGCAACTTGATCGTCGCCACAGGGCATCACCGCAAAGGGATCCTTCTCGCGCCACTCGCGGCGGCGACGGTCGCGCGCCTGATCGGCCCCAGATAGCCAACGTTGCTTTCGGGGCCGGGTTCAAGAAGGAGCCATCGGGTTCCCTCTCATACAAAAGAAAGGGCCGGGGCTCCACAGAACCCCGGCGCGTAACGGACTTACGAAACGATTGAAGAGAAGTGTCTTACTTCTTCTTCGAGGTCTTCTTAGCGGCCTTCTTAGCCGGCTTCTTAGCGGCCTTCTTCTTTGCCATGATGCAATTACCTCCTTCTCCTAGAGATATGGACCCGATAGGTTCCATTGGTTTGGCGGGTTCCATGTGGTGGTGAGACGTGGTCAGAAAACTCTCCTACACGTACCTCCTCTGTAACCCCACGGGTTTCGCCACGGACCCTCATAGATAAGGATTCCGAGACGTTGGCGGTTGTCGAAAATGGTCGCCTTTCTCGCGTCGGGTCCGTTGCCTCTGTGGTGGCAACCACGAGCAGCATCGCCATACAAGGTGTTGTGATACTCGATGAACCCCTCTCACGTCAATGGTTCGAGAATATTTTTTTTCGAGAGGGTTGTGGAAATTTCTGCTGATGTCGCGCCGATGACGACCATCATCGACCTCTGCATCGACCTCTGAGGACTGCGACGATATGCATCATGCGAGTCGTCCTCGGTCATGGCGCATCGGGCAATGCTGCGTCGATGAAACCCTACGTCGTCGGTTTCAAACGACGCGGAATCGATGCCATCGCGGTCGATCTTCCTCGCGGAGGCGCGGAGAAAGCAGTGCCGGTCTTCATCAAGACGTCGGGTCGCGGACACGAGGTCGTCGGAGGTGGCCAATCGTTCGGCGGCCGGGTCGCGAGCATGGCCGCGGTCGAGGCGGACTTCGGTGGTCTCGTCCTTTTCTCATACCCGCTGCACCGTCCTGGCTTCCCCGACCAGCTCCGCACGGAGCACTGGCCTCAGATCCGCTGCCCGACCCTCTTCCTGAGCGGCGATCGCGATCCTTTCGCGCGCATCGAGCTCTTGCAAGAGAAGATCAAGCTCATCCCGAATGCGCGGCTCGAGATATTCAAAGGCCAGGGGCACGGACTGCTCGCGGTTCTCGACCAGGCGCTGGACGTCGCGACCGATTTCTTGAGCAAGAACATCAAGTGACCGCCAGCCAGCACATGGTGCAGGCCAACGGCCTTCGCTTCCGGACGATGGTCGACGGGCCCGCGGGCGGTGAGATGGTCATCCTCCTCCACGGGTTCCCCGAAGGCGCCGAGTCGTGGTCGAAGCAGGTCGACGCACTCGCCAAGGCAGGAGCGCTGGCGGTGGCCCCCGACATGCGCGGCTACGGATTGAGCGACGCCCCGGGCCGTGTCGAAGACTACCGCATGAACGAGCTGGTGGAGGATGTCGCCGGGATCATCAAGGCCTTCGGCCGGACGAGCGCCCACGTCGCCGGTCATGACTGGGGCGCGGCGGTGGCCTGGTACTTCGCCTCGATCCATCCCGACATGACCAAGACCCTGACTGTCCTCTCAGTCGGACACCCCGCCGCGCTGGCCGACGCGACAGCCCAGGACCAAGACCAGCAAGAACGATCACGGTACGTCGCTCTCTTCTTGTCTGAAGGCAAGGCCGAGAGTGTGCTGTCAGAGGAAGACCACCGCCGGCTGCGCGCGATGTTGGGAAGCGCCATACCTTCCGCCGTGGTCGACCACTTCGTCCGCTCTCTGTCACGACCCGGTCGTCTGACGGCAGGTCTCAACTACTATCGCGCGAACCTCGCGCGCAATCGCGCATGGACAGATCTGCGACGAGATGTGAGCGTCTCGGCTCCGACAGTGCTGCTCTGGGGCGACCAGGATCCCGCGCTGGGGCGTTTGCAAGCCGAGGACACCGCACGACACATGACAGGCGAGTACCGTCTCGAAGTTCTCGAGGGTGCGGGGCACTGGCTCCAGTTCGAGCGTCCGGACGAAGTGAGCCGCTCGCTCGTGGACGCTGTCTCAAAGTAAGCTGTCAGCGATGTTGCGGCCGGGCGAATCAGAAAGGCGGGGAGGACTCCGCCGCCTGGATGACATTCTGGAGAGCCTCGAACAGCTCAACCTGCATGACAAGACCGAGCTGCCCGACCACGTCGCCGAGGCGCTCGTGCTGCTTGGCATCGAGCAGCCGCATGCGGTCTCCATCCCACAGCTGATCGAAAAAGTGTGGGCGATGCAGCAGCCGTACCTGATCACGATCGTCGTCGAGCGCAGGCGGCGCCGCCGGCGCAAGCTGTCGACCGAATCGACGCTGCCCGACCAAGCTCACTGAAACAAATCCCCACGAACTCAGAGGCGGGGCCGTGAGTTCGCGGGGGCCCCTGAACAGCCGCGAGTGGCTCCAGGTTTTCTCCCGCATCGGTCAAGGCGTGCGCCAGGCGGTGCTGCCGCTGGCCGGCACCGAAGCCGGTCGCATGCCGCTCAGCGTCGGCGCCGGCGGCGACACGACAATCGAGCTCGACCGGGCCGCCGAGTCCACCGTCTTGGGCGAGCTGGCCGGGCTCGCCGAACGCGGCGAGAAGTTCTCCGTGCTTTCCGAGGAAGCCGGCCCGCGCGACTTCGGCGCCGACTTCCCGCTGGTCCTGGTCGACCCGGTCGATGGGAGTCTCAACGCCAAGCAAGGCGTGCCCCTCTTCGGGCTCATGCTGGCCGTGCTCGACGGCCCGACCCTCGAGGACGCGTTTGCCGGGCTCGTGCTGAACCTCAACACGGGCGAGGAGTGGACCGCCATCCGCAAGCAAGGCGCGCGTCGCGGGGGAAAGCCCTTCACGCCGATGCAGCGGTCGGACCGCGGACGCATCGAGCTGCTCGGCCTCGAGAGCACGCCTCGCTCGCTCAAGGTGGCCCAGCCCCTCGTGGAGCACGCCGGCAAGATACGCATACTGGGTTCGATGGCGCTGTCGATCGCGCTGACGAGCGCGGGCGGATTCGACGTCTTCTGCGCGCCCCTTCCCATGAGGGTCTTCGACATGGCGGCGAGCCTCCTGCTGCTCGGCGAGGCGGGCGGAGTGGCGACCACGCTGCAGGGTGAGCCGCTCGGCCCGCTGCGCTGCGACCTCGCGACCCGGTCGACGCTTCTCTGTGCACCGACTCGTGAGCTGCACGCCGAGGCACTTCGGCTACTGGGCAGCCGCCCGTGAACCTCGATCCGGTCCGCACCGTCTTCGTCATCCTCAGCTTCGAAGGGCCAGATGTGTACAGCCAGGCCGGTGGCCTGGGCGTTCGGGTGAAGGGGCTCAGCCGGGCGCTTGCCCGAATGGGCTACGCGACATACCTCTATTTCTGTGGCGACCCCGACCTCCCGGGGGAGGAGGAAGTCGAGGACGGCCGCCTGCACCTGCGGCGGTGGTGCCAGTGGATTTCCGCCCAGCACCGCGGCGGGGTCTACGACGGTGAGGAGGGCAAGATCCGCGACTGGAACTACAGTCTGCCGTCGAGCCTGATCGAGAACGTGATCGAGCCGGCAGTCAAGGCCGGCCAGTACGTGGTCATCCTGGGCGAGGAGTGGCATACGTCGTGGTCGATGAGGCTCATTTCCGACGCCCTCTACTACCGTGGGATCCGCGACCGCGTCGTCATGCTCTGGAACGCCAACAACACCTACGGGTTCGATCGCATCGAGTGGGCGGCCCTCAACCTGGCATCGACCGTGACGACGGTCAGCCGCTACATGAAGTTCCGGATGTGGGAGTGGGGCCAGAACCCGATCGTGATCCCGAACGGAATCCCGCCCGAGGCGATCATCGACGCAGATCCAGCGGTCTCGGCGAGGTTGAGGTCGGCGGCGGCGGCCGAGCACCTGTGGTTCAAGATCGGCCGCTTCGATCCCGACAAGCGTTGGCTGATGGCGGTCTCGGCGGCGGCGCTTCTCAAGCGGCGGGGCCGCTCCGTGAAGCTCCTCATGCGCGGGGGCCGAGAGCCGCACGGCGCCGAGGTGATCGGCCATGCGATCAACCAGGGCCTGGTCGTTCGCAACAGCGCCTCGCCCGCCAACGCGGCGGAGCTGATCACTCTCCTGACCGCGACGAACGGCACCGACATCATCAATCTCACCACCTTCCTGGATGACTCGTTGGTCCCGCTGATGTACTCGGCCTGCGACGCGGTGCTCGCGAACTCCGGGCACGAGCCGTTCGGGCTCGTCGGACTCGAGGTCATGGCGGCGGGGGGCATCGCGGTCACCGGTGCCACGGGCGAGGACTACGCCGAGGCCTACCGGAATTCCGTGGTGGTCGAGACCGACGATCCGGTTGAAATCGTCACCGAGCTCGCTGCATTAAAGGAGAAGCCACGACTGGCTGCCCATCTCCGGAGGCGGGGCAGGGTGACGGCGCGCGATTACCTGTGGCCGAAGGTGATCGGCCAGCTGATGCTGCGGATCGACTTCGCGGCCGAGCGCCAGGCGGTCAGCCGGCCGCCGGAACCCGCGCCCCGAAAGTCGCGCAGGGTCGTCCGTGCAGCGGTTCCCAGGCGTTGATCAGAACGTGGTCCGACACATGACGCTGCGATCATTGGACTGAGCTAATGAGGCCACTCCAACTGAGTTCCGTCAAATGAAGGCACTCCACGTCGCCTTCGTCTGGCACATGCATCAGCCCTACTACAAGGACGACCTCACCAGCACGTACCTGCTGCCGTGGGT
>Ga0137415_10004604_pt1 | contig 13636 bp, 9 predicted proteins | sample CZODoug3_1_1_16f_FD_183082 | JGI IMG/M metagenome (GOLD analysis project Ga0137415, IMG submission 183082) | Vadose zone soil fungal communities from Angelo Coast Range Reserve, California, USA - CZODoug3_1_1_16fungal (Hybrid Assembly) | ecosystem: Environmental > Terrestrial > Soil > Vadose... | reverse complement strand
GCCACATTTCCCGACTTCCCCTTCGGAAAGGGGATGATCCGAGTCGTAGCCCATTAAGGTTGGCAAATCGAAGGCGGTCGACAATCCGGTTTGCCCTTGCGCAAGCAAATAGCGGAAGCGCTGATTGGTGTCCTCCGCGGCGCCAAAGCCGGCGAATTGCCGCATGGTCCACAGCCGCCCGCGGTGCATCGTGGAATGAATACCGCGCGTGTAAGGAGGTTCGCCGGGATAGCCGAGATCGCGGTCAGGATTCCAGCCAGAGAGGTCGGCCGCAGTGTACAACCGCTGAATGGGAAAGCCGGAAACGGTGGTGAACTCCGCTTGTCGCTCCGGATTTTTTTCCAGCGTAGGCCGCAGCGTATTTTCTTCCCAGGATTTCGCTTTGGCGGAAGGCGTGCGGTGCAGGGGGGCGGGCTCGGCAGGAGTTACAGTTTGCGTTGTTTCCTTGGAATGATCGCCCATGAGCAAGCGCTCCCGTGCCCTGCAACGGCCGCTACTTTCATGCTATGCGAAAGATAGCGGCCGAGCAAGCGTGGCGGGTCGTGCGTGCGCGGAGCACTGCGTCCATTCGACAAGAACAGAGAGCCTATTTTTGCCCGCTGCCATCCGTGAACAGATTCTCCGTGCCGACCACCTTGCCGTGCAGTGTGCCCGGAATCAAAGTATCGCGGTCGACTTCGCCGGACTTGGCATCGGCGACAGTGACGTGGTTGACCTCCAGCGTGCGGCCGAGGGCGCGCTCATAATTGGCTTTGGCTTCTTCGAGGTTGGCCAGGGCGCGGATTTCGGTAGCCTGAGCGTTGATGAGATCCCGCTGGGTGAGAATGACGTTGTAGAGGATGGAGGCACCGAGTTGATATTTCTTCTGTTCCGCGTCAAAGGTCTGCTGCTGGAGTTGGCGCGCTTTGCTGGCGGCTTCGACTTGCGCGCGGTCCTGCGTGAGCGTGATATAGGTGTTGCGCACATCGAGCAAAGCAACGTTCTTCAGTTGCTGCATCTGCGCCTCGAGCTGGCGTTGAACCAGCAAGGCGCGGGCATTGTCGGCCTGGGCGGAACGATTGCGCAATGGGAGAGTGAGGGTCAACTGAACGGCGTACTCGGGAAATTTGTTATGGAAAATTTGGTTCTGCGCCGTCGTGAAACCCTCCTGCGACGTGCCAAGGACGTTTGGCTTGAGTCCCGACTCGAAGATGGGGACGCCGTTAACAGTGACCGGATTGCCGTTGGCATCCACGATGGGGACGCCGTTGCTTACTACGCTGGCGGTGCCATTGATCGGGGAGTTCCCGGCCAATCCGTTCGATTGGTAGAACGCGCCGAGACTGGCCGACGGAAGCAAAGCATTGCGTGTGGCCTTGACATCGATGTCGGAATTTTTCAAATTGATGATTTCTTCCTGGAGGTCCGGGCGCTTTGCGAAGGCTTCCTTGACGGATTCTTCGAAGGACGGCGCTTCGATGGCCGCGGGCTGCTTGGGCCTATCGGTGGTAATGATTTCGACGTTGACCAAGTTCGGCGCCAGCGGATCTTTTGAGATGGCGTTTTTCAGGGTCTGTTCATCGAGCAACTGAACGGTCTGCGCGACGATGAGGTTCTGGCGGTCGGTGGCGAGCTCGGACTCCGCGCGAGTCACATCGAGCGGCGCCATGCTGCCAATCTCGAGCTGCTTTTTGTTGTCTTCGTACAATTTTTGAGCGACGGTCACTGCTTGCTGCTGCACCTGGACATTTTCCCGGGCGAAGACCAGTTCCCAATACGCGTTGATGGTGTTCGTGACCGTGGTGATAGCCTGTTGCGTGAAGGCTAAATCCGCAATCTTGCGATTGTTCTTCGCGATGCGTATGTTGCGAGTGGTCACCGAGAGGCCGAAGCCGTTCAACAGGGGCTGAGAAAAGGAGACTGACAGCGTGGAACTGACCACCGGGTTAAAAAAGTTGGCCGCAGACGAAGAACTGCGCGTGTTGTTCCAGTTTACGGTCAGGTTCGTACCCGTCAGGAAAGTCTCGGAATATTGGTTGTTGAATTGCGAGGAGTGCGAAATAAGTCCGGTGAGCGCGGATGAGCCGGTACCGGAAAGGAAGGGGTTGTTAATTGGCGTGGACACGTCGGCGAACGAAACGCTGCTGGTGACAATCGGATCGAACGTCACAATGTTGAGGGAAAACGGATTGATGTTTGCCGTGGAAGAAGCGAACGCCGCTCCCGGCGTGCCAAAGCCAAAGCCTCCTGACTTGGCTTTGAGGATGCTGTCGTCAGCGATCCAGGGGTAATAGCGCTGGACGGCAATATCCATGCTGTTTTCCAGTGCGAGCTCGACGGCGTCCTGGAGACTGATTTGAAGCTTGCCGTCGCTGATGAGCTGCTCGATCCGCGGAGAATTGGTGAGCACGGGCGGTTCGACGCGGATGGGAATGTAGGGCTTGAGGATATTGGGAAACATGCGGGGGCTGTTGGCGAAACTGTGCTTGCCGAGGCCCAGGGAAGATACCGGAGCAATCGTCGAGCCCTGCGGGGCAGAGGACGATGATGGCGCCGGATTCGACGGCGGATTCTGCGCGGCGTCCTGCGCGAAAGCCGGCGACATGGGGACAACGACAAGCAAGCCCGCCAAAAGGGTAGCAAGCAGAGGCTTGGCCAACTTTGGAGCCGTTCGCTTTGCGGCGCCAAAGGAGATAGACCGCTGGATGGCTGTCTGCAGAATGGACCGCCGATCGGTCCCCCAGAGAGTTCTCATGGTGTTTCCCCCTCGTTATTTTTGTCCCCTTGGGACGATTTTATTCTGACCCCAACATTCTAAAACGCTCAAACTACTGCTTTTGTTTCACGAAGCCGGCTAGTTTGCGAGCAGGCACACCCAAATACCTTGCGGACAAGCCAACCGCGGCCACTTTGGAGGTGTTCAAGACAAGTCAGCTCAGAGCGCGACCGCAAGGTTTGACGCAATCCAGAAACAGAGAACGCAGTCTAGCAGGGGCGCTCCGTCCGGGAAAGACCTGCGCTCAAGGCACACAAAAGGGCAAACAGGGAATAACGACGCGGAAAGTGAAGACGGGGCCGGACTGGCCGATAGTGGAGTGGCGGCCCCATTTATGAAACTAGCGCAGTCCGCGGTCTCTAAAGAGGTCGTCTGTTCCCACGACCTTTCCGTGAAGAGTTCCCGGGATCAAAGTTTCGCGCTCGACTTCGCCGGACTTGGCATCGGCGATGGTGACGTGGTTGACTTCGAGGGTGCGGCCGAGGGCGCGTTCGTAATTGGCTTTGGCTTCTTCGAGGTTGGCCAGCGCGCGGAGTTCGGTACCCTCGGCGGTTATTAGGTCGCGCTGGGTGAGAATGACGTTATAGACGGTGGAGGCGCCGAGTCGATATTTCTTCTGTTCCGCGTCAAAGGTCTCCTGTTGGAGTTGGCGCGCTTCGCTGGCGGCGTCGACTTGGGCGCGGTCCTGCGTGAGTGCGATGTAGGTGTTGCGCACGTCGAGGAGCGCGGCATTTTTCAATTGCTGCAACTGGGTTTCAAGCTGGCGCTGCGTGAGCAAAGCGCGAGCATTGTCGGCCTGAGCCGAGCGGTTGCGCAACGGGAGGTTTAAGGTTAGTTGCGCGAGGTACTCGGGGAACTGGCTGTGAAAGATTTGACTCTGCGCCGTCGTGAAACCTTGCTGCGAAGTGCCAATGACGGCTGTCTTGGCTGCCGACTCGAAGATGGGGACCCCATTGACGGTGACAGGAGTCCCGTTGGCATCCACGATGGGGATGCCGTTGTCGACGAAGGTAGAGGCTCCTCTAATTGGAGAATTGCCGGCGAGTCCGACGGAGTTGTACTGCGCGGACAGGGTCGCGGTGGGCAACAGGGCCCTGCGCGTGGTTTGCACGTCGATTGCGGCGTTTTTCAAATTGAGGACCTGCTCCTGCAGGTCAGGCCGCTTTGCAAAGGCTTCCTTGATGGCGTCTGAAAAAGGGGTAGCCTCAATTAGTTCCGGCTGCTTCGGCTGATCGAGAGTCATTATTTCCACGTTGACCAGGTTCGGCGCGAGAGGGTCCTTGGCGATGGCGTTAAGCAGGATTTGTTCGTCCTGGAGCCGGACGGTTTGCGCGACGATCAAATTCTGGTGGTCGGTGGCGAGTTCGGATTGGGCGCGGGTTACATCGAGCGGCGCCATCGTGCCGGCACCGAGTTGCTTTTTGTTGTCTTCGTACAATTTTTGAGCGACCGTCACTGCTTGCTGCTGCACCTGGACGTTTTCCCGGGCGAAGACGAGTTCCCAATATGCCGTGATGGTATTGGTGATGGTGGTGATGGCTTGTAGCGCGAAAGCCCAATCGGCAATCCGACGGTTGTTTTTCGCGATGCGGATGTTGCGAGTATTCATAGAGAGTCCGTACCCGTTGAGCAGGGATTGGGAAAACCCGATCGAAAGAGTGGACTGCACGGCAGGATTGAAAAAGTTGGCAGCCGTGGTGGAACTGCTGCGGGTGTTATTCCAACTCACCGTGAAGTTGGTTCCTGTCTCGAAGTTCTGCGAATACTGGTTGGTGAATTGCGTCGCGTGAGTTTTAAGTGCGGTTAACTGGGAAGTGCCGGTGCCGGAGATGAATGGGTTGTTGACCGGCGTAGAACGATCGTCCAACGACACGCCGCTGGAGAGTTGCGGATCGTAGGAAAGCAAGCCTAAGTTGGCGGAAGAAGTGGTGAAATCCGCGCCAGGAGTGCTGTAACCGCCGCCGCCAGCCTTGGTTTTGAGAATGCTGGCGTCGGCGACCCACGGATAATAGCGCTGGACGGCGATGTCCAGGTTGTTCTCGAGAGCTAGTTCGACGGCGTCCTGAAGGCTGAGCGCGAGCTTGCCATCGCGGACGAGTTGGCCAATCCGCGGAGAGTTCGTGAGCTCAGGCGGTTGGACGGAGATGGGCTGGTAGGGCTTGAGCAGGGTCGGGAAAGCACGAGGACCGTTGGTGAAATTGTATTTCGCGAGGCCCAGGGAAGAGACGGGAGCAATCGTCGTGGCCGGTACCTCGGGCAAAGGCGCCGGAGCAGGATTCGGCGGGGGATTTTGCGCCGGGCTCTGTGCGAAAGCGGGCGAGATGGGGCCGGCGATAAGCAGGAATGAGAGCAAAGCGGCAACCAGGGATCTTGTGTTGCGCGAAGCCAGGCGGTTCGCCGCTACAACTGAATCGCACTGCTTCAGAGCGCGCAGCGGGATGGAACACTTGCAGGTCCCCCAGAAAGTGATCATGATGGTTTTTGTTCCTCGAGATTCTGTCCCGACGGGACGTTTTGATTTTCACCAGCTTGTGAAACGTGTTGTGAATCCTTGCTGTTACACTTCGTTGACCGCCCAGCAGACATAGTAAATGATAAAAACTGGAGAGTGACCGGGGGATAGGACCATTCCGAGGGCAGCCATCGAAGTTTGGCTGGGAAGTCGGTCACAAGGTCTTCGTCTTACCGCACAAAGAACGAGAACGGGAGTCTAGCAGGTGCCGCCATTTGTTGACAACGCGCCACGCCGCGGCTAGGCTGCTGACGGTTGGACGCTTACAGGCGCGTACAGTCCGCCTGGCGCGGTTGCCGAGGACTTATGCTGCAAGACGAAGAATTGCTCCGCATGTTCGAGTCCTCGGGCGCCATTCGGCACGGACATTTTGAGCTCTCCAGCGGCTTGCACAGCGGCACGTACGTGCAGTGCGCGCTTGTCTTACAATATCCCCGCTATGCGGAGAAACTGGGCCGCGCGCTGGCCGCCCTTTTCTCTGACGCCATCATCGAAGTGGTGGTGTCTCCCGCACTCGGCGGCATTATCATCGGCCAGGAGGTCGCGCGCGCCCTGCCTGAGCCGAAGGGCGGCAGCGGCGGCGTTCCCGCTATTTTTGCCGAACGCGATTCCTGCGGGATCATGTGTTTGCGCCGCGGATTTGCGCTGCGCCCCGATCAGCACGTTTTGGTGATTGAAGACGTATGGACCACCGGCCGCTCCACGCAGGAGACGATTCAGGTGGTTGAGGAAGCAGGCGGGCGCGTGGTGGCTGCCGGAGCGCTGATCGATCGCAGTGGCGGCAAAATCGAATTTCCCGTGGAAGCCAGCGCCCTGCTGGATTTGCCCATAGGCAGCTACGAAGCCGACGAATGCCCGTTGTGCCGCGACGGCAGCGCCGCCGTCAAGCCGGGCAGCCGCTTCGTCCGCTCCGCCCCGTAGCGCTCGAATCTGTACTGCTCCTATCCGTGCGTTGGAGGTGTGTCATCCTGAAGCCATCCGGCGAGGATGGCTGAAGGATCTCAGCGTCGGAATCCACCGCGACTCTACGGATGACGTGGTGCCCCATCTGCTGGACTCCCGTACGTCCATCGCCGATAATTCTTCGCTCGCATGCGCTATTTCAAGCTCACCATCGCCTACGACGGTACCGACTTTCACGGCTGGCAGATGCAACTGAACAAACCCACGATTCAGGGCGAAATCGTGAATGTGCTGCGGCGCATTACGCAAGAAAATGTGCAATTGCATGGTGCGGGACGCACCGACGCCGGCGTGCACGCGCTCGGACAAGTCGCAAGCTTTCGCACGCAGTCCGCGTTGTCCGCCGGTGAATTTCAGCGCGCACTGAACGCGCTTTTACCGCCCACGATTCGCATTGCCGCCGCCGAGGAAGTCGGCCCGGATTTCAACGCGCGCTGGTCCGCACGCGGCAAGATATATCGTTATCGTCTGTATCGCGGCAAGGTAGTTCCGCCGATGCTGTGGCGCTATGTGCTGCACTATCCGTTTCCGCTGGACGAAGACGCTATGCGCGATGCGGCAGCCCGCTTTGTCGGCATGCACGACTTCGCGTCTTTCGCTGCCTCGACAGGTTCGGAAGAAGACGACAAAGAGCGCTCTACCGAGCGCGACATTTTCTCCACGGAACTCGTTCGCACCGCCGACGGCGAAGAGCTAGTCTTCACGGTCCGCGGCCGCTCCTTCCTCCGTTACATGGTGCGCAAAATGGTCGGCACTCTGCTCGATGTCGGCCGCGGCAAGCTCACGCCCGCCGACATTGACCGCCTCTACGAACTAAAAGATCGCTCGAAATCCGGCCCCACCGTTCCTCCGCAAGGCCTCTGCATGGTCAGCGTCGACCTTGAAGAATCCTTCCGCATGTGATCGTCCACCAATGACGAATCTAGAGTGCGTTGAAAGCCGAGTCCGTGGCGTCTATGATCAGAGCTTGTACAATATTTAAGACAGCGCAAAAGCATTTCGACAAACTCTTGCGTGAAGCTCGGCGAGGAAAGACAGTTATTCTTGCGAGGCGCAATACGCCAATCGCAAAGCTGGTAGCGCTTCCGGAAAAGATACGCAAGAAAGCAACTTCCCGATCCAAGTAACTGCTCTTGGCTCGTCCCTTTTCTGCCGCGATTTCGGATAGAATCGCGTTATGGCCGCGACTGCTATCTCCGTTGATACCCTTCCTTCGATAAATCCCGCGACTGGCGAGATGCTCGGATATTTTGAGAAAACGCCTCCTACGGCGCTGCCGCAAATCGTTGCGCGGGCTCGAGCAGCGCAGGCCGCTTGGGGGCGTGTCCCGATAGGCGAGCGCTGCGCCCGGCTTCGCGACTTGCGAGACCGTATCATGGCCCAGCGCGACGCGTTGGCCGATGCAGTCGTCGCCGAATCGGGGAAGCCTCGTGTTGAAGCTTTGTTCGCGGACATTTTTGTCGCCGTTGACACGGCGGCATATTTCGCAAAAGAGGGCCGGCGCCTGTTGTCACCCGAACGCGTGCCTCATCACAGTACCGCGGCGAAAGCAAAATCCGGCAAACTGACCTGGGAGCCGCTCGGCGCGATCGGCATCATCGTGATTCACAATCCATCGGATACGGATGACGTGGATATCCGCGATTCGAATGACCCAACGAAGTTCGACACCACTCAACTCCCCGGCGGTTCACCGACGGGATCGCCGGCGTTCACGCAGTTCTTTCCATTCGAAGAGCGAGTGGCGTTGTTGCAGCACCAGCTCGAGAAACTGGTGCCGCATTCCGCGGTGCCGCATGTGCACGGCCCGTCACCCACCGTGCCGGGAGCGTCCGCCACGACCCCGGCCGCAACTCCGTCACCTCAAGCCGGGCCCGCAGCACCGTCCTTCATCTTCCAGCAGGACGACGTCATGTTCCAAGTCAACCCGGCCCTCGACCTCGTTACCAGCTGGGGAATTCGGCGGTATCGGACGCCCCCCACCAAGCTCCTGGTGTTGCAGCTCTTTCATCAACTCGGCGACGTTGTTTCCTGCATCAATGGCAGGCAATATCTCGGCAACACGCCGACCATCGTGTCGGGACGGACCACACTGATGCGCTTCGGCGTGGTCGGCATGGGCAGCGAATTCCATACCTTCCACCTGCATGGCCATCGCTGGGTGATCCCGGGGGCGGACGGCAACACCCCCGGTGCCATCCAGAGCAGCGTACAAAAGACGGCGGTGTCGCAGTTCGAGGACACACGCACCTTCGGGCCGGCGAATTCCTTCGTCTTCACCATCAACGGCGCATCCGGCAGTTTCATGCGCGCCGGTGGGCCGGGCACCGACGACTCCCTGGGAGAGTGGCACATGCACTGTCATGTGCTCATGCACATGATGATGGGCATGATGGGCTCGCTACTGATCATCAAGGGCGGTGAAATAGCCACCACCTTGCCGCGCGGCAAGCCGTGCCCGAGCGACGCGATCGTGGCCGGCACCCATACTGTGATGGTGAACGATTTCGCCTTCGCTCCCGCCACGGTGAACGTCAACTCAGGAGACACGGTGACATGGATGTGGATGGGCAACAACCATTCGGTCACCGCTGACGACGGCTCATTCGATTCCGGGGTGCACAATAGCGGATTCACGTTCAATCAGATGTTCATGCAGCCTTCCGGGACGAACATCCCCTACTACTGCTCAATTCACGGCGGGGCAGGTGGTACCGGTATGTCGGGCGCGGTGCACGTCAACTGAGCGCACGGCCGGCAGGTTGAGTCGGCAGCGTCAGACCCGCAAGGCGCGACGCCACGCGTCGGTAGCCGATCGATACGGACGTTGGCGCATCACAGTACGCGCCGGTCGTTAATTCACCCGGACAATCCGATCAGTTGGTGCCGGCGATAACGGGCTGTTGGCTTGGAAATAGGCGTACAAGGCGTCCACATCGTAGACGCCGAATTGCTGCGCGACGCCTTCCTTCAATACCGTGAAACCGTCACCGCCGACCGCGAGAAAATTGTTCACCGTCACGCGGTAGCTCGTCGCGGGATCGATGCGCTGTCCGTGGAGGGACATGCGATCGGCTATGATGCGGTCGCCATAGGGCTTGGCGTTGTCCCATGCATAGTTGAAGCCCTTCGAAACCTGCAGAACCCGCGGCCGCTTCGGATCGAGCCATTGCTGCTCGAGCATGTTCTTGATCTGCATCCCCGTCAGCGTCAGCGTCACCAGCTGATTCCGGAACGGCTGGCTGGCGAATACATCGGCGTAGGTCACGCCGCCTTGCTCTTTCTTCGGAATATCGGTGCGGACGCCGCCCGGATTGGTGAATGCGATCACGGCTCCGCCGTTGTTGTCGGCGCTGGTCGCGGCCAACTGGGCATCCGCGACGATATCGCCGAGCGGGCTCTCGCCTGCATCGTTTGGCGTGCGCGACAGCGTCTGGGTGATCGAGCCTGCCAGGCGGTTGGCGATCGGGGCTGCGAATTTATCGTAGGAGGCAAGCAGTGCGGTCTGTTCCGGATCCTTGGCATAAGCGCCGGTGCGGACAATGACGTTGTCAGCCCTGGCGCTGACGACGTCACGGGTCGCGGGATCGAGCTTCAGATCGATCGTGGTGACGATGGTGCCGTACTTGTCGCCACTGGTGACAAGTCGTCCATCGATCGCGCAGACATAGGCCTGATGGGTGTGACCGCTGATCACCACGTCGACCGCGCGATCGAATTTCCTGACGATGTCGACGATCGGTCCGGAAATGCCCGGGCATTCATTATAGTCGCCGGCCGGGAAGCCACCTTCGTGGATCAGAACGACGATGGCCTCGATGCCCTGCGCCTTCAGCTCCGGCACCAGCGCATTCACCGTATCAGCCTCGTCCCTGAATTCGAGACCTGCGACGCTCACCGGGGAGACGAGGTTGGGCGTTCCCTTCAATGTCAGGCCGACGAAGGCGACGCGAATTCCATCGAACTCCCTGACTTCGTAGGGAGGAAATATCGTCTTCCCGGAAGCGGTCTCGATCGTGCTTGCGGCAAGGTAGTGGAATCTTGCGCCAAGGAACGGGTGCGGCCCCTGGCAATTGTCGGTGGGATGACAGCCGCCATTCTGCATCCGAAGCAGTTCGACCTTGCCCTCGTCGAATTCGTGATTGCCGACCGACGCCACCTCCAGCCCCATCATCGACAGCGATTCGATGGTGGGCTCATCGTGAAACATCGCCGACAGAAACGGGCTGGCGCCGATCAGGTCTCCGGCCGCGACAAAAATCGTGTTCCTGGTGCCCTGGCGGAGCTGCTTGACCAGCGTCGCCATGTGTTCGGCGCCGCCCGCCGGCACATTGATCTTCCTGGTGTTGTCGTCGGGATCGGCGATCCTGATCCCGCCCGGCGGCGGCAGAAGATTGCCGTGGAAATCGTTGATCGCGAGAATCCGCAGATCGATCGGCGGCGCAGCCTGCGCGGCCGCGCGCGGGGGCGGAGCCAGCATCAGAAGCAGCGCGCCCGCAAGGGATGGCAAGAGGGATGTTCTCATGACTCGATAATAAAGCGTCCAGCATAACGATTTCACGAAGCTTCGACTTCAGGCCTTCTTGCGCGAAAAGAATGCCTTGAACGCGGCCACCGCTTCCTTCGAGCGCATCCGCTCGCCAAACAGGTGGCCTTCCTGGTCGATCCTGCGGGTCAGGTCTTCAGGCGGCAGTTTCAGCAGCTTGCGCGAAATCGCCACCGCTTCGGCCGGCAACGCGCAGATCTCGCGCGCAACCTTGCGCGCCTCGGCCTCGGTGTGGCCGGGCGCCACCACCACATTGACGAAGCCGGCGACGCGCGCATCGTCGGCGCTGACCGTGCGTCCCATCACCAAGGTGGCGAACGCACGCTGATATCCCATGGTGCGCGGCATCAGCAGGCTGGAGGCGCCTTCCGGGACCAGCCCAAGATGGATGAACGGCGTCGAGAATGTCGCGGTCTTGCTGGCGAGAACGTAATCGCAGTGGAACAGCATGGTGGTGCCGATGCCAATGGCTACGCCGTCGACCGCGGCGATGATCGGCTTGACGTTGTGCGCCAGCGAATAGAGAAACTTCGTCGCATTGGACGCGCGCGGCAGGTCGGTAGTGGAGGTGCCGTCCTTGAGAAAATCTTCCAGATCGTTGCCAGCGGTGAATACGCCTGACCCGCCGGTGATGATCATGCAGCGGATCGCCGGATTGTTCTGCGCGGTGTCGATCGCATCGCTCATGGCGCGATACATGTCCTGCGTGATCGCGTTCTTCTTTTCGGGCCGCCGCAGCGTGATCACCCGCGTCGCGTCCTCGTCGGTGACTATCAGGTGCCCGGCCATGAAGCTGTCCTTGAAACCCAGGCGGCAAAGGGGGCCGCTGGCGAGTCTCCCGACCATATCCTACATGATCCGCGATGGGGCCCCAATGCCTCCGCCGATTTTCCCCGGGAAGGGGTCTGAAGGATTAAAGGATAATTCGATGCAGTTGACCGGGATTCACCATCTGACAGCGATTTCCGCGAAACCGCGGCAGAACCTGGCGTTCTATACCGGCCTGCTCGGCATGCGGCTGGTGAAGAAGACCGTCAATCAGGACGACGTCAGCGCCTATCATCTGTTCTACGCCGACGGAAACGCCAATCCCGGCACCGACCTTACATTCTTCGATTTCCCGGCAGCACCGGAGCGGCGCGGCACCAACAGCATTTCCCGCACCGGATTGCGCGTCGCCGGCGAAAAAAGCCTTGGTTACTGGAGGGACCGCCTCAAGAAAGCGGGCGGCCATACCGGTGAGATCATCGAGGTCGACGGCCGTCTGACGCTGCCGTTCGAGGATGGTGAGGGCCAGCGGCTGGTGCTGGTCGATGACGGCGGCGCGGGGCCGGCCTCGCCGTGGGAGAAGAGCCCGGTGCCGGCGGAGCACCAGATCAGGGGCCTTGGTCCGATCGTGCTCACCGTGCACGATCTCGCCCGCACCGAGCAGGTGCTGACCGGCGTGATGAACATGCGCCGCGTGCGCGACTATGCCGCGCACGGGGCGCAGATCCATGTGTTTGCGATGGGCGAGGGCGGTCCGGCCGCGGAGCTGCACGTCATCGAGAGTGCGGATTTGCAGGAAGCGCGGCAGGGCGCCGGCGGCGTGCACCACGTCGCGTTCCGCACCCCGGACGAAGCGCAATATCATGCCTGGACGCAGCGGCTGAACGAGCTTGGCATCCGCAACAGCGGCGAGATCGACCGTTTCTATTTCCGAAGCCTGTATTTCCGCGAGCCCAACGGCATCCTGTTCGAGATCGCCACCGATGGACCGGGTTTTGCGACGGACGAGCCCTTGGAAACGCTCGGCGAGAAACTGGCGCTGCCGCCGTTTCTGGAACCGCGCCGCGCGCAAATCGAAGCCGGGCTGAAGCCGATCGGGTGAGCTATCAGCGCGTAGCGCCTTCGGCCAGCGACAACGGTTCCAGCTCCGACCTCATCCTGAGGAGCTTGCGAAGCAAGCGTCTCGAAGGATGGACACAACGCATGGGCTAGCGGCCATCCTTCGAGACGCGCGTAAGAGCGCGCTCCTCAGGATGAGGTCGGTATTCTTCACAGCAAGCCAGTCCGAGGATCAGCATCCCCTGCAGATGCTTGGAATCTTGCCGTTGAGCAGCTTGTCCTGCTCCCTGACGGCCGCTCGGGTCGCCGAGAGACGGGATCTCGCCGCAAGTCGCGTTCGTCTCATCTTGACGGCTCGTTGCGCCGGCAACGTTCGGTAACCAGCGGTAGGAGGGGATAAGGTGGGTATGGGAACCGGGCTTATGGCCGGCGGCGGTATCGCCGGCACTTTGGCCGCATTGCCGATGCCGCTGGGATCGCTGATCGAGCCGTTGAGTCCTCGCGCATTCCCAGGTCCCGGGGGAATGCCGCTGACGCCGGCATCCTGGGCCGGCGATCTCGAAGGCGCTGCCAGAAGGCCCAGGATCGCAACCATAAGCAATGCCGCTCTGCCGGTTATCCATCCACGAGAGAAGATCGAAACAAGGCACGCGTAGTTCATCGATCGGCGATCCTTTTCTCGACTTGTCATATCCTCGGGGAACAATTCGGAAAGCGGCGCCGAAGTTCCCATGCTGCGTCACCTTGAACAAACGCGCACGTCGTTTGCAATAAAGGCTTAACGGGTAAAGTAGTACTGTCGCCAATCACTTCTGTCACGGAATGGACTCATCATGCGGCATCTTACTGTCTACAATCGCTTTGCGATGATCATCGCGGTTTTGACGGTCGTCTTCGTCGCTGCGCTCGCCGCTCAAGTGATGGTCCTTCGCAATACCGTCATCGAGGAACGTCGAACCAAGGTGTTCGATCTGGTCGAGGCCGCGAAGAAGATCCTGTCGAATTACGAGGAAAAAGCCAAAGCCGGCAAGAT
>Ga0137415_10004602_pt1 | contig 13639 bp, 14 predicted proteins | sample CZODoug3_1_1_16f_FD_183082 | JGI IMG/M metagenome (GOLD analysis project Ga0137415, IMG submission 183082) | Vadose zone soil fungal communities from Angelo Coast Range Reserve, California, USA - CZODoug3_1_1_16fungal (Hybrid Assembly) | ecosystem: Environmental > Terrestrial > Soil > Vadose... | reverse complement strand
TGCCCCGCGCGCGCGCCCCCCCCCCGCCCGGGGGGGGCGTGCGCGGGACGCAGCGTCCCCCGCACGGGCACGCCGGGCGGGGGGGCGTCTCCGCGAGTCTGAGTGCTGGCGAAACGCCCCCTCACCCCGACCCTCTCAGCCGAAGTCGGATATATCCGACTTCGGCCAATCTAATAGTGCCGAAATCGGGCAAGCCCGATTTCGGATGCAGGCGGGGAGAGGGAGCGCAAGCGCAAACTCCACCCTACTCCTTCGGAAACTCCAGCCCCATCTCGCGGAATCGCTCGGGGTCGTCGCCCCAGTCTTCGCGCACTTTCACGAACAGGAAAAGATGCACCGGCTGGTCGATGATCTTGGCGATCTCGGTCCGCGCCTCCGCGCCGATCGCCTTGATCGACTGGCCGCTCTTGCCCAGCACGATCTTGCGCTGGCTCTCGCGCTCCACGAAGATCGTCTGCTCGATGCGCACCGAGCCGTCGCGCAGCTCCTTCCAGCTGTCCGTTTCCACCGTCGACCGGTAGGGCAGCTCCTGGTGCAGGCGGTTGAACAGCTTCTCGCGGGTGATCTCGGAGGCGAGACTGCGCAGCGGCGCGTCGGAGATCTGGTCTTCCGGATAGTGCCACGGCCCTTCCGGCGCCTGCGCGGCGAGCCAGGCCTTCACCTCGCCGATGCCGTCGCCGGTGAGCGCCGACACCATGAAGGTGGCGGCGAATGGCGCCCGCCCATTGGCCTCCTGGGCGAGCGCCAGCAGCTTGGGCTTTTGCACCAGATCGACCTTGTTGAGGATCAGGAGCTTGCGCGACGCGACGTCGCCGAGCCTGCCGAGGATGGCGTCGGCCTCCTCGTCGATGCCGCTCTTGGCGTCGATCAGCAGCGCCACGATGTCGGCGTCATGCGCCCCGCTCCAGGCCGACGTCACCATGGCGCGGTCGAGCCGGCGGCGCGGCGCGAAAATGCCCGGCGTGTCGATGAAGACGAGCTGCGAACGGCCCTCCATGGCGATGCCGCGCACCAGCGTGCGCGTCGTCTGCACCTTCGGGCTGACGATCGTCACCTTGCTGCCGACCAGCGCGTTGACCAGCGTCGACTTGCCGACATTGGGCGCCCCGATCAGGGCGACGAATCCGCAGCGGGTCGGCGCGTCGTTCTCTTTTCCGGTTGGGGTCGGCTCAGCCATCGGGTGCCGCCGCCTCGACGCCCTCGCGCGTCAGCAAGGCCGCCGCCGCCGCCTGCTCGGCGGCGCGCTTGGAGCGGCCGACGCCTTCGGCCGGCGTGAGCGCCGGCAGCACCACGGACACGCGGAATTCGGGATCGTGGTGCGGCCCGGTGCGCTCGACCTCGCGGTAGAGCGGCGTCGGCAGGCCTTGCGCCTGCGCCCATTCCTGCAGCACGGTCTTGGGATCGCGCAGCTGCGCCGGCGCGCGCATGCGCTCGCCCCACAGCCGTTCGATCAGGCCGGCCGCCGCCGGATAGCCGCCGTCGAGAAAGACCGCGCCGACCAGCGCCTCGCACACGTCGGCCAGGATGGCGAGGCGGCGGCGCCCGCCCGCATTGGATTCGGAAATCCCGAGCTTGATCACGGCGCCGAGATCGATCGCGCGCGCGACCTCGGCGCAGGTCTCCTTGCGCACCAGGTCGGCGAGGCGGCGCGACAGCTCGCCTTCGTCCGCCTTGGGAAAGGCGCGAAACAGCATGTCGGAGACCACCAGGCCGAGCACGTGGTCGCCGAGGAATTCCAGACGCTGATAGCTGTTGGCGCGGCTCTTGCCGGAAAGCGCCGAGATATGGGTGAGCGCGCTGTCGAGCAACGCGCTTTCGGCAAAGCTGTGGCCGATCCGCTCTTCGAGTTCCTTGCGACCCTTCGTCCTGCGGCTCATCGCACGATCGTGAACAGCCGGCTCCAGCGCACCGACCACGGCCAGCTCCAGAAATGCCACGCCGGCTCGCCGTCGCCGACCGAGAAGAAGATGATCTGGGCGCGGCCGACCAGGTTCTCGAACGGCACATAGCCGACCTGGCTCAGCACCCGGCTGTCGGTCGAGTTGTCGCGGTTGTCGCCCATCATGAAAAAATGGCCGGGCGGCACGGTGTAGACCTGGGTGTTGTCGAGGAAGCCGTTGTCCTGCAGGTCGAGCGTGTTGTAGCTCACGCCGTTCGGCAGGGTTTCGCGCCAGCGCTTGACCCGCACGGTGCGGCCGCCGTCCTCGTCGATGAAGTCGTCGATGCGCTCGCGCTTCACCGGCTGCTCGTTGATGTTGAGCACGCCGTCGATCATCTGGATGCGGTCGCCGGGCAATCCGATGACGCGCTTGATGTAGTCGGTCGAATCGTCCTTCGGCAGCCGGAACACCACGACGTCCCCGCGCTGCGGCTCGGAGCCCAGGATGCGGCCGGAGAACAGGCGCGGCGACAGCGGCAGCGAATAGTGGCTGTAGCCATAGGAGTATTTCGAGACGAACAGATAGTCCCCGACCAGCAGGGTCGCCATCATCGATCCCGAAGGAATGTTGAAGGGCTGGAACAGGAAGGTGCGGATCACGAAGGCAATGATCAGGGCGTGAAAGATCACGCGCCCGGTTTCCGCCGCGCCGCCTTCCTTGCGCTTTTCCCGCCGTTTATCGTGGCTCGACACGCTCATTGGCCTCTCGTGCTCATGGTTGCGCTTGCCCGCGCGCCGCTCGCTACTTCGTGTTGCGGTCCGCGGGCCCGGCACGACCGCCGAGCTCATGCCGCCGCGACGCCTGCCGGCTTCCTCCGCCCGCTCCCGCGGGCACGGCGGAAACCGGGAAAGTCCCTTACCTTCAGGCGCTTAGCTGTGTCGCCGCCACCATCCCGGGAGGCCCGAAACAGGCCCGGAATCCCGGCACTTGTAGCGGCTTGCCGTGCGCCGCGCAATCAACCGGATGAGCCTCCTGCGCCCTCCCGCGGCATGGCTGAAATGACCACGAAGGCCTGCGCCAGCGGGTACTCGTCGGTGAGCGCGAGGTCGATCTGGGGCTCCCACCCCGCCGGCGTGATCGCCTCGAGGCGCTTGAGTGCCCCGCCGGTCAGCCGCAGCGTCGGCTTTCCGGACGGCAGGTTCACCACGCCCATGTCGCGGAAGAACACGCCCCGGCGGAAGCCGGTGCCGAGCGCCTTGGCGCAGGCCTCCTTGGCGGCGAAGCGCTTGGCATAGGTGTCGATGCGGTTGGCCCGCCGCTCCGCGCGCGCGCGTTCGGTCTCGGTGTAGATGCGGTTGATGAAGCGATCGCCGTGGCGCGCAATCGTCTGCTCGATGCGGCGGATGTCGACCAGGTCGGTGCCGATGCCGAGAATCATCCGCGTCCGCGCCCCATGGCGGCCCGCATGCGCGTCACGACACTGGCGAGCCCGTCGAACACCGCCTCGCCGATCAGGAAATGCCCGATATTGAGCTCGACGATCTCTGGCAAGGCGCTGATCGCCTCCGCGGTGAGGTAATCCAGGCCGTGGCCCGCATGCGTCTCGAGACCGAGCCGGGCGGCCTGCGCGGCGCCGGCGCGCAGGCGCTGGAATTCCGCCAGCGCAGCCGCGGGATTGCGCTCGACCACCGCCTCGCACCAGGCCCCGGTATGAAGCTCGACCACCGGGGCGCCGAGCTCCGCCGCGGCCTCGATCTGGGCGGGGTCCGGCGCGATGAACAGCGAGACCCGGATGCCGGCCGCCCCGAGCGCCTTGACGACCGGCCCGACCTGCTGGCGCCCGCCCGCCACGTCGAGGCCGCCTTCGGTGGTGCGCTCCTCGCGCCGCTCCGGCACCAGGCAGGCGGCGTGCGGGCGGAACCGCAGCGCGATCGCCGTCATCTCGTCGGTCGCCGCCATCTCGAGATTGAGCGGCTTTGCGAGACGCTCCATCAGGCGCGCCACGTCGTCGTCCCGGATATGGCGGCGGTCCTCGCGCAAATGCGCCGTGATGCCGTCGGCGCCGGCCGCGATCGCGATCTCGGCCGCGCGCAGCGGATCGGGATGCCGCCCGCCGCGCGCGTTGCGCAGGGTCGCCACATGGTCGACATTGATGCCGAGGCGTGGCGCTGCGTTCACGGCGCCGCTCCGGAAAGCCGGCCATGCCGGCAGATGTCGCGATCGAGCTCAGTCATGAGCCCGGAGCGTGATGGTGACGCGTTGCATGAGTGTCTCCCCGCGAGGCCGTCGGTGATCGGAAGCCCCTACTCCATCACCCGCTCGACCTTCGCGACCACGGGCTTGGCGCGCAACTGCGCGATGATCGCGGTCAGGTGCTTCAGGTCGTAGACCTCGAGATCGATGGTCAGCGCCGTGAAGTCGGGCGACTGCCGCTCCATCCGGATATTGTCGATATTGCCGTCATGCTCGGCGATCACCTGGGCGACCTGGGCGAGCGTGCCCGGCTCGTTCACCGACTGCACCGCGAGCCGCGCCGGAAACCGGTGCGGGCTGCCCTCGTCGACGTCCCAGCGCACGTCGAGCCAGCGCTCCGGAACGTCTTCATAGTCCTGCAACGTCGCGGACTGGATCGGATAGATCGTGATCCCCTCGCCCGGCGTCATGATGCCGACGATGCGGTCGCCCGGCACCGCGCCGCCGTTGGGCGCAAAGCTCACCGGCAGGTCGCTGTTGATGCCGCGGATCGGGATGCCTTCGGCCGTGCCGGTCGGCACCTTGAACTTCACTGCCCTTGCTTTTCTCAGCCCGAACCAGCCGGTCTCGGACTTGGGCGCCGCCGGCATCGTGGCGCGCTCGTCCTTGTAGTCGGGATACATGGCACGCACCGCGTCGGCCGCCCGCAGCTCGCCGCGCGCGACCGCCGCGAAGACGTCCTCGATCGAGGCGCGCGCGAGGCGGGTCAGCGCTCCGGCGAGCTTCTCGTCGGAATAGTCGCGCTTGGCGCGCTGACACAGGCGCTCGACGATGCGCCGGCCGAGCTCGGCATATTGCGCCCGCACCGCTGCCCGCGTCGCCCGCCGGATCGCCGCCCGCGCCTTGCCGGTGACCACCAGCGACTCCCACGCCGCCGGCGGGGCGACCTGCGCCTTCGAGATCAGGATCTCGACCTCGTCGCCGTTGGTGAGCTCGGAGACGAGCGGCGCGATCTTGCCGTTGATCTTGCAGCCGACCGCGTGGTTGCCGACGTCGGTATGGACCGCATAGGCGAAATCGATCGGGGTCGCCTTGCGCGGCAGCGCGATGAGCTTGCCCTTGGGGGTGAAGCAGAACACCTGGTCGTGAAAGAGCTCGAGCTTGGTGTGCTCGAGGAATTCTTCCGGGTTCGAGCCTTCGGCCAAGAGCCCGATGGTGCGCCGCAGCCACGCATAGGCGTTCGACTCGCGCGACAGCATCTCGGTGGGCGAGCCGATGCCGTCCTTGTAGAGCGAATGCGCCGCGATGCCGAACTCGGCGATCTGGTCCATCTCGACGGTGCGGATCTGCAGCTCGACGCGCTGCTTGCCGGGGCCGATCACCGTGGTGTGGATCGAGCGATAGTCGTTCTGCTTGGGGGTCGAGACGTAGTCCTTGAAGCGGCCGGGCACCACCGGCCAGGTGGTGTGGACGATGCCGAGCGCCTGGTAGCATTCCGACGGCTTGCGCACCACCACGCGGAAACCGAAGATGTCGGAGAGCTGCTCGAAGCCGACCGCCTTGCGCTCCATCTTGCGCCAGACCGAATAGGCGCGTTTGCGCCGCCCGGCGACGCGCGCCATGATGCCGCTGTCGGCGAGCTTCTTGGTGAGCTGGTCCTCGATCTCGCCGATCAGCCCGCCGTTCTTGGCCGCGACCGCGTCGAGCCGTGCATTGATGACCCGGTAGGCCTCCGGATTGAGCTCGCGGAACGACAGATTCTCGAGCTCCTCGCGCATCTCATACATGCCGATGCGGGCCGCCAGCGGCGCGTAGATGTCGATGGTCTCTTCCGCGTTGCGGCGGCGCGCCTCCGGCGGCATGTGATCGAGCGTGCGCATGTTGTGCAGACGGTCGGCGAGCTTGACCAGGAGCACGCGCACGTCCTCGGCGATGGCGAGCAGGAGCTTGCGCAGGTTTTCCGCCTGGGTGGCCTCGCGCGAAACGAGGTCGAGCCGCTTGAGCTTGGTGAGGCCCTCGACCAGGCGGCCGATATCCTTGCCGAACAGCTGGTCGATCTCGGCCCGGGTCGCCTCGGTATCCTCGATCGTGTCGTGCAGCAGCGCCGCCACGATGGTGGCGTCGTCGAGCTTGAGGTCGGTCAGGATCGCCGCGACCTCGAGGGGATGAGAGAAATAGGGGTCGCCCGAGGCGCGCAGCTGGGTTCCATGCGCCTTCATGGCATACACATAGGCGCGGTTGAGCAGCTCCTCGTCGGTGTTCGGGTTGTATTTGCGGACCCGCTCCACCAGCTCGTATTGCCGCATCATCTGCGGCTTGCCCCTGGGGGCCGCCGGCTCGGCGGCTTGTGCGGCGATCTTGCGGCCGCGCTCCGCCGGCGCGCGCGTGCGCGGCTGGTGCTGCATGCGGGGCAGATCGGTCGACGCCATGGCGATCCCTGGGCCGCCCCCGAGGGCGCGGCGCTGCTTTTGCCGAGCATTTTCCGGGAAAGTTGACACCGGGTTTCCGTAGAAAATGCGACCAACAACCAAAAAAGGGCGCGTCCCGATCAACCCGATCGGAACGCCTCAGAATAACATGATCCAAGCCCAAGCGGCCGTTAACAAGTCGCAATAATTTGAAGCGATGGCGCGTTTCGCCGGAAAAGCCGCCACCAACGCGAACGGCCCGGGGATGCCCGGGCCGTTGCGGTCGATAAAATCGGACTTTGTAACCCCGCCGGAGGCCCGGCGCGGAGCAGGCGCCGCCTATTCCTCGTCGTCGGTCTCGACCGGCTCGGGCTTCTCCTCGGGGGGAGCCAGGCCCTCGAGGCCCTTGAGCAGCTCTTCCTCGGTCATCCGGTCCGCCACCACCTCGGTATCGTCGGCATCGACGCCGGTGCCGGGCGCGCCGATCAGCGGCATGGTCTCGGGTTCCGGCTCGTCGACCTCGACGTATTTCTGCAGCGAATGGATGAGGTCTTCCTTGAGGTCGCCCGGCGAGACCGTCTCGTCGGCGATCTCGCGCAGCGCCACCACCGGATTCTTGTCGTTGTCGCGATCGATCGTGATCTGCGCGCCGGACGAAATCATCCGGGCGCGGTGACTCGCGACCAACACCAGGTCGAACCGGTTGTCGACCTTGTCGATGCAATCCTCAACAGTGACACGGGCCATGGCCTCGCCACTCCTTTTACGGGAAAAGCTGACTGGGATTCAGCCGTTAGGTATCGCGATCCAGGCCCGAGCGCAAGGGCCCAAGTGGGTCCATGTGAGCCCATGTGAGCCCAAGGCTCAAGCGGGCCCCAGTGAGCTCAAGTGGCTGTAACAATTAACTTGGCGCGGCCGTTAAGCTCTGTTACCCAACGGGCGGGAAACGGCGCTGCCGGCCAAATTGGATTGCGGGCCGGCCGCGGCGGGGTGCCGCAGCGTTATTTCGCTGTTCGCTCGCCTGGTTCCCGCCCCGGCGGCAATGCCGTCCATTTCTGCCATCGCGACACCGGATTCGCCGGATATTTCCGGCCTGCCCGGCTTCAAAGCCTGTCCGAACCAAGTGCCCAACAAAAGCCCATCAGAGAAACTGAGAGCCCACATGTCCGTACCCAGCGAAAAAATCGCTCTGTTTATTGACGGCGCCAACCTTTACGCCACTGCCAAGTCGCTCGGTTTCGATATCGATTACAAGCGGCTGCTGCGCGAGTTCCAGTCGCGCGGCTATCTGCTGCGGGCGTTCTATTATACCGCCGTGGTCGAGGATCAGGAATATTCGTCGATCCGGCCGTTGATCGACTGGCTCGACTACAACGGCTACACGGTCGTCACCAAGGCCACCAAGGAGTTCGTCGACCAGACCGGCCGGCGCAAGGTCAAGGGCAACATGGATATCGAGCTCGCGGTCGACGCCATGGAGATCGCCGGCTCGATCGACCACATGGTGCTGTTCTCGGGCGACGGCGATTTCCGCTCCCTGGTCGAGGCGGTGCAGCGGCGCGGCGTGCGGGTCACGGTCGTGTCCACGATTTCGACCCAGCCCCCCATGGTGGCCGACGAGTTGCGCCGCCAGGCCGACATCTTCATGGACATCGTCGAATTGCAGCCCAAGATCGGCCGTGACCCTTCGGAGCGCACCGAGCGCGGGCCGCGTGAGCCGCGCCATGCCGGCCACACCCCGCAATTCCTCCAGCGCAGCACCGCGCCGCAACGCGCGACGGCCGACGCCGCGGACGACGACGAATTCGAGGACTGAGACGGCCGTGGCAGCGTCGGCGCCGGGGCGGAACTGCCCGCTCTGTCCGCGCCTGGTCGCTTTTCGCGAGGCGTGGCGCGCGCGCGAACCGTCCTGGTTCAATGCGCCGGTCCCGCCGTTCGGGCCGCGCGATGCGCGGCTGCTGATCGTCGGCCTGGCGCCCGGCCTGCGCGGCGCCAACCGGACCGGGCGGCCCTTCACCGGCGACTATGCGGGCGACCTGCTCTACGCGACCCTGCTCGAATTCGGCTTCGCTCGCGGCATCTATGACGAGCGCCCGGATGACGGCCTCACCCTGGTCGACTGCCGGATCGCCAACGCGGTCGCTTGCGTGCCGCCGGAAAACAAGCCGACGCCGGCGGAGAGCCAGACCTGCCGCCGGTTCCTGTCCGCCGAGATCGCCGAAATGCCCCGCCTGCGCGCGATCGTCGCCCTTGGGCGCGTCGCGCACGACAGCGCCATCGCGGCGCTCGGGGAGAAGCGCTCGAAGCTGCCGTTCAGCCATGGATCCGCGCACCCGGCCGGCAAGCTGATGCTGTTCGGCAGCTATCATTGCTCGCGCTACAACACCAATACCCGGCGGTTGACGCCCGACATGTTCCGCGATGTTTTCGCCAAGGTGCGGGCCCAGGCGATTCCCGCCTTGGAAGCCTGAACCCGGCGATCAGCGCCCCCGCGCCGGGCCCTCAGGCGAGCCGCGCAGCCAGTCGCGCACGGTCTCGGCGCTCTTGTCGGGCGGAAAAACCGGATAAAAGATCTTCGTCACGACGCCGTCGTCGATCACCAGCGCCATGCGCTTGAGCAAGGTCATGCCGACAACCTCGAAGGTCGGAAGCTTGAGCGCCCGCGCGAAGGCCAGTTTTTCGTCGGACAGGATCGGAAACGGCAGGTGCAGCCGCGCGACCGCCTCGCGCTGATACTCGGTGTCCTGGGTCGACAGTCCGAAAAGATGCCCGACGCCAAGCGCCCTGAGCTCGGCGTAATGGTCGCGGAACGCGCAGGATTGCGGCGTGCAGCCGCGCGCCCCCGGAATGGCGTCCCAGCCTTCAGGCAGCGCCTGCCCGGGCCGGCCTGTGCGTGGATAGGCGTAGACGACCGTGCGGCCCTTGAGCCTGGAGAGATTGACCGACGTACCGTCGGTCGCCGTCAAGGCGAGATCGGGCAGCGGCAGGCCGGGCAGATGACGGGCGGCGCCATCGTCGAGCGGCACCGGCAGGTCGGCCGGAAGGATGGTCGGATCGTGCAGGACCGTCATGGCGCACTGCCTTCCCTGCCCGCATATGACATGAATTCCATCAGCGAGCCGTCCGGATCGCGGAAATAGACGCTGGTGCCCGCCCCCTTGGCGCCGAACCGTTCCATCGGTCCGGCGTGAATCGCGACGCCGCAGCGCTCGAGATGCGCGATCGCGTCCGCGATCGGCCCCGACCACTCGAAACACAGGTCGCTGTTGCCGGGCTGCACCGGCAGCCGCGCCACGATCATGCCGCTCATGCCGGGTCCGTGAAGATTGAGCTGGGTATCGTCGAATCGATAGGCAAAAAATTGCCCGCGCGGCACCACTTCGGCGCCCATCACGTCGCGATAGAAGGCATTGGAGCGCTCCCAGTCGGAGACATGGACCACGCAGTGGTCGAGTTTGATGGGAAGGGGCATTGGCCTCCCTCAAGGACGATGTAGGGGCGACCCTTGTGGTCGCCCTGTGCCGGGATGCGACGCACAAACCGGGCGACCACATGGGTCGCCCCTACAGCAGGCAATGAGCGCGTCTGATCACGCCGTCCATGTCGAGTTCCCGGCCCCGACCGCGGTCTAATGAGTCGACGCCTGCCTGAAGATCGGCGCATAGAGCGCGAATCTTTAAGGCATGCTCCAACAGCTCTCGCCCGATTTGTTCCTGATCGGCTTCGGGCAGCGTAGCAACCTGATCCAGGGCTTCTTTGAGTACTTTAATCATAAAATCATTTTACCATAGAAATGAGGCAGTGAAGCCGGCGGTTCACCCCTTGAGCCGCATCAATCGCCCGCGCTCGCGATCCCAACTCCGCTTCTTCTCGGTCTCGCGCTTGTCGTGAAGCTTCTTGCCGCGGCCGAGCGCGATGTCGATCTTGGCGCGGCCCTTCTCGTTGAAAAACAGGCGCAGCGGCACGATGGTCATGCCCTCGCGCTCCACTGCGGCGGCGAGCTTGCGAATTTGCCGCTTGTGCAGCAAGAGCTTGCGCGGGCGCTTGGGGGCGTGGTTGAAGCGGCTCGCCTGCTGATATTCCGGGATGTTGGCGTTGATCAGCCAGATCTCACCGTTCTTGGCGTCCGCGTAGGATTCCGCGATAGCGGCGCGGCCGTTGCGCAGCGACTTCACCTCGGTGCCGGTCAGCGCAATGCCGGCCTCGACGACTTCGCCAATCTCGTAATTGAACCGGGCCTTGCGGTTGTCGGCGACGATCTTGTGCGGCCGTTCCTTCTTTTCCGCCATTGTGGCTCTCGACATTCTTAGAATGCGGCGCCGAACTCGCCATCGCCCATGTAGAGCGCCAGCCGAAAGAGAACAAGCGCCGATCGCGCGCCCGGGCCGGCCGCAGCGGCCAATTTAATATTAATCTAATCTGTATTTGTTCTAAACTGTAATCGTTCTAAAATAGTCGGTAGAATCCTGAGTTTTACTAATTCTAGATCGTACATTGTTGTTGACTGTAAAGTATCGCACAGATTTACGTGGCGGGCTTGTCGTACGCTTCGCCGCGTCGGTGAGGCTCTTTTTGGGGGGTAGGGGAGCCGCAATGTCTTGTCATCGCCGCTGCGTTTTAACGTCGACACCATCGCTTTCCTCGACGGGGCGGCGCCTTGCCGCACTGATGACCGCAACGGCGCTCAGCGCCGGCCTGGCCCACGCTCAGGAAGTCGGTAACGCGCACGATAAGTCCAATGCTGCGCCGTCAGGGGACGTCGCGTTGCTGAGGAAGCTGGAGCAGATGGAGCAGCGGATTCGCCTTCTCGAAGGTCAGCTCAAGCAAAAGGACAACCGGGAGATTGCGCGCGCCCACGGGCAGGCCCCTGCTTCCCCCATCCCGCCCAAGGACGCCGAGGATCCCGGAGAACCGAAGCAAGCCAAGGATCAAAAGCGTGCAACCGGCGCGGCAAAGCCCGATTGGGCGACACCGGCTGCGCGCGACCTGACCGGCAAGACGGCGCCTGTCAACCCGCCCAACAGCATCATCGGGCTCACCGATTCTCCGGTCACCGGCATGAGCATCGGGGCCTATGGCGAGATGAAATTCGGCCTGCAGCAAAACCCGGCCGCGGGCGGCCAGTGGCAGAACGGGTTCGACGCCCACCGGCTGGTGCTGCTGCCGACCTATCTGATCACGCCCAACATCATCTTCAATGCGGAGATCGAGTTCGAGCACGGCGGCTCCGGCTTCGATCCGGACGACAAGCTGCACGGCACCGCCGAGATCGAGCAGATCTGGATCGACTTCAAGATCATGGACCAGTTCAACTGGCGGGCGCCCGGCATCGACCTCATCCCGATCGGCTATATCAACGAGCACCACGAGCCGACCGCCTTCTATAGCGTCCAGCGGCCGGAACTCTACAACGGCCTCATTCCGTCGACCTGGAAGGCGCCGGCCACCAGCGTCTACGGCCGGCTGGCCGAGGGCCTCTACTATACGCTCCAGGCGAGTTCGAGCCTTGAAGATTTCGGCGGCGACTTCGCCACCCGCACCGACGCCAAGACGGTGCCGACAGGCGGCTATGCCGCCGGCATCGACGGGGCGAACGCGCTCGGCTTTGCGTTGCCGGTGCGCGGTGATTTCCAGCAGCTCTCAAACGACATCGCGGTCGCGGGCCAGTTGAGCTATTCGCCACCGGTGCTGCCCGGCTTCAACGGCAGCGTCAGCGCCTACTACACGCCCAACACCACGCCGCGCGGCGCCTATGCTGGGGACGCCGGCATGCCGCTCGGGCGATCGAGCCTCACCATGTTCGACGCCGAGTTCCGCTACCGCGTGCCGAACACGGGCTTCGAGGCGCGCGGCGAATACGTGTTCGTCAGCCTCGGCAATCCGGCCAATCTGCGCGCCAACAACGATTCCGACCCCACCAACAACGTGGGTAAGACCATGTACGGCTATTCGGGCGAACTCGCCTACCATTTGCCCCTCGGCAACATCCTGTCGAGCGATTGGGAGATGGTCCCGTTCTACCGCTACACATTCCAGAACACGCAGCCGGGCGGATTTGCCGGCACCGATTTGAACATGCCGACCGGCGCCGGTCAGACGCAGTTCCACAACGTCGGCGTTGCGGTCTTCCCTTCGCCCCAGATCGTTTTGAAGGCGACGTGGCAGAAGGTGATCAATCGCGATCCAGCCGGCGCTAATTCGGACTCGGTGCTCGGCGGCGTGGGATTTTTCTTCTGACGACGGCAGAACTTGAAGATTAAGGATCCAAACATGACCAGTTGGGTGCGCCTGACCTTGCCGGCCGCGGTCGTCGCCTCGGTCTCGCCTTCTTATGCGGTTCAGTATTTGACCATCGATGCGGCTCAGAAGCTCGCCTTCCCGTCGGCCAATCGCTTTGTGGAAAACGGCAGCCTGACCTGGAAGGCGCAGGCCGCCGACAGGCTCCTCGGCCTCTTCGTGGTCGATCACGTCATCGGCAAGCACCTCTATATCGACTACGCGGTGGCGCTCGACCCCACCGGGCGCGTGATGCGCGTCGAAATCCTGCAATACCGTGAGTCTTACGGGGGCGAAGTGCGCGAGCCCGGCTGGCTTGCGCAATTCGTCGGCAAGAGCAGCAGCAGTCCCCTCAAGGTCGGCAGCGACATCCGCAACATCTCCGGCGCGACCCTGTCGTCGCTGCATGTCGCCGAGGGCGTGAAACGGATATTGGCCACCTATGGAAGCCGCACCCGTTAGCATTCGCCGTGCGCGCCCGCTGCTCGGCACGTTCGTCGAGATTGCGGTTGACGGACAGACGTTTGATGCGGCCGAAGCTGCGGTCGAGGCAGCGTTCGCGGCCGTCGCCACGGTGCATCGCCTCATGAGCTTCCACGAGGCGGGCAGCGACGTAGGCCGGCTCAACCGCGGTGCGGCGTCGGGCGCGGTTCGGGTCCACGACTGGACCTATCAGGTGCTCGAAGCCGCGTGCGACCTGCACCGGCGCTCGGGGGGAGTGTTCGACATTTCGGTTGCACCAGCGCTGCAGCGGCTAGGCTTGCTTCCGGGCGCTTCTCCCTCTCCCCGCCTGCGGGACCCTCTCCCCGCAAGCGGGGAGAGGGAGCAGAAAGCTCGCGGCCATGAAGCCATCCAACTCCTCGCCGAAAATCGAGTCCGTTT
>Ga0137415_10004601_pt1 | contig 13639 bp, 13 predicted proteins | sample CZODoug3_1_1_16f_FD_183082 | JGI IMG/M metagenome (GOLD analysis project Ga0137415, IMG submission 183082) | Vadose zone soil fungal communities from Angelo Coast Range Reserve, California, USA - CZODoug3_1_1_16fungal (Hybrid Assembly) | ecosystem: Environmental > Terrestrial > Soil > Vadose... | reverse complement strand
TAGTTCTTCTCGTCCCACGTTCGCCGCGTACGGAAATAGTCGAACAATCCATGAGGTGCTGCCGGGTTCCAAAGCCTCTGAAGCGTCCCGTGAAACAGCTTCTTGGCGCGCTCGAAATTCGTGTCGCGGGTTGCGACGTAGTAGAAGCGTAGCTGCGAAAGCCTCGTGAAAAGCGTCAAGTACGCGTCCAGATGAGTCCTGAAGCTATCCATACTTTCAAACCCCGGATCGATGAAACTGAAAGTCATCACAGGGGAGAGGGAGACCGCAGGGTTGTAGAACATGGGAAATTTATCCACGAAATAGCGATGGGTGAAGTCGCCCTTGATGGCCCCCGAGTACCGTTTATGCGGGAGGATTTTCTTGTCGATTCCCATCTGGTCACAGAAGAAAGCGAGCTTCTGTTCCTCGGATTCAAGATAAGTGAAGCCTTGATTCCGGAGAATGAAGTCGAGAGCAATGAGCCGGGTTCGGATGTATTCGGTCGAGTGCACACGCCGGAAACGGACATTCTCCCTGCCAATCGCTTCATAGAGATTCCGCGAGAAAAGATGAAAGACGCGGCCATGCCGGAGGTACTCCTTCGAGCTAGCGTGTTTCTTCTCCACAACTTTTCGGGCAAAGGCAACGCTGCGCTTGCCGGGCTTCGTCTTGATGAACTGCAGGAACTGCCGGCAGGTGAAATATCCGGAATGCGTGGCCACAAGATAGAGGAAACGCGCCTCCTCTTCCGTATAGCCGAAATGCCGGAGGGCTTCCGTGTGGATGGGGAGGATTTTCATAGCGCGAAGATCCTTGCGCTGATTTCCTGAGTGTCGAGAACGCGGCGCAATTTGGCGTGGTCTTGCTGGCGGGCGAACATATGAAATCCGGCTTTGGCCTTTTCGCCAAGGCCCTGGGGTCGGTAGTCGCGTGTCGCGATTTCGAGGTCGAGACGGTGAACATCCCGGCAGTTGTCCTCATACTCGATTCGCAGATCGGGAATAGGAATCTTGCCCTCCACCACTCTCAGATCGAACTGGTTCGCAATGAAGATTCGTTCGTACCTTGGGTCTTTGTCGGGCTGCATCCGGGAAAGGGCTTGGTAGAGGTCTTTCTTCAACTCGAAGTCGAGAACGACACGACGAACCTTCCCGCCCGACCGCTCGATTTCTCTGGCGACCTTCTGGTACAGCCGGTAAAGATCGGCGTCGTGTCGGGCTTCCTTGGGCTTCACAAGGCCGTGGTAGGTGGCTTGCCGATGGGAGACCAGTTGCGCCCGTTCGAGAAGGCGGTGGCCGTCCTTTGTCAGAGTTAAAACCTTCGTCGAATACGATGAATGGCCTTCGATGGTGTGCCGTTCGACGAGGCCGTGCCGGCTGAGGCTGCGAATATCGGTTTCCATCTGCGAACGGTCGCCGTAATAGGCAAAGCGGGCGAGATCGTCTGCCGGCACCACGCGGAACTTGCCCAGGTCGGTGAGTGTACGGACTTCGGAATCGCGCAGCGAGTATTCCCAGTCCCGAGCGCGATAGATTGTTCGCGAGCGGTCGAAACCGCCGCGGGACCGAGTCGAACCCGGTCCAGTGTCCCGTTCCGCTTGGTCATGCTCTCTGTCCCTGCGTGAACCCTGACCGGCCCTGTCCACCAAGTCGGGTCCCGATTCTCGGTCCCAGTGTTGTGGGAATGCAAAGTCGGAAATGCCATAGGGACGGTCCATGGACAGGCTCCTTTCGGTTCACGTTGGCGAGAGAACGGCGATAGACTTCGAGTGGCAAGCGAAGAGAAGAATCCGAAACTGTGAACTCGCAAACATCGTGTTGCTCTTGCTGGATACGGAACTTAGACTTGTGCGGGACGTGCCTGGTCTTGTTCCTCGGGATACAAAAACACCTCTTCTACATTCTTTCCAAAAGCGCGTGCAATCTTGAAGGCCAGCGGCAGACTCGGATCGTACTTGCCGGTTTCAATGGCGTTGATCGTGCCACGAGCAACTCCGACATGGGCTGCAAGCTCGGCTTGCGACCATTCTTTTTCCGCTCTCAATACGCGTAGCCGGGTCTTCATCGATACCGCCACGAGTAAAGAATCAATCCAATGCTCCACAGAATGATCATGAGCGCGGGAATACCTAGCCAGGAGACGGGATGAAACCCGAAGCTCTGGAGAAATCCGATGGTCGCAGAAAAAACCAGTGTTCCTGTAAAGGCAAACGTCAGGGCACGGAAGGTGATCTGTCGTTCGTGCTCATCGTTCGACAGAAGAAAGCGCAACAGGAACAAGATCGCCGCCCCTGCTCCCACGACAGCCAAAACGAGTAGGGGCGTGCGGAAAGGTAGAAATTCTGCCGACAAGACTGCTGGCAATGACTGAAAGAAGCGCCGCAAGATAGAAGAGCACGAGAGTGGTTCGACGGCGGCCGGCTAGTTCATCTCGAAAGGGTTGATGGGGCACGATAGCCTCCCTGAGGGCACCTTTGGAGTACGTCATAAGAATCTATATGTCAAGTATAAATTACTATTTGAATCGTGTAAGGTATCATGGTACCTTCCAGGCTGCACTGCAGCTGTCTCATGTGTGTTCTCATATGGAGCTAGTTTTACACACTTTTAGTGTGTACTATTCTTTCTTGTTGAGAATATACCCTATTTGATTCTCACATACATCTAGATTTGCACACTAGCAGTGTGTTATTCTCTGTTTAGGTGAGAATTTAATGAAGTCTCAAGTTCCGTTCACCCAATACGCCCAATACACTCCTCTGTTCACGGTCCGGGAAGCCCGCGAGCGCTACGGGAAAGGCACGCATAGCCGCTCCCTCCCCATCATGCTTCATCGCCTGAAAACCCAAGGACGCGTGCGGTTCCTTGCGAACGGCGTCTATGCCGGTGCCCTCGCCGCCGCCCCGCCCAACCGCTACCGCGTCCCGCGCGCCCTCCGCGACGACGCCGTCGTCGCCCTCCACTCCGCCCTCGAACTGCACGGCGTCGCCAACCAAGTCTTCCAAACCGTCTACTATTTCTCGGCTGGCACACGCAAAGATGTCGTCTTCGACCACCTCACTTACCACCGCGTCGCTTTTCCCCGTGCTCTAGCTATCGCATCGCATCGCCTCTTCCAAACCGAACTTGTCGCCGACAATATTCTCGCCACCGGCCGCGAGCGATCTTTCGTCGACTGCCTGCTCTTCCTCGACTACAGCGGGGGCGTCGAAGAGCTCGACAAGTCCCTAGCCATGTTTCCCTCGTTCGATTTCGAAGCGGCTCTCGCTTATCTCAAGCTTCTCCGCCGGCCGTGGCTCTATGCGCGCCTTGGATTCTTGCTCGACCGTCACGCCGACAAACTTTTCTTCCGCGGCAAAATTCGCGACCGATTCCTCCGGAAACTTCCGCGCGGCGTCGTTTATCTCGCCGACAAGCGTCCCGGGAACCACTGGGTTCCCACCTGGAAACTCATGGTGCCCGAAACCCTTTTGCCTTCTAACGAAGGCTCGGTGCGCACATGAAATTCGACGCCGCGCAAATTACGAAGCTCTCGCGAGAGACCGGATTTCCCGCCGACAATCTCGAGAAAGTCCTGCGCCTGCGCGAACTGCTCACCGAACTCCACAAGCATCCCTTCCTAAGCAGAAAGCTCGTTCTGAAGGGCGGGACGGCGCTCAATCTCTTCTATCTCGACCTAGCGCGGCTCTCGGTCGACATCGATTTAAACTACATCGCGCACATCGACCGCGAGTCCACACTCCGGGAACGGCCGGAAATCACGAGAGCCGTCGAACAGGTCGCCACTGGACTCGGGTACAAGCTGCAAAACGGTGTCGATGAATACGCCTTGCGCGAGTGGTATCTCAACTACCAGAACCACACCGGAAAACCTGACCGCATCCAGATCGAGATCAACTTCCTCATGCGCGCTTGCGCGCTCACTCCAAAACTCCTCGCCGCTGTGGCTCTGGCGGGAACGCCACCCTGTCAATTTCTTATACTGGAAACCGAGGAGTTGTTCGGCGGGAAGATCAAGGCCATGGTCGACCGCCGCCATCCGCGCGATCTCTACGATCTATTCCGCTTCACCAAAAAAGACCTGAAACACAATCCCGAGATCCTCCGCAAAGTCGCGGTGCTCTTCGCAAGCACTATGGATCGCGACTTCCGCACGTATGCGATGGACCGCTTCGATGCCATCGATCCGAAAGAGCTCGAACGCCTTCTCTATCCGCTACTCAGGGCCAACGACCGGCCGACCGCTCCTGAAATGCTGAAGGCCGTCTCGCCGCTTCTCGCTACGGTCCTCGACCACAAGCGCGAAGCCGAGTACCTCGAAGCCATGGCCGCAGGACACTACCGGCCGGAATTGCTCTTCCCGGGCGAAGCCGCCATCGTCGAACGCATCCAGCGGCATCCGGCACTTCTCTGGAAAGCCGATAGTGTCGCACGGCATCTGTCACGCTCGAAGAAGAATTCCTAATACTTCGAGGGCGACGCGATTCTCCAACCACTGCACAACGACGCCAGCGGCGCGCGGACGAACAACCGTTGACACCAATGAGAAGCACCAAAATCGCAAACTGCCTTTTCCTCGCCATACTTGGCGCCTTTCTTCACTATCCTTCACTGATCCGTCTACCGTCTGGAGGGAGTGCCGAGCCAGCGGGCATATCGACCTCCACGCCCGACACGCATTCGTAGTGAGAAATAAGCACTGTGTAAACCTGCTCCGCGAGACGCGGAGTACCACGGGCGAGACGCCCGTGCTACCTATTCAGCGTTCGAGTTTAAACGCAACCGTTGCCAGCGGTGGTAAATGAATGAGAATGGAATGTTCGCGCGCCATCCAGGGAGTATTCTGACTCTGGACGCCTCCGTAATTCCCGACATTGCTGCCCCCATAAGTTTCCGCGTCGGTATTAATGATCTCGCGGTAAAAACCAGCGTGCGGCACGCCCAACCGGTAATCATGCCGAACGACAGGCGTTGCGGCCACGACAAAAACAACGATTTCGCCCTGGCGCGATCGGCGCAAAAACGAGACAACGCTATTCTCCGCGTCGTGGAGATCAATCCACTCGAATCCCTCATACCTGTCATCCTGGTCCCACAACGCCGGTTCGTTCTTGTAAGTGTAATTGAGATGTTGAACCAGACGCCGCAACCCATCATGCCGCGGCAGCTGCGTTAAGTACCAATCCAGACTTTGATCGTGGTTCCATTCGTGCCACTGACCGAATTCACCGCCCATGAAGAGCAGCTTTTTCCCGGGATGTCCGTACATCCACGCGAAAAACATTCTGAGATTGGCAAACTTTTGCCATTCGTCGCCCGGCATCTTCGACAAAAGTGAGCGCTTGCCATGCACGACTTCATCGTGGCTAAGCACCAAAATGAAATTTTCCTGAAACGCGTAAATCAGCGAGAACGTGATGTTGCCGTGGTGAAAGCGGCGATAAATCGGATCGAGACTCATGTACTGGAGGAAGTCGTGCATCCAACCCATGTTCCATTTGAAACCGAATCCGAGGCCGCCCAGATAAGTGGGCCGCGAAACGCCCGGCCACGCGGTTGATTCCTCGGCGATCGTCATGATGCCGGGGAAACGCTCGTAACAGACTTCGTTGAAGCGTTTCAAAAAGTGGATCGCATCGAGATTTTCCCGCCCGCCGTAAACGTTCGGAATCCACTGGCCCGGTTTGCGCGAATAATCCAGATAAAGCATGGAAGCCACAGCATCCACGCGCAGACCGTCGATGTGATATTTGTCCAGCCAGAAAAGCGCGTTGCCGATCAGGAAATTACGCACTTCGTTGCGCCCGTAATTAAAGATGAGCGTGCCCCAATCCTGATGTTCTCCCTGCCGCGGGTCCATGTGTTCGTAGAGATCGGTGCCATCAAACTCAGCCAGTGCATGCGCATCTTTCGGAAAATGCGCCGGCACCCAATCCATAATTACGCCGATGCCGGCCTGATGGCACTTGTCGATAAAATGGCGTAATTCATCAGGCGTCCCAAAACGGCTTGTCGGTGCATAATAATTCGTCACCTGGTACCCCCACGAGCCTTCGAACGGATGCTCGGCAATCGGCATGAGCTCAAGATGCGTGTAACCCATTTCGACCACGTAAGGCAGCAGCGTCTCGGCGAATTCGAGATAACTTAGGGAACGATTTCCTTCTTCGGCGCGGCGCCGCCATGAGCCGAGATGAACTTCGTAAATGCTGATCGCGCTTTTCGGCCAGTCCTTTGCCCGCCGTGCTTCCATCCACGCCTGATCCCTCCACTTGTAGCGTTCGAGATTATAAATGAGAGAACTTGTCGATATGCCGTGCTGGTTGAAAAATGCGAACGGATCGCTCTTGAGCAAAAGCGCGCCGGAATGCGTGCGGATTTCGAATTTATAATGCGCGCCTTCGCGCACGCCCGGCAAAAATAATTCCCACGTTCCGCTGCCGAGCAGTTTGCGCATCGGATAAACGCGGCCATCCCAACCATTGAAATCGCCGACCACGCTGACGCGCTGCGCATTCGGCGCCCAAACCGCGAAGTAAACGCCGGCATCGCCGCCGATCGTGCGCAGATGCGCGCCAAACTTTTCGTAAATCTGCCAATGCTGCCCTTCGGCGAAGAGATGCAGATCGACTTCGCCCATAATCGGTCCGTAGCGATATGGGTCGCGCGCTACCCATTCCGATCCATCCCAACTCGTTAGCCGAAGATGATAATCGAGATCGCGCGCAGCGCCCGGCACAGACGCCTGAAAAAAACCGTCGCGATGAATTTTCTCGGCTGCGATTGTCGATTGCCGATCTACCAAGATGTCGATCTTCTGCGCGTCCGGGCGAAAGACGCGAATCGCCAGATCGTCTCCCATTCGGTGCGGGCCCAAAATCCGGAACGGATCGGAATGGGTGCCGGACAAAAAGCTGTTCAGCTCGTCCGGCGGCAAGCCGGCCACTTCAAAAGGCTTCATGCGAGTTCAACTTAGGATTCGTGGCGCGCTTTTCAATTAGGTGTAGCCGCGCGCCTGTGGTGCGTTAATACCCACAGGGCCGTGGCTACAACACACTTTCCATTTTGATTGGCTCGGAAGGCATCGCATACTTCTACGCGATGGAAACAACGACGCGTGACGCAGTTGACGAGCTGCTTCAGACTTACGGCGAGACCGGCGGCATCAATTATCTCGATGCCGCGGCCACTTTGCCGTCGCGGCTCGCAGTCGAGGCGGCCTGTGCCGAACTGATGAGCTTGATGTTTCCGGGGTTTCGCAGCGAGGCGCTGGTGAGTTCGGAAGATTTGGCCGAGACGACGCGCGCTCGAATGAGAAATTTGCACGCCCGCCTCAAGACTGAAATTTGCCGGAGTCTCGGAAAAATTCCGCCGAACGAAGCGATCGAAGCAAAAGCGGATGAAATCTTGTCCTCATTCATGTCGAAACTGCCGCAACTGCGCCGCGTTCTTTGGACCGACATCGATGCCGCTTACGAAGGTGATCCCGCTGCAAAAAGTTACGAGGAAATCATCCTCGCGTATCCGGCGCTCGAAGCGATCGCGATTTATCGAATGGCGCATGAACTTTACGACAAAGTGCCCCTTGTTCCCCGTATCATGACCGAATGGGCGCACAGCCGCACCGGCATCGACATTCACCCAGGCGCGAAAATCGGCCCGCATTTTTTTATCGATCACGGAACCGGCGTCGTGATCGGCGAAACTTCCGAAATTGGTTCGCGCGTGAAACTTTATCACGGCGTTACGCTCGGCGCGCGCAGCTTCCAAAAAGATGAACACGGCAAGATCAAGAAAGGCGGCAAACGTCATCCGAAGGTCGAGGACGACGTGACCATTTATCCGAATTCGACCATTCTTGGCGGTGAGACGGTGATCGGAGCAAGATCGACAATCGGCGGCAACGTCTTTCTCGTGCAGAGTGTCCCGCCAGATTCCCTTGTCTATTACGAGGAGAAACAACTGCGCATCATGCCCAAGCGGCCACACAAAACGGCGGAGCCAAGCGGCGCATTCACTGGATGATTTATCTTGATTACAACGCGACCACGCCAATGTGCGATCAAGCGCGCGCGGCAATGCTGCCGTACTTGGATCGACATTTTGGAAATCCGTCGAGCGTTCACGCGGCCGGGCGCGAGGCGCGCGCGGCAATCGATGATGCGCGCGACAAGCTTGCCGCACTTCTGCGCACCACGCCGCATGAATTGATTTTCACCAGCGGCGGCACCGAGTCGTGCAATCTCGCTGTGCTTGGCTTGGCACGATGTCGATCTTCGCGCGGCGGACACGTGATCAGTTGCCGTACCGAGCACCACGCGGTCCTGAACGCGCTCGAACATTTAGAGAAGCGCGAAGGTTTTGAAGTGACGTGGTTGAATGTTTCGCGCGATGGAATGGTCGATCTTAACCAGCTTGTCGAGTCAATTCGCGACAATACGGCGCTCGTTTCGATCATGGCCGCAAACAACGAAACCGGGGTCATTCAACCAATCGGAAAAATTTCGGAAATCTGTCGCGCTCGCGGAACGCTCCTGCACAGCGACATGGTGCAATCCTTCGGCAAGATCGACATCGACATTTCCCTTGTTGATGCGGCCAGTTTCGGGGCGCATAAATTTTACGGACCAAAAGGCGCTGGTTTGCTTTTTCTGCGAAGTGGATGGTCGATCCAACCGATCATGTTCGGCGGCGCTCACGAGAACGAAAGGCGACCGGGAACGGAAAATGTCGCGGCCATCGCGGGGATGGCGGCGGCCGCAGAATTTGTCGTGCAAGAGAAAGAGAATGAGAAAGAGAAAAGATTGCGGGACCAATTGTGGAGACGAATCGGGCAAAGTTTTCCCGACGCGCTGCGAAATGGCGAGGCGACTCGCTGTTTGGGGAACACGCTCAACGTGAGCTTTCCCGGTTTCGATTCGGAGACGATGCTGATGGCGCTCGATTTGGAAGGCGTCTGCGCGTCGAGCGGATCGGCTTGCATGGTCGGCTCGGTGGTAGCGTCGCACGTCTTACTGGCGATGGGTCTATCGATGGAATGCGCAAGTTCGGCCGTTCGTTTTTCGTTAGGCAAACAGACAAGTACCGACGAAATCGACCGTGCCGCGGACGCGATTGATCGCATTTTCAATCGACTCGCGAAGACGAAAACAAAAAGCAGCGCGTATGCGGTTGCTTAAGCAACTCGAATTCGCGTTCCAAAGGTCGACCATTCCTCCCCGCGCCGGTCGAGATGTCGCTCTTGAAACGACGGCGAGAGAGATCTTGTCCGCTCTGGGCGCAACTCGGCTCGCGGATTCCGTTCGGGTCGAATGGAATCCGCGGCTGCAAACCTGCGCAGGGCGTGCACATTTTAGCGAAAAATTGATCTCGCTAAATCCCCGCCTTTGCGAGCACGGCGTTGGGGAGATTGACCGGACGCTACGCCACGAGCTGGCGCATTTGCTCGCACAGCTCCGCGCCGGACGTCGCCGCATTCTACCGCATGGCGCAGAATGGCGCGACGCGTGCCGCGATCTCGGCATCGGCCATGAAGCGCGCTGTCATGACTTGCCATTCCCAGCAAAAAGTTATGCGGCGCGTTTTGTTTACCGATGTCCCAACTGCCGCCGCAATTTTCACCGCGTGCGCCAGGTGCGACGCGCGGTTGCTTGCCTGGCTTGCTGCCGCGCGCACAACCTTGGAGAATTCGATGCGCGTTTTCGATTGCAGCGCTGTCGCGGCGGTTTATGACCGCCGGTCGAATCAATAATGCGACGCTCATAGAGCGCCGCTATAGTATTTCCTCTTCTTTCGCGGATTTCTCTCCGCGCAGTTTCGCCTGGATAAACATGTCGATCTCGCCGTCCATCACTGCTTGAACATTGCTGGTCTCGGCGCCGGTGCGGTGGTCCTTCACCATTTGATACGGCTGGAAAACGTACGAGCGAATTTGGCTGCCCCAGGCGATATCGCCTTTTTCGCCATATTGCCGATCGATCTCGGCGCGCTTTTTGTCCTGCTCAATTTCGTAAAGTTTCGCTTTCAACATTTTGAGCGCGAGCTCGCGGTTGCGCCCCTGACTGCGCTCCGCCTGGCAGGCGACGACGATGCCGGTCGGCTTGTGCGCGATGCGCACGGCGGTTTCGACTTTGTTGACGTTTTGCCCTCCTTTTCCACCGCTACGAAAGGTATCGATCTCCAGATCGACCGGGTTAATTTCGATAGGCGCGGAATCGGCGATCTCCGGGACAACATCGACACTGGCAAAGGAAGTGTGACGGCGTTTGTTCGCATCGAAAGGCGAGATGCGCACGAGCCGATGCACGCCGCGCTCGGCTTGAAGATGACCGTAGGCGTATTCGCCACTTACCAGCAACGTGGCCGATTTGATGCCGACTTCTTCGCCGACCTGTAGATCGACAATCTGCGATTTGAATCCGTTGCGCTCGAGCCAACGTTGATACATGCGCAGGAGCATGTCCGCCCAATCACACGACTCCGTCCCGCCCGCGCCGGAATGAATAGTCACGAACGCATTGGCACGATCGTTTTCGCCGGAAAGAAATTGGCGCAGCTCAAATTCCTCGAGCTTGCGAACCAGCCGGTCGTGCTCGGCTGCGACTTCGTGCTCGGCGTGGGTGCGCGCAGCGGCGTCTGTTTCTTCGGCGGCTAATTGCTGCAATGCGCCGAAGTCTTCAACTTCGCGTTCCAGCTCGCGCAAGGGATTGATGAGAGCGCGCAAGCGGGAGACTTCCTCGACATCGGCTTGGGCGCGTTCGCGGTTAGACCAAAAATCTGCGGCGCTCATCCGCCCCTCAAGTGCGGCTAAATCATTTTGCAGCTTGGCGAGGTCAAAGAAACCTCCCCAAATCGCGGACACGCGATTTCAAATCTTCTGCATCGGCCGGCGGAAGCTCGTTAGCCATAGGCAAAGATAATGGAAGCTTAGTTACACGCAAAGATGTAGCCACGCGCCTGTCGCGCGTGCGCACGGTCACAGTGACGTGGCTACAACTAATTCTTTGGTCGCGCGCTGGAATCTTGGTGCGGCTTTGCCGGCTCGAGGCGAAAAATCGTTTCGCCTTCTTTCATGAGATCGAGGCGATCACGGGCGATGGTTTCGAGATAAGTTGCATCGGTCTGGAGCAAGGTCACTTCGCGGGTCTGGTGGGCGAGCAAGACCTTCTGCTCGTCTACTTGCGCTTGCAGATTGTCGATCTCGGCGCCGCTTTGCGTCAGCTTCTTGTACGGTGGAACAAACAAACTCACGATCACAAGCCAGAGTGCGATGACGAGCAAGACGCGCAGGATCCGGTTCAATCGCTGCCAAACGGTGGCTTCGCGACGCGCACGGAAATCGCCGTAGGTCTGATCCACTTAGCGCATCATACCGCCGTAAACGGCTTTGTCACCAAGTTGTTCCGCGATTCGCAGAAGCTGATTATATTTCGCCACGCGATCAGTCCGGCAAAGTGAACCGGTCTTGATTTGGCCCACGTTTGTCGCGACCGCGATGTCGGCGATGGTTGTGTCCTCCGTTTCGCCGGAACGATGACTGATCACCGCGGTGTACTTATTCTTCTTCGCAAGATCGATCGTTGCCAAAGTTTCCGTCAGCGTGCCGATCTGATTCACTTTCACCAAAATCGAATTCGCCACCTGCTCGGCGATTCCTTTGCGCAAGAATTTGACGTTAGTGACAAAAATATCGTCGCCAACGAGTTGAATTTTGTCGCCGAGACGCGCGGTCAACTTTTTCCAACCGGCCCAGTCATCTTCCGCGCAGCCGTCTTCAATCGAGATGATCGGAAAACGCGCGCACAGCTCGACGTAGTACTCAATCAGCTCTTCAGCGGTCCGTTTTGAGCCATCGGATTTTTTGAAAACGTAGAGGTTTCGCTCGTGGTCGAAAAATTCCGAGGAGGCGGGATCGAGCGCGATAAAAATTTGCTGGCCAAGTCTATAACCAGCTTTCTCAACCGCGGCCGCAATCGATTCGAGCGCGTCGTCCACCGATTTCAATTGCGGCGCGAACCCGCCCTCGTCGCCGATCGCGGTGGAAAGATGTCGATCCTTTAACACGGACTTGAGCGCGTGAAACACTTCCGAGCCGTAACGCAGCGCTTCCGCAAATGTCGGCGCTCCGCGCGGCACGATCATGAATTCCTGAAAGTCGATTGGCGCGTCGGAGTGCACGCCGCCGTTTAGGATGTTCATCATTGGCACGGGCAGAACTCTCGCGTCCGCGCCGCCGAGATAACGAAAGAGCGGAAGATTGTCAGAGACCGCAGCTGCGTGCGCGACGCCGAGGGAAACGCCGAGCAGCGCGTTCGCCCCCAGATGTTTTTTGTTCAGCGTGCCGTCCAGTTCAATCATCTTGTTGTCGATCTTTGCCTGGTCGCGCGCATCCCAACCCTCGAGCGCGGGAGCGATAATTTCATTCACATTGGCAACTGCTTTCGTCACGCCTTTGCCGCCGTAGCGTTTCTTGTCGCCGTCGCGCAATTCCCAAGCTTCATGCTCGCCGGTGCTGGCGCCGCTCGGAACCGCCGCGCGGCCGAGCGCGCCGCCTGCCAGTCGCACATCGACTTCGATAGTCGGGTTGCCGCGCGAATCGAGAATCTCCCGCGCAATTATTTCGTTGATGTTGCTTTTTCCCATCGTAATAGCAGTTGGCCGCGTATGGTGGGCGGCCGGCGCATCTCGTTCAATCAATCTTTACGCGGCTCACGCGAGCCGCTGATGATAAAGCGCGGGATCTACGGCAGCGGCCATCGCTTCGACGTTCAAGTTCTGGTGAAGAAACGCGCGCACTTCTCTGGCGACGTCGAGCGGCTCCTTCAGCACGCGATGGTAATCGACCGCCAAAAATGAAAAGGCCGGTTGCGCTGCCAACCATTGTTCAAGCTGCTCGAGCTGACTCCGAAAAATCTTTGCCAGCGTTGCGTCGTCCGCACTGGCCTTACCTTGGCGCTCCAGCATCGCGCGTTGACTGGCGAGAATCTCTTCAATGGGCCGTTTCATGAGAAGCAATCGATAATGAAACTGGCCATCGGCGGGAAGTTCGCGCACGAGAACATGAATGATCTTGACTGCGTGTCCTCGCGCTTGATCGAGCCAACTCCGGTCGCTGCGAAGGCGTTTCACCGGCTCGAATTCAAAATAGCCGCGCAGATTGCTTTCATCCGCGGCGCGCAGATTGTCCGTTAACGGCGGGAGACCGCCAGCAGCCAGCATCTGCATCATCAGCGAAGTGCCGGAACGCGGCAGGCCGCTTACGATGGTGATGAAGTCGCTTTGCATGCGTAATTCCAGCGGCGGGATGGAATCTCCAATCAGACTTCGTCGCCGGAATGGCCAAGGCGGTGCCTTTCAGAGAGCACGCCAAATTTTTGCCGATACAGCGAAGGCCGTCCAGTCCTTCCTCATCCAGTAGCTCCGGTTTCTTCCCGATCTGTTTTGATTGGTTCCCACTCGTAATAACCTTTCGGATTGTCCACATCGGCGGCGCATTCGCCGTCGATCAACAACTTTGCTCCAGTCCGGTTCTAGCATCTGCGTCATCAGGGGAGGTTCCGAAACGTGAAAGCCCAGAAAGGAGGACGAAAGTCTTTCCTGATCTCCGCGTCCGGCTTGGGATCGGGTCGTTCGCCCAAAAGGATCTTCAACCGCTCTTC
>Ga0137415_10004600_pt1 | contig 13643 bp, 14 predicted proteins | sample CZODoug3_1_1_16f_FD_183082 | JGI IMG/M metagenome (GOLD analysis project Ga0137415, IMG submission 183082) | Vadose zone soil fungal communities from Angelo Coast Range Reserve, California, USA - CZODoug3_1_1_16fungal (Hybrid Assembly) | ecosystem: Environmental > Terrestrial > Soil > Vadose... | reverse complement strand
CACCCGACGGTGGCCGAGGCGGCGGTGGTCGGGGCGTCCGACCCGACCACCGGCCAGGGCATCGTGGCGTTCGTGATCATGCGTGGCAACGTCGCCAAGGACGACGCCCAGGGCGACGCTGCCATCAAGGCACTGCGCGACCACGTCTCGAAGGAGATCGGCCCGATCGCCAAGCCGCGGCAGATCATGGTGGTCGACGAGCTGCCCAAGACTCGGTCCGGGAAGATCATGCGGCGGTTGCTCAAGGACGTCGCGGAGAACCGGGCGATAGGTGATATCACCACGCTGGCCGACTCCAGTGTGATGGACCTGATCTCCGCCGGGCTCGCCGAAGGGAAGGGCGAGGACTGACCGGCCCGCGCACCGACGCCGGGGCCGGGCGCGGCGATGTCCCCAGGGGCATCGCCGTGCCCGGCCCCGAGCCGTTCGTGCTCGCCGAGGGAGAGCTGCGGTGGCGGTTCTCCCGCTCTTCCGGCCCCGGTGGGCAGGGCGTGAACACAACCGACTCGCGGGTCGAACTGTCGGTGGACCTGGCTCGCTCGCCCTCGGTCCCCGACTCGCTGCGCGAGCGGCTGCTGCGCCGGCTGGGCGGCCGGCTCACCGATGGGGTGATCACCGTGGTGGCGTCCGAGCACCGCTCGCAGCTGCGCAACCGGGAGGCCGCCCGGGACAGGCTGGCGGCGCTGCTCGCCAGGGCGACCGCGCCGGACCCGCCGGCGCGCCGCCCGACCCGCCCTTCGAAGCGGGCCCGGCAGCGGCGGCTGGACGACAAGGCCCGGCAGAGCCGGCTGAAACGGCTGCGGCGCCCCGGAGCCGACGACTGACACCCAGGGCGGCGTTCCGGAGTCCTCCGTGGCACGATGTCGGCCACGATCATTCCGTTGGGAGCCACGCCGTCGCGCGGTCGCCCAGCTGACGTACCGGCAGGAGGACCCCGAGGTGGCCAGCCCGACCCCCGGCAGCCGCGGCACCGAAGTCCCACCCGTGCTGCCCTCCATCCCGCTGTCCGCCGAACCGTCGGTGAACGGGGACGCGTCCATCGGCGGCCTGGTTCGGGACGCGTCCGCGCACTTCTCCACGCTGCTGCGGGCCGAGCTCGAACTGGCCCGCTCCGAGGTGACCGCCGAGGTCAAGAAGGGCGTGCAGGGCAGCGTTTTCTTCCTGGCCGCGCTGACCATCGTGCTGTTCAGCCTGTTCTTCTTCTTCATCGCGATCGCCGAGTTGCTCACCATCTGGCTGATGCCGTGGGCGGCCTACCTGGTGGTGTTCGGCCTGATGCTGGTCGCCGCCGGGGCGTGTGGGTTCATCGGGTTCCTGCGGGTCCGCCGGATCCGGGCGCCGGAGCGGACCATCAGCAGTGTCAAGCAGACCGCCGCCGCGCTGGGCAAACGCGACCGGGACACCCCCGCCCTGGAGCGGTGAGCACCCTGGCCGGAGCGGCGTGGCGGTGAGCTCCGAGGCCGCGTGGCGGTGAAGACCGGGCCTGACCCGTCCTCGGTGCGGATCGCCGGCCCCTGGCGGCACCGGGACGTCTCGGCCAACGGCGTCCGGTTCCACCTGGCCGAGCTCGGCCATGGCCCGCTGGTGGTGCTCGCGCACGGCTTCCCGGAGTTCTGGTGGTCCTGGCGGCATCAGCTGGTCGGGTTGGCCGACGCCGGGTTCCGAGTGGTCGCGGTGGACCTGCGCGGCTACGGCGACTCCGACAAGCCACCTCGCGGTTACGACCTGTGGACGCTCGCCGGGGACCTGGGCGGGCTGATCCGGGCATTGGGCGAGCGACAGGCCAGCGTGGTCGGCCACGGCTGGGGCGGCCTGGTGGCCTGGACGCTGGCCGCGCTGCACCCCAGGCTGGTGCGCTCGCTCGTGGCGCTGAACACCCCGCACCCGCTGGCGCTGCGCCGGGCCACCTGGGCCGACCCGCGCGGGCTGGGCTGGGCCACCGTCCGGGCGGCGGCCGGCTACCAGCTGCCGATGTTGCCCGAGCGGTCGCTGCGGGCGGACGGCGCGGCCCGGGTGGAACGGATCCTGCGCGCCTGGTCCGGGCCGGGATGGGCGGCCGCTCCGGAGTTCGCCGAGGTGGCCCGGCGGTACCGGGAGGCGATGCTGATCCCGGGGGTGGCGCACTGCGCGCTGGAGTACTTCCGGTGGGCGGCGCGCTCGCAGGCCCGCCCCGACGGGCGCCGGTTCGCGGCCGCCGTGGCCCGGCCGGTGGACGTCCCGGTACTGCAGCTGCACGGCGTGGCCGACCCGTGCCTGGCCGAGCGCACCGTGCGGGCCTCGGCGCGCTGGGTGGCCGCCGGGCGCTACGACTACCGCGCGCTGCCCGGAAGTGGCCACTTCCCGCACCAGGAGGCCCCGCACGCCACCACCGGCCTGATCGCCGACTTCCTGGCCGGCTGAGCCGGGTTCAGGGCCGGGCGCGCCGGCTCGGCTGACCGGGGCTCAGGTCGCGCAGCTCCCGGTTGACACCTCGCCGTGCAGCGCGGACGCGCGGTTCAGCAGTGGCTGGACCTGCTGCGCGGTGAGCACGAACCCGGTCTCCGGGTCGTCCTGCGCGGCGCCGAACACGATTCCGTACACGGTGCCGTTCGGAGCCAGCAGCGGCCCACCGGAGTTCCCGGAACGGACCACCGCGCGGATCGTGTACACGTCCCGGGTGACCGTCCGCGAGTTGTAGATGTCCAGCCCGCGCAGGTCGATCTGGTCCCGGATGCGGGCGGCGGTGGCCCGGAACGGCCCGTCCAACGGGTAACCCAGCACGATCGCGTCGTCGGCCACCGACGCGGCCTTCGGGGCCAGCTCCAGCGGCGTCACGTTCAGCCCCGGCACCGCGAGCACCGCCACGTCGACCTCCGGGTCGTAGGCGACCACGGTGGCCGACTTGGTGCGCGTCCGGCCACCCCGGCCGGGTACCTCAACGCTCACCTCGGCCGTGCCGGCGACCACGTGCGCGTTCGTCACCACCCGGTCCTGGGCAATGACGAAACCGGACCCCTCCAACGCCCGAGAACACTGGGTGGCCTTGCCGCGGATCTTCAGCACGCTGTCCTCGGCGGTGCGCACCTCGGCACTGCTGGCCAGCGCCGAGTTGGGCGGGCCGACCACGGTGATCGGCGTCTGGGCGAACGGGGTGAGCACGTCGGGGAAACCGGAGGAGTCCAGCAGCGCGCGCAGCTCGGAGGGCAACTGGCGCGCGGACGGCAGCACGGAGCCGACCACCGAGTCCACCGCGGCGAGCACCTTCGAGCTCCGGACGCCGGAGGCCACCGCCGGGAAGCTCGCCGAGGCCAGCGGCAGCGCCACCAACCACGCGGCCAGCAGCACGGTCAGCGCCTGCAGAATCGCGCCGAGAGTGGAGTCCACCCGCAGCGAGTGCTCGCCGGTGATGCGATCCCTGATCCGCCGGCCGAAGAACACGCCGGTGGTCTCACCCAGCGCGACCATCAGCACGACCACGCCGATGCTGACCATCACCCGGGTGGTGGGGCTCTCCACGTGCTGCGCGACCAGCGGGGCCAACTGGACTCCGATGATCGCGCCGCCGAGCACCCCGACGAAGGACAGCAGCGCCACCGCCAACCCGTGCCGCCAACCGGACACCCCGGCCAGCACCGCGAGGAGCAGCACAAAGACGTCCACCCAGCTCATGACCGAGCTCCCTGGCCCGCTGGCGTCACCGAGCGGACTCCCACCGCCGGCGAGCCTCGCTCCAGGCCCGGTCCAGGTCGCGGGTCGAGCCGCCGCGCCAGGGGCGCTCCCAGCCACCCATCCGCAGCAAGGCGTCCACCAGCCCCCCGGTAAATCCCCACACCACCATGCCCGCCACCTCGAACGCCGGACCCACCCAGCCCGACGGGTGCCGCACCAGGAATCGGTTTCCCGGGTCGGCCAGCTCGGCCACCGGGACACGCACCACGGCAGCGGTCTCGGCCGGATCGACCGGGGCGACGGCAACCGGGTCGCGCCAGTGTGCCAGCACCGGGGTGACCCGGAATCCGGACGGGGGGATGAACAGCTCGGGCAGCATGGCGAGCGGGACCACTCCGGCCGGGTCCAACCCGGTCTCCTCGGCGGCCTCGCGCAGGGCGGTGTCCACCGGCCCGCCGTCGGTGGCCTCCCGCCCGCCACCGGGGAAGGACACCTGACCGGCGTGGTCGCGCAACCCCCCGGCTCGTTCCTGCAGCAGCACGTCCGGCCCGCCGCGCTGGGTCTCCCCGAACAGCACCAACACCGCCGCCCGGCGCGAACCCGTGGTGGGCGGCGGGATGTTGTGCCGGGTCAGCTCCTCGGCGTCCGCCGAACCGGCCGCGCGCAGCAGCGGCACCAGCCAGTCGGGCGCCCGCTCCGGGTAGACCCGGACGGACTCCAGCCAGCGGTGCGTATCCCCGTCGTCCACCCCGCTCGGTACGGCACTCATAACAGCACCCGTGAGTGGTATTGGTCGCTATGGCGACCAATACCATTTACAGCCTCGCTCATGAGCCCGCCGCCCGGGTGCTGGCCACCGCGGCGGCCACCTGGTCGGCCGAGGTGAACGGGGTGGGCGGCAGCACCTGGGTGACCCGCCCGTCGGCGCGCAGCAGGTAACTGGCCGGCAGCGCGGGCGGCACCCGCAGCGCGGCGGACAACACCCCGTCCGGGTCGGCCACCGAGGGCAGCCGCACACCCAGGTCGGCGAGCAGCGCCAGGGCCGCGTCCGGGCGGTCCCGCACGTCCACCTCGAGTACCGGAACGGCGCCCGGCCGGCTGGCGTAGTCGGCCAGCGCGGGCAGCTCGGCGCGGCACGGGGCGCACCAGGAGGCCCACACGTTGACCAGCACGTCCTGGCCGGCCAGCCCAGCGGCCGGGCGGACCACGCCGGGCGCGCCAAGGCAGGGCACGGTGACCTGACCGAGCGGACCCGCCGCCGACTCACCGGTGGGGCACGCCGGCAGCCCAGCAGCCCGCCGAGCCGGCTCCAGCGCGGCATCGTCCCAGGTCACCGATGGAGTGGTGGCACCGGACGTCGGTGTGGCAGCGGAGCTCGGCGCGGACCCAGTCGAGTGCCTCCCGCCCAGGGCCGGCCACAGCACCGCCACCCCGATCACCGCCAGCACCACAACCACCCCGGCGGCCAGCAGCTCGCCCCTGGTCAGCCCGGTCCGCCCGGTCACCGCCGGGACTCCGCCACCGCGCCGTCAGCCACGCTATCAGCCACGCCGTCAGCGGGGCGGCCGTCGAGATCGAGGCCGGCCATGGCCAGCAGGTGCGCCGCCTCCGGCCCCTTGACCAGCTTGGCCGCCTTCTCCGGCTCGGTCGACCCGGCACCGAAGGCGGGGCAGTCGGCGGCCAGCGCGCAGACGCCGCACGCGGGGTTGCGGGCGTGGCACATCCGGCGCCCGTGGAAGATCACCCGGTGGGACAGGATCGTCCACTCGGCCTTGGGCACCAGCGCGCCGACCGCGTGCTCGACCTTGACCGGGTCCTCCTCCTCGGTCCACCCCCAGCGGCGCACCAGCCGACCGAAGTGCGTGTCGACCGTGATGCCCGGCACGCCGAACGCGTTGCCGAGGATGACGTTGGCCGTCTTGCGGCCGATCCCGGGCAGCGTGACCAGCTGTTCCAGCGTGTTCGGCAGCACGCCGCCAAATTTTTCTTCCACCGCCGCGCCTAAACCGAGCAAAGAAGAGGCCTTGTTACGGAAGAATCCGGTGGGCCGGATCATTTCCTCCAGCTCGGTACGGTCCGCGCCGGCGTAGTCGGCCGCGGTGCGGTACCGGGCGAACAAGGCCGGGGTGACCTCGTTGACCCGTTTGTCGGTGCACTGCGCGGACAGGATGGTGGCGACCGCGAGTTCCAGCGGCGTGCGGAAATCCAGCTCGCAGTGCGCATCCGGGTACGCCTCGGCCAGGACCCGGAGCATCCGCCGGGCCCGCCGGGTGCGCCCCAGCTCACTCTCGCCGGCCGCGACCCGGGCGGCCAGCTTGCTCCGACGCGGTGCAGGTCCGGGGGGCTTCGTCACCCTGTCCAGGGTACGGATGGCCCTGACATGTCCGACGATGGGCCGCCGCGATCACTGGGCGCACCCGCGCCGTCAGCGGGCTGTGTGCTACAAACACCCCGCTGCAACTACTCCCCGCGTCATGCGAGAGGATTCTCCGCGTCATGACTGCATGGTTGTCGATACTCGTGCCGCTGCTGGTGATGTTCTTCGCCCTGGGCATGGAGCGAGTCGAAGCTCGGCTGCGTTCGTCGGCCGTCCGCCAGGACGAGCTCGATGACTTCCTCGAGCGGGCTCGCCCGGACGAGGTGAAGGCCCTCTTCCGGTCCGGCACAGGACGCGCGCTGGAACTGTTCCGGCTGCGGAATCGAGACGATCGGCGCCCCCGTGCGGAGCGCCGGAACACCGAGCGGCGGCAACGAATCGCGTCCTGACCGGTCGACGCGACACGTCCTCCAAGGGGTCGCAGTGGTCAACACCACCTCGGAGAGCACTAGACTGCCGTCCGATTGATCGGTTCCGGTCCGTGGGCACCTCTCAGATCCGCACCAGTGGGGTCGACGGCCGCGAGTTGAGGAGTGGCTGTGGACGAGGTCCTGCTCCGTGCGGGCATTTTTCAAGGGGTCGAGGCGAGCGCGGTTGAGGCGCTCTCCGGGGAACTCGAGCCTGTCGACTTCCCCCGGGGCCACGTGATCTTCGCCGAGGGCGAGCAGGGTGACCGGCTGTATATCATCGCCAATGGAAAAGTGAAGATCGGCCGCAAGTCGCCGGACGGGCGGGAGAACCTGCTCGCGGTGTTCGGCCCCTCGGACATGTTCGGCGAGCTGTCCATCTTCGATCCGGGCCCACGCACCTCATCGGCGACCACCATCACCGAGGTGCGCGCCTACACCATGGACCGGGGCGCGCTGCGGGAGTGGATCGCCAAGCGGCCAGATATCGCCGAGCAGTTATTGCGGGTCATTGCGCGGCGGCTGCGCCGGACGAACAACTCGCTGGCCGACCTGATCTTCACCGACGTGCCCGGCCGGGTCGCCAAGGCGCTGCTGCAGCTGGCCCGCCAGTTCGGGTCACAGGAGTCCGGGCTGCTGCGGGTCACCCACGACCTCACCCAGGAGGAGATCGCCCAGCTGGTCGGGGCCTCCCGGGAGACGGTGAACAAGGCCCTGGCCGACTTCGCCCAACGCGGTTGGCTTCGCCTGGAGGGCAAGAGCGTGCTCATCCTCGAGCCCGAGCGGCTGGCCCGCCGAGCCCGCTAGCTCGTCCAGCCAGGAGCAAAGCCCACGGCGTGGGCACGGTGGTCGGTCGCGATCCGAGCAGCGAGCTCTGCCGCGACCGCGCCGAACTCGGCTAGCTCCACATATTGCTCGAACAACGCTCGGTAGTCCGACACGTCACGCGGGTCAGACAAGATCGTCGTACCGGTACGAGTGGCGACCAGCGCGCGTGTGTCGTCGTAGATGTGAAAGCCGTGCGCGGCGTACAGCGGGGCCGGGCGCTCCGAGGGGATGATGCCGACGCGCACCCGGTCGGGCCAGCGCACCGCAAGTTCGGCGATGTGGTCCAGCTGTTCTGCCATCAGCGCCGCCGAACCGAACGTCCAGCGCAGCGCGCCCTCGGACTGCACCAGGGTGAACCGCCGGATCGGGTCGGCCAAGCTTGCCTGGCGACCGGCGACCCGCACCGCGATGGCAGCCTCGGCGTCCTCGGGATGACCCTGTCCGTCGGTGAACACACCGCGCACATAGGCAGGGGTCTGCAACAGGCCGATGACCATGCTCGGGTGGAACGCACGCACATGCCCGGCGGCGGCCTCGACACGTCGAATGCGCTCCTGCACAGCCGCCATCTCGCCACGCCGCAGCACCGCCCGCACCGGCCGAAACGCTGACTTGATGTCCCGCACGATCTGGCGCAGCCGGGCACCCGTCTCGGCGGGCGCTCGGTAGACACGCAGCAGCGCGTTCAATTCCTCCAGAGCGGGGAAGTAAGTACCAGCCTCGAACCGGGAAATCTTGCGTTGGCCGATCCCGGCCTGGGCGCCGGCCTTGGCCTGAGAGAGCCCGACGTCCTCACGCAAGGCGCGGAGCGTCCGGGACAGCTCGTCCCGGCCGCCTCCGCCCGCTGTAGGTGCCAAGTTATCCAGCCAGCGAATGACGATGGGCACGACGCAGCTCCGGGTGACGTGCCCACCACAGCGCGAACGGCACCGCGGCCGCGAGCGCCGAATCCCGAGCCGCCCGGTAGGTGTCGAGCAGGTCTGGTTCGACGGTGGCCCCGACGAACCGGTAGTCCTCGGCATAGTGCATCCGAATCGGCACCTCGTCGTCGAGCAACCAGAAGTCATGGTCGACCACAGCCGACGGGACCGACCTCTCGCCCCGGTCCAGCACGAACACGCCTTCCCCAGCTCGCGCGTTGTAGGCGTAACCCCACTCGCACGCATATCTCTCGTAGTCGGACAGCCCCGCCGGACCACCCAGGACGCGCACCCGGTAGCGGTAGCGCAAGCCCTCCCGCTCGGCGGCCAACGTGTCCAGCCACGGTTGTTTACGCTCCCACATCGGCTCCGGCTCACCGGCCAGATAGCGATCAAAATCGGACATCTCACCGCCACCCTCGCCCCGGTGCCGGTCAGACGCGACCTCGTAAGCAGGCAACGTCTCCAGCCGGAATGCAGCGGCGGTGAACCGCTGGGCGATCAGGGCGTTCAGGCCGGGGACCTCTAGCAGCACGTTACGTCCGGAATCAAAGTGGTGTAGCCGAGCACCTCGCCAGGACCAATCAGGTCGCGGGCCGCCGTCAGCCTAGCCACGTCCGTCTCCTGCTTGAAGATCACATGCCGGGTTCCCGGTGGCGCATCGTCGAACTGAAGGATCTTCTCGCAGGTGTTCGTGTCGGTGCAGGAGTCGTCCTGCCGCAAGATCCGGAATTTGGGCCTGACCATGAGTAACCCCCGTGAGTTTGAGCTGGCCGAATGCGAACGAGTCTTTCCCTCTCGACCGAGCTAGTCAAGGTGACTGTGTCTGGGATATTGTCTCTGCACGTTCAGACACAGTCAACGAGTCTGAAGGTCTCGCTCGGCAATGGTCCACGGAAGGGACAGACGGGTGGCGACTGTCGCACCGGGCCGGTCCCTGGTCGTGGGTGTCGAGCCGGGCCTGTGGCGCTACCCATGACCTGTCTGCGGGACGGCCGAGAACACGCCGTCGCCGATGATGCTTTCGCCTCGGGCAGTCCGTATGGCCGATACCAGGCCATCCGCGGACATCTAGTCCTCCCAGGCTCGCTCTGTGCTCCACCCGGACACCGCTGTCGGAACTGCTTCCCCCGACTCAGCTCACCCCAACAGGGTCAAACCCGGACGTGGGTGTCGAAGGTTCGAAGTGTTCTTGCTTACGCCATCACCTTCTTGGCCGTCGAGCGGGCCGGGCATGCCGGCGCTGTTGCCCACTACCCCCTTGACGGCCGCTCACCCCGTGCCGGCGAAACTCGGTGGCCTCCCCTGGCGCGGGCGGCGAGGCTGAGGCCGTGGCCACCTCCTTGACCGACTACCGGGCGCTGCTGCGCATTCCCGGCACCCGCGGCCCGGTGCTGGCCTCGGCGCTGGGTCGTTTCCCGATCGCCATGGTCGGGCTGGCGTCGCTGCTCTACGTACAGCGCAGCTACGGAACCTTCGCCTGGGCCGGATTCGTCGGGGCGGGCGCGCTGGTCGGCGAGTCGGCCGGCTCGGTGATCCAGGGCCGCATCATCGACCGGCATGGCCCCACCCGGCCGCTGCTGGCCGTGGCCGCGATCTTCGCCGCCGCCAACGCCGGGCTGGTACTCGCCATCGAGCACCACCTCGGGCTCGCCCCGCTGGTGGCCCTCTCGCTGGCGGTCGGCGTGAGTACCCCAGCGCTGCCCGGCACATCCCGCGCGCTGTGGGCGCACCTGGTGCCCCCGGGATCCGGCCGGGAGGCCGCGTACACCTACGAGGCGGTCAGCCTGGAGGTGTTCTTCATCCTCGGCCCGGCGGCGGCCGCCACGCTGGCCACCATGCCGTGGGCGGGGACCGGGCTGGCCGTCGCGGCCGGGATGATGCTGCTCGGCGCGGTGAGCTTCGCGCTGACCGACACCGTCCGGGGCCGGCGGCCCACCAGGGCCTCAGCCAGCTCCGGGTGGGGGGCGCTGGCCAGCCCGGGTATGCGGGTGGTGACGCTGGCCGCGCTCGGCTTCGGCGTCGCGGTCGGCGTGGTGGAGGTCGGCGTGCCGGCGGTGACCACCGAGGCGGGCCGGCCGGCGCTGGCCGGGCTGCTGCTGTCGGGTTGGTCGGTTGCCTCCGTGCTGGCCGGGCTGCTGTACGGGCTGCGCCCGTGGCCCCGCGCGCTGCACCATCGGCTGCCCATGCTGCTCACCGCGTTCGGGCTGGCGACAGCCCTGATGGCGGCGGCCCCGAACCTGGTCTGGCTGGCCGTGGCGATGGCGCTGTCCGGCGCCACGATCACCCCGCAGGCCACCACCCAGTCGATGGCGGTGGAGCTGGCCGCCCCGGCCGGCACAGCCACCGAGGCGTTCGGCTGGGTGATCACCGCCGTCACGCTGGGGTTGGCCGGGGGGCAAGCGCTCGGCGGTGCGCTCGTGGAGGCACACGGGCCGGGCAGCGCATTCCTGGCCGGGGGGGCGGCAGCGGGGGCGCTGGCCGGGCTGGTGGCACTGTGGCGGGCCAGCCTGACCCCGGGCCCCCAGCCGACCGCGGGAGCACCCCAGCCGTGCGCCGGGTGACCGACCGGACCCGCTGTTACCGAGCTGCACACCAGGCAGGTTTTTGTGGCTCTCGACCTGCCTGGGGTGTAGTTCGGCAACAACAGGCCGAACCCCGCGAGCGGTGAGCTACGAGCGCAGGTAGTCCAGTTGGGCGCGCACGGAGAACTCGGCGGCACCCCACAGCACCGGGTCCACGTCGGCGTAGACCACCTCGACGACCTGGCGCGGGGTGGCGTCCGGGCCGAGCTGCTCCAACGCCGCCCTGACCTGCGCGAGGCGCTGCTCGCGGTGCGCCAGGTACTCCCTGGCCACCACGCCGGCGTCGGCCAGCTCCGGACCGTGGCCGGGCAGCACGGCGATCCCGTCGGGCAGCTCGGCCAGCCGGCGCAGCGAACCCAGGTAGTCGCCCAGCCGGCCGTCCGGATGGGCGATCACCGTGGTGCCCCTGCCCAGCACGGTGTCGCCGGTGAGCACCGCGTCCTCCAGCACGAAGCACAGCGAGTCGGAGCTGTGCCCGGGGGTGGCCAACACCCGCAGTTCCAGGCCGGCGGCAGCCACCACGTCCCCCTCGGCGAGTCCCTCGTCGCCGAGCACCAGGGCCGGGTCCAGCGCGCGCACCGGGGCGTGGGTCAGCTCGGCCAACAGCGCGGCCCCCTCGGCGTGGTCGAAGTGCCGATGGGTGATCAGGATCTGCGCCACCGGTCCGTGCTCGGCGACCCGCCGCAGGTGGTGCTCGTCCAGCGGGCCGGGGTCGACCACGATGACCTGCTCCTCGCCCGGCGCGCGCAGCAGCCAGGTGTTGGTACCCTCCAACGTCATGATCGACGGGTTCTCCGCCAGCAGCACCGACGCGGTCGGGGTGACCGGGCGGAGCTTCTCGTACACCGGGTGCGCCGGGCGCAGCCCGTCCGGTAGCAGGCCGCGCCTCGGCGGGTTCGGGCTGGGTGACTGCCGGGCGCGCAGCTGCAGCGGGGCGGTGTCGTAGCCCAGCTCGCCGGGCAGCGACAGCAGCACCTTGTCACCCTCCCGCCGTACCTTGGGGATCAGCGGGGTGATGGTGCGCCCTTCGCCGGCGTGCAGCACGGCGGCCACGTCGGGCTGCTCGGCCAGTTGCTCCAGGCTCACCCAGGTCGGCGGCAGCAGCTGGATCCGGTCGGCGTGCCAGTCGGCCAGCGCGTCCGCCGGGCGCCGCCAGCTCGCTTCGGTGACCTCGCTCGTGCCGTCGTCGGCGTGCTGCCCCTCCGGTAGCTCGGCGACGAAGAAGAACGTGTTGTAGCGGCGCGGCTCGACCTCGGGGGTGATCCAGTTCGCCCAGGGCCGCAGCAGGTCGGCGCGCAGCACCAAGCCGTGCGCGGTGAGCACGTCAGCCAGCGAGCCACGCCGGTCCACCAGTTCGGCCCGGGCGGCGGCCAGCTGCTCCGGCGTGGCGTCCAGCGCCCCCGTATGGGCGGCGCCCGCCACACCATCGGCGCCCGCCACGGCACCGGCGGCGCTGGCACTGGCGGCACTGGCGGCACCGGCACTGGCGGCGCTGGCAGCCAGTAGCACGCCGCACTCCTCGAATGTCTCCCGCACCACGGCGCACACCAGCGCGGCGGCCAGTCCCTCGTCGCACCCGAACCGCTCGGCCCACCAGGACGGCGGCGGGCCGGACCAGGACGCGCCACCCAGCTGCCGGTCACGGTCGTCCACCCCACCGCCGGGGAACACGGTGACGCTCGGCGCGAACGCCATTGCCTTCACCCGGCCCTGCAGGAACACCTCCAGTCCGGCACGGGTGTCGCGCAGCAGCATCACCGTTGCCGCGGGTCGAGGGGTTACCGGCGAGGCGGGTGACGGCATGCGGTTGACTCTAGGGCGTGCCCTGCGGATCATCCAGCCGGCCGCGCGGCGCCCAGATGGCGCCCCGCTGTGTTGTTCCCACCCCGCCGGCTCCGCCGGCTGCCGTCCCCCAGGTTCTCGTCGGCGCCGATACAACAGCGGTATCGGCGCCTCCCTTCACACGACCCGATGCGGCGCATCCAGACATCTGGATCACCGCGCAGCTCGGCATAGATCCGCAGGACACGCCCTAACCGCTGGTCGGTTCGCTCACCCGGCGGCGAGGACGCTCACCCGGTGAGCCCCTGCAGGGTGTTGACCAGGTTGGTGGCCGCCGCGGACAGCTCGGCCTTGCCGGCCTGGTAGCCGACCTGGGCCGGCTGCCGGCTGAGCAGCGCCACCACGTAGCGGCCGGTCACCCCCGCGCTGTGCAGGTACATCAACGGCCCATCCACCATCCAACCCTGCTTGGCCGCCACCCCGGGTGCGCGGGGGCCGTGCAGCAGCCCGAACGCCTGGTCGAAACCGTCGGCGCCGACGTCCGGGGCGCTGGCCAGCGAGCCGAGCACGGTGATCTGGTCGATCTGGCTCAGCTGGGTCAGCGCGTACTGGTAGACGCCGACCACGTCCCGGGCGGACACCAGGGTCTCTCCCCACTCGTTGGGGTCGGTCGGTGGGCGCGTGTCACGCAGGTTGGCGAGGCCGATCATCTCGGTGATCGTCCTCGATCCGCCGAACTCGTCCCACAGCGCGTTCATCGCGTTGTCGTCACTGCGGCTCAGCGCGCGCTGCACGAAGTCGTACTGGTCGGCGGTGAGCACCCGCTGCTCGGCCTCGGCGCGGTGCAGAACGTCCACCACGGTGAACACCTTCACCACCGAGGCGGAGTAGAACGTGGTGGCGCCGTCCGCCCCGACGGTGACCTGTCCGGTGTTGCGGTCCAGCACCGCGACTCCGTAGCAGGCGATCCCGGGCCGCACGGCGTTGAGCCCGTCGAACGCGGCGACCGCCGAAGCGACGGTCACCGGGCCGGCGGTTCGCGCGTTCGCGGTATACGCCTGCCCGTCGCCGCCCGAATCCTCCCCGGCCAGGTACA
>Ga0137415_10004599_pt1 | contig 13644 bp, 12 predicted proteins | sample CZODoug3_1_1_16f_FD_183082 | JGI IMG/M metagenome (GOLD analysis project Ga0137415, IMG submission 183082) | Vadose zone soil fungal communities from Angelo Coast Range Reserve, California, USA - CZODoug3_1_1_16fungal (Hybrid Assembly) | ecosystem: Environmental > Terrestrial > Soil > Vadose... | reverse complement strand
GCGCAACCGGTCGCAACCGGTGGCAAATCGGACGCGCTCGAAAACCGGTCAAACAGGCCGATCCGCAACCGCTGGCAACCCACGGATGGTAAGGAGGGGGTCGACGGTTCGAGTCCGTCAGAGGGCTTCAGGAAGTTCCTGCTGTTCAGCTCCTTTTTTGTTGCGAGCGAGACGACGGTTGCGAGTCTCGGCGTCCACCGGACGTCCACGGACTTCTGGGATCGCTTCCTGCGGGGCCTGGGATCGCCGTTGGTGAGACGCTTTGCGCGCTTCCGTTGCGACGTCCACCCAGCGTCCCGCCCCCGGGGTGAACGGCCAACTGTAGAGGCTGTGACCGAACACGCTGGAAATCTGTCAGGTCAACCCCAGCGGGTCTCGAATTGCAGGCTTCCTCGACTTCCATCTCGCGAATCAGCGGCCGATTGCTCGCTGCGCCCGGACGGTCTACGGTCAAGGCGTGAAGCGTGACCTTCTGCTGATCTCCCGTCTCGAGCGGCTCCACCCGGCCGTCGTCGCCGACTGCCTCGACCGGCTCGGCGTGCGCAACCAGGTGCTCGATCCCGCTGTCCGGCCGCTCTACGCGGAGGCGAAGGTCGCCGGGTACGCCGCGACCGTGCACTGTGTGCAGATGGACGGCGTGCCCGCGAACCGCGAGGACTGGTACCGCGGCGAACTCGCAGCCGTCGACTCGCTCGAGCCTGGCGACGTGATGGTCGTGTCGACCTGCACGGGCTCGTACTGGGGCGAGCTGCTCGCGACCGCCTCCCGCCACCGCGGTGCGCGCGGGATCGTCGCCGACGCGTACACGCGCGACACACTCGCCCTGATCGAGATGCGATTCCCGACGTTCGCGGCGGGCATCCACTGCGCTGACTCCCTGGGCCGGATCGACGTAGACGCGGTCGGCGTCACGATCGAGTGCGGCGGTGTCGAGATCTCCCCCGGCGATCTCGTGCTCGGCGACCACGACGGCGTCGTCGTCGTTCCCGCTGCACTGGGCGCAGAGGTGATCGCGCTTGCCGAGGAGAAGATCGCGGGCGAGAGCCTCGTGCGCGAGAAACTCGCCGAAGGAATGCCGGTCTCGGAGGCCTTTCGAACCTACGGCGTGATCTGAGCTGCAGGGTGGCGGCGTCCCGCTTGAGCGAGGCGATCGCAGCATGGTCGCCGCAGCACGGTGTCGCGGTGTGGTGGCTCGGCCAGGCCGGGTTCGTCCTGCGCGGAGCAGCCGCGACGGTCGTGATCGACCCGTTCGTCACCGACTTCGGCTCCTTCGGGCGGCTGTACGAACCGCCGCTCGAGCCGGAGGATCTCGACAAGGTCGACCTCCTGCTCGGCACGCACGATCATGCCGACCACATCGATCCGCTCGGGTTCCCGCGCATCCTCGCCGCCTCGCCGGGTGCGGCAGCCGTCGTCCCCGAGGCCGTCCGTGAACGCGTCGTCGAACTCGTCGGGAGCACCGAGCGCCTGCTCGGCGCGTCGGTCGGCTCCGTGATCGAGGAGTGCGGCGTGACGATCATGCCCTTGCCGGCGGTGCACGGCGCTCTGCCGGAGGACGGCTATGGGTTCCACCGGACAGAGAGCGGCGAGTACCCGTTCCTCGGGTACGTGATCGAGCTCGACGGCGTCCGCATCGCGCACACCGGTGACACGCTCGTCTACGACGGGCTCGCCGAGCAGCTGCGGGCGCTCGATCTCGACCTGCTGATCGTCCCGATCAACGGCGTCAGCTGGTTCCGTGAACGGCGCGGCATCGTCGGGAACATGAACGTGCTCGAGGCCGCGGAGCTGGCCGAGGCGAGCGCCGCCCGGCTCGTGATCCCCGTCCACTGGGATCTCTTCGCCGACAACACCGAGGATCCGGAGAACTTCGTGCGGCGCCTCGCGACCCACCACCCCGGGGTGAACGCTTCGGTGCCGTCGATCGGCACCCTAATCGACGTGGTTCCTGCCGATGGCTGAACCCGGGGGCGCCCTGCGTAGCGCCCGCTGGTTCGGCGGCAACGACCTGGCGGGTTTCATCCACCGCGCGTCGCTCCATGGAGAGGGCATCTCGCGCAACGCGCTCGCTGGCAGACCGGTGATCGGGATCTGCAACTCGTGGTCGGAGCTTGTGAACTGCAACCTGCACTTCCGCGGCCTCGCCGAGGCGGTCAAGCGCGGCGTCCTCCTCGCCGGCGGGCTACCGCTCGAATTCCCGACGATCTCGCTCGGCGAGAACCTGATGAAGCCGACGGCGATGCTCTTCCGCAACCTGATGGCGATGGATGTCGAGGAGTGCATCCGCGCCTACCCGCTCGACGCGGTCGTCCTGCTCGGCGGCTGCGACAAGACGGTCCCCGCGCAGCTCATGGGCGCCGCGAGCGCGGACGTGCCCGCGATCATGGTCACGGGCGGCCCCGCGGAGGCGGCCTGGTTCAGAGGGCGCCAGCTGGCCGCGGGAACCGACCTCTGGCACTACGCCGATGATGTGCGGGCCGGGAGGATGAGCGACGAGGAGTTCGCCGAGCTCGAGGCCGCGGCGACGCCGAGCGCCGGCCACTGCAACGAGATGGGCACCGCGTCGACGATGACCTCGCTCGTCGAAGCGCTCGGGATGGCGCTGCCCGGCACGGCGTCGATCCCGGCCGTCGACGCCGCCCGTGTGCGCGCCGCGGAGGCGACCGGGAGCCGAGCGGTCGGGCTCGCGCGCGAGGAGCTGCGGCCATCGCGAATCCTCACCCCAGAGGCGTTCGACAACGCCATCGTCACGCTGATGGCGATCGGCGGCGCGACGAACGCCGTCATCCACCTGCTCGCGCTGGCCGGTCGCGTTGGCGTCCCGCTCACCCTCGATCGCTTCAACGAGCTGTCGGCATCGACGCCGGTGATCGCGAACGTGCGCCCCTCGGGCGAGCATCTCGTCGAGCAGCTTCATCGTGCCGGCGGCATCCGCAAGGTGCTTGCCGAGCTCGCGCCGTTGCTGCATGACGACGCGCTCACGGTCACCGGCCGAACGCTCGGCGAGGAGGTTGCGGGCTCCAAGGCGCTCGACCGCGACGTGATCGCGTCGCTCTCCGCTCCGTTCGCACCAACGGGTGGCATCGCCGTCGTGCGCGGCAGCCTCGCGCCTGACGGCGCGCTGATCAAGCGCAGCGCGGCCTCACCCGGACTGCTCTCGCACCGCGGCCCGGCCGTCGTCTTCGAGGATGTGCACGATGTCGCCGCGCGCATCGACGACCCGGCGCTCGAGATCGGGCCGGACTCGGTCCTCGTGCTCCGGAACTCCGGCCCGAAGGGCGGGCCGGGCATGCCGGAATGGGGTCAGATCCCGATTCCAGCCCGACTGCTCGCGCAGGGAGTCACCGACCTCGTGCGGATCTCAGACGCGCGCATGAGCGGCACAGCGTTTGGCACCGTCGTGCTGCATGTCGCGCCCGAGTCGGCTGCGGGCGGACCGCTCGGCGCGGTCCGCGACGGCGACACGATCGCGCTCGACGTCGACGCCGGTCGTCTCGATCTCGAGATCCCCGCGGAAGAGCTACGGCGGCGGCTCGACGCCGGGCCCGCTGCAACCCCGAAGTACCGCCGCGGGTATGGCGCGCTGTACCTCGAGCACGTGCTGCAGGCGAACGAGGGGTGCGACTTTGACTTCCTACGCGCCTGCCCGGGCGAGGTAGCTGAACGCGACCCGCTCGGCCTGCTCGACGGCTGGGTCGGCGGCTGGTAGATCCCCCGCCCCACACGAACTCGGCGTCGCGTCAGTAGAGCCCTTCACCGGAGGACGGCTCGAAGAAGTAGAGGCGATCGGTGTCGACCGCGAGCTCGAGCGGCTGCCCCTCGCCTGCCGGTGTCTCGCGCCCGAGCCGGGCGACGAACGGGCTCGCGCTTCGCGCCGGGATGCGCTTGGCCGCAGCGGGGTCCTCCGCCGCGATCGCCTCCTCGATCTCGCTGCGGCGCACGGGCGGGACGCCGAGCGAGAAATGCACGTAGACCTCCGAGCCCATGTTCTCGCGGATGTCGGGGACGACCGAAAGCTTGCAGCCGTCGCGGCCTTCGCCCACGAGCGACGCATCCTCGAGGTCCTCGGGCCGGAGCCCCATGATCAACGGCTCGCCTTCGCGTGCGCGGAGGCCCGGTCGGTCGGCAAGCAGCTTGGGACCGAGGCGCAGGAGATTCGGGCCGAACCGTGCGACGAGAGCGTCGCCGTCGCGTTCGAGCGTGGCGTCGACGAGATTCATCGCCGGCGAGCCGATGAACTCCGCGACGAACAGGTTCGCGGGCCGCTCGTACAGTCGCTGCGGCGCGTCGGCCTGCTGGAGGACCCCCTTTCGCATCACCGCGACGCGGTCGCCCATCGTCATCGCCTCGGTCTGGTCGTGCGTGACGTAGATCGTCGTCACCGCGAGGTCCCGCTGCAGCCGCATGATCTCGGCGCGCATCTCGACCCGGAGCTTCGCGTCCAGGTTCGAAAGCGGCTCGTCCATCAGGAAGGCCTGCGGCTCGCGGACGATCGCGCGCCCCATCGCAACGCGCTGGCGCTGACCGCCGGACAGCGTGCGCGGCTTCCGGTGCAGGTTCTCCTCGAGACCGAGCGTGTGCGCCGCCTCCGTCACGCGCTGCTCGATCTCGTCCTTCGGCACGCGGCGGTGGCGGAGGCCGAACGCCATGTTGTCGTACACCGTCATGTGCGGGTAGAGCGCGTAGTTCTGGAAGACCATCGCGATATCGCGTTCCTTTGGCAGCAGGTCGTTGACGACGTGGCCGCCGATCCGGATCGTCCCGCCGGTCAGCTCCTCGAGCCCCGCGACCATGCGCAGCGCGCTCGTCTTGCCACAACCCGACGGGCCGACCAGGACGACGAACTCGCCGTCGCCGATCGCCAGGTCGAGCGAGTCGACTGCGGGCGTGCCGTCGGGGTAGACCTTCGAGACCTGCTCGAGCTCGATCTCAGCCATCTATCTCACCCACTGCTGACCTCGAGCAGGATCTTGCCACGCGCTCCCGTCGGCGACTCGAGTGCGGCGAAGGCGGCCTCGAACTCCGCCAGCGGATACCGGTGCGTGACGATCCGCCCCGGCGAGGCGGCGCCCGAGGCGAGCAGTCCGACGAGCGACGACCAGGCCGCCGTCGTGTAGCCGAAACTCGCCGTCACCGTCAGGTCGTTGTTCACGAGCAGGTCGGCGGGGAGCTCGAACGTGCTGCCGGACGGTGGCAGCCCAAGCAGAAGCACCGTTCCGCCACGCCGGGCGGCGCGCACCGCAACGGGGATCGCCTCGGCCACCCCGGTCGCCTCGACGACGAGGTCGTAGGCCGCCCCGGCTGGCGGATCGGCGAGCTCGAAGGACATCGCGCCCACCGAGCGCGCGAGCTCGCGCTGCTCCTCCCGGCGGCCGGCCATCGCCAGCTCGGTGGGAAACCAGAGCGTCACGAGGTGCGCGGCAAGCAGACCGATCGTGCCATCGCCGACGACGAGCACACGCTGCCCCGGCACCGGCCGCGCCTTGAGGAGCCCGGTCAGGACGACCGCGCTCGGCTCGGTGAGCGCAGCGTCGACAAGCGAGACGTTGTCGCCGAGCGCATGCACACAGCGCGCCGGGATCAGCAGCTGGTCGCTCGCCGCTCCTTCGCGCGTGAATCCGATCTCGTCGTAGGCGAGACAGACGTTCGTCGCGCCCGCACGGCACGACGCGCAGCGGCCACACGGGATGATTCCCTCGCCCACGCAACGTTGCCCGGGCACGAGGCCTTGAACGTCGGCCCCGACGGCCTCGATCGTCCCCGACCACTCGTGCCCGAGGGTCAGCGGATAGCGGACGAACGCCGCGTCGACCTGCCCGCGGAGCAGTTCGAGGTCGGTGCCGCAGACGCCGCAGAACGACGGGCGGACGACGACCTCGCCGGGGCCGGGCGCCAGGTCGCCGCGCTCGAGCAACGCGAGCGTTCCCGGTTGCTCGACGACAAGCGCACGCCGGCTCACGCCGTCGGCACCCCGACTGCGTACGGTGCCGGGGCGCCGAGCTCCGCCGAGATGCGTACGGCGTGGTCGCGCACGGTCTGGCCGAGTTGCTCGATCTGCCACGGCGGCAGGCCGAGCTTGAGGCCGGTCGCGCTGATCGCAGCGACACAGCAGGCGGTGTGGTCGACGACGGCGGCTCCGACGCAGAACACGCCTTCGGTGTCCTCCTCGTCGTCGACCGCGTACCCGCGTCGCCGGACGGTCGAGAGGTCGCGCAGGAGCGCGGCGCTGTCCACGATCGTGTGCGCCGTCTTGGCGGGCAGCTCCGTCGCAGACGCGATCTCGAGGACGCGCTCGTCGCTCATCGTTGCGAGCATCGCCTTGCCGACGGCCGAGCTGTGGAGATGCTCGCGCTTGCCAAGGTTCGCGGCAAAGCGAACGGCGCTCTGCTGCGCGTCGACTCTGCCGATCACCACCGCATAGAGCTCGTCGAGCACGGCAACCCGCGAGGTGAGGCTCGTCTCCTCCGTCAGCGATCGCAGCGCCGGCATCGCCACGTCACGCAACGCGATCTGCGAGACGACCACGTCGCCGAGCCGGGCGAGCGCCATCCCCAATCGGTAACGCCGGCGCATGCCGGTCCCGGAATCGGCGACGAAGCCACGCCCGAGCATCGTGTCGAGGATCGCGTAGGCACTGCTCTTCGAAACAGCGAGCACCCGGCTCAGGTCGCTCAGGGTCATGCCCTCCGGCCCCGCCTCGGCGAGCGTCTCGAGCACGATGAACGCCCGCTCGACGCTCTGGACGCGGTAGCGCTCCTCCCCGCTCATCTGTGTTCTGCCATCCCGAACATCGGTCTTGTTCAGCGAACAGTAATGCGCTCATCACCTGTTTGTCCAAGTTGACATGCCGTCCAGCGCCGTGGGATCATCAGGAACGCAGAATGGTGTTCGGTATAGACGAACAGAGAAAATCGATCGACGAGCTCACGGCGCGGCGCGGCGAGGTCGACGCGAAGCTCCGGTCGCTACGGGAGTGGCTCGGCTGGCGTTCACTCGCCGCCGCCGTCCTCAGCGGTGCCGACGCCGTCGCGTGGGCGACCGCCGGTCTCACGAGCGCTGTCGAACGGGGTACGGCCGTCGGGCCTTTGCGCCTCGTCGTCACCTCCGACACCGCCGCCATCGTGACCACGAACGTCGAGCGTCCACGGCTCGAAGCGGAGGCCGGTCTCGAGGCACTGGGGTTCGCGCTGCACGACGCCCCCTGGTTCGAGGCAGAGTCGCTCGACCTGCTCGCGGCCGAGCTTGCCGACGCGCCGCCCGAGCAGGTCGCATCCGACCGCGCAGCTTTCGGTGTCGACTGCACCGATGACCTTGTCGCGCTCCGCCTCGCACTCGCCGAACCGGAGCGCGAACGGCTAGCGCAACTCGCATCCGACGCCGCAGTTGCGCTCGAGCACGGCCTGCGCGGCTGGAGTCCCGGCGAGGTGGACCGGGACGTGCAAGGACGGATCGACGACCGGCTCGAGCAGACCGGCGCATTCTCCGCATGCCTGATCGTGGGAGGCGACGCGAGGGTCGAGCGCTTCCGACACCCGCTCGCGTGCGGCGCGGCGATGCGCGAGCTCGTGATGGCGGTCGTCGTCGCCGAGCGAGGCGGCCTGAATGCCGCAGCGACGAGATTCGCGAGCAACGGGAAACTCCCCACCCCGGTCCGCCGGGCGCGGGCGGCGGCGTTCGCCGTCGAGACGGCGATGCTCGAGGCCTCGACCCCCGGCGCGTGCTACGGCGACGTGCTCGTCGCCGGCGCACGCGCGTACGAGGATGCCGGCCACCCGAGCGCGTGGCGCGACCACTACCAGGGCGGCCCGGTCGGCTACCGGCAGCGCGAGTTCGAGATCGTCCCCACCGACACCGGAAGCCGCTGGTTCCAGACGCCGCTCGCACTCGGTCACGCCGTTGCCTGGAACCCGAGCGTCGCGGGCGGCGGCAAGTGCGAGGACACCTACCTCGTCGAGCACGGCGCGCTGCGACGGCTGACCGAGACCGGCGCCTGGCCGATCGAGGACGGCCGCCCCGCGGTGCTCGACATCGGAAGCGGCGAGGCGGCGTGAAAGCACACGCCGCCCTCGGACGGCTCGGCATCGCCGAGCCCGCGGCGACGGCCGCCGTCGCGACCCGGTTCCCCGACGGCGCGGCATTCCGCGTCGAGATCCCGAGCGTCGAGGGCCCGCAGGTGCTCGAGGCAGTGATCAGCGAGGCGAAGGCGCAGGGGATCGTCGTTAACCGCGTCTCGCAGGGCTCGGGGGCGATGCTGCTCCGCGACGCGGAGCTCGGCGAGATGGCTCGGCTCGGCTTCGACGCCGGCCTCGAGGTGTCGCTCTTCGTCGGGCCTCGCGAGGGGTTCGATGTCGGCGCGCACGCGCGTACGACCGACGGCGCCGCGCACTTCGGGCAGCTGCGCGGCGCGCGCGGGCTCACGTACGCGGTCGAGGATGTGGCACGCGCGGTGGAGGCCGGTATCCGGAGCTTCCTGATCGCCGACCTCGGGCTGCTCACCGTGCTCGTTGACATGCAGCGCGCGGGCGAACTGCCCGGCGACGTCGTCTGGAAGATCTCCGTGATGATGGCGCCGTCGAATCCGGTCTCCGCCCGGTTGCTCGAACAGCTGGGAGCGTCGACCGTGAACGTGCCCTCCGATGTGACCGTCGCCCAGCTTTCGGAGTTGCGCGCAGCGACCTCGCTGCCGCTCGACCTGTACGTCGAGTCGCCCGATTCGCTCGGCGGCGTGGTGCGGGGCAACGAGCTCGGCGACCTCGTCGCGGCGAGCGCGCCGCTCTACGCGAAGTTCGGGTTGCGCAACTCCCCGCCGCTCTACCCGGCCGGGGCGCATCTCATGAACGAGGCGTGCGCGATCGCACGTGCGAAGGTGCACCGTGCGGCGGTCGCTCTGGAGTGGCTCGCACGCCTGCGCCCAGAGTTGACCCAGTCGGGCCCCGGCGCGTCGGGGCTCGGCATTCCGAAGGTGAATCAGGGACGGGAGGAGGACGATGTTTCGTAAAACGAAGTTGACAGCCGGTCTCGCGGTCACGGTCGCCGCGGCGGTCGTCGCCGCAGGAGCCGCGCTCGCGGCCACGTCGGGCAAGAGCGGTGGCGTCACGCTGACGCTCTGGCACAACTACGGCACGCAGGGCAACGCCGTCGCGACGGGCAACCTCGTCAAGGCGTTCGAGAAGCAGAACCCGAACATCACGATCAAGGTCGTCAGCCAACCGTCGGCGAACTATTTCCAGCTGCTGAGCGCCGCCTGGATCGCCGGCACCGCGCCCGACCTTTCGGTCGAGTGGACGGGGCTCTTCGACACGAAGTATCAGAGCCAGCTGCTCAACCTGAAGTCGTACTTCACGACGGCGGAGCTGAGCAAGATCAACGGCGTGAAGTGGGTCTCGGCGAACTTCGATCCCACGCAGGGGCTCCTCGTGATGCCGCTCGAGAACCAGTTCTACATGGGCTTCTACAACAAGGCGCTCTTCAAGAGGGCGGGCGTGGCGAGCGCGCCGCGCGACTGGGCCGAGCTGACGGCCGCGTGCACGAAGCTGAAGAAGATCGGTGTCACGCCGATCGTCTACGGCGCGGACCCGCAGGGCATCGGGCCGTCGCCGTATCCCTTCTACGACCTCAGCTACCTGATGGCCGCGATCTACTCGCCCGAGCAGTGGAAGGGTCTGTACACCGGCAAGATCCCGTGGACGTCACCGGCGATCGTCAGCCAGGTGCAGCACTGGGCGTCGCTGCCGAAGTCGGGCTGCACGAACAGCGACGTGCTGACGAAGACAAACATCCTCGGCACCTTCATGTCGGGCAAGGCGGCGATGATCATCGACGGCAACTGGGATACCGCGGCGCTCCAGAAGGCGCTCGGCACGAAGGTCGCCCCGATGGTGCCGCCGTTCTCGACGAAGCCGCAACGGGGCGTCGTGCAGTACGCAGGCGACGGCTTCGCTGTCTCGAAGGCGTCGAAGCACCAGAAGGAAGCGGCGTCGTTCCTGCGCTTCCTGATGAGCCCGCAGGCCGAGAAGATCATCGTCGGCGCCGGGCTGATCCCCGACATCAAGGGCTACACGTCGTCCAACCCGCTCTCGAACCAGATGCTCGCGTTCGCGGCGAAGCAGGGGCTGACGGCGTACCCGATGATCGACAACGTGATCCAGGGCGATGTCGTTACGGCCGGCCAGAAGCAGCTCGACGCTGCGCTCGGCGGTGACATCTCCGCGTTGAAGGCGTTGAAGAGCATGAAGTCGACGCTCGATTCGCTGCCGGCGAACCAGAGGAGCAACACCTACCACTGAGCGACGTTCGATCAGGCCTCGCCGTCCGCCGCGGGCGGCGAGGCCCTCGCCATGAGCGCAGAGAGTCACGCCGCCACGCCCGCACGCCTGAAGCCGCGCCGCTCGCGTAGCCGGCTCGCCGCGCGGCGCCGCCGGGCGGGCATGCTCTTCACGATCCCCGTTATCGCGCTCGTCGGTTCGTTGCTGCTGCTCCCGATCGGTCAGACGGTCTACTACAGCTTCACCACCTGGAACGGGTTCGAGCCGGCGCAGTGGGTCGGCATCTCGGCCTACCAACGGCTCTTCTCGACCCCGGAGTTCGTCAGCGTCCTCGAGAACAACGCGCTGCTCGTGCTCGCGATCCCCGTCGCGGTCGCGTTGCCGCTCGCAGTCGCGTTCCTGATCAACGCCCACGTGCGGGGCTGGCGGATCTTCCGCTCGGTGTTCTTCCTGCCGACCGCGGTGTCATGGGTCGTGATCGCCTTCGTCGCACGCAACTTCTTCGACAACAAGGGAATCCTCCAGAGCATCCTCAACGGGATCGGCCTCGGCTTCTGGCATCCGGACCTGCTCTCGCACGAGCGCTCCGCGCTGATCGCCGTGATGATCACGTTTGTCTGGTCGATGTTCGGGACGAACATGATCATCTTCCTTGCTGGGATGTCGACGATCGACCAGGAGATCTACGACGCGGCCCGGGTCGACGGCGCCGGGAATCTCTCGGTCATGTTCAGGATCACCTTCCCGCTGCTCAAGCGGTTCGTGCAGCTGGCCGTGATCATCAGCCTGATCACGGCGTTCAGCGCGCTCTTCAGCCTGATCTACGTGATGACGAGCGGCGGCCCCGGGTACGGCACGACGACACTCGAGTTCTTCATCTACGAGCAGGCCTTCACCCAGCAGAACTTCGGGATCGCCGCGACGGCCGGGATCGTGCTGTTCGTCGGCGTGTTCGTGATCAGCATGATCCAGGTGCGGCTCCTACGGAGCGACGATTGACGAACATGGGCTGGTCCTCCCGCGGCGGGGCGGCGATGTGGCGGCGCTCGCAACGGTCGCTCGTCTACGCAGCGCTCCTCGTCGTGACGGTCGTGATGCTCTACCCGTTCTGGTTCATGGTCCGCACCTCGCTGCGGTCCCTGACGCAGTACTACGCCGGTAGTGGGTACTCGCTGACGAGCTGGCACGACCTGTTCGCGGCGCTGCCCGTCCTCCGCGAGCTGCTCAACTCCACACTGATCACCGCAGGCGCCATCGTCCTGATCCTTGCCGCGTCGACGACCGCGGGGTACGCGCTCGGCACGCTCCGCTACCGCTTCTCGAGCACGGTCTTCCTCGTAGTCGCGAGCGCGATGATGGTGCCAATGCAGTCGATGATCATCCCCGAGTACGTCAACCTCGCCCGGCTCGGCTTCATCAACCACTACTACGCGCCGATCCTCGTCTACGCCGCGCTCGGCACCCCGTTCGCAACCTTCCTGCTCACCACCTACTTCCGTCGCCTGCCTGAGGACGTGATCGAGGCCTCGCTGATCGACGGGCTCGGCTACGGCAAGATCTTCTTCCGGGTGATGCTCCCGCTCGCCGTGCCGGCGATCGTGACGGTCGTCGTATTGCAGTTCATCCAGATCTGGGACGACCTGCTCGTCGGACTCCTCTTCCTACAGACACCGCAACAGCGCCCGATCACGGTCGGCCTCGCGACCATCCCGTCACAGCACTTTCTCGACGTGCCGATGCTGATGGCGGGGTCGCTCGTCAGCGCACTGCCGGCGATCGCCGTCTACCTCGTGTTCCAGCGATACCTAATCCGAGGGTTGACGATGGGCATGAGCAAGTAAGCCGAGCTCGCGTCGGGAAGAACTCGAGGGACGTCGGCCTGCTCACTCGATGGGTGTCGGGCAGGGACGCTCGACCTCGCACGGGTTGGCGGATGATCGTCTTCAGCCGCTCGGGTTTGGCGCGGCGTGGGTACCCGAGACCACGACCGGCGCAGGCCAAGCGTTGATGCGCGTTGCCAGTCAAGACGGAAAGTTGGCGGAAAGATCGCTGGATGTTCGTCTACTAGTGCCGCGGCCAGCTTTGCGTCCTTCGGCTCGAGCGATTTGCTTAGCCGGCGTTTGAACGTGCTCGTGTGTAGACAATCGTCAAACCGACCCGCTAGCGTCCGACTGTGAGCGAGCAGAACGCCGAGCGCGGGCAACGGGTCACGCCGCTCGAGCTGCTCTTCGACCTCGTCTTCGCCTTTGCGTTCACGCAGGTGACGACCGTCCTCTCGGATCACCCGACATGGAGCGGGCTCGAGCACGGTCTGTTGATCCTCGCCGCGCTCTGGTGGGCGTGGGCCGCTTTTGCCTGGCTGACGAACACAACAGACCCGGAACAGGGCGCGATCTGGGGAGCGATGCTGATTGCGATGGCCGCAATGTTCGTCGCCGCGCTAGCCGTCCCGGAGGCGTTCGGGCGTCACGCCGTCGTGTTCGGAGTTGCCTTCCTGATCGTGAACGTCATGTTTCTCGCGCTGTACTCGCTCGCGGCGCGCGGCGACCGCGACCTGCTGGCCGCGATCCTACGGATCGCTCCCATTGCGCTCGCCGGCGCCGCTCTGATCATCGCGGCCGGACTCGTCCACGGCTGGCTCCGCCCAGTGATCTGGCTGGTCGCGATCACCGTCGGCCTGTTCGGGCCGCTCTTCGCTGGGATGGGTGGCTGGCGCGTCCAACCCGCGCACTTCGTCGAGCGACACGGACTGATCATCATCATCGCGATCGGCGAATCGCTGATCGCGATCGGCTTCGGGGCAAGGGGCACCGGGCTTGGCACCGGCGTGATCGTCGGCGTCGTGCTCGCGCTCGTCGTCGTGAACTCGTTCTGGCTCGCCTACTTCGACTTCTTCCCGATTCGCGTGGAGCAGCTACTCACCAGCCGAATCGGGCTGCAACGCACAGCCCTCGCGCGCGACGTCTACACCTACCTGCATCTGCCGATGGTGGCCAGAATCGTCCTGTTCGCCTTCGCGATGAAGGTGACGCTCGCACACGTCGGCGACAAACTCGGCACGATCCCGGCGCTCGGGCTCTGCGGCGGCCCCGCGCTCTACCTGTTCGCGTACGTGGCGCTCCGACTGCGCGTGGCGCGTGGACTCGGCGGCGGCCGCTTGGTCGCCGCCGTCGCCTGCGCGCTCGTGTTGCCGGTCGCCCTCGTCGTGCCGGCACTCGTCGCACTCGCGCTCGTCGCCGCCGTCTGGGTCGCACTCCACGCCTACGAGATCATCTGGTGGCGCGAGGCTCGCGCGCGTACCCGAGCGCAGCGCGTGCCGGCCTCCGCCTCCTGACGGGCGGGGCGGCTTGCTCGATGGGAGCAAGCGCCAAAAGGTCCA
>Ga0137415_10004596_pt1 | contig 13647 bp, 10 predicted proteins | sample CZODoug3_1_1_16f_FD_183082 | JGI IMG/M metagenome (GOLD analysis project Ga0137415, IMG submission 183082) | Vadose zone soil fungal communities from Angelo Coast Range Reserve, California, USA - CZODoug3_1_1_16fungal (Hybrid Assembly) | ecosystem: Environmental > Terrestrial > Soil > Vadose... | reverse complement strand
CAGACGCCGGCAAACCGGACAATGAGCCCCCGGCTGCGACTTGTGACCGCCTCAACTTCCTGTTTGCCCGTCATCCGCTCGGAATCGCCTGGAAGCGGCATTGGAGCAATTTCCCACAACGCGACTTCTGGCCCGCTTCGCAGGATTCGTATCTGCCAGTCGCACGTTTATGGTGCCCCATTCGACGTATTGCCCACGATTGCTAGAATCAGCCGCGGGGCGTAACATGCGGCGTCAATGACCGATTCCTTATTCTTCACTGGCCGCACAATCTCTCACTACCGCATCGCCGCCATGATCGGCGCGGGCGGCATGGGCGAAGTATATCGCGCAACGGACACGAAGCTTGGACGCGACGTGGCACTCAAAGTAATTCCGCGGGAATTTACGCAGGAGGCCCAGCACATGGCGCGTTTCCGGCGGGAGGCGCAGGTTCTGGCCTCTCTGAACCATCCCAATATTGCTTCCATCTACGGCCTGGAAGAAAGCGCAGGCGTCCGGGCGCTGGTGATGGAGCTGGTGGAGGGGCCCACGCTCGGCGAACGGATCGCGCAAGGCGCAATTCCGGTCGAGGAAGCCTTGCCGATTGCCAAGCAAATTGCCGAAGCCCTGGAATACGCTCACGAACACGGGATCATTCACCGCGATCTGAAGCCGGCAAACATCAAGCTGACGGACGACGGCAAGGTGAAAGTGCTCGACTTCGGCCTGGCTAAAGCACTTCAGGACGAAGCACCGGCGCAGGATATGTCCAACTCTCCTACGCTCAGCATCGCGGCCACCAAAGCGGGAATCATTCTTGGCACCGCCGCCTACATGTCTCCGGAGCAGGCCAAGGGCAAGCGAGTGGACCGCCGCGCGGATATCTGGTCGTTCGGCGTTGTGCTTTACGAGACGCTCACGGGGCGGCGATTATTTGCGGGAGAAACGGCCACCGATATCATGGCTGCCGTTGTTCGCGCCGAACCGGATTGGACGCTGCTTCCCGCGAGCGTGCCGCCGCGCATCCGCGAATTGCTCCGGCGCTGCCTGACGAAAGATGAAAAGGGGCGGTTGCGCGACATCGGGGACGCGCGGCTCGACCTCGACGATCCACTCGAACCTGCGGCGATGCCCGCCGCGTCCCTTAGCAAGGTTCGGCCAGGATGGCGCGTCTTGCCCTGGGCAATGGCTGTCGCGGCAATCATCCTCTCTCTGTGGGCCCTCTCGCATCGCGCCAGCAACGAAACCTCGACGAGCGTGATGCGTCTCGATGTCATTTATCCACCCGAGACGGAACCGATTTCCGGATTGCAGAGTAGCTTCGCGCTCTCGCCTGAAGGCCTCTCTATTGCGGTGATCGCCGTTCGAGATGGGGTGCGCAAACTGTACGTTCGACAGCTTGACCGGCCGGACGCGGTCGCAGTCAGCGACGCACCAGGCACGAACGCCGTTTCTTTCTCCCCCGACGGCAAGAGTGTGGCGTTTGTCCCCGGCAACACGCAGGTTACTCGATTCTCGCTGGCCGACCAGCAGCGCGCCGTGATTGCTTCTGGTGCGGACATCACCGGCAGCGTCGCCTGGGGTTCGCACGAGATCATATACAGCCGTGATGGCGCGCTCTGGATTGTACCGGAGCAGGGCGGCACGGCCAGACAGTTGGTGGCTCTGGATGCGGGACGCCACGAAGTGCTGCAGAGCGATCCCATTATCTTGCCGGGAGGCCGAAACGTTCTCTTCTCCAGCGTGACTACGGACGCGGGAACGGAACGAATTGAGTCCGTCTCCGTGGACGGGTCGCACAGAGCTGTAATCATGGAGCACGCGGGAACACCGCAATGGTCATCTACGGGCCACTTACTGTTTGGCCGGGATGGGGCGTTATGGGCGGCGCCCTTTGACCCCGACAAGGCAACTGTCCTCGGAAAGGCGGTGCCGATCATACCGGCTGGAGTGATTTGCACGGTACGTTCCGGGGGGCTGGGATTCCAGGTGTCCTCCACCGGCACGTTGGTTTTTTTTCCATCGGATTTCGATTACAAGCGGGTGGTCTCTGTCGGCCGAGACGGCTCGGAAGTGGCGCTGAAGCTGCCGCCCAATCGTTATGGCCACCCTCGTATTTCGCCCGATGGACGGCGGTTGCTGGTTGAGAGTGACAATAGCGTTATCGAAACGCTAGATCTCGCGAGAGGCACGCGGGCAAAGCTCACCGCCGCAGCGCTCGGGACGAATTATTCCACTTGGTCCGCCGATGGCCAAGGTGTCGTTTTTCGGCGCTTCAATCTGCCATTCTGGGCGGCGGCCGACGGCAGCGGAAGGGTTGAACAGGTTCCAGGGGGCACGATCAACGACTATCCCTCAGCGCCGGGGCCCACTGCGGACTCCATTATCGCAGTGCGGATTCAGCCGGAAACATCCGGTGACATTTTTCTGCTGTCCATCAATGGGAAGTTCCCGCCGAAGCCGTTGTTGGCTACTCCGGCCTTCGAGGGAGGGGCGCAACTCTCTCCGGATGGGCGCTGGATGGTCTACCAGTCGAACGAATCGGGCCAGCCCGAGATTTACGTTCGCCGCTATCCCGCCATGGATCGGAGTTGGCAGGTATCCGAGGGCAGCGGAGGTCAGGCGCGATGGAACAGTAACGGCAAGGAAATCTACTATCGCGGCGGGCACAACATGATGGCGGTGGCGTTCGATGCCCGGGGCGCCGAGCCGGTTTTTGGAAAGCCGGAGGCTCTGTTTGCCGACGAGTACGACTTTGGTCAAAGCATCTCGATCGCAAGCTACGACATGACGCATGACGGGCGGCTCATCATGCTGCGGCGTGGGACTCACGGCAACAGCCTGCGGGTTGTGCTCAACTGGACTGAGGAGCTGAAACAGATTCTCGCCGGGGGTGGGGTTCGCTAGTCTGATCGTCCACACTCACCCGAGTGGCCCGAGCGCCGGATAACCTCACATGTGGACCGTTACGGTCCACAGACGGCAATATGAGAAGCCGCAGTCGGGTTCTGAGCGGATCGTCGGCTATCCGGAAGTTACCCTCGGACCCGGTTTGTCTGGCGGTAGTTTCGGAAGCCACCCTCTGCTTCCGAGACAGGTTCTTCTGAGGTTAAATCTTGTGTGAGGTGAGGAGCCGGGAGCGGACCTCGATGGAGGGAGGGGCCTGCAAAAAACAGACTTATCCGAAATGGAGTTCGTCCGGGCCGAGGGCGCTTCCATGAGCCTCATTGTTTTCGAGTACGCCGTAATCCACGCGAAATTCTCGGCACCCGCCAATCAAGTTTCAGACTTCCCACATCGGGGGAATCAGAGAGATCAAGACGATTACCCCGTGTATCAGGACCTAGGCTGGATTTGTCTTCGTTGACTTGCTTCCTGCCCCCAACCTAACATGTGCTGCACATGCCAGGCGCCGACTCGCTCATCGGACAGACCATCTCGCACTACCGCATCCTAGAAAAACTCGGCGGCGGGGGGATGGGTGTCGTCTACAAGACCGAGGATACACGGCTGCATCGCTTCGTTGCGCTGAAGTTCTTGCCGCAGGGGTTTGCCCGAGACCCTCAGGCACTCGCCCGTTTCCAACGCGAAGCCCAAGCCGCATCAGCGCTGAATCATCCCAACATCTGCACGATTCACGATATTGGCGAGCAGGACGGGCAGGCGTTCATTGCCATGGAGTTGCTGGACGGCATGACGCTGAAGCATCGCATCAACGGAAAGCCCATCGATACCGAAGTTCTGCTCCCTCTGGCGATTGAAATCGCTGACGCCCTAGACGCTGCTCACGCCGAAGGCATCATTCATCGCGACATCAAGCCTGCCAATATTTTCGTGACGAAGCGCGGTCACGCAAAGATTCTCGATTTCGGTCTGGCGAAGGTCAAGTTTACGGGAACTGGCTCTTCTGGAGCGACGGTTACAGGGGGAATGACCGAGAGCGTGAGTCCAGAACATCTGACCAGTCCTGGCTCGTCTTATACGAAATGGCGACAGGTGCGTTGCCTTTTCGTGGGGAAAGTTCTGGAGTTATATTCAATGCCATCCTGGAAAGGCAACCAGTTCCAGCGGTGCGACTAAACCCCGACCTGCCGCCGAAGCTAGAAGATATCATCAATCGTGCACTGGAGAAAGACCGAGACCTGCGCTATCAGCACACCTCGGACATTCGAGCTGAGTTGAAGCGGCTGAAACGCGATACGGATTCGGGCCGAATTTCGTCGACGAGGAGCCAGGTGGTTCAGGAACTCACTGCAGAGCCTGCAACTCGCCCTGTGGCGGTTGCTCAGCCGTCGTCAGGGATTGCACGGATGCGGAACATCGCTTTGGCCGTTTGCGGCACACTTCTCGCGGCAGCCCTTGCGGCGTATCACTTTTGGCCCCGCTCGAACACTCCGAGCGGCCCCGCAAAGATTACGCAAATCAGCCAATGGAACAAACCTATTGTGGTGTCCCAGCTAATTCTTTGCAACGGCGCACTTTGTCGAGGATGACATCAGCCGTGGCCTTCCAAACGAAAGGCTGGGGCTTGTTATTCCAGTTGGCGAGCCACGCATAGATGGCACTTTCGAGTTCTTCAACGCTGTGGAAGGTGCCACGACGGATCATGCGTTCCGTGATCAGGGCGAAGAAGCGTTCCACCTGATTGAGCCAAGAACTGCTGGTCGGGGTGAAGTGGAAATGAAAGTGGCGGCGCTTTCTGGGTGTCAGCCACCGCTTTACAGTGGCGCTTTTGTGCGTGCTGTAGTTATCCAAAATGATGTGCACGTCCAGGTCGGGAGGGACGTGCTTCTCCACTTGGTTGAGAAACTTCGCGAACTCTTTGCCGCGATGACGCGGCAAGCAACTGCCGATGACTTTGCCGTTCAAGATATTGAATGCAGCAAATAGGGTGGTCGTTCCGTGGCGTTTGTAATCATGGGTTTGACGTTCCGGCAGTCCGGGACGCAACGGCAGGATCGGAGCGGTTCGGTCCAAAGCTTGAATCTGGCTTTTTTCGTCGACACACAGCACCAGAGCGCGCTCCGGAGGGTCCAGGTACAGACCGGCGATATCGCGCACCTTTTCCTCAAACTGCGGATCGTTGGACAATTTGAATTTCTCGACCCGGTGGGGCTGAATATCGAAACGCTGCCAAACCCGATGCACCATCATGCGCGACACGCGCAAGTGTTTGGCCAACGTTCGCACGGTCCACTGCGTCGCGTCCGGCGGTCTGGTTTTGAGGGTGGCATCCAAAATCTTTTTCTCCAACTCCGGTGTCAATGTCCGGCGCGGGCGGTTCCGCGTCGGCTTGGCGGTCAACGCTTGCACTCCACCTGTGCCGTACGTGGCGCGGGCGGCGATCACCGTTGGGCGCGACAGGCCGAGTTGTTTTGCGATCGAGCGATTCGACATCCCTTCTTGGGCCAGCAGAATCACCCGGCATTTCTGCGCCACTCCTTGTGGCGTTGTTCCGGAGCGGACCAACGATTCCAGTTGCCTTTTGGCGTCGTCATCGACGGAAAGAGCTTCGGCGGTGGCAAACATGCCGCCATTGAATCATGGTCAGTCCATATTGTCAACACTTATATGGGACGGGACACTATGAACTGGGCGAGGCTTTCTCCCGACGGCCACGCTGTAGCGTTCGACTCACTGATAGGCGGCGTCGATCAAGTGTTCCTGATGCTTACCTCTGGTGGCGAGCCCCTTCAGCTCACGAATGACGAAGGCGACAAAGGTGGTGTGGGTAATTTTTCGCCCGATGGGAGAGAAATCTATTACGTGAGGTTGCTCGGCCGCGCCGAGGTCTGGGCAGTGCCTACGCTCGGGGGGACTCCCCGCCGTGTGGTGTCCGGCTTCTATGTGCTTCCCTCGCCGGATGGCGCATTCATTTATTATCATAAGTCTGATAGCGCCGGGATTTTTCGTGCGGAACAATCCGGACTGAACGAGGAATTAGTGTACAAGTCCGAAGGCACTGGTCTCTACTTCATCCCGGTTCTGCTATTCCCAGGCGGCAACGACATGCTCGCTGCTGGTGTTCAAGGAGGCGTTGGGCCAAAAGTCCGCTTTTACAGAATAAACGTCACGAGCCATGAGGCGATTGATATAGGTGAGAGTGAGGTGTTCGAGAGTCCGTTTGACGTCGTGTGGGCCGAGCCAGGAAAAACCGTGCTGTTCCCCCGGACAGTAAACGGGCTGACGAACATCTGGAAGTACAGTTTGCAAGACCGAAGTCTAACGCAGATTACTTTCGGAACGGGACCGGACTTTTCGCCCATGCCAGACCCGGGAGGAAAGGGGATTTACTATTTGAATGGCAAATCCTCCGGGTCCCTGTCCGCATACAACGTTCATTCAAGAGTATCGACGGACATTGTGTCCGTAGACCCAACTCAACCCACTATCTCCCCAGATGGGAAGCGTGATGTACGTCACGTTCCCCGCACCCCAGCGGAATGAACTCTGGGTAGCGGACATCGACGGAGGCAACAAGCTGAGACTCGCAACGGGAGTGTCCCTGGCTACTGGGAATTGGGCGTCGGACAATTTTCACCTGGCTTTTTACGAGCTGGGAACCGGCACAGGTGGCAAGGCTTACATCCTCGGGGCTGATGGCAGCGGTCTTCGTCAGCTCCCATGGACGAGACCTATCGACTCGCTGGTAGGGAGCCCTGACCAGAAATCCGTTTACGTGACTGACAGGGAGAGCATTTCTTTCTTGGCAAGCCGTTCACACTTCTTCCAAGCGGACTTGATAGCCGCCTTGAGTTGTTCTTCATTGAGCTTTTGGAGTTCCGTGTCGGCGGACACACGCAGCGTATTCTGCGTCTCCCCGCTACGGGAACGGGTGGTCGACTTTCCGCAGAAGAGGCTAGACAGTCTTGTTGTTGCCATTGCGGCGAACGAGCTAGAAAGTTACTTTGAAAAGGATGCCCGCTATCAGGAAAGACTCCGGTTGCTCTCAGGACCCAACGATACGGACGGAAAAGTACGTCTAATCGCCGATTTTCTTCGAAGAAACACTCGCGCCAGAGACGATTCCACTCGTACTGTGACTTACAGCGACCTTAACAGGGTTCTCCGGAGACATGGCTTTGAACTCCGCAACCCCAGCGGGAACTACATTAATGTGATGCGGATAGAACCAGCGAAGCCGGGGCGCTTCCTCGGGATAGGCGCTAGACCGGAACGCGCAATTTTTCTCGCTCAGATAGGATTTCCAGGTTGGAAGGACCAAGTACATAAAGCAGCGCTCAAGAGAGTTCGTGAAGCCACCAATCTGACCAGTCAGGACGGATGTGACACGAAAGTGTTCTTCGAAGACGCAGAGCCTATCGCTGTTCTCATCAGTGAATATGCGGAACCTTTGAAGCGTCTTGCGAATAAGTGAGGCTGGCCGACTGCGTAAGTACGTGGTGATAAGTGCAAGACGAGTTTCAACGGTATGGAGAACGGGTACGGAACGGCTAAAAACAGGGTGGGGAAAACGTGGGTAAGTCCATCGAGATCAAATGGTAGGCCCGTGGGACTCGAACCCCAGACCTCTACGGTGTATTTAGGACAGTGTGCCGATTCATTTCGGTCGTCCCCTGCCCTTCACTGCGGAACGTCGCAGGATTGTGTACGCACTGCCGACAGAAGCCGGCTGGGTACTCTGAGATCTCCAGAGTCCTCCCCCTTGAGGATCTCCCACCCGGTGAACACGGCGATCAGGTTTTCCTCCGGAAACACCATCAAACGCTGTCCGCCGAAGCCACGCGCCATCCAAACATAGCCCTGCCGATCCGTACGCGGAAGCAGCCACCATTTGTATCCGTATTTGAAGCCTTCCTCGGCAGCAATGGACGGGGCCAGCGAATGCTTCACCCAGTCTTTCGACGCAATCTGTTTTCCGTCCCACATTCCGTCGTGCAGATACAGATATCCGATCTTCGCCAGATCTGTGGTGCGCAGAAAGAGTCCTCCCTCCGTGTCTGGTAATCCGAGGGGAGTCCGCTTCCAGAAATGATCCATCCCCAGTGGCGCGAACAGGTATTTATCTCCGTATGTCTCGATGTCTTGTCCTGTCTCCTGCTGGAAAACGTACGCCAGCAATTCCGATCCGCCACTGCTGTAGTTGAATACTTTTCCCGGTTCCTGAGCCATTGGCCGGTCAATTACATACTGAACCCAATCGTCGGCCGCTTCCATCAAGCTGGCATCATTCTTGGGATCGTCATAGGCCACGTCTTCATTCCATTCGAGCCCGGTGGACATGGTCAAAACGTGGCGCAGGGTGATGCGTCGCTTTCGTTCGTCGACATTCTTTACTTTCGACACGTTGAAATACTTGAGCAGCGGAACACGGCAAAAGCGTCCGGCCACGCCTTCCGCCTAGCGAAAAGGGAGTCGAGTTCGGTAAGCGGTTTTTCGTCGAGCCCCACGCTGGCGGGCGTACCCTTCACCCAGCCATGGGTCGGCCATTTTGTGCATTTGATGCGATGTCGGGGCCCTGTGGTAGCGCGAGCGTGCCGTGCCCTAAAACGATGCAACTCACGAACGCTAGAACTGCAGCGGTCTTTTTCATACAGACGGTATAAAGCATGTTTCGTCTTCTGTGAATGAGAGGCACACTTAGCTCATGGCAACCACGCATCGTGTTTGGGTCAAGCTTGCCGAGCCTACCACCGATGGAAGAGGTTTTATACGGCGAAAACGGTTAACTACTTGAGCGGGGCCTATGTGCTCCCCTGCCGGGTGAGAGAGTCGCACCGGATATCAGTATGGTTGTGAAGACCTGTCGTGCCTTGGCCCACCCAATTTACAGGTGAAGAATTACAGGTGAAGTTTTCTGAGGTTTCTGTCTAAGTTCAGAACTCCTGACATACCACCAAGAAAAGCTTTCAATACAGTAGTTTTTGTGGAGGGGGTGCGAACCTAAAACTGTCCGCTTTTTGAGTCTGAAATTACGCGTTCCGGGGTCTCCGATTCTGCCGTATCCGAACGACCGAGTGTCCAACGTTTTCTTTCGCTGATCCCTCCGGGGCTGCAATCGGAATGTTTATTTGCTCTCCTGGGTGCGAACTTTAAATTGTCCGCTTTTTCTAAATTGGCAGATGGAAAACTCGCGATTTTGGCTGCTCCATTTCTTCGATTGGAAGCGTGCGATGCCTCTCATGCCCATCCCCGGAAGCCGCACCTGGCTTGGCTTTTCCTTTACTGGGGTGCGAACTTTAAATTGTCCGCTTTTTCTAAATTGGCAGATGGAAATCACGCGATTTTGCCTGCTCTATTTCCTCGACTGGAAGCGCCCAATACCTCTCTTGCCCATCCCTGGAGGCCGCAACACGCTTGGTTTTTCCTTTACCGGGTGCGAACCTTAAATTGTCCGCTTTTCGAACCGGCAGGGATAGAAAGACCCGAGTTTTCTTGAAGCAAAAAGCGGACAGGTTTCCGACCAACTATGTCAGGAGCTCTGAACTTACTGATTCTACGAAAAAGCAAAACGGAGAAAACCACAAAAACGCCGAAGTAAGGTACACGGCGGGTACACGGGACTACTACCGACCACCGAGCCTGTAAGCCGGATTCTCCGGACGAATTTCCCATCTCCCGGCCCTTCTGTAAGTTCAGAACTCCTGACATACTCCCCAAAAAGCTTTCAATACTGTAGTTTTTCGGGAGGGGGTGCGAACCTAAAACTGTCCGCTTTTTGTGTCTGCAACGATAGGTTCATGATTTGGGATTCCACGAAATCTGAACGAGAAACTGGCCGTTTTTTTTCTATTGCTGATCTCTCCAGAACTGCAGCTGGCTTGTTTTTTCGTTTCCCTGGGTGCGAACTTAAAACTGTCCGCTTTTTCAATCAGTAGCAGGTAGGGCATGCTTAGAAACAATGAGTCCGGCCCCTCCCTATGAAGAGGAGCTTTTTACCCACCCTACTGAAATCTCCGGTACCGTCTTCGTCAACGATCGCGTTTGTGTTCAAACCGAGGAAGACCAACGAGTGATTTCGGTCCATGGCGTCGTCTCTTCCCACTACTCCATCAAAGATCGCACCGCCGAGACCTACGCCATGGTTTTGCTTGTCGAGTCGGGATACGCAGATCAGAACCATACCCCACGCTGTTTCGGCTACTCGGCCCGATCGCTTCGCCGCTACCAGGGCCCATCGGCCGTCTCAACACGGCTTCGTTCAGGCCAAAGACGATGTTAACTGGTTCTCGCGCGTTTGCTCAGCGTGGGCCTCGTCTAGCAGTCTCCTCAGTTTTTCAGCCAGTGTTTGCACATAAGGATCAATGAAGATACCCCCTGGATTGACGGGAAGGTCAATAATGCTAAGCTGCCCGGAAACGGCCCCACCCCAACCCATTTGCGGATCTCTTAAATGCGTATAATGTCTTTGGGGCTTAAAGATAGTTATCTCCTCCGTATACGGCCTGGGCACATATGCGAAGGTCGCATCTTCATTGATGTTCTCCAAAAAACCGTTGGACGATCTCGAACCATTTGCAACATCTCTCGTTTTAAAAAGATTAGAAACCTTCACTCGCATTCTCTCCAATTCCCTGGCGAAGGCCCACTTCAGCTTTTTCCTTAGATAGTCCAATTGCTCCCTGCGGCTGAGCCCGAATATATTTTGGGAATGGAACGTTATTTTTTCCGTACTGTGGGTAACACTTTCTCTAAACGATAGCTGCAATGGAATGCCATTGAAGTTATAGGTGTCGATCATGATTAACAGAGCGACCTTTTCCCCTTGATTGCGAAGGTTCTGGGCCATCTCGTATGCAACTTGCCCGCCCATGCAAAAACCACCCAGATAATAAGGACCCTGTGGCTGCAACTCACGAATTTCCTTTAGATAATGTGTAGCCATATCTTCGACCTTGCGAAGATACTTCTCGCTGCCATCAAGACCGCGTGCTTGCAGGCCGTAGAACGGATACTCAGGACCTAAAGATCGCGCCAAATCCCGAAACAGGAGTACATTCCCGCCCGCCCCATGAACGCAATAAAACGGTGGCTTACTTCCGCCAGGCTGAATGGGAACTAAAGAAGACCAATTGGCAGACCAGCCCTGCTGCCGTAGAAGGTCAGCCAGTTTCTCCACGGTGGGAGCCTGAAACAGCGAGGACAACGGTAGGGTTCGGCCGGTGAGTTGTCTTAGCTCGGAGAAAAGGCGAACCGCCATTAAAGAATCGCCACCAAGATCAAAGAAATTGTCTCCGAGATTCACCGGGCGAACACCCAAAGTTTTCTCCCAGAGCTTGGTCAATTGCAACTCTAGTGTGTCTCGAGGCGCGGAGGGCTTCGATCCAATTTGCGTGATCGAGCGCACCGGGGCAGGCAGTGCTTTACGGTCTACTTTTCCATTCGGGGTCAGCGGAAATCGTTCTAAGAATACAAACGATGAAGGCACCATATATTCTGGCAACTTCGCGCGGAGAAACTCTCGCAGATCCGCAGGTTCTAAACGCATTCCTGGCTTAACGATCGCATATCCAACAAGACGCTTCTCCCCGGGATGGTCCTCTCGCACCGCCACAACACAAGTCTCAATGTTCTCGTGTTCCTGCAATCGAACTTCAATCTCGCCCAACTCGATTCGATATCCCTGCACTTTCACCTGGAGATCCTCACGTCCGAGGAATTCAATGTTGCCATCAGGCAAGTAGCGGCCTAAATCACCCGTCCGATACAAACGAAGTCCGGACTCCAGATCTTGGATGAAACTGGCGTGGGTCTTCTGCTCGTCCCGCCAATACCCCTTTGCCAAGCCAATCCCGCCGATGTACAGGTGGCCCGGTACCCATACGGGACAAGCTGCTTGCGCTTGATTCAGCACATGGAAGCTCTGGTTGAGCATAGGTTTGCCGTAAGGTATGCTCTTCCAGTCCGGATCCACGCTTTCAATCGGATATAAAATCGACCAAATAGAGGCCTCGGTAGCGCCTCCCAAGCTAAACAGTTTAGTATTTGGTAGAATCCTCCGAATCTGCCCGGGAAGGCCTACCGGGATCCAGTCGCCGCTCAACATGACCAGTCGCAGAGAACGGCCTAATACATCGGCTTCCCCTTTGCCCACTTGGTCAACAAGCAATTGCATGAGCGCCGGCACCGTATTCCATACGGTGACTTTCCCGGTGGATATTAGATCGGCCCAATGAACTGCATCATGGGCGAGTTCAGCTGAGGGCATTACAATCGTTCCACCTGCGGCAAGCAGCCCAAAAATGTCATAGACGGACAAGTCAAAGCTCAATCGCGAGAGGGCCAGTACACGATCCTGAGGTCCAATTCTGAATCGTTGGTTTATATCCAGCACAGTGTTTGTCGCGCCGCGGTGATCAACCATTACCCCTTTCGGCAGGCCGGTTGAACCTGAAGTGTAGATCACATAGGCAAGGTCTTCTGGTTTTTGCCGCCGGCGGGGAACAGGGGGTCCTGCTTCGCCAGCATTCAGGAGATCAACCACTAAGACTTCCACTCCGCCTGGCAGACTTAGGCGCTCGCGTACTGCTGACTGAGTCAGTACAACGCTCACCTCGCCGTGTTCGATAAGGTAACGCTGTCGCTCAGGCGGCAGCTCCGCATCAATGGGCAAATAAGCCCCGCCAGCGAAGTGGATTCCGAGAACGGCCACTACCTGCTCCCACCCTTTTTCCATCAGAACCGCAACCAATTGATTCGGTTTAACCCCGCGATCAAGCAATTGATCTTCAATTCGGCACGCGCGTCGATACACTTCATCATAGGTGAGGTTGCGGGTCGGTATAGAAATCGGCTTCCGGCGATGAGGCCACGGGTTTTTCGCCCGGCAGCGCGCCCGTCTTCTCGAACGCGCCGGTCAATTCCCGCGTCTTGATTTTTGCGGATTCCACATCCGGCTGGTTGAACGGGTTGATGCCGAGGACGGCGCCGGCGACCGCGGTCGCCATCTCGAAGCGAAAAAACTCCTGGCCGATATGGTCGATCGATTTCACGACAATGCGCACGACGGGATGCCCGGCCCGCTCCAGCGCGGCGAGTTTTTCATCATGCGCGGCGTCGTCTTCGCCTTGGGTTCTGAGATCGATGAAGAAGCGGTCGTTGCCGTAAGTCTCGGGATCGGCCAGCGGCTCGCCGTCGATCGGGATCAGGCCCTTGCCTTCCTTGCCGGTGGACTCCGCGATCAGCTGCTCGGCCCAGAGGCCGAAGCCCCCGGCCGTCTCCGCGATGCAGATCTTGTCGCGCCCCTCCTGCCAGCCCGTGCCGAACCCCCTGCCGAGCTCGTAGCCGGGGTTGTCGTCGGCGTGCCGGCAGAGCTCGGCCATCCGATCTGCGCTCGCGAGCAGCTTGCCGAGGTCGACGCCCATCAGCGCCGCGGGGACGACCCCGAATGGCGAGAGCGCGGAATAGCGTCCGCCGATCGTCGGCTCGCCGGCGAAGACGTGGCGGAAGCCGCGCTCCTCCGCCACTCGCTCGAGCTCCGAGCCGGGATCGGTGATCGCGACGAAGTGCGACCCCTGCTTCCCGCTCCGCTCCCAGAAGTAATCGGTGTGCGAACGCGTCTCGAGCGTCGAACCGGACTTCGAGGCGGAGATGAAGAGCGTCCGCCCGAGATCGATCGACGCCTCGAGCGCACGAATCGCGCGCGGGTGGGTCGTATCGAGGACGTGGAACCCGTCGACGGCGAAGGTCCGGCGGATCACTTCA
>Ga0137415_10004592_pt1 | contig 13653 bp, 11 predicted proteins | sample CZODoug3_1_1_16f_FD_183082 | JGI IMG/M metagenome (GOLD analysis project Ga0137415, IMG submission 183082) | Vadose zone soil fungal communities from Angelo Coast Range Reserve, California, USA - CZODoug3_1_1_16fungal (Hybrid Assembly) | ecosystem: Environmental > Terrestrial > Soil > Vadose... | reverse complement strand
AGGTGTGCGTTTCGCTGAGCACATACGCCTGGCCTTCTGCACGCATTCCTTCGGTGTAACCGTCCAGGAGGGCGGCACAGATATTTTTACCCTTAAGCGCAAGTTGTCCCGCCTCTGATGCTAAGTGCGCGCTCACCCCCAGTCGTAGGAGATCGTTGGCGTACGGCAGTGGGTAAGCCTCGTCGAAGTCGTTGACGCCCCAGATCAGGCGTCCCTCGATGTCGCGCCAGGTCCCGAAATTTTCCACGTGAAGGTCGCCCACAGCTAATACCTGCGGAGATTTTGCTAGATCAGGACAGACCTTCGGCCAAATTTGAGCCCAGCGGTAGTAGGTCGCACGAAGAAAGCGAAAGGCGCTCGACGTCATGGCCTCATGCTTGGTTCGGAGATCTTTTTTGACCAGAGGCGTGCGCTTTCCCAGCCAGGCTTCAAATTGGCGAGTGGCCTTGACGACGTTCATAGTGCGCCACGATAGGGGGAGAAGTTTGGGAAGTCAAACGGATGTGCGATCAAAATCAGAACGCCAGATTCTTAGACAATTACGTGGATTCCTGGCGAAAGTGGCCCTTGCTCCGGCGATAGATTAACGAGTCTGCCCAAACACGGTGTCTTCGTTGTGACACACTTCATACTCGGGATAGGGCCGGTAAGTTGTTTGTTTTGATATTCGTGCGCTTGGCCTGTGTCTTGCTCCTGGATTCAGTGCCAGGCTTCAAGGAGTTGGTAATGCAAATGGCAATCACAGCAATGGCAGTCATCGCGGGAATGATTCTCTCCCTGGCAGTTGCACTCCTGGCGGAGGAGTTGATTTTCGGTCAAGTGTTCCGCTTGTTCTTCGCTCGGCAGGCGGTGCAGGTGAAATCGGGGCAGAAGCGCTAAGTCGCACTGGAGAACGACAATGCTGATGTTGAAATATTTGCTGATGACGGGCGGCCTCGGAATGATCGTGGCGGCCGTGAGCATTCTCACCTATGACTTGTATCGCGGAGTTGCTTACCGACGCGCGCTGGCTACGGCTGGAACGATGCCCTTACCTCCAGCTGCACAACTTCGCTGGCGAGCGTCGCTGGCTCTCGCGTTGTTGGCCTGGGGACCTCTGCTGCTAGCGTTTAGCATCGTCGTAGTCGCGAGTGGAATGGCTGGGGTTCGTGTCAGCCAGATGAGCGGGACGCTGCCGGGTACGCTCTATCCGGGTGTGCATCTGGTGGTGCCTCTGGTGGAGGACGTGGCTTCATTCGACACGCGGGATCAGATCTTCACCACAGGCATATCGGAAGATGGAAAGGCCGCAGCCACGAATGCTGCAAAGGCGCAGCTCCTCGATGTGCAGGCCAGGGAGGGCCTGACGCTTGGACTGGCGATCACGGTACGCTACCGGCTTGATCCCAAGCGGCTGGATTACATACAGAGCAACTTGCCCCATCCCGTGGAAAGAGAAATCGTGCCGCCGACCGTGGCCAGTGTGTGGCGTGAACTGGTCCCCAACTATACGGTGCGCGATGTGTTTTCGGCGAAACGTGAAGAAGTGCGCCACCGTGCCGCGGCCATGATCGCGCAGAAACTGGCGGTGGACGGAATCGTGGTGAAAGAAGTTATGCTGCGAGACATCCAATTGCCTCCAGAGTATGCCAAGGGATTGGAAACGTTGCTACTGAAGGAGCAGGAAAACGATCGCATGGGCGTCGAGACCGAGCTTAAGCAGAAAGAAGTTCGCATCGCCGAGCTCAGAGCTGAAGCCATGAAGGTGCAACAGGTCAAGCAGGCGGAAGGAGAAGCGCAGGTGCACGTGCTACAGGCGAAAGGCGAGGCGGACGCGATGAAATACACACTCCCCCTGAAGGAAAAGCAAATTCAGCAGAGCCGGTTGGAGGCTCAGGCGCGCAAGGAAGCGACCATCCAGAATGCGGAAGCAGCCGCGCAAGCCAAGGTGATCGACAGCAAAGCGGAGACCGAACGACGCAAGTTGCTGGCCAACGCTGAGGCAGACCGCATCCGCGTAACTGCCGCCGCCGATGCCGAGCGGCTGCAGAGTGAGGCTGCGGTGCTAAAGCAGAATCCACTGCTCATCAACAAGATCGTAGCCGAGAGACTTTCCGACAAGTTGCAAATCATGATGGTGCCCGCCGACGGGAAGTTTTTCTTCGCCAATGACGTCCTGCGCAGCATGAGCGTCGGGAACCAGAGCAGCCAAGTGGAGCAGGCCGAGCCACAAACCCGGTAGCAGCCGTATTAAGAGACAGTTAGCGCGTCAGGGACCGGGCGGAATGCTACGCGCACCGCCCAAACTACTGGCGGTGGTGTCCAAACAGTACAGAGGAGGGAGCGGTGCGATGCGCAGTGCAGTTTATAATCTGCCTATCCCGAAAATGGTGAATTCAGCTGCACGCGCTGCGCATGGGCTCAATCGTGTTCTGCCCATTTTGATTTTTTCTGCTGGGCTGAGCGGTCAAGCTCTTGACTGGAGCAAAGCCGAGGGGCAACTCGCAAAGCAAATCGCAGCGGTCACGGGGCCGGGAGCGGTCGCGGTAAGATTGGAAAACCGGTCTTCACTCGCTAAGAAGGATGCCGACGCCGCAAACAGCAGGCTTCAGGCTGACCTAGAGGCACTCGGTGTGCGTGCAGTCAAGCCGGAGCAGGCTGCCGCCACGGTGGCGGTTTCCCTCTCTGAGAATCCAACTTCCTACGTTTGGGTTGCGGAGATTCATCTTGGCGCAGCCGAGTCTTCGGTGGTGATGGTTTCGTTTTTGCGTGCGGGTGGCCCCGCTTTCTCACCCGAATCATTCCCGATCACTCTTCGCAAGATCCCGCTTTGGTCGCAGGAGGATCGCATCCTTGACGTGGCGGTGTTGGAAGAAGATCCGCCGCCAAATCCTGCTCCAAAACACATCGCCGTGCTCGATGCTGAAAAGGTTTCGGTTTATAGACTCCAGGGCGGAAAATGGCAGCGGGAGCAGGTTCTTAACATTTCACATGCTGGGCCCTGGCCGCGAGACTTGCGTGGACGTTTGATTGCCGGAAAGGACCACCTCTTTGATGTTTATCTTCCCGGCGTGCTCTGTCACACCTCTGCTGCTTTGCCGCTTACTCTCAGCTGCCGGCAGAGCGATGATCCCTGGCCGCTGGAGGGGCGCCCACTGAATCCGGAGGCTGGGACATCAACGGATTCGTCTTTTTTGAGGACCTCAAAGAGCACATTGTCTGTAGCCTCACCGGTCAATGCTTTCTTCGCACCGACGCGCAACTTCTTCACGGGAGCTTTGTCTCCGGGTATCGGAAAGTTCACGACGATTCCTAAATTTTATTCTGCTGCCTTCCTGCCGCGTAACCAATACATGCTGGGCGTTTTCGCCGCGGTCGATGGACAAATTCACTTCGTGGACGGCGTGACCGACCAAGCCGCAAGCCTGGGATGGGGCAGTGACGTAGCGAGCGTGCAAACCACGTGCGGGATAGGGTGGCAGGTGTTGGCAACAAGCTCCGGAGACAATCCAGGAGACTCGGTACGAGCTTACGAACTTGCGGATCGTGATCCGGTGCCGGTGAGTATGGCTGCGGACTTCGCGGGCGAAATTACTGCGCTATGGACGGAGATCAAAGGCGATACGGCCGTCGCAGTGGCGAGGAATCGACGAACGGGTGACTATGAAGCTTTTCGCCTGGCAGCCACTTGTAATCAGTAGCCTGGTTCTCGCGGTGCTGGCGGACGCGGAGACGCGTCCCCAGTACGGCGGGACGCTGCGCGTGAGCATACGCGAGGCGCCCACATCGCTGGATCCGGCAGACAGAACGGAAGCAGATTCCCTCGCTCGTCACAATCTCACGCTGCTGATTTTCGACACGTTGACGGATATCGATGATGCGGGGAACGTGCGCGCCGCGCTGGCGACATCCTGGCAGGCCGCGCCTGGCAACCAGCGCTGGCAATTCCGACTGCGCCGGAACGTCAAATTTCAGGACGGCACGCTTCTAACCCCTGCCACCGTGGCATCCTGCCTGCGCACCGCAAACCCTTCGTGGAAAGTGCTGCCGGATGCCGACTCCATAGTGGTTGAGCGCGACGCACCGGCACCGAATTTACCCGCTGAACTTACGCTGCCTCGCAACGCTATCGCCACGAGAAACCCCGACGGCACAATTAGCGGAACGGGGTCCTTTCACATCACAGATTGGCAGCCTGGGAAGAAACTGACCCTGGCAGCTGAGGAGAACTGCTGGCGCGGGCGCCCGTTTCTTGACATTGTCGAAATCGAAATGGGTAGAACCTTTCGCGATCAATGGGTCGGGCTGGAACTGGGCAGAACAGGACTGGTCGAGGTGACTGCCGAACAGGCTCATCGGGTCTCGGCGCAAGGTGCACGCGTGACCAGCTCTGCACCCATCGAACTAATAGCGCTGCTTTTCGTGCATGATGCGCATTCGCCCGAAGAAAAGTTGCTCCGCGATGCGTTAGCGGTTTGCGTTGACCGCGCCTCCATTCGTAGCGTGCTGCTGCAAGGTACGGGTGAACCTTCCGCCAGCATTCTGCCGAACTGGATGAGCGGCTACGGATTCGTATTTCCGACGCAACCTGACTTGCAGCAGGCACGTCGCGATCGCGAACAGGTACGCACGATTCCGGTCTGGACGGTGGGATACGACGCCAATGATTCTATTGCTCGGTTGTTGGTGGAGCGCATCGCTCTTAACGCGCGCGATGCAGGCTTGGTGCTGCAGCCAAGCACCTCACGCTCAACGGACTTTCGCCTCATACGCCTTTCCATAGTCTCGACGGATCCATGGATTGCTCTTGCCAACGTGGCTGCTGTGGCCAGCTTGTCAATTGCTGACGCGGGTGGTAATTCCGTCCAGGATCTTTACCGCGCGGAGCAAGCGCTGCTCGCGACTCAGCGCCTCATTCCTTTGTTTCATCTTCCCGCAACTTATGCGTCTACCAAGTTCCTGAGGGACTGGTCCGTGGGCGCTGATGGAAGCTGGCGGCTGGCCGATGCCTGGTTGACGAGCGAAAAAACGAACGGGGATAAGCAATGACTTTTCGCCGGAAATTGCTAGCCGTCTTTGCACTGACAGTATTCTTGTCGGTTGCAACCGTGGGCTGGCTGGTGTCAACACTGAGCCGCAGAGCGTTTGAGCGTGCCGAAGACGAGCGGACCTCTGCACTGGTCACACAATTTCGCCACGAGTTCAATCGCCAGGGGGAGGAAGTCTCGCGCCGTGTGGAGGCAATAGCAGCTTCCGAGCCGGTCACTCGAATGGGGTTGGCCATGAACAATACGGCTCCTGATTCGGCGGCATATTTTGATGCGGCAAAATCGACAGCGGAAAACTATCAACTCGACTTTTTGGAATTTGTAGACAGTCAGGGAACCATCATTTCTTCCGCGCATTGGCCGGCGAAGTTCGGGTATCCCGAACCTGCGTTCGCCAGTCTGTCGTCGATGGCTGAAAAGAGCGCGTTCTTGAAGCAAGAGGAACTGCAAGACAATCCGGCCCTTGGATTGTTTGCGGTACGCGCCATTCATGTCGGCGAACATCCGGTATATGTTATCGGCGGGCGCCGATTGGATAAAGATTTTCTGTCAGCCCTTGATTTACCTGCAGGCATGCGTGTGTTGCTGTACCTGAATCATGGAGATCACTCCGGCAGAGAATCACTAATCAATCCGTCGCGGAGCGCTGAGACTCCAGAGACGAATCGACCGGCAGACAAGATTGCTTCGCTTATCGAAGCAATACGGCAGAACAACCAGGAAATGACCGCCATCGTGCACTGGTCGTCGGATCGGGCGGATGATGAACTGTTTCACGCCATCCCCCTACAGGGTACAAGCAATGCGAGTCCAAAACCTTTGCTGGGAATTCTGCTCGTAGGGAACTCGCGGCGATCCTATGTTGAGCTGGAACGCCATATCCGCACGACTGCATTGTTGGTGGGCGGCAGCGGAATCTTGCTGGCGATTCTTCTCAGCAGCTGGGCTGCGGCTCGCGTCACGCGTCCCGTCGAACAACTGGCAGGCGCAGCCCAGGAGGTTGCGGCTGGCAATTGGAATGCGCGGGTGGAGATCTCGGGAAATGACGAACTCGCCGAACTTGCAGAATCCTTCAATCACATGACGAGAGAGCTCCTAACCCAGAAGGAGCGACTGGTGCAGGCCGAACGCGTTGCAGCGTGGCGCGAACTGGCTCGACGTCTTGCTCACGAACTGAAGAATCCGTTGTTTCCCCTACAGCTCACAGTGGAAAACCTGGTTCGAGCGAAACAGCAGGGCACCGAACAATTCGAAGAGATTTTTCGGGAAAGCTCGGCGACGCTCCTAGCCGAGATTTCAAACTTGAAAACGATCATCTCACGTTTCAATGAATTTTCCCGGATGCCACAACCACAATTGCAACTGGTTCAGATGAATGATGTGATTCATGGCGTATTGCAGCTTTTTCAGGCCCAATTGGAGTCCCCGGGGCGCAGACGAATCAGATGCGATTTACAACTTGACCAGCGGCTCGAACCAATCCCCGCAGATCCGGAGCTATTGCATCGGGCTATTTCCAATCTCGTGTTGAACGCCATGGAAGCCATGCCTGAGGGCGGCAGGCTCAGCTTGCGGACTCGCGGGAACAAGGACAACATTTGCGTTGAAGTTTCTGATACTGGTGCGGGGTTGACCGCGGAAGAATGCAATCGGATATTCACTCCTTACTACACCAGCAAAGAGCATGGCACCGGCCTGGGACTGGCCATAGTGCAGTCCGTCGTAAGCGATCATGGAGGCACGATCCGCGTCCATAGCGAACCGGGTCATGGAACTACATTCGTGATCGAGTTGCCGAGAAATCCGGATACACTGCAAGACGGCTCAGAAAAGAACCAGGCGAAGCCACATCTAGCATCGCTGCCGAATGAACGGGGGAAAAGCGTTGCCACTGAAAGCGCACCTGCTGATCGTGGACGATGAAGCCAACACGCTGGCTTCGTTGTCTCGCGCATTCCGTCTGGCAGGGCATGAGGCGGCAGTTTGCGACAATGCGACCAAGGCGTTGGAGCTGGCCAGAGCGGAGCAATTTGATCTGATTCTGTCGGATGTGTTCATGCCCGGCAAGGACGGGCTGACGCTGCTTGAAGAGCTCAAATCTCAAGGCGTAATGGCGCCGGTGGTGATGATGTCAGGCCAGGCGCATATCGAAATGGCGGTGCGGGCTACGCGATTGGGCGCGATCGATTTTTTGGAGAAGCCCATTTCCACCGACAAGCTATTGCTCACGGTTGAGAATGTGCTTAAGTTGCAGCGACTCGAGAGCGAAAATCGACAGCTGCGGCACCGGTTGGGCAAGCATGAAATTGTCTGGAAGGGCGAGGCCATGCGCCGCGTGATGGTGCAACTGGACCGGGTGGCGGCCAGCGAGAGCCGAGTTTGCATTCTGGGAGAAACGGGCACGGGCAAAGAGTTGGTGGCGCGGACCATTCATGAACGGAGCCCGCGTGCCTCCGGGCCATTCATCACACTGAACTGCGCGGCTATACCTGGGGAGTTGATTGAATCGGAACTCTTCGGACATGAAAAGGGATCATTCACTGGCGCGGCGGGACGTCACATCGGCAAGTTCGAGCAAGCCAATCACGGCACAATCTTCCTCGACGAAATCGGCGACATGCCACTCAGCATGCAGGCAAAGTTGCTCCGAGTTTTGGAGGAGGGGGAGGTAGAGCGCATTGGCGGCGATAAGCCGATTTCCGTCGATGTCCGCGTCGTGGTCGCAACACATCGAGATTTGGAGTCACGGGTGGGTGAAGAAAAGTTCCGCCAAGACCTGTTTCATCGCATCTATGTTTTTCCGCTTGTCCTGCCTCCGTTGCGGGAGCGCCGCGACGATATCCTGGCTCTGGTAGAACATTTCGCAGCTCAAGTGAGCGCGCAAAATGGGTGGAAGCCGGTTCCCTTCACTGCTGAGGCCATGGAAGCTTTGCAGTCATACTCGTGGCCGGGCAACGTCCGCGAACTGCGCAACATGGTAGAGCGTTTGATGCTGCTTGCGAGTGACGGCAAGGTTGACCTGGCAACGGTTCAATTGGCTTTGCCGAAGAATTCTGTTGGTGGAATCGTTCCTTCTTTATCTTCGTCGGGCGGCTTGGCAGAACGAGTACAAGGGTTCGAACGGGAAGTCATTCTGGCGGAGTTGAAGCATAGCCAGCAAAACGTGAGTCTTGCTGCTAAGTCTCTCGGTTTGGAGCGCAGTCACCTGTACAAGAAAGCAGAACAACTGGGTATTGACCTACGAGCCATGCGTCGTCAGCAAGAACAGCCGCAGGACTGAAACTTTTAAGAAACATTCTTTACAGTGCATCGGGAGATCGCATTGAACCGAACGACTTGCTGTCATTTAATCAGTCTCTTGACATTTCTCACCTTCGCGAGTCTCAGCACTCTCGTCACAGAACCACCACCCCTCCGTAGCCGATGAAGGGCTATCAACAAAGGAGGAGGACCGCAGCCCCCCTTACAAATCCTTCGCCAAATACATTGGCGATTTTGCTGTCCACGGTCACGCCGCCGTCAGTCCGCTGCCGCGACCAACGCCGACCCCCGTTTCAAGTCAGCCGCCAGCAAGCGATGAAACAATTGCTCTCCGGCCTCGCGGCGTACGGAAAGTCGCCCAGCACCGTAAGCGCGCGATTTCAATCCACGTTGCACATCCTCACAAATGCCCAAATCTTCCTCTTGCACCCGATTGCCCACGTCAACCGATTGCTGGTTGTACTCCCGACTAGCTTCGCTGACATCGCTGAAATAGAAGTCAAAAATAACTTTGCAATGGTCCGCATCTACCGGAATAACTAAGTTGGTGTCCATGTATCCCTCGTAGCAGTTGATCATCAGGTTAGGATACTGCCAGAAATACCAGGCGCGGTCGCCTTTGCGCGTGGCGCCGGTCGTAACATCCTCGTCTGAGCTCACCATCGGACTGGACTGAAGGCAATATCGGTCCTCGTTCTCGATTGTGTATTGCTTGTAGTCGAGGACGGAATTGAGACCTTTGTGCAAGTGCGGCACGTGATAGCCGCCGTCCAGATAATTATCGACAAAGACTTTCCAGTTGCAGTGAATGTCGAAGCTGCGGCGATCGAAATAATGTAGTTTGCTGACTTCCAAAGGCGCCACGCGCCTGACCAGACCACCGAGAAAGTCCTGCAGCGGAGTTGCATGTTCGTCCAAATTCACAAACACAAAGCATTCCCACGTCTCCACTCGAACCGAGGCTAGGCCATTCTGCGCGCGGTCGAAATTCTTTACGCCTTCGAACTCAGGCATGCCTTTTAGCGATCCATCGAGGCCATACCGCCAGCCATGATAGGGGCATTGCAACATTGATGCCTGCCCGCACGGCTGCGTCACGACAGCGGCGGCATGATGACGGCATACGTTGAAGAATGCACGGAGAACGCCGTCGTTGCCGCGCACCACAACGATGGGTTCCCCGGCAACTATAGTTGAAACGAACTCTCCGGCCTCCGTCACTTGGTCCGCTCGAGCCACCGGTTGCCACGTCTTACTGAAAACATTTGTCCGCTCCAGTTCAGCGACGCGCGCATCGACGTACCAGGGCGCCGGAATCGTCGAGGCTTCGGCCAGCGGCGCACGGTCGTTGTAGCTCGCCAATATTGTTTCGATTGATGCCTGCATGCTTATGCTCTCGTTTGAGATGAAGATAACATCATGTTCAGAAATCCAACCCAGTGAGCACAATCGACAGGATTCGATCGTGTCTAACCTCGACGGTCTCCGCGCGTTTCAAGTCGAAAGTTGCGAGATAAAGCAACCGGCTCACCAATCGCGCGTTGCAATAAATCCAGGAACTGCTGAATTCTGGCGCCTTTCTTTTCTGGCATCTCGCCCCGCCTGCGGGAAAGACCGGGATCAAACTCGGCCGTGAGCAACGCATCCTGAAAACGTTCCATGGTCCAGTCAAGAATAGAAACAATCATCTCCACATCCATATCTTTTCGCAACTAGCGGCGTTCCAGGCCAAAGCGCACGAAGCCCACGCTGCCATATGGATCCTCCGTGATCAGGAAGCGGTTAATCCCGCGCTTCAGCGTAAGAGCAGTCCCGTAATTACCAAGCACCGAGATGCGATAGGGAATCCAGTTTTCATGCAGCAGGTGTTCTGTTCTTACCAGCCAGTAGCGAAGCACTTCGAAGAAGCCGCGATCCTTCACTTCCGCGGGGGCGTCCAAATACTTGGGAAAAGAGCGTACCGCCCGCTTGTAAACCTCAAAAAACAAGCCGTCCTTGCTGCCGAAGTGCTGGAAAATCGAACCCTTGGCAATACCCACTGCGGCGGCTATGTCGCCCACGCGAGCAGAGTGGTAACCCTGCTCGGCAAAGTGCTGCATTGCGATTTCGACGATGCGTGAGCGCTTGGCCTCGGAACGTGGACGTTGCGGCAGGTGACGCTGGTGGCGCGGCGGGCTAACCGGATTGCTGGCAATACCACCCATAACAGTGACCTCAAGTCACGGAAGGGTACATAAAATATGGCTGAATTTCAACTTCATTTTTGCTAACCGTTGCGTTAGTGTTAGGAGCTTCAAAATAGCCTTATGTGACCCTTGGTCACCACCACTTTGCAGGCAAACTCCAACTCGATTTACGACGCCATCGTGATTGGCGCCGGCCATAATGGCCTCACTGCGGCTGCTTATCTGGCAGGCGCGGGCCTATCCACGCTGGTCCTCGAACGAAGAGAAATTGTCGGCGGCTGTTGCGTAACCGAAGAGATTGCGCCCGGATGCCGTGTTTCGACGACATCATACATTGCCAGCATGCTGCGGCCCGAGGTGATCTCAGAGCTACGCCTTGCCGACTTCGGACTGCGCATGATTCCCTGTGATCCGGCTATTCAGGTTCCCTTTCCTGACGGGCGTGTCGTCCCCTGGTGGACGGACCGCGAACGGGCCAGACAGGAGTTCGCCAAGATCTCTGGCAAAGACGCCGAGCGCTTCGTCCAAGTGGACGACCAGTTGAAGAAGCTTGCCCGCTATCTGCAGCCGTTTTTTCTTGAGCCTCCCCCGGAAATCGACACAACCACCATCAAGGGATGGGCGGATCTTTTTCGCGTGGGCAAACGCTTCCGTGGAATTTCCAACAACGAGATTTCACAGCTCGTTTCATTTCTGACCGGCAGCCTGGGCGAGTTCCTCGACAACAACTATGAATCCGAACAAATCAAGACCATGTTCCTTGCCAACAATGTTTATGGCAAACACGGTGGCCCCTATCAGCCGGGGACCGCGATCGGACTTCTCTTTCATCTGCTGAGCGGCGGGGAGCGTGGATCGCAAGGCTTCTTCGGACACGTAATGGGGGGCATGGGATCGATCACTCAGGCGCTGGCTGCCGCCGGACGCAAACGTGGCGTTGAGATTCGCACGTCTTCTCCGGTCGCTCAGATTGAAGTACGCAACGGACGCGCTCGCAGCGTCGTGCTGGAAGATGGAACAGAGGTTCGCGGGCGTATGATCCTTTCCAATTTGGATCCCAAGCGAACTTTTTTGAAGATGCTTCCATCGAGTGACTTACCGGAAGATTTTCTGAACGCCGTACGCGGCATCAAGATGCAAGGGCCCTGCGCCAAGGTCAATATGGTTCTGGACCAGGAACCCAGTTTCGCGGGAACTTCCCCGCACGCGACGCCTCTTGAGCGCACGTTTTACACCCTCGTCCCGTCGCTCGAATTTGCCGAGCGCTGTTACGACATTGCCAAGTTCGGCGAGATGCCTGAACAGCTTTGGGTGGATTGCGTGGTCTCCTCGAATGCAGACGACTCGCTGGCGCCACCGGGGAAGCACATCCTCACCTGCTTTGTGCAATATGTTCCCTACCATCTTCGCGACGGCAGTTGGGACGACAAGCGCGAACTGCTGGGCGACCGCGTGGTGAAGAAAATCGCCGAGTATGCACCGAATGTGGCCGGCGCAGTCGTGGCACGACAAGTATTGACGCCGCTTGATCTGGAGCGCACGTACGGCCTGACTGAAGGCAATATCTTTCACGGCGACTTGCGTCTCGAGCAGCTTTTTTTTATGCGTCCGGTACCAGGCTGTGCGCAGTACCGCACTCCGATTGAAGGCCTATATCTGTGCGGGGCTGGTGCACATCCGGGTGGTGGCGTAACCGGCGCGCCGGGGCGCAACGCCGCACATCAAGTATTGCGCGACTGGAAAAAAGGGCGTTTCAAGGAAGCGGCCGCTTGAGCTTCACTTGCCGAGTGTATGAACGCGCCGTTCGAATTCCTGGACGACTAAGGAAGAGGAAAAAGGAAATGAAAAAGAAAGGTATTCTCGAAAGGCTGAAAGACGGTCTTGTACTTGGCGACGGCGGATATTTGCTCGAACTGGAAAAGCGCGGATGGGTGCGCGCGGGTCCGTTTACGCCAGAGGTGGTCCTTACCCATCCAGACGCCCTTCGCGAACTTCACGTCGAGTTTCGCGAGGCAGGCGCAGAGGTACTGCAGGCACTCACGTTTTACGCCAGCCGCGACAAGCTTGCCACTGTAGGTCTCGAGAACCGTTTGGAAGACCTCAACCGGTCTGCGGTTCGGATTGCCCGCGAGGTTGCGGGAGACCGTTGCCTGGTCGCCGGAAACCTGAGTTTGACATGGATGTACGAGCCGGGAAGTCCGTCCGCGGCTGACCGGGTTCGGAAGACTTTTGATGAGCAGCTTTCCGTGCAAGTGGACGAAGGAGTGGATTTCATCATCGGCGAGACTTTCTCCTGGTTAGGCGAGGCACTCATCGCGGTGGAGCGCTCCAAAAAGACAGGCTTACCAACGATGGTTACCATTTGCTTCGAGAATAAGGATGAGACCGCGGAAGCCAAAAGCGCCGCGGACGCCGCTAAGGCTCTGTTCGACGCCGGTGCCGACATCGTCGGCATGAACTGCCTGCGTCCGCCGCAGCACATCCTGGGCCCGATGGAGCAGATGCGAAATGCGGTTTCCGGATACTTGGCATGTCAGCCGGTCGCGTACCGCACTCCTCAGGACAAACCCGACTTCACTAGCCTGCCTGAGTTTCCTTACGCGTTGGATCCTCTGCAACTCACACGCGGGGAGATGGCGGAATATGCCGTGCGGGCTCGCGATATGGGAATCAACTTTATCGGAGCGTGCTGCGGCACAGTCGCTGTGCACATCCGTGAAATGGCTCGCGCCCTGGACAAATTGCCGGAGGATTCTCGTATCTGGAAGAGAGGCGGCCAGAAACCGATGTCGGCGTACGAGTACTACGACCACGACAAAGTGAGGGCGGGCGCAAAATAGAGATGCGGATGCGGGTCATTCCGACCCGCATCTCGAATACTATTCGCTGCTATCCAACGTTTCGTGCGCGCGGCTCCTCGGCATGTACCAGAGGCGCATCAACCAGGTGTTCGCTTAGGAACCAGACTTGGAGTTCATTGGGACGCAACACATCGCTCAGAATCAAGTCGTTGGTGCCGTCATCGCCAATTGCAGAGGCCCGGCGAGCCAATGTCCGGCAATGACCAATGATGATCTGATGCGCGTCCAGCAGACGCGATATCTGCACCGGAACCTCTTCCCTGCCCCGTGGAGGACGCTCGATGCGCGTGGTCTCGGCGACATCTGCGGCCATGGCCA
>Ga0137415_10004591_pt1 | contig 13655 bp, 14 predicted proteins | sample CZODoug3_1_1_16f_FD_183082 | JGI IMG/M metagenome (GOLD analysis project Ga0137415, IMG submission 183082) | Vadose zone soil fungal communities from Angelo Coast Range Reserve, California, USA - CZODoug3_1_1_16fungal (Hybrid Assembly) | ecosystem: Environmental > Terrestrial > Soil > Vadose... | reverse complement strand
GGCCGAGCAGCACCGCCTCGACGAGGCTGACGAACGCGGTGTAGGCGGACAGCCCGAACGTCACCGCCAGGACGACCGCGATCTCGATCCGGATCACCCGCGGCGGCGGCGCGGTCGGGTCTTCCGGCGACTCGGTCACCCGAGCAACGGTAGAGGTGGGCTAGATGCGTCGTGCCCGCAGCCCGTTGAGGAACGGGCAGCCCATCAGCACCCGGATGGCCTGACTGAGGCCCGTGACGTCGTCGACCGGCTTGGCGAACGGCAGTCGGACGTCGTGGTCGCCGTCCTCGTTCTCCACCCGCAACTGCACGCCGTACCGGTCCAGCCCCAGCGGGCGGACGCGGCCATGGCGCAGCGGTGACGGCAGCCGGTTGGCCAGCCGGTCGACCACCTCGCGGTGTGCGGACTCGAGATGCTGCAACCAGCACGACTCGAGTGCGCAGAACGGATCGGGTTGGGCGTCGAGCAGAGTGCTCAGCCCGACCGACTCTGCTCCCGTGGAGTCGGCGACGACCACCGAGTCGACCTCCACGCGCATCAAGGTATAGGCGGTGTCACCGCCGGCGGCCTGCTCGGCGCCGGTGTTCACTTGCAGCAGAGCAGGATTGGGGTTCTCGGTGGCGATAAGGTCGAGCATCCCCGGTACGTCGCGCACCGGGATGGGCTGCAGGCGGCCGCTGATCCACACCAGTGACCGCACGGGTTCGCGTAGCGGCAGCGGGGCGTAGTCCGTCATCTCGAGCACCGCTTGCACCCCAGGCGTACCGGCGGCGACGGCCATGCCCGCCAGCAGGCCGTTGGCAGGCACCGTGATGGCGAAGGAGCCGTCCTCGAGCAGATGGTGGACCGGCGTGGCGGCCGGATCGACGCCCTCTACTGCGATCATCGCGCCACCACCGCGGGCGCATGCGCTGCGGATTCGCTCGGCCGTGCTCGGTGCCAAGGCGGTCATCGGACCCCTTCCAGTTAATGAGGTAAGCCTAACTTAACTACGCGTGAGAATCGACGCAAGGCTTTCCGAACCGACTTCCGGGGACGCCGCGGACCGAGCCGATACCCTTGACGAGTGCCACGCGTCGCCTACCTCGGACCCGAGGGGACCTTCACGGAAGCGGCGTTGTTGCAGATGGCCGCCGCGAACATGGTGCCCGTCACCGATTTCGAGCCGTTCGCGACCGGCAGCCCCTCTGCGGCGCTGGAAATGGTTCGCGCCGGCGACGCCGACTACGCGTGCGTGCCGATCGAGAATTCGATCGAGGGATCGGTGTTGCCGACGCTGGACAGCCTCGCCGCCGGTTCCCTTGTCCAGATCTTCGCCGAGTTCACCCTCGACATCGCGTTCACCATCGCAGCGCGTTCCGCCGATGCCGAGCCCGCGTCGATTGCCGCGTATCCGGTGGCACGTGCCCAGGTGGCGAGGTGGGTTGCGAAGAACATGCCGAATGCCAGATTCCAGGCGGCCGACTCCAACGCCGCAGCAGCCGTCGACGTCGCCGAGGGCCGCGCCGATGCCGCCGTGACCACCGAACTGGCCACGAAGCGGTACGGCCTGACGCCGCTGGCCACCGGTGTCATCGACGAGCCCAACGCGCGCACCCGGTTCGTACTTGCCGGGCAGCCGGGGCCGCCGCCGGATCGCACGGGAGACGATCGCACCTCGGTGGTGTTGCGTCTCGACAACGTCCCAGGGGCGCTGGTGTCGGCGATGACCGAGTTCGCCATCCGCGACATCGACCTCACTCGGATCGAATCTCGGCCGACCCGAATCGAACTCGGCACCTACATCTTCTTCCTGGACTGCGTCGGGCACATCGACGACGATCCGGTGGCTCAGGCACTCAAAGCACTACACCGACGTTGTACTGACGTGCGATATCTGGGTTCGTGGCCGACGGGCGCCGCAGACGGCGCCGTACCCCCACCGATGGACGATGCGGCGATGTGGCTGACGTCCCTGCGGGATCCGCAATGAGCGGCCGTCTGGTGCTGGTGCGGCACGGCCAGTCGCACGCGAACGTGGAAAGACGCCTCGACACCCGGCCCCCCGGCGCGGCACTTACCGATCTCGGCCATCAGCAGGCCCGCGACTTCGCCGCCAACTGGCACCACCCGGTCGCCATGGTGGCCCATTCGGTTGCGCTGCGCGCGACCGAGACCGCACGCGACATCGGCGAGCACCTCTCGTTGGAGCCGCACCGGCTCGAGGGCATTCACGAGGTGCAGGTCGGCGAGCTCGAAGACCGCAACGACGACGCCTCGGTCGAGAAGTTCAACACCATCTACCAGCGCTGGCAGGAAGGCCACCTGGACGAGTCGATGCCGGGCGGCGAGAGCGCTCAGCAGGTGCTCGACCGGTACCTCCCGGTAGTGACGCAACTACGCCTGCGCCACCTCGACGACCACGCCTGGCCAGGCGACATCCTGCTGGTGAGCCACGGTGCCGCGATTCGTCTGGTGTCGGCGGTGCTGGCCGGTGTGGACGGTGGCTTCGCACTCGAACACCATCTGGCCAACGCCGAATGCGTCGTGCTGAGCCCGATCACCGACGACCGGTGGAGCTGCGTGCAATGGGGCACCTTGGTGCCGCCGTTCTATCCGGAGACCGACGTGCACCCCGTCGAGGACGCGCTGCAGGGCGCCGATCCGATGGGCTGACGGGCAGTCAGACGGCCAAGACGGCCGGCACTGCGCCGCTGCGTGCACACGTACATCCGATGGCCACGCAGTCGAGGCTGAACGCGTGCGCGACTTCCGGGCTGGTGCAGTCCGCCTCGGTGCATTCCGGCCGCAACCGGGCATGGTGCACCAGGGCGCCATGACAGTGCTGCAGACCGTCTCGGCAGTCCCGGCACCGCGAACTCATGTCCCGTTCATAGCACCAGCCGCCGACGAATCCACCTCGGCACGCGCAGTCAGGCCCACCCCAGTTCGTGCAGTCGGTCGTCGTCGATGCCGAAGTGGTGGGCGATCTCGTGGACGACCGTCACCGTGACCTCTTCGACGACATCGTCGTCGGTGTCGCAGATGTCGAGCAGCGCGTCGCGGTAGATCGTGATGGCGTCGGGCAGGGAGCCGCCATACGACGAATCGCGTTCGGTGAGTGCGATGCCCTCGTAGAGGCCCAGCAGGTCGGGCTCGTCGGGATGGCGGCTCTCGACGAGTATCACGACGTTCTCGAGTGCGGCCGTCAGCTTGGGGGGTATCTGATCCAGCGCGTCTGACACCAGCTCGTCGAACCGTTGCGGGCTCATCCGCACGGCCATCGCGGCTACTGCCCTGGCGGCGGCAGGATCGGAGCGACGGGCGCTGGTTCTGCCGGGCCTGGCGCGGGTCCTGGCGGCGCGCCAGGTGCCGGGGGAGGCGCGTCACCCGGTGGCGGCGGCCCATCCAGGGGCGGTCCGTCCATCGGTGGCGCTGGCGGAGGACCGTTGAGGAACGTATTGCCCTGCGGCGGCGGGGGCGCACCCGAGGTCGACGGGGTGGTCCCGGTGTTGCCGGTGCCGGTGGGCGCCGTCTGCTGGCCCGGCAGGTGCGCGTTGCCCGGGGGGATCTGGTTCCCCTGGCTGCTCTGGTCGCTCTGGTCGCTCTGACTGATGTCGATCTGCGACGACGTCTGGCTGGACGTGTCGACCGGGGGCGGCATCGGGATCGGCGGCAGGTTCAGCCGCTCGCCGGGGATGGCCGGTGGTGGCACCGGCGACTGACCGTTGATGGCCAGCGGCCCCTTGGCGCTGTTCAGCAGCGTCGACCAGCCGCCGTTGCCCAGCGTGGCGCCGATGCTGCACGACACCTGGTGGCTGCCCGCCGACCAGCTCGGCAGCGCGATGGTGCTATAGATCAGCGTGAGCGTGGTGCTGCGCAGCTGGATGGGTGCCAGGTACGCATCGGTCATCCGGGTACACGAATCCTTGACGAACGCATCCTGGTCCGCCTCTGCGGGCAGCGCGTCCGGGAACTTCTCGGCGAGGTTCACCGAGCCGGTCACCTCCATGGCGTGCGGCGCGCCGCAATCGACGGGAATGTCCGTCGGCTGGTTGGTCGCCGGATCGATGCCGAGACACGTACCTGCCGACCACACCTTCGACTGGTCGACGTTGGCGATCTTGCCCCGGAAAGCCAGCTGTTGGTTGTTCGGGCCGGGCAGCTGCAGGCCGCACAGCATCCTGCGCTCGCCGGACTGGCGCCAGGCCTTGTCGCCGGACCACAGCAGGCTGACGCTGAACTTGCCGTTCGGGTCGTACTTGGCGCCGAGGTACTGGCGCGCCGATGCCTGGCATTGCTCGGAGCTGATCTGCTGGATGCGGGCGGGTGACGGCGGCGCCGCGTCGGGTCCGTACTCGCTGCCCGGGAACGTCCGCATGTCGATGGCCTCGGAGACCTCGAAGCGGTGTTCATCCTTGCAATCGACGACCTGCGCGGCGTCCGGGGTGCGTTCCGGCCAGTTCAGGCAGTCGCCGCTCTTGGCGTGGTCGAACGTGTCGCTGCCGCGGGCGCCGATCGACGTGCCGCCGATCAGGCCGATCGGACTCTTGCCGTCCTCGCCTGCGGGAAGTGCGGTGATGAGACCGGCGATGAGGAGGCCACCTAGGGCCGTGAGCAGCAGACCGCGTCGCGTCGAGGCGGCCTGCAGGCTCTGCCACCAGGGCGTCGAGCCTGATCGTCGATCAGACTCAGCGAGCTGATCCTCGCGATCGGGTGCGTCCAACATCGCGTCCATTGTGACAGGCGCGCCAGGTCCTGTGACAAGAGTTGCAGTTGTAATGTTATGTGGTTGTGCCCCGCGAACTCGCGAGGAAGGGCCGAAAGTATTGTTGCGGCCGTGATCGACCTCAAGCTGCTACGTGACGACCCGGACCGGGTGCGCGCGTCGCAACGGGCTCGCGGCGAGGATCCGGCCCTCGTCGACGCGTTGTTGGACGCCGACGCCAAGCGCCGCGCAGTGATCTCCGCCGCCGACGGCCTGCGCGCCGAACAGAAGGTGGCCAGCAAGCGCGTCGGCGCTGCGTCGCCCGACGAGCGGCCCGCCCTGCTGTCGCGGGCCAAGGAGCTGGCCGAGCAGGTCAAGGCCACCGAAATCGACCAGGCCACCGCCGAGGCCGCGTTCACCGCTGCGCACATGGCGATCGGCAACGTCATCATCGACGGGGTTCCCGCGGGCGGCGAGAACGACTTCGTCGTGCTGGAGACGGTCGGCGAGCCGCCGGCGATCGCGGATCCGAAGGACCACCTGGAACTCGGTGAAGCGCTGGGCCTCATCGACATGGAGCGCGGCGCCAAGGTGTCCGGTGCGCGCTTCTCCTTCCTCACCGGGTTCGGCGCGCTGCTGCAACTCGGCATCATGCAGCTCGCGGTCCGGTTGGCCACCGAGAACGGCTTCACGCTGATGATCCCGCCGGTGCTGGTGCGCCCGGAAGTGATGCAAGGCACCGGCTTTCTCGGCGCGCATGCCGAAGAGGTGTACCACCTCGAGGCCGATGACATGTATCTCGTTGGGACGTCCGAGGTTCCGCTGGCGGGCTACCACGCCGACGAGATCCTCGATCTGTCGGAAGGGCCGCGACGCTACGCGGGCTGGTCGTCGTGCTTCCGTCGCGAAGCGGGCAGCTACGGCAAGGACACTCGCGGGATCATCCGGGTGCATCAGTTCGACAAGGTCGAGGGCTTCGTCTACTGCAAGCCCGAGGACGCCGAGGCAGAGCATCAGCGGCTGCTGGGCTGGGAGCGCGAGATGCTGGCGCTCATCGAGGTGCCATATCGCGTAATCGACATCGCGGCAGGCGATCTCGGATCGTCTGCCGCGCGCAAGTTCGACTGCGAGGCGTGGGTCCCGACCCAGGGCACCTATCGGGAGCTGACGTCGACGTCGAACTGCACGACGTTCCAGGCGCGGCGACTGTCCACCCGTTACCGCGACGAGAACGGCAAGCCGCAGATCGCGGCGACGCTCAACGGAACGTTGGCGACCACCCGCTGGCTGGTCGCCATCCTGGAGAACCACCAGCAACCCGACGGCAGTGTTCGGGTGCCGGACGCGCTGGTGCCCTACGTCGGAAGGTCGGTGCTGACACCATGAGCGAACTTGTGAGCGAATCATGACTGAAGGCAAGACAGAACTCTCCATGCTTGAACTCGACTTCGATGACCTGCGGACCTGGTTCGGGTTCGGCGTCGCGGGCAACTTCGCGGGCCACCTCGAGCAGGCAGGCGAGGCCGCGGACTTCGTCAACGTAACCTCAGAGGGTTCAGCACCCAAGGGCATCTTCCCTTGGTATGCACCGGGTTCCGACGGCTTCCTCGGTGAGTTCCCGCTATCGCACGACGCCATCTTGCTGCCGGACGCCAACCCCGATGGCGGGCCGCTGAACCTGCAGATCGAGCCCGAGGTCGGTCTGGCGTGCCGGGTGGTGTGGGAGGGCGACACGGTGGTGTCGCTGCGGCCGTTCGCACTCGGGGCGTTCAACGACTGCTCGATCCGGCGGCCTGGTGCACCGAAGATCAGTCACAAGAAGAACTGGGGTCCCGCATCGAAGGGTGTGGCCGGTCGGTTCTTCGACATCGGCGACCTGACCCCGGACGGTCCAACCTCGACCCTGCGGTTGGTCTGCAACCTGCGCACCGCCGCCGGCGAGGAGCACGCCTACGGCGTCGACAGTCCGTTGCTCGGCTATTCGTACTACGGCGAGGTGCTGCTCGACTGGGTCACCGAGCGCCTTGCCAACCAGAAGGGCTCACCCGAGACTCCGCTGGAGGACGTCGGCGCGCTCATGGTCGCCAGCGGGCATCCGGAGAACGTGTTGATCGGGATCGGTGCGACCCGCTACACCCCGGTCGGCGAGTCGACCTTCCTGAAGGCGGGCGATCAGGCGATCGTCCGGGTGTACGACACCGAATCCGACGCGTACTCCGAACTGCGGCAGACGGTTTCGGGTTAGGCGTCGAACGAAGCGGGTCGGAACTCGCCCCGGTGATACGAACTTCCCGGGTACTCCTTCGATCCGACCAGCCGTGCCAGCGGGGTGCTGACCCCGCCCGTCGACGCGACGAGCGCTGATATCGCCTCGAGATCGAATCGTGGCGCCCACCCGAGCTCGTCGCGGGCCAGGCGATTGACGTAAACGCGGTCGACCCGCGCCGGGAACTGCCAGCCCCGCCGCCGCCATTCTGCGGCCGCCGCTGGCGCTCTTCTGGCGAACACTCCCGCCGCGTCCGCGCGCAACCGAGGCAGGTCGGCGGAAGTGAACGGGGTCGTGGCGGAGACGACGTAGCGCCTGAACCCGACATCCGGAGCGCGCTCGGCCGCAAGAAGGTGGGCGTCGACGACGTCTTCGAGGGCAACCCGGCGAAACGCGTACTCGTCGGCCTTGACGTTGTCGTCGCTGCGTCCGTCCGCCGGATCGGGTGAGTCGTCCACTTCTGGGAAGAAGCGTGACGTTCGTAGGACGATGCACGGCAGACCCTGGTTGCGGCTGGCCAGTCGGCAGAGGTCTTCGGCCGCTGCCTTGGTGGCGCCGTAGATGTTCTTGGCGACGGGGACCACGGATTCGTCGATCCACGCCGCAGGTGCGCCTGCTGCCGGGATCAGGGCGTCGCCGAAAACGGTTGTCGAAGAGGTCATCACGAACGACCGCACGTCGGCGTTGGCCGCCGATTCCAGCAGGGTGAGGGTGCCGGTGACGTTGACGTCCACGAATGCCTTGGCTGGCAGGAAGGCGACCTGCGGCTTGTGCAGCGTCGCGGTGTGCAGCACGGCGTCGACACCGTCGAGGACCGTACGGGTCAGCTCACCGTCTGTGATCGAACCGACGACGTCGGTCCACTCCGACGGTCGCACGTCAATGCCGACCACCTCGGTGCCCCGGTCGCGGAGGGTCCGGACGAGCGCTTCGCCTAGATGGCCCGAACTACCGGTGACCAGGACGCGTCGGATCATCGGTTGGCGAGCAGCTCGTCGAGAACGGTGACGAACTCGTTTGCGCGCAAAGGGGTGAACGCCGGGCTCGGCCGGGTGCCTGGCACGTCGAGCGTCACCAGCGTCGACTTGATCGGGCGCCAGACGTCCAACGGCATCCATCGGCGTGGGTCCGTGCTGCCCCAGATGCGGAATCGCTCGGTGAACAGCCCGAGGGATTCGGCCGTGTAGCCGCGGACCGACCGCAGCGGGATGACCTTCGAGGTACCCGACGGAAAGTGGTAGCGGCGCAACGTGATCGCCTGCCGATCCAGTTGGATCTGGCCGTCGTCGTATTGCGGGCTACTGCTCATTTCTCGACTCCCGCTCGCTCCGGTCCTCGCTCGTTCCTCGCTGCGATCCTCACTCGCGCTCGTCTTCGGGTGCTCACGTCTTCTTCGACGCCCTCAACTCGTGCCCCTTGGACGTCAGGCAGCGCCCATTCGTCAGGTTCCACGACCAGCCATGCAGATTGCACGTCAACGTCGTACCATCCACCACGCCGAACTTCGACAGATCCGCCTTCAGATGCGGGCACCGGCGCTGAATCTCCCAGCCGTCCAACGTGATCGACGCGGAGTCGTCGTGCGTCTCGGCGAACCAGCCGTCGGCGTAGACGATGCGCTCGTCGGTCAGGCACTTGAAGAAGGTGTACAGATACTCGTTGTATCCGCCGACCCGCCAGGCGCGGAACCGGGTGGACAGGAAGATGGTGTTGACCCAGTCCGGTTCGTCGTCGCGTAGCACGGTGCGCACCAACTCGGGTGCGATCTCGAAGCCGTATCGGAACTTCTCGTCCGGGATCGGTTCGCGCACCACACGTTTCGGGAAGTCCAGCACGATCTTTTCTGGGCGGTCATCCGTCCCCAGCTGCAGTTCGACCGGATAACCTATGCCATCGCAGATCTGGTCGCTCTGGATCATGATCGGCTCGAACCTCGCTCGCAGCGGTTCCAGCAGTGACTCTCCGATGGGCGCTGCCCAGCGTGCCTTCTCCGCGGCCAGTACCGGCGCCATCCGCTGCGCGTAGGCCTCGATGTAGGCGGCCTTGTCGGTGGTGAAGAGCGACTCCGGGTTGGGGACCGGATGGGTCAGTGAATTCAGTTGCGTACCTGCGAAGTCGGCCGTCGACCCGGGGATCACGAGCAGCCCGCGGTCGTGACCGTTGCGGCGCATCTGATCGAGGAACACGACCTGGTCGGGGAAGATGTTCGCGGGGTCGCCGTGATCGTCGTTGAGGTCGCGCAGTTCCGGATCCAGGAAGCATGGCGGCCCGGCGGATGGCACCACCCAGGTTGCGCCCACCTGCGCGATGTACTGCCTGCAGCGGTCCATCTGGCGCTGCCGCTTCTGGATGCCGAACGCCGACTTGGCGCGCGCGGGCATGTCGTAGACCATCGGGTACCAGATGGCGCCCGAGTACTGCAGCATGTGCACGTCGACGTGGCCGAATTCGGAATCCAAGACCTCAAGATCAACGGGCCTCGCGTCGTTCATGTTGAACGCGACGGTCTCGCCGTCGGATACCACCAGACCGGAGTCGCCGATCGGGCCGTCGGCCGGTGCGCGCAACGCGATGATCATCACGTCGAGGTCACCCTTGGGCCCGCTGACGCGATGCTTCACCGAGTCAGCGGTCTCGAAGAACCGGTGGAATCCCAGCTTCTCCAACTCGGTGCGCAGGTCCGGCACCGGGTAGTCGGGGAGCAGCACCACCGCGTCCTTGTTGACGTGCGCACGGAGGTTGACCGGGTCGAAGTGGTCCTTGTGCAGGTGTGAGACGTACAAGTAGTCGACGTCGCCGAGCGCCGCCCAATCCAGCTCGCTGTTGTCGGGGAATGGGAACCACGACGCGAAGTAGGCAGGGTTGACCCACGGGTCGCACAGAATGCTCCCTGCGGCGGTATCGATTCGGAACCCTGCGTGTCCGACGCTCGTGACCTGCACTGATGCCCTTCCCCGCGATGTTTGCGTCGTGTCGATCTTAGCGGGACAGCCGGGCTATGCCTCCCAGCGTGCGCGGTAGTACGCCATCCGCTCTTCGTCGGCGTCGATCCCGTACGCGTCGAGGAACTCCGCTTCCAGTCCCGGCTCGAAGTCCGTTTCCAGCATCGCGGCCGCCACCGCCAGGTCCGCCCACCGGTCCGCCACCCCAAGGTCGGCGAGGTCGACGTGCCCGCTGCACAGCGCATCGTCCCCGACGAGGGTGTTGGGCGGGCATGCGTCGCCGTGGCAGACCACCAGAAGGTCGGCAGGCGGCGCGTCGGCAGGAATCCAGGATGGCGTGCCGAACGGGCAGTCGGCGACCGGCAGCGCGTCGTGCAGGCGGCGGAGCCCTTCCCCGATCGCCCTAGTGGCGGTACGCGGACGCGCGACCCAGTGCGGATCGACGGCCGAACGCCCCGGTAGCGCCACGGTGTGCAGCCAGCCAGGGCCGGACCCCAGGACCCGCGGCACGGGGTGGAAGTCGACGGCCCACTGCATGCGCTGCGCCTCGCGGACCAGCCGTGCGGCGTGGGCGTCGGGATAGACCTTGACGAATTCCTCACCCCCCAGCGAGAACGTCGTGCCACCGAGTTCGTTGACCCAGACCGCGGTCACGTCGCGGCCTCCTGCCAGGTCGACGACGATGGTGGGCACGGGTATGGCGTCAGCCGGAAAGGTCATTGAACCGACCTTTCCATGAGATGCCCGGAACAACCGCATTAGGCTGAGGTCGTGGAGCCGGTATATGGGACTGTCATTCAAGCCGCTCGCTTGGTGTGGCGGATTCAGGGGCTGAAGTTCACGATCACCGGTGTGGAGAACCTCCCCGTCACCGGCGGCGCCGTGATCGCCATCAACCACACCAGTTATTTCGACTTCACCTTCGCCGGGCTGCCCGCATATCAGCAGCACCGCGGACGCAAGGTGCGGTTCATGGCGAAGAAGGAAGTCTTCGACTCCAAGGTCAGCGGGCCCATCATGCGCAGCCTGCGCCACATCCAGGTGGACCGCGACAGCGGCGCATCCTCGTTCTCCGAGGCCTGTCAGAAGCTGAAGGAGGGCGAGCTGGTCGGTGTGTACCCGGAGGCGACGATCAGCCGCAGCTTCGAGATCAAGGAGTTCAAGTCGGGGGCGGCGCGGATGGCCATCGCCGCCGACGTGCCAATCATCCCGCACGTCATTTGGGGTGCCCAGCGCATCTGGACCAAGGGTCACCCGCGCAAGATGTGGCGCCCGAAGGTGCCGATCTCGATCACCGTCGGCGAGCCGATCTACCCGACGTTGCCCGCAGCCGAGCTGACCGCGCTGCTGCACTCCCGCATGCAGCACCTGCTCGAACGCGCACAGGATGCCTACGGCGCACACCCGCAGGGCGAGTTCTGGGTCCCGCACCGGCTCGGCGGCGGTGCCCCGACGCTGGCGGAGGCCAACCGGATGGACCTCGAGGAGGCCAACCATAAGGCCCAAGCCAGGGCCGCCCGCGGCGACGAACGATCCGCGCCGGGCGATCCGCCGGAGTAGGGCTGGCATGGAACCGGTCTTCCGCAGTCTCGAGATCGCGGCCAGGACGGTGGTGCGGGTGACGGGGGCTCGGATCACCTACCGCGGTCTGCACAACATTCCGTCCGTCGGCGGTGCCGTCGTGGCGATCAATCACACCAGCTACGTCGACTTCCTCCCTGCGGCCCTGGCCACGACGCAGCGCAAGCGCCGCCTGCGCTACATGATCAAGGCCGAGATGCAGGACGTGAAGGCCGTCGACTTTCTGATCAGGCACACCAAGACCATCCCCGTTGACCGCCACGCAGGCGCCGACGCCTACGCGGTGGCCGTCGGCCGGCTGCGCGAAGGCGAGCTCGTCGGCGTTTACCCGGAGGCGACGATCAGCCGCAGCTTCGAGTTGAAGGCCTTCAAGACCGGCGCGGCGCGGATGGCGCTCGACGCCGACGTGCCGATCATCCCGCTCGTCGTCTGGGGCGCCCAGCGCATCTGGACGAAGGATCATCCGAAGCGCATTGGCCGCAACAAGATTCCGATCACCGTGGCGGTGGACCCGCCGCTGGTGGCATCGGGCACCATCGATGCGGTGATGGCCGAACTGCGCGAGGAGATGACCACCCTGCTGCACCGGGTTCAGGAGGAGTATCCACACCCCGACGGCGAGTACTGGGTGCCGCGCAGGCTCGGTGGCAGTGCGCCGACGCCGGAGGAGGCCACGGAGCTCGACGAGATCGAGCTCGCGGACCGGGCTCGCAAGCAGACGGGCAGCCACTGATGCTTCCCTTGATGATCGCCACCGACGTCGACGGCACGCTTCTCGACGGCGACGAGCGGGTCACCCCGCGTACCAGGGCCGTGGTGCGGGCCGCCGTCGACGCGGGTGCTCAGTTCGTGCTCGCGACGGGAAGGCCGCCGCGGTGGATCGGGCCGGTCGTCGACGCGCTGGGCATTGCTCCGATGTCGGTGTGCGCGAACGGCGCCGTGATCTACGACGCGGCGACTGACCGGATCCTTTCCGCCCGCACGTTGTCGGCGGAACAGCTCGCCGTGCTTGCCGAGATCGCGCTGCGGTTGATCCCCGGCGCGGGGCTGGCCGTGGAACGCGTTGGCCGCAGCGCGCACGACACGGCGACGCCGCAGTTCGTCAGCTCGCCCGGGTACGAGCACGCGTGGCTCAACCCGGACAACACGGAGGTGTCCGTCGAAGATCTGCTCAGTGCGCCCGCGGTGAAGTTGCTGATTCGAAGGGCAGGCGCCCGCAGCGCGGACATGGCTGCGGCGCTGGCGGGGCACATCGGCATCGAGGGCGATCTGACGTACTCCACCAACAACGGGCTCATCGAGGTGGTGCCGCTCGGGATCAGCAAGGCGACCGGCGTCGAGGAGGTAGCTCGCCCGCTGGAGATCGCCGCCGAGGACATCGTGGCGTTCGGCGACATGCCCAACGACGTGCCGATGCTGCGGTGGGCGGGGCTCGGCGTGGCGATGGGAAATGCCCATCCAGAGGCGATCGAGGCCGCCGACGAGGTCACCGCGCCCAACACCGACGACGGTCTGGCGCGCGTGCTGGAACGCTGGTGGCTCTGAGTTAGCCCGCGTCGATCGGCGTGAATCGCTCGAGCTGGACGGGCATGCCGGGATTGGCCGGGTTCGGAAGTTCTTGCGGCACACCGTCGATCACGCGCGTAACGGTGCCCTTCAAACGGTCGAAGTTCAACGTGCCGTGTTGGAAGTTCTGCACGATCCACTGCGGCTCCTGGATCTCCGCGCTGGTGGGCAGCCCAAGCGCCCCGCGCTCGAAGCCCAGTGACGCCCAGGCGTCGTAGATGGCTCCGGTGACCGGCTCGGCGCCGCTCTCCGGGGACCAGTACATGGCTCCCTTGGTGAAGTTCGCGTACCGCGCCGAGCCCTCGCCGGACGCCTCCGGTGACGTCGGTGCACCGAGCGGACTGGTGTCGCCACCGGTCGATGCCCACTTCAGGAAGATCGCACCACCACGCAGCGATTCGGCGAGATCCTGCGGGCCCGGCGGGGCGTTGAACCGAGCGGCGGTCTCGCGCAGCAGCGGCATCGCGGCGTAGGCGGCGTTGCCTGGACATTCGGTGTTGCCGACGTCGCGGTGGGTGAAGATCGTCGGCAGCGTCACCACCGTGCCCTTGGGGACGAACGTGAAGTCGCCGCCTGAGGAGGCCAACGCCACGGTGCCCAATGGGTCGACGTG
>Ga0137415_10004588_pt1 | contig 13661 bp, 10 predicted proteins | sample CZODoug3_1_1_16f_FD_183082 | JGI IMG/M metagenome (GOLD analysis project Ga0137415, IMG submission 183082) | Vadose zone soil fungal communities from Angelo Coast Range Reserve, California, USA - CZODoug3_1_1_16fungal (Hybrid Assembly) | ecosystem: Environmental > Terrestrial > Soil > Vadose... | reverse complement strand
ATCGACACGAACCTGGACGGCTCGTTCGAGGACGAGATGCCGCTGCACGACTACCGCCAGGGCCGTGAGGTGATCGCGCTCGGTGCGAAGCCGATCACTCTCGCCGCCAACTTCGGCGAAGTGAGCGGCGTGCCGACGCTGGCCTTCGTGTTCGACAACAATGCACACGGCACGCATGTCGCCGGGATCGCGGCGGGGCATAATCTGTTCAACGTCGCGGGCTTCGACGGCGTCGCGCCGGGCGCGCAGCTGCTCGGGCTGAAGATCGCGAACGACGCCCGGGGCGGCATCTCGATGACCGGGAGCATCCAGCACGCGATGGACTACGCCGCCCGCTTCGCAGAGCAGCGTAACCTGCCCCTCGTGCTGAATCTGAGCTGGGGCATCGGCAACGAGCCCGGTGAGCGCGCCGTGATGGACTCGATCGTCAACGCGTTCGTCATCGCCCATCCCGGCATCGTCTTCGCCATCAGCGCGGGCAACGACGGGCCGGGCCTGTCCACCGTGGGCCTGCCCGGATCGGCCGACCTGGCCCTCTCCGTGGGCGCGGCCCTGCCGGGGATCTACGTCCCGCTCGAGGAGGATGGCGCGCGGCCGGCGGCAACCGATTTCGTGAGCTCGTTCAGCGGGCGCGGCGGACGGTTCGCGAAGCCCGACCTGCTCGCGCCCGGATGGGCCTTCTCGACCGTTCCCTCGTTCGACACCGGGAACGAGATCAAGGCCGGCACGAGCATGTCCGCCCCCTACGTGGCCGGGCTCGCGGCGTGTCTCATGTCGGCGCTGGCACAGGAGGGGCGCAGAGCGGACGGCGCCGAGGTGAGCGCCGCGCTGCGCGCGGCCGCGGCCGCCTTTCCCGGCGCGAGCGTGCTCGATCAGGGGGCCGGCCTGGTGCAGCTCGAGCGCGCGTACCGGTGGCTGCTCGCGGGACATCAGGGGTCCGGCTACATCGTGCGCACGAGCAACGGCGGCGGGTCGGCCGCCTTCCGGCGCGACGGGCTGGCGGGGCCGGGCGACACCGTCGAAACGTTCCGGGTGCGACACATCACGGGACTCCGAGGCGCGCAGTTTTCGTTGAAGAGCGACTCGCCGTGGTTGTCCGCCCCCGCGATGCTGCCGGCCGGACCGCGGGAGACCGAGATCCCGCTGACCTACTCCGCCTCCGCCCTGGCGACCCCCGGCGTCTACGTGGGAACGGTGACCGCCTGGAATCCCGGCGATCCCCTCTCCGGCCCGTTGTTCAAGCTGGTCAATGTCGTGGCCGTCCCGTCCGATCTCGCGGACAAGCCCCTATCCGACGAGGGGCGCTCGGTCGGCCCCGGCCAGGTACGCCGGTACTTCATCCGCGTCGCACCGCCGGGTGCCACCCTCGTGGCCAGCGTGACGCTCGCCGACTCCGGGCAGCAGACCGCGAAGGCGATCCTGTACGAGCCCAACGGCGCGCCGTTCCGCGAGCTCACGCGCGATTCGATCGTCCCGATCGGCGGCTCCCAGCCGGGCACGGCGCGGTTCGTGGTCCGCGCGGAAGACGCCGTGATGGGCGTGTACGAGCTGGACGTCGTCGCGCCGCCGCGCACCGGAGTCGTTGCGACAGTCCGCGCGCAGCTCGCGCCGCTCGCCCTGGCGGACCGAGAGGCGACCAATACGGGGCTGGGAAACGTGAGCGGACGGGTCACGCAGGTGCTGCTCGGCGCGGAGCGCGCCCTTGAGGTTTTTGGTCGCGGCGCGACGCCCGAGAGCGTCACGGTGTCGGTGCCGGATTGGGCCGCTGCGGCAGTCGTCGAGGTGGGGCTGCCACGCGGGCTGTGGCGGGAGTTCACCGACTTCGGTGTGACCGAATTCGATTCCACGGGGCAGCAGGTGTCCCAGGGACCGCTCGAGTTCGCATTCGGGCGGCAAGCCTTCGCGGTGCCGGTGGCTCTGCAGGGCCATCCGCTCACCGTCGAGCTGTATCCGGGCTTTGCACGGGACAGGGGCGTGCACGCGTGGCGCGCGACGCTGCGGGTGCGCTTCCTGCTGGGCGTGCCCCGTCCGATCAGCGGCGGCCGGGACATCACCGTGCTCCCGGGCGGACGCGCTCCGCTCCCCGTTCAGCGGCCGCCCGAGCCGATCTTGCCCGAGGGTTTCGCGCCGCTCGTCGAGGTGAAGGTGCGCTCAGCGGCCGGGGCGCCCGACGCGATCCGCCGCGTAGTCGTCAACCCGTGAAGTCACAGCCGGCCACGGTACGGATCGCCGCAGGGCAAGGGTTCTGGGGCGACTGGCTCGAGGCGCCGTATCGTCAGGTGACCGGCGGACCGGTGGACTACTTGATGATGGACTATCTCGCCGAAGTCACGATGTCCATCCTGCAGAAGCAGAAGTCGCGCGACGCGTCCCTCGGCTACGCGCGGGATTTCATCCCGCTGATGGAGCGCCTCCTGCCGATCGTCGTGGAGCGGGGGATCAAGATCACGGCCAACGCGGGCGGCGTGAATCCCCGGGCCTGCGCGCAGGCCGTGGCCGAGACGGCGCGCCGCCTGCGGCTCGGCGGCAAGCTCCGCATCGGCGTGGTGACGGGGGACGATCTGCTGGGCCGATTGGACGGGCTCTTGGCCCGCGGCCACGAGCTCAGGAACCTCGATACCGGCCGGCCCCTGTCCGACGTGCGCGATCACGTCCTCTCGGCCAACGCCTATCTCGGCGCCTGGCCGGTCGTGGACGCGCTGCGGGGCGGCGCGGACGTCGTCGTCACCGGACGCGTCACCGACACCGGGCTCACGCTCGCGCCCATGATTCACGCCTTCGGGTGGCGGCCCGACGCCTGGGACCTCCTCGCCGCCGGGACGGTCGCGGGCCATACGATCGAGTGCGGCGCGCAGTCCAGCGGCGGCAACTGCCTCGTGGACTGGGAGCGCATTCCCGACCTCGCGAATGTCGGCTACCCGATCGTGGCCGCGGCCCCGGACGGGACCTTCGAGATCTTCAAGCATCCCGGCACCGGCGGGCGGATCAGCGTGGCGGGCGTGACCGAGCAGCTCGTCTACGAGATGGGGAACCCCGCGGAGTACATCACGCCCGACTGCATCGCGGACTTCACCACGATCCGGCTCGAGCAGAAGGGGAAAGACCGGGTTCGGGTGTCGGGCGTCAAGGGGCGACCCGCCACTGACAAGCTCAAGGTTTCCGTGGCCTACTTCTACGGGTACAAGGCGGTCGGCACGCTCGTCTACGCCTGGCCCGACGCCTACAAGAAGGCCCAGGCCGCGGATCGGATTCTCCGGCAGCGGCTCGCCGATCTCGGTCTCAAGTTCGAAGCGGTGCTGACGGAGTTCGTCGGCGCCGACGCCACCCACGGTGCGTTGGCTCGCGCGGCGACACCACTCGACGAGCTGCCGGAAGTGCAGCTGCGGATCGGCGTCCGATCACCCGACAAGCCGGCCGTCGAGCGCTTCACGCGGGAGATTGCGCCGCTCATCCTGAACGGGCCGCCCAGCGTCACCGGGTTCGCCGGCGGACGGCCGAAGCCGGAGGAGATCGTGGCGTACTGGCCCGCGCTGCTCGACAAGCGCATGGTGAAGCCGTGCGTCGAGGTCGTGGAGGTATGAAGAAGGTCCGTATGAAGAAGGTCCGTCTGCTGGACATCGCGCACGCGCGATCGGGAGACAAGGGGGACACGGCCAACGTGGGGCTCATCGCGCTCAAGCCCGAGTACTATCCGATCCTGGTGAAGCACGTGACGGCGGCGCGCGTCGCACGGCACTTCAAGGGCATGATCTCGGGTCCGGTCGAGCGCTTCGAGCTGCCCAACCTGCACGCCCTGAATTTCCTGCTGCACGGCGCTCTCGACGGCGGTGGCACGATCTCGCTCAAGACCGACGCCCAGGGCAAGGTATTCTCGACCGCGCTGTTGCGCCTCGAGCTGGAGATTTCCAAGTGAGCGACCGGGTGCTGGCTGGGCTCGAGGGAGGCATCCTGACGGCGACGCTCAACCGCCCGGAGAAGAAGAACGCGATCGACACGCCCATGATCGATGCGCTGCTCGGCCTGCTGGAGCGGGCCGATCTCGACGGCGCGGTGCGCGTCGTGGCCGTGCGGGGCGCTGGCGGCGACTTCTGCGCCGGCATGGACCTGAACGAGCTGCTCGCCTCCGCCGACAAGAGCGTCGAGGAGAATCGACGAGCGGCGCTGCACTTCGCCGTGATCTTCCTCCGCATGCGACGCCTCCCCAAGCCGATCGTCGCCCTCGTGCAGGGTCGAGCGCTCGCCGGGGGGTGCGGGTTGGCCACCGCGTGCGACCTCGTCCTCGCGACCGAATCCGCCACGTTCGGCTATCCCGAGGTGCAACGGGGCTTCGTGCCGGCGATCGTCATGACGCTGCTCAAGCGCGCGGTGGGTGAGAAGGTCGCGTTCGATCTCGCAGCGACGGGCCGGATCCTCGGCGCCTCCGAGGCGGCCGGACTGGGGCTCGTGTCACGCGTCTACGAAGACTCGGACTTCGAGGACCAAGTGAGCGAGGTGCTGCGGGCCCTGGCGGCCGCGAGCTCGTCGGCGCTGGCGTTCACCAAGCAGCAATTCTATCAGCTCGATGGCATGCGATTCGAGGACGGGCTCCGGCTGGGGGCGGACGTGAACGCGGTGAGCCGCACGACGCCCGATTTCCGCGCGGCCCTGCAAGCCTTCCTGAAGAAGTAGGGGCGCGGCATGCTGCGCCCCTACCGTCGGTTCGCAGCCAAAGCCTGGCTCGGCGGCCTCGGGCTGACGGTCGGCCTCGCCGGGATGGCGATCGAGCGACGCTGGCTCGTGTGGCTTGCCGTGGGCCTGTTGAGCGGTGCCTTCCTGCTACGCTTCGGGGAGAGGACGTCACCCCCGCAATGAACACGTCGCTGCGCCAGCCGGGCGCCATCCTGTTGCTGTCGTGTTACGAGCTCGGGCATCAACCGCTCGGCCTTGCCTGGCCGCTGGCGTTTCTCGAGCGCGCCGGGTTCACCCCGAGCGCGATCGACCTGGCGGTGGAGCCCCTCGACGAAGCCAAGGTGCGACGAGCCCGGCTCGCGGCGATCGCCGTGCCGATGCATACGGCGCTGCGCCTGGGCGTACGCGCCGCGGAGCGGATCCGCCGGATCAACTCCGAGTGTCACATCGTGTGCCATGGTCTGTATGCAACGCTCAACGCGGACTACCTGCTCGGCGCCTTCGCGGATGTGGTGCTGGGCGCGGAATCCGAAGCGGCGCTCGTCGCGCTGGCCGAGCGGCTCGATGCAGGAATGAAGCCCGATTCACGTCCTGCGGTGAGGCTCGAGCGCCTGTCGTTTCCAGTCCCGCGTCGCGACGGACTTCCCGCACTCGCCCGGTACGCGAGCCTGCTGCACGACGGCCGGCGCGTACCGGCCGGATATGTCGAGGCGAGCCGCGGCTGCCTGCACGCCTGTCTCCATTGTCCCATCCCGCCGGTCTACGCCGGCCGCTTCTTCGCGGTGCCCCGTGAGGTCGTGCTCGAGGACGTGCGGCGCCTGGTGTCGGAGGGAGCTGGGCACATCACCTTCGGCGACCCTGACTTTTTGAATGGTCCCGGCCATGCGTCGAGGCTGGTGCGGGAGCTGCACGCCGAGTTTCCCGCCCTCACCTACGACTTCACCGCGAAGATCGAGCACATCGTCCGCCACCGCGAGCTGTTCCCGGAATTCGCGGCTACCGGTTGTGTGTTCGTCGTGTCGGCGGTGGAGTCGCTGTCGCCGCTCGTCCTCGCCAACCTCGAGAAGGGACACACGCGCGCCGACGTACAGGTCGCACTCGATGTGCTGCGCCGCGTGGGCATCGCGTTACGGCCCTCGTTGGTTCCATTCACTCCGTGGGCCACGCTCGGAGACTACATCGAGCTGCTCGAATGGGTGCAAGCCGAAGGGTTGGTCGATCAGGTCGATCCCGTCCAGTTCACGATTCGCTTGCTCGTTCCGCCGGGCTCCCTGCTCTTGTCCCGACCGGACATCCAGCCGTTCCTTGACGGGCTCGACGCGGCCCGATTCACGTATCGCTGGGTACATCCCGATCCCCGCATGGACGCGCTGCAGCGCGACGTGAGCGCCCTCGCGGAGCACGCGGCACGCTGCGACGAACATCCCGCGGTGACGTTCGGGCGGATCCACGACCTTGCCCTCACCAGGGCCGGAAGGGGCGAGGCGAGCAGCGCCGCGCGGGAGCCGCCCCCCGAACGGCCTATTCCAGCCCGGCTCACCGAACCGTGGTTCTGCTGAGCGGAGCCGACCGAGAGCCAGTTGGGCTCTGTCCAGCCGGAAGGAACGGGATGGCAGTGATGGGGCTGTCAGCCTCCTGACAGGTTGACCAGGTAGTTTCTCACCACATCGATGTCACGTTCAGAACTGTTCGTACGCCTGTCGTTGCCGGCCATCGCGCTGTGGAGTGCGGCGGCGTTGCTTTCCGCGCAGCAGCCGGTGACGCGCGCCCAAGCGGCGGCCGCGGCGCTCGCCCGCGGCGCGCGCAGCGCATTCGGTCGGGCCGACACCGCGGCCGCCGCCGGGGTACTGCGAACTGCGCGGCTCTATCCCAACCCGATGGCCACGGCGAGCTACTCGAAGGACGTCCCCCACTACCACGTCCTGGCCGATCTGCCGCTCGACCTCCCCTGGATCCGGTCGGCCCGGATCGGCGCCGCCGCCTCGGCGCGAGACGCTACCCGGTACGGCTTTGCGTTCGAGCGGGCCGCGATCCGATTCGACGTGGACACAACCTACACCCGAGCGCTCGCCGCACTCGCGCGCGCCAGACTCTCCCGCCGCAACGCGCTCGACGCCGACAGCCTGCACAAGATGGCGCAGCTGCGGCGCGAAGTGGGAGACGTGAGCGAGCTCGATGTACGTCTCGCGGCCGTCAACGCCGGGCAGCTCGAGAACGTCGCCGCCGACGATTCGGTCGCCGGCGTGCAAGCCCTCCTGGCCGTGCAGCTCGCGATGGGCCTACCCGCGGAGGAGGTGACGATCACGCTCGCCGACTCGCTCGCGTCACCGCCCGACAGCCTGGCCCCTCCCGCACGCGAGCCGCTCCCCGTCGCCGCGGCCGCGGCGAGCCTCCGCTCCTCGGAGCGCGCGCTGACGTTCGCACACCGCAGCGTATTCGCGGCGCCGAGTCTCCAGGTGGGCTTCGACAACAACGATCCCGGCGGGCAGCGAGGCCTCCTGCCCGTGGTCGGCCTGTCCCTGCCGCTTCCGCTGTTCAGCCGGAACGGCGGCGAGATCCGACAGGCGGCGGCAGCACGTGATCGCGCGCAAGCCGCTCTGGACCTCGCGCGACGGCAAACCGGGGCCGAGGTGGCACAGGCGCGGCGCGGCTTCGCACTGGCGCGCGTGCGCCTCGAGCGCGATCGGCGGTTGCTCGCAAGCGCTGACCGCGTCGCCACGATGTCGTTGCAGGCGTACGCGGAGGGCGCCATCCCCCTCGCCAATGTGCTCGAAGCGCACCGCAACGCCCGCGAGGCGCTGGGCCGCTACGTCGACGACGTTGCGGCGGCAAACAACGCCGCAGCGGCGGTGCGGCTCTTCGCCGCAACCGACCAGCCATGATTACCAGGGCCTCTTTGGTGGCCGCAGCACTGACGCTCGCCGCCTGCCGCGGAGGGCGCGAGGCAAGCGCTGCCGCCGACACTCCTCCCGGTCAGCCGGCGGCCGCCGTGAAGACAGCCGTCGTCACGATACAGCCGTTCCAGCAGGTGGTCAGCGCCATCGGCACCGTGAGCCCGCGTCCGGCGCGGTTCGCGGAGCTCTCGGCGCCCGGGCCAACGCGGGTCGCACACATCTTCGTCGCCCCCGGCCAGCACGTGGCGGAAGGAGACTCTCTGGTCGAGTTCGAGCGGGCGCCGTTCGATGCCGCGGCGCGCAGCGCGGAGGCAGCGCTCTCGAGCGCCGAGCGCGCGCACGCCCGGGCCGTGCGACTCGTGCAGGCGGGCATTCTGCCTCAGAAGGACAGCGACCAGGCCGCGGCGGATCTGGCGCAGGCGCAGGTCGCCGCGGTCACCGCGCGCCGCGCGCAGCAGCTGGCCACGCTCCACGCACCCCTGGCCGGCGTCGTCACGCGGATGACCGCCGTGCTCGGCGCCGCGGTGGACGCGAGCCAGCCGCTCGTGGAAGTGGCCGATGTGACGGCACTCGATGCGGTCTTCAATGTGAGCCCGGCGCAGGCCGCTCAGATCCACAGTGGTGACCCCGTGCGTCTCACCGCCGGCGAGGGGGAGGGCGGGGAGCTGGTGGGGCAGGGCCCGGTGACCGCCGTCGGCGCCGCCGTGGATTCGAGCTCCCGAGCGGTCGCCGTGCGCGCCCGCATCGGCCGACCCACGAGACCGCTCCGTATCGGTGAATCGGTGTTCGGCAGGGTGGTGACCGCCGTCCACGCGCGCGCCGTGACGGTGCCGATGGCGGCGCTGGTCCCGTCCGGAGACGGGTTCCAGGTCTTTGTCGTAGACAGCGGGGGCATCGCGCACGTGCGCGTGGTGACGGTCGGGGCGCGCAGCGAGTCGCTCGCCGAGATCCTCGCGGGTCTCACCGCGGGCGAGACCGTCGTCACGACCGGTGCCTACGGCATCGAGGACGGCACAAAGATCGTCCGGACGCCGCAGTGACGCTGTTCGACGTGCTGAGCCGGCAGCGCCGGTTCGTCTATCTCCTGGTGGGATTGCTCAGCCTCGCCGGTGTGTGGGCCGCGTTCCAACTGCCGTCCGCCATCTACCCCGAGCTGGTGTTTTCCCGGATCACGGTCATTGCCCAGGGCTCGACCCTGGGCGCTCGCCAGGTGGTCTTCAGCATCACCCGGCCGCTCGAAGAGGCCGTAAGCATCGTGCCGGGGGTGACCCGGGTTCGCTCGCACTCGATCCGGGGCGCCAGCGAAATCTCGGTCAGCTTCGCGCCCCGAACGGACATGACCTACGCGCTGCAGCTGGTGCGGGCGCGCGTGAATCAGGTGAGCGGCGCGCTGCCGCCCGACGTGAGCGTCGAAATCGAGCAGCTCACGCCGTCGCTCTTTCCCGTCCTGTCCTACAACCTGGAGGGGGGCGACGCCGCTACGCTGTACGACCTGGCCCGCTACGAGATCAAGCCGCTCATCTCCCGGGTCCCCGGGGTCGGTCGTGTGGACGTTCAGGGCTCGGACGTGCGGGAGATCGAGGTCATCGTCGACCCGGCGCGCCTGGTGGCCCAGGGCATGGCGTACGCGGACGTGGCCAACGCGATCCGGCAGGCGGTGACCGTCCAGGCGGTGGGCCGGGTCGCGCAGGACTACCGGCAATACCTGATCGTGACCGATCAGGAGGCGCACGCGCCGGAGGACATCGGCGCCGTGGTGCTGAGTAACGGGTTGCGCGTGCGCGACGTCGCCACCGTGCAGGTGGGGACGGAGGACCATGTCCGGATCATCGCCGGTGACGGCAAGCCTGCGGCGCTGATCAACATCACGCGGCAGATCGGGGGCAACACACTCGCCGTGGCCGACAGCGTCGACCGCATCGTCGCGGCGCTCGCCCCGACGTTGCCGCCCGGCGTCCACTTGAAGCCGGTCTACGACCAGGCCGCGCTGGTCCGGGACGCCGTCCGCTCCGTGCGCGATGCAATGCTGCTCGGCGCCGGGCTCGCGGTGCTGGTCCTGCTGCTCTTCCTGCGTCACGGGCGAATCACCGCGATCAGTGCGACCGCGATCCCCCTGACGCTCGCCATCACCGTATTCGTAATGAGCCTCATCGGCCAGACCTTCAACCTGATGACCCTGGGCGCGATGGCGATCGCGATCGGACTGGTCATCGACGACGCGGTGGTGATCACGGAGAACATCGCCCGTCATCTCGCGCTGCCGGGCGGGCGTCTCCGGGCCATCCGCGCGGCGGTCCAGGAGCTCATCTGGCCCGTCACGACTTCCACCCTCACCACCGTGGTCGTCTTCCTGCCGCTCGGCCTGCTGCAAGGCGTAGTGGGACAGTTCTTTGCCGCCCTGGCGACGACGCTCACAATAGCCGTCCTCGTGTCGCTCGGACTCGCGCTCACCATCATCCCGCTCCTCGCCGAGCGGTTCGTCACCGCGCACGAGGTGGAGGCGACACAGACGGGCCTGCTCGCCCGGGTGCAGCGGGCGCTCGACGCCCTGGCTCCGAGCTACGAGCGGGCGCTGGCCGCCGTCCTGCACCACCCGCGGCGGATCGCCGCCGGGGCCGCGGTGCTCGCGATCGTGGGGCTCGGGTTGTGGCGCTTCGTCGGGACGGGATTCCTCCCGGAAATGGACGAGGGCGCGTTCGTCCTCGACTACTGGACGCCCGGAGGCACGGCGCTGGACGAGACGAACCGCGAGGTCGGCATCGCCGAGCGGATTCTGGCCGCGACGCCCGAGATCACGGGGACGTCCCGGCGGACCGGCGCCGAGCTCGGGTTCTTCGCGACCGCACAGAACTCGGGCGACGTCGTGGCGCGCTTGACTCCCCGGAGTCAGCGCTCGCGGGACATCTTCGCCGTGATGGATGAGGTTCGGGGCAGGATCTCCGCGGCGGTTCCGCGCATGCGCATCGAGTTCGTGCAGATCCTCTCGGACGTCATCAACGATCTCGCCGGTGCGGCCAAGCCGGTCGAGATCAAGCTGTTCGGAGAGCGACTCGACACGCTCGAGGCCTACGCGCGGCGGCTGGCACCGGATCTCGAGCACATCCCGGGCCTCGCAGACCTCTATAACGGGGTGAGCGAGCCTTCCGCCGAGCTGTTGATGCGGGTGCACCAGGCGGAAGCAGATCGGATCGGCTTGACGCCGACGGACGTCGGGACCGGTGTGAGCGCCGCGCTGCTGGGCGTGATGGCCGGTGAAATTCGGGCCGGCGACCGGCCGGTGGCCGTGCGCGTGCGGGCGCCGGACTCGGTCCGGTTCGACCCGCTCCGGCTGCGCTCCCTCCCGGTCCAGGGCTCCGGGGCGCGCCGCGTCACCCCGCTCGGGAGTCTCGCCACGTTCACCCCGGCCGAGTCCCGGCTGGGCCTCGATCGGGAAAACCAGCAGCAGATGATCACCATGACGGCGGGCGTGAGCGGCCGGTCGCTGGGCGGGGTCATGGGGGACGTCCAACGCGTCCTCGCGGCGCACGCCGCGCCCGCAGGCGTGCGGCTCGTCCTCGGCGGCCAGTACGCGAGCCAGCAGGAGGCCTTCCGCGCCCTGCTGCTGGTGCTCAGCCTCGCCGTCGCCAGCGTGTGCGCCGTGATGGTCATCCAGTTCGAGTCGTTCGTGGAGCCGCTGGTCGTCTTACTCGTCGCGCCCGTCTCGTTCGTGGGCGCCCTCGGGCTGCTGCTCGTCACCGGCACGGCGCTGAACGTCGCGTCGTTCATGGGCCTGATCCTCTTGGTCGGGCTGATCGTCAAGAACGGCATCATCCTCCTCGATTTCACCCGGCTCCGGATGCAGACGGAGCGCGTCGCCCTCGAGGTCGCGATCCGGGAGGCCGCGCGCGTGCGGCTCCGTCCGATCCTGATGACCACGCTGTGCACCCTCTTCGGCTTGCTCCCCCTCGCCCTCGGCATCGGGGCGGGGAGCGAGCTGCAACGACCGCTCGCCCTTGCCGTGATCGGCGGGCTGGCGCTTTCGACGCCGATCACCCTGTTCGCCGTCCCGACGCTGCTCATCGCGATCCGGGGTCGGCACTACACCCTTCAGGAGACGTCATGAAAAACCGCTCCATCACATCCATCACCCTCGGCCTTCTGGCCGTGCTGTCCATGATCACCGGGCGTGGCCTCGCCGGCCAGCAGCCCGCGGCGCCGGCCTACAAGCGCGAGGTCCCGGCCGAACTGCTCGCGCAAACCAAGATCTCCGAGGACTCCGCCCGGACCATCGCCCTCAAGCGCATTCCCGGCGGCGCGGTCAAAGCGCTCGAGCTCGAGCGGGAGCACGGCCGGTTGATCTGGTCCTTCGACCTCGCGGTGGCGGGGAAGCCGGGAATCGAGGAAGTCGAGGTAGACGCGCTCACCGGGAAGATTGTGGGCGTGGCACACGAAAAAAGCTGACGAACGTTAGACAGCGAGAGGAAAGGTCAGGTTCACCCGGGTGCCGGCGCCCGGTTGCGATGCGATGTCGATCCGCGCCGCGTGCACGTCGGCGATCCAGCGGGCGATCGCGAGTCCGAGCCCGGTCCCGTCCGCCTCGCGACGGGCCGGGTCTCCGCGATAGAAACGTTCGAACACGTGCGGGAGCTGCTCGGCCGGGATGCCGATGCCGGTGTCGGTCACGACCACGGCCGCACGGCCGTCCTCGACGGACACGTTGAGACGCACGTGACCGCCGGCCGGCGTGAACTTGATGGCGTTGTCGAGGACGATCAGCACCAGCTGGCGGACGAGCGCCCCGTCTCCCGCGATCTTGGCTTCCTCGAACGCTCCGACCTCTAGGGTGATCCCCTTGCTCGTGGCCAGCGCCCGGACGGCGTCCACCGCATCGGCCGCGACATCGTCGAGATAGATCGGCTCCCGCGCGACCGGCCGCTCGCCGCTGTCCGCGCGGGCCAGGGTCAAGAGATCACCCACAATGCCGCCCACGCGGGCCGCCTCGCGCTCGATCGCCTGGAACGCCGCCGCGTCCCGCCCCGTTTCCCGCTCCTGGGCGAGGGCCACCTCGGCGCGCGTTCGGAGAATGGTGATGGGCGTGCGCAGCTCATGTGCGGCGTCGGCCATGAAGCGGCGCATCTGATCCATCGACAGCTCGATCGGCGCCGTGGACTTGCGAACCAGGATGTAGCCCCCTCCGGCGACGAGGAGGAGCGCCGCCAGGGCCGCGGCACCGAACGTCTTGATCAGCGAGGCATACTCGTCCTCGAGCTCTATCCGGTCGGCGACAACCGCGGCGATGTAGGGGGTGCCGGTCGTCCCCGTGAACCGTTCGGCGTAGATCCGGAGCTCCCGGCCGTCCGCCGCAACGAGGTTGCGGTACCCGTACTGCGACTGAACGGCGTCGCGCGCCGCCTCCAGGATCCGCACCGGGACGAGCGTGGGCTTGACCGCACGCCCTTGCTCGTCGAGCAAGTAGAGCGACCGTTCGGGAATATGGAGCTCGTCCACCGCATCGACCACGGCTCCGTGCGCGCTCGCCCGCTCGGTCTCACGGATACGAGCGGCTTGTTCGAGCGCGGCCGCCGCGGCGCCGAGCGATTTGTCGACATGCCGGGACATCTGGTGTCGGATGGTCAGAAACAGACCGCCGCCCAACAGGGCGAACACCAGGGTGAAGACGCCCGCGTACCACACGGTCAGGTGGAGGCGCAGCCGCGCGAGCGGGGTCATGGAGCGTCGCGTCACGTGCCGAACCGATAGCCCGCGCCGCGCAGCGTGGTAATCAACTTCGGCTCGAAACCGTCGTCGATCTTGCGTCGCAGCCGTCCGACCAGCACCTCGAGCAGGTTGGCAAACGGGTCATGGTTGTCGTCCCACACATGCGCGGTAATGGTCGAGCGGTCGAGGACGCGGCCCCGATGCAGCACGAACAGCTCCAACAGGGCGAACTCCTTCGCGCTGAGGGTGATCGGCCGGCCGCGGCGCTGCACCTGGCGGGTCCCCAGATCGACTTCGAGGTCGGCAATCCGATGTCGCGACGGAGACAGGGCAGGCCGGCGGCGCGCCAGCGCCTTGAGGCGGGCGACCAGCTCTCGGAAGGCGAACGGCTTCGTGAGATAG
>Ga0137415_10004587_pt1 | contig 13670 bp, 5 predicted proteins | sample CZODoug3_1_1_16f_FD_183082 | JGI IMG/M metagenome (GOLD analysis project Ga0137415, IMG submission 183082) | Vadose zone soil fungal communities from Angelo Coast Range Reserve, California, USA - CZODoug3_1_1_16fungal (Hybrid Assembly) | ecosystem: Environmental > Terrestrial > Soil > Vadose... | reverse complement strand
GCAAGACGGTGACGTCGATCGACATCGTGCAGGACGAGACCGGCACGGCAATCCTGACGAACCTCACCTTCACGGGCACCGCCGCCGTGACGGCGACGCCGACCCCGACCGCCACACCGACGACCCCGACGTTGGCGACCACGGGAGGCGGCGTCCCGATCTGGCCGATTGGCCTCGTTCTATCCGTGCTCGGGCTAGTCGTGCTCGGGCTGGGCGGCCTCGCGATCCGACGCCGCACTACGTAGACACGTGGGGAGGCCTCTGCCTCCCCCCGACCCACCCAGGATCATGCGCCCGTCAGGCGCGAGGGGCTTCGAGGATTACCAGGGTCCCACGGTTGGGTGCGCTCTGGATGTCGAACACTCCGCCGACGCGCGTCAACCGCTCGGCGCAACCGACCAGGCCCAGGCCCCGGCCATCCCTCGTCGGCCGGGCCTCCTGCGGGCGGAAGCCGATGCCGGTGTCCTGGATCGTGACTCTGATCCGACCGTCCGGGTATTCGACCCGAATGCGCGCGGAATCCGCGGCCGCATGCCGGACGATGTTGGTCACCGCTTCCTTGATGACGTTGGCGATCTCGCGCAAGGTCCTGGCCGCGACCCGGCCCTCGACCCGTTCCTCGGTCCAGCTCAAGCGGCACTGCGCCCCGCGCAGAAGCGTGTCGACAAAGGCACGCGCGTCTTCCAGCGGACCGACCCCCCGCTCCAGATGCCGGAACCCAAAGGCGAGGGTCCGCGCGCCGTTGAGGGCGTCGCTGGTCGCATCCTCGAGCACTTTCAGCACGTCGGGGCCGGCGTTGCCCTCGGCGATCGCGCAGCGAATCTGCACCAGGAGCGCGCTCAGCGCCTGCCCAATTTCGTCGTGCACGTCGCGCGCGAGCCGCTGCCGTTCCACGGTCAGCTGACGCTGGCGGCGGCGGTCGCCCAACCGCTCATACTCCAGCCGCCGCGAGATCCGCATGATGTGCGCGATCCGGCTGGCGACCAGTTCCAGGAGGGCGATGCGCTCCGGCGTCAGCGGCCCGCAGCGTGACTCGCGCTCTTCACCCAGGATCAACACGCCCTGTGTGCGTGGCCCGGCAACGAATGGGATGAGGACGCCGGTCTTGGTGGTTGGTGTAAAGAGCGCCAGCCGCTCCGCTTCGGATGCGACGTCGCCCTGGCTGAATGTCAGCACGACCGCGCGTCGTTCGTGGAGCGCCTCGGCGCAGCGGCGTAGCCGCGCCAGCGTCCACGTGGACCCTACGCGGCGCGGCGGACGATGCCCGCCCCCGGCCCGGATCGTGATCGCCTGACGCGCATCGCGGACCGCGATCTGGCAATAGCTCGCATCCAGCGACTCCCCCACCGAGCGAGCGATCTCCCGGTAGGTCGGCGGCAGGCGTAGCGCCCGATCGAGCGCGAGCGCGTTCTCGAGGGTGCGGCTGACCTCCTCAAACATCCGGCGGAGGCTGCCGAGTCGCAGTTCGTGGCTGCGGGCCTGGATCGCTAACGACGCGCCCAGCTGGACGCGCTGCAGGTCGGAATCGTCAAGAGCTCCTGCGGTACAACTGGCCAGGCCGATGGTGCCCACGATCGCGTTCCTCTGCCGGATGGGCACGACAGTGGAGGACAGGATTCCGCGAGACCGGCACCAGAGCGCCCAGGCGCCGGTCCGCGAGGCCCGATTGATGGTCAGCGGGCTGCGTGGCGGCTCCGGAAATTCACCAATCGAGGATGGCTGGAGCGGCGACATCCGATCCCGCGCGACGACGACGCTCGGGCTGCCGTCCTCCCACGCCAGCCACGCCAGGTCCGCCGACGAGGGCTCGAGCAGGGCTTCCACCAGGACCTGGTGCGGGGTGCGGACAACCGGCTCGTCAAGCCGATCGAGCGCCGGATCGTCGAACACGCGCGTCTCGAACCAGCGCGTGACGCGCGGAGCAAGGATAACCGGGGAGTCCGCGAGGTCAGAGGCGATTTCGGGGACGATGCTGAGCATTTGGCAAGTCTGCAGGCAACGTTCTCCCGATTCATGATGTCGTCTATGCCAATTGGCACAAACGCCGTGTGCTATTGGGCACCCCGTCTTGACATCCCTGGGCGGGCCTATCATGCCGATCATGGACTCGATCGCGCTCCTCTCCCGCACGGTCTTGTTCCAGGGGATCCCGGCGGAGGCACTCGAGCCTCTGGCTCCCGCGATCAGCGAGCGCAGCTATACGGCGGGCTCCTACATCTTTCACGAGGGTGACCCGGCCACCGTCCTCTACATCATCGTTCGAGGGCAGGTGAAGATCTCGCGGTTGGGGAGCGGCGGCGCGGAGGCGGTCTTCACGGTGCTCGTTCCAGGGGACAGCTTCGGTGAGCTGACGCTCTTCGAGGATCAGCCGGTGCGCACCATGGATGCCGAGGCGATGGTGCCGACGCGATGCGTCGTCCTGGAGCGGCAAGCGTTGATGGCGTTTCTCGACCACAACCCGCAGGCCGTCAGGCATCTGATCAAGGTCCTTATCGGCCACATCCGGCGCATGGACGCGACCTTTTCGGAAGCCGCCTTCCTCGACGTTCCCGGTCGCGTCGCGCGCAAGCTCCTCGACCTGGCCGCCGCGCACGGCCGCAAGACTCCCGACGGCATCCGAATCGAGATGCGCCTGACCCAACGGACGCTGGCCGGCATGGTCGCGGCCAGCCGCGAGAACGTGAATCGCGCGCTCTCTCGGCTCGTGGCCAGAGGCGCCATCGTTCAGCGGGCCGGCTACATCACGGTCGTGCGTCCGGCCGAGTTGCGGAAACGCGCCTAAGCTAGAGCGACATCGGGAGACGGGCTTGAAGAAGGAAGGTTCGGCGCGCCTGACGTGCCCGGCGTGCGGCGCACGGTTGCGGCCGGCACACCGGTTCTGCCCGAACTGTGGGGCGCCGGTCTCACCCGCGACGGCGCAACCGCCGGGGTCATCCGCAACGCCGCGCGGAACCGGCCTCCAGTTAGCCCCCGGGACCGCGGTGCGCGAAGACCGCCGGCTGGTCTCGGTGCTCTTTGCCGATCTGTCGGGGTCGACCCCGCTCGGGGAACGGCTTGATCCAGAAGACCTTCGTCGGATCCTCGGCGCGTTCTTCGCCGCGCTGGTGCGCCCCATTCAACGCTATGAAGGAACCGTCGAGAAGTACATGGGTGATGCCGTCATGGCGGTTTTTGGGGCGCCGGTCTCGCACGAGGACGACGCCGAGCGCACGGTGCGAGCCGCCCTCGAAATGCAACAGGCGCTAACCCTGCTGAACGATTGGCTCGAACGCGAGCACGGCCTGCGGCTTGCCCTGCGGGTTGGCATCTCCAGCGGTGAAGTGGTGAGTGGCCTCCTGGCGAACGATGTGCAATCGGCCTATACCGTCGTGGGCGACGCGGTGAACACCGCGCAGCGGCTCGAGTCGATCGCGACCCCTGGCGAGATCGTGGTGGGCCCGACGACCTACCGGCTGGCCGCGCGCGCTTTCGAGTTCGAGCCGCTGGGAGCGATGGCGCTCAAGGGGAAGGCGCAAGCGGTCGAGGCCTATCGGGTGGTTCGCTCGAAAGACGACGCCGTCTCAGATGGATCAACACCGCTGGTCGGGCGCAACGCCGAGCTCGCTCTCCTTCGCCAGGCGCTGGCCGGTGCGGTGCTCGGCCAGGGCCGCGCCCTGACCGTGGCAGGCGAGGCCGGGGTCGGCAAAAGCCGGCTGATCGCGGAGTTCCTAACGAGCCTCGGCACCGGCGTCGACCGCTGGATGGCGCGAGGCCGCTCCTACGATCGGCAGACATCCTATGCGGTGCTCGCGAGCCTGCTCCGGAGCGCGTTTGGCATCCGGCAGGCTGACGAGGAATCGGTTGCACGAGCCGGCATCGAAGGGCGGGTGCACGAGCTGGGTCTGGACCTCGATCAGGCCACCGTGCGACTTCTGCTCGACGTCCTCGGCTACGCATCGGCGGGGTTCGATCCGCAAGCGAGCCGGCGGGTCCTTAACGAGGTCGTGCGCAACCTGGTTCGCCGGCAGGTGGCTAGAAGTCCGCTCCTCATCGTGGCCGAAGACCTGCACTGGATCGATTCGGCGAGTCAATTAGTCCTTGCCGACCTGGTCGCGGACCTGGCGTCGCTCCCGTGCCTGTTCGTCGGCACCGGCCGCTCGGAGTGGGAGCCACCCTGGTCCTCGGTGCGGGTCGAGCTCACCACGCTGGATGAGACCGAATCGCGCGAGATGCTCGCGCGGTGTCTTGGCGGCGAGGTCGATGAGTCGCTGCTCGAGACCATGCTGCTGAAGAGCGGGGGTAACGCGTTCTTCATCGAGCAGCTCGCGTCCGCGCTTCGAGAGTCTGGCGCGATCGCCCGGGAAGGCGGCGTCTGGGTCGGGCGGCAATCACTGGCACTGGTTGTTCCCGACAGCGTGCACGAGGTGCTGGGGGCGCGCATCGACGGCCTCGGATCAGGCCCGGCGCGCGTCGTTCGTGCGGCCGCCGTGGTCGGCCGGACCTTCTGGTACCGCGTGCTCGAGCGGATCGATCCCAGCCCATCGCTGGCCGTCGACCTCGATCATCTGATCGATCAGGGCTTCATGGAGCGGCGCGGCATCGATCCCGAGGTCACCCACGCCTTCCGCCATGCACTGATCCAGGAAGTCGCCTATCTCAAGCAGCTTCTGTCGCAACGGCGCCGTCTCCACGTCCGCGTCGCGGACGCCATCAGGGACCTCTTCGCCGAACGGGCGGACGAGTACGTCGACATCATCGCCTATCACTACGCGCGCGGCGATGACGACGCGAAGGCGTCGGCGGCGCTGCTGCGAGCCGGGCAACGCGCGCGACGGCTGTATGCCATCGACGAGGCGCTGGCGTACTTCCGGTCCGCCCTGGAACACAGCGCTGCGGATCCGGCGGCGAGCGCGGACGCGTGGGAAGGGATCGCGGACGTCGAGGGTTTTGCCGGCAACTACGCGGAGGCGGCGGCCGGCTACCGGCACGCGCTGGCGGCGCTTGACCGCACCGATGACCGTGGGCGTTCGCGCCTGCTGCGCAAGCTGGGGGTCGTCCACCAGATCACGGGCGATACGCCCGAGGCGCTGCGCACCCTGACTGAGGCACGCGACGTCTTATCGACGGGTGCCGATCGCGAGCAGGCACTGGTCCTCCTGGAGCTGGGCCAGGTCTACTGGCAGCAGGGTTCATATGAACAGTCCCGAGAAACGTTGCTAACGGCGGCGCAGCGCGCCGAACGGGCGGGCGCCGACGACGCGCGCGCGGACGCGTACAAGCACCTGGGAACGGTCGCCTCGCTGAGCGGTGACACGGGAATGGCCATCGATTACTACGAGCGCAGCCTCCAGCTCTACGAAGCCCGCGCCGACGTGTCCGGCCAGGCGAACGTCCTGAACAACATCGGCATCGTGCGTCGCAAGGACGGCCGCTACGCGGAGGCCTTGGGGGCGCATGCAAAAGCGCTGGCCATCCGGGAGCGGATCGGCGATCCCCTCGGCATCGGGACGTCGCGGAACAACCTGGCGCAGATCGAGCTGGCCCGGGGCGCGCTCGAAGAGGCCGCGGCGGATTTCACCGCGGCACTGACGCGCTGGAGCGCGATCGGCTATGCGGCCGGGATGGCGCTCGCTCGCACCGGACTCGGCATCACCGCCGTCCGGCGGGGCGACGCGCAGACCGGTCGCCGTGACCTTGAGCGGGCGATCGAGGAATGGGGGCAGCTCGGAAGCCGGACATACCAATCGGAGACTGAGCGCTATCTCGCCGAAGCGTGTCTCTTAACCGATGCCACGGCCGCGCTTGAGTGGGCCAAACGAGCCGTCGCAACCGCCCGGGCGGTGCAGGCGTTAGACCAGGAAGGCATCGCGCTGCAGGTGCTTGGAACCGTGCACGCAAGCCGCGGCGAGATGCCGGATGCGCTGGCCGCCCTGGAGCGCAGCCGCGAGATCCTGCGCGGCACCAGCGAGCGCCAGGAGCTCGCCCGCACTCTCACCGGCCTGGCCCGCGCCTTCCGCGCGTTAGCGCCGAGCGATGCGCGTCGCGCCGAGGCGGATCAGCTGGTCTTCGAGGCGGCGGGCATCTTCCGCGAGCTGGGCGCCGAGCTCGATCTTCGCCGCCTGGCCGCGGGCTAAGGCGCGACCGGCGCGGGCCGTACGATGTTGATCTGACCGGTGCTCAGCATGCCGGTCAGCAGCACCAGCGGCGCATCGAAGCTGTGGGTTAAGTCCCAGATGTGGATCGCGAACGTGTCCGTGCCGGGGGCGGCGCCCCGGGTCGCGGTGCCCGCAACGAGGTAATTACCGCACCCGTTGATGGTCCCCACGCCCTGGAATTGCGCGGTCGAGCCGGTGATGGCGAGCCAGTCGAAGCCGGTCGCCTGGAAATCGATGGGACCGTTGGGGTCTACCGGCGCACCCTGGCATGGTGTGGGCGCGACCGGCGCCTGGGTGGCGGGCGTCGGTGTGGGGGCGGGCGTTGGTGTGGGGATGGCGGGCGTCAGCGTGGTGGTGGGCGGCATGCTCGCGGTGGGCGGCATGCTCGCGGTGGGCGCTGGTGGGTTCGCGGCGGGCAGGCCCCGGGTGACGTGGAGTGTTCCGGAGGGCCGGGTTGCGCTCGGCTCGTACTTGAGGTTGAAATCGAGCGTCGCGGTGTCGTTGGGGGGCAGCATCGTGGTTGGCATGGACCCGCTCCCGGTGGTGGACAGGGCCGGATCGAAGACCACCAATGGAACCGACGCCGTCGTCGAGGTAAAGTTGCCGGCGACGCTGGATTCGATCCGGTACACGCCCGCCGGCGGGGCAACGATCGATGTGGAGCTGGTGCCGTCCGCCGCGACCGCTGTCGTGCTCTGGGCGACCACGGCCCCGTTGCTGTCCTTGATCGCAAACGACATCTGGGCGGTGGTGATATCGCCGGGCGCATCGTCAGTCTCCTGGGTCACGCTCGCGGCCAGGTGGATGGGACCGCTGGTCGACGCGATGGTGTCACCGGTGTAGGTCTGGGTCGCCGGCTCAGGCGCGATGGTCAGGCCGCCGGCAAGTGTCGCGCTCGATGCACTGTAGCGGTCATTGTTCAGTGTCAGCGGCACCACCCCGCTCGAGGTCGGGATCGGAATCGTCCCGCTGAAGTAGGCGGTCACCGTGTAGGCGCCCGAGGACAGTGGGAGCTGGCCGAGCGGTGCGCGACCGAGCTCATCCGTGATCACCGGCAGCACCCATGAGGAGCTCCCCTGGGTGACGATGAACATCACGGTCTGCTCCCGCAGCCGTCGCGGCGTCGGCGACGACTGGTCGGCGAGGGTGGCGACCACCGCTGTCGAATCGCTGTAGTGCGCACTGCCGCCGGTGAGCATCAGCGTGGTGTTTTGCCGCGCGATGGTGAACGCCGACTCGGTCGCGGACCCCAGCAGGTCCTGCGCTTCCTCGAAGGCGGCGCGCACCACGTACGAGCCGGGCGACTGCAGCAGCGGGAATGTCACGCTGGCATTGCCGTTGCTATCGGTGACGGCCTGCAGCCGCTGGGGGCCGAACTCGAAGGCGACCGGCCGGCCGCTGACTGGCGACCCACCCGCGGTCAGCACGGCGGTGAAGCTGGCGCGGTCGCGATACGCCCCGCCAGCTGGTGCCGAGTTGAAGGTGAGACTGGTCGACGCCTTCGGCGCGCTGGTCGACGCCACCCGCGGTTGGGGCACGTAGTAGGCGCCAAGGTTGGTCGCTGTCCCAACCACGCCGACCCCGTTGACGGCCTGCACCAGGTAGCGGACGTCGCCCGCGGCGGTGCCCGCCAGCGGCAAGGTTGCGGTCCACATCGTGGAGTCGTCGTCATTCTGGACCAGGTCGAGCGGCTGCCATTGGCCGGCGCAGGGATTGAGGCCGCCGCTGCAGGCCGGTGCGGTCGCGGTGTAGGTGATCCAGACTTGCTGGATGCCGGCCGATGGGTCGCCTTCGACGTTCACCCGGAACGCGATGCTCTGCCCGTCCGTGCTCGGCACCGCGGAGATCCGCGAGATCGCGGGCGCCGCCGCCAGCGCCGGGACGTTCCCCTGGTAGCCGTTCTTCTTCCCGTAGATCGTGGTGCTGAGCGCCGGATCGCTGTAGTAGAGGCGGAAGTTCATCGCGGAGTACGTTCGCAGCGTCCCCGTTCTGGAGGCCGGTCCGCTGGAGACGTACTGCGCCGGTGTCACGTTGAGCCGGGTCGCTTGACCGCCCATGAGCGCATCGAAGTAATTGACGCGCCAGGGCAGCACGGGGTACATCACGCTTGAGGAGAAGAAGGAGTGCAGCCCACGCAACTCGGTGGCGGGCGCGTCGGTCAGTGGCAGTATCGGCCCGCCGGTGGGATTGTCGGTGTACGACCCGCCCCGGAAGCCGACGCCCCGCAGGCTGGCCGAAGTTCCGCTCAACGGGCCGGGCGCGGTCACGTTGCGCGTCTCCAGCGGCAGTACCGGTTCTGACGGGTTGACCATCTGTCCGTTCGACCCGGAGAAGTAGGTCGCGGTCAGCGGCGCGGCCGGACCCGCGGTGCTGTTGAGGGTGACCGTATGCGCCGTCAGGGTTGATTGCACGCTGAGGTCGGCGCTCGTCAGCCCCAGCACCGAGCCGGGTTTCCTGGCAAACGGCGTGGTCGCGCTCACCACCGAGCTATCCGCGGCTGGGGCGAGCCGGCTCCCGGGCATGTTCACCATCAGCTGGGGCAGACCATACAGCGTCGACTCCAGCAGCGTCTTCTCGTGGATGCCGCGCCACTGCGGGGTGTCGCGCAGATACGCCTGCTTGGCGTTGACCAGCGCCTGCCCGACCGAGACCGGGCCGCTGCCCATGCGCAGCTGCTTGCTGAACTCCAGGTAGAGGCGCTCACCATATTCGATGAAATCGGTATCGCCGTACTGGTAGCCAGATCCGGCGATCAGCGTGGCGTGTTTTTGCGCAAAGGCCTGCGGAAAGTCGGGTTCGATCATCGGGATGGGTGGTGTGTCGTGGTCGACGGTGTTGTAACCGGAGTGGCAGCCCTCGCTGAAGACGATCACGTTCGACCAATCCAGTGTGGAGCTGGCCACTTCGTTGGCGAGCATGCGGGTGGAGAAGTCCGCGGCCAGCGCGCTGAAGGCGCTGAAGTGGGCCCCCAGAAAGACCACGTCGTGGCGCGCGCCGAGGAGCTTGCTGCGCAGCTGGTCGGCGGTCCATGCCCCACCGGCCACCGTCGGCGGTCCGCTCGTCTGGATCAGGGTGTCGGTCGGATGGTTGGTCGCGGCGCTGAGCTGGCCGGCGATCGCCGTCGCCGCGTCGGCAAAAAAGTCGTAGCCGGTGGCCAGCCCGCTGCTGGGGACGATGCCGTCCGGTGGGGCCGCCAGGTAGGCGTCGATCAGGCCGTTGATGTCCGCCGGCCGCTCGATCAGCCGTCCGACGGCGAGGTCCGGCAGCGGCAGGGTGTGGTCGCTCATGGAGAGGTCGATTGACGATCCGTAGCGGTCCTGGCTGAGGACGTAGCCGAGGTTGATGGCCGCCTGCGACGCGGTGTTGTTGAGCACGGGTGGCACGAAATTGCGCTCGTTGGCCAGGCCGGCCTGGTCGGGATGGCGGAAGAAGGGGATCAGGCCGTCATTGCCGACGATCACCACGTACTTGAGGGGGTTGAGCGCCCGGTAGCCGGTGATGATGCGCTTGATTTCCAGCCCGACCAGGTTTTTGGCGAAGGCGCACGCGGTGGTCGCATCGGCCTGCAGGTTGGCGGCCTTGACCTGGTCGTCCTGGCCGACGTCGACCACCACGCCGGCTGTCTGCGCGGCCAGGGCGCTGAGGTGCGCCGACACCGCGCCCAGGTCGTCGGCGCTCCAGCCTTCCAACTGGCTTGCCCGGCTCGAATCCCAGAGGATGATGGTGGAGTAACCGCCCGATGTTGCCGAGACCAGGCTCGGGGTGGTCCCCGCGGTCAGGGCGCCGACCGAGCTGACCGCCCCGCATCCACCCGAGAGCATGGTCACCGCCAGGTGGAAGGGCTGGGCGAGGCTGAAGGCACCGTTGCGACCGCGCACCCGGACGTAGACGTTGGTGGTGTTGTCCCAGGTATACCGGGTGATCGATTCGCTGGCGGTGCCATCCTGAGCCGAGACCCCGATCAGGCTTCGGGTTTGGGCCGAGGCATAGGCGGCCGGGACTGGGTTCGACCCGGCCACAGCGTTTCCGTTCTGCGCATTCTGCACCTGATTCCCCGGCGAGTAGGAGTCGGGACTGTAGGCGTCCGGCGAATAGCCGTCCGGGGAGTAGGCGTCCGGCGAAAAGGCGTCCGGGGAATAGGCGTCCGGCGAGTAGGCATCGGGGGAGTAGGCGTCCGGCGAGTAGGCATCCGGGGAATACGCGTCGGGCGAGTACGCATCCGGCGAATACGCATCGGGCGAATAGGCGTCCGGCGCGTAGGCATCCGAGGAGGCGGCATCGGGGGCAAACTCGGCGCTGAGCCGCGCCAGGTCGGTGGGTGTCGAGACTGGCGACTGGAGGGCGCCGGCGATGTCCTTGTAGAGCGTCAGGTCGTAGTTGGCCGGCAGGTTGGTGAGCGACACCGTCACCTTGCTCCCCGGCTGAATCGGGACTTTGAACCAGGCCGACTGGTCCTGGCGATAGAGGCACTCATCCACCGTGGCCGGCGCCGGCGTCGCGCCCAGCGCGTCCAGCAGGGCGGCGGTGATCCACGAGTGGTTGTTTTTTGTATCGCGCGGGCATCCCGCGCCGGTCTTGAGCGCCAGCGGGCTTAGCGTCGGATCGCTGGGACCAGTGGGCCAGCCGTTCGTCGTGGCGGGGTTGAGGGTGACCTGGTACCCGCAGACCGTGCTGCCCGAGCTGATGCGAACCGTGTAGACCCCGACGGCGGCCGGTGGAAAGGCGAATTGGCCGGTCGCGTCGGCCGTGGTGGTGGCGACCAGATCCTCGCCATTGAAGAGCTGGACCGTGGCGGCGGGCAGGAGGACACTGTCGCACTGGGCTGCCCCGCTCACCGGGGCCAGGTCGGAGGCACCGGACATGGCTGCCAGGTCGGCGCGCGCCGAGATGCTCCCAACGTAGACAAGGAGAAATGGTGCGATCAGCGCCGCGAGCAGGCCGCGCCGGCTCGCAGGCCGCATCTGACGGCCCGCACCCCCCGTACCGTCCCTTCCCCGACGCACGACTCTCCTCTCGCCTATTCCCTGGACAGGCAGTCCCGGTTACCTTAGGTGAACGTGTTTCACTGTTACATTACTGCAGTCCTGTGTCAAATCGGTGAAATTACCGATGCATCAAAGGCTACTGTCCCACGGGCAGGCAATCTCGCCTATTGACTTCGCGTCAGGCGGTTTCGCCGCCGGTGTGATCCAGCGTCTGCGGGCTGTCGCCAGCGGGGCGCGGACGGAAGTAGGACCGGATGTCGTCGGGGAACTGGGTCAGCACCTCGTCCGGAACTTCCCACTCGGGCTCCCTCAGCCCTTGCTCGACGAACCGATCGATGGCAATGCGGACCAGCTGAAGGACGGCGCGCAGCGGCAGATGAAGTTCGTCGAGCACGGTGTTGCGCGACTGCAGCAGACGCATCATCTCGGTCATGAACTCGTCGACCACGCCCTGCATCTGCCTTGAGACCTGGGGCGTCTCCGGCTGGCTCTTGAGCTCGATCAGCCGCTGGATGTACGGTCCGCTGATGGCGGAAACTTCCTGCCGAAGCTGGCTGATCTCGTAGAGGCGATCCACGCCGATGGCGGCGCTCCAACGACGGCGAGCCGCGGCGTCGCCAATCGCACAGGCACCATACCAGCGGTAGTCGGTGTTCGGCATCAGCCGGCTCTCGAGATGACGGCAGGTCCAGACCGCGCCCAGCGGCCGATGCGAGATATCGAGGGTGACCATTTGGGTCGCCTGGTACGCCGGACACTCGACAAAACCGGGAGGAAACGGTTTCGGATATGGGCATTCGTCCGCGGGTCGGGCTTTATGTCCCTGGGTCGGCCGCCGCGACCAGATCGCAATCGCCTGGGACCGGTTGCGGATGCCTTGATCTTCGAACAAATTCTCGAAGTGGGTGCGCACCGTCCGGTGGGTCACGCGAAGTCGCCGCGCGATCTGTTTATCGGACAGTCCGGCGGCCGCCAGGTCCAGAATCTGCGCTTGCCGCGGCGTTACGTGCGGGCCGCTGCCGCCGCCTGTGAGCTCGTTATTGGCGGCGTCGTCGCCACGCTTCCCCCGGTCACGCACGGTCCCATCACCCGCTGCTTAGGTTTTCCGTGAATACGTTATCACGGGAAGCCGCTGCACATTGCGTGCAAATCGCGATGGTCGCCGCCGCTCGACGCGGTCCGGACCGAGCCCAGCCATAACCTCGCCCAGGATCTCGACGGCCCGTTGGCTCTCCTGCTGCAGACGGGTGAATTCGCGTGCCAGGTTGGTGCGCCTCATCTTGTATCTACTTGTACGTTCGAGGGACGGGAAGTTTGACAGGGTTGGTGCAGGAATTTAATGTAGGGACACGTGAATGACATCAGGCCGGTGGGTGCCCGATCGGCGATTCCCACCCTCGTTCCCGGTTTGATTCCCTCCCCCATAAGGGGAGGGCACCATGCATCCTCGGCCCCGATGTCCCCCGAGCAAAGTCGCTGGCTGTCGGCCCTCTATGAATCCAATTTCGCTGCGGTGCTCAAGCGCTGCGGCGCCATCCTCAAGAGCGGCGAGGATGCCGCGGACGCCGCCCACGAAGTCTTTCTCATTGCTCTCAACTCGCTCGCGCCGGATACCGAAGCGAAACGCGCCCGTGCCTGGCTCCTGACGGTCGCCCACAATCACTGCCTGGATCTGCTGCGCCGGCGTCGGCGGCTCGGGCGGGCCCTCGTGACGCTGGGCGCGAATCCAGATGCCGGTAGCGATCTCGAGGCGGGAATCGTGGACCGCGATTACGTGCAAGGGCTGCTGCGGCAGCTATCACTCCGCGAGCGGCTGGTGCTGTGGCAGTCTGCGGTGGAGCACCGCTCACTCGCCGATATCGCGACCGGCCTGCAACTGAGTTACGCGGCGGCGGCGCAGGTCGTGCACCGCGCCCGCAAGCGCGCCATCCGGCTGGCGGCCAGCGTCGCGGCGATCCTCACCGTGCTTCGGTTCCCGCGTGTCGCCCGCCGCGTGCTCGACCGGATGGCGGCGTTCCGCACGGATGCGGAATCGCTGCTGGCGGCGCGCCGCGTGATCGCGCTGGCCGCGCTGCCTGTCATTGCCGGGCTTGCCCTGCAGTCCTCCACCGCCGGCAGCACGTCGCACGGGCTCAAGCCGGCGGTGACGACGCCCGCTGCCGCTTCCCTGCTGGCCCCACTCAATGGCGCGAACGATCGCGTGGGCATCACGGGCGGCGCGGGCCTTAACGCGGCGACCGGGATTTCATCGGTCGTGACGCCTACGCTCAAATCGCTCGTGGATCGGGTTCAGCAATCGATCGGCCAGCTGGGATCGGGCACTCCCGCCGCCGGCAACATGAACGTCTCTGTCTCCCCGGTGGCAGGCACTGACGGCCACACGAACCCCTACCTGGACGGGGTGACCGTCTACTCCGGGAAGGCCCACATTCAACTGGGTGTCAACGCAACCGCCGACGCACCCGCCGTGGGGATGACGACCGGCGCGGTATCGGAGAGCGGCACGGCAGCTTTGTACACGTTCCCGCCGGGCGCGGGAACGGCAACTGAG
>Ga0137415_10004586_pt1 | contig 13670 bp, 6 predicted proteins | sample CZODoug3_1_1_16f_FD_183082 | JGI IMG/M metagenome (GOLD analysis project Ga0137415, IMG submission 183082) | Vadose zone soil fungal communities from Angelo Coast Range Reserve, California, USA - CZODoug3_1_1_16fungal (Hybrid Assembly) | ecosystem: Environmental > Terrestrial > Soil > Vadose... | reverse complement strand
CGACCGTTTGCGTCGACGAAGCTACATTCAGCTTGATGGCTAGCGAGTAAACCTGGCCCGGGTGCACCGCAATGTCTGAAATCTTAGTTGACTGAAAACCAGCAGCACTGACCGTAACAGTGTAGTGATTGCCGAGCGGTAAGTCTTGAAACGCATAATCGCCACCTCCGGTGGTGAGTGTGTCACGAGTCAAACCCGTCTCAGGATTCAAGAGAGTGATGTGGGCTCCGGGCACAACAGCACCAGAAGCATCCGTTACTGCACCGGCAATGCCGCCGCGAAATGTCTGAGCGAAAAGCAAAGGGCTGGAGATTAAAAGAAGAAAAAGAGAGAGCCATAAACGACTTTTATGTACACGCAAGGAACAGCCTCCAAAGGACATAGAAAAGTACTGAAAGAGTTGCATGTTTCCAGTCTTTTATCAGTGAGATGAATTGACAACGACTATTAACAAAATCAATTTGCCAAATAAATTTTGTTTGGGAAGAAATCCTCTAGGGGCATCCGGGATCGAAGTCACCGCCGAATGTTCCTTCGGCGGTAGTGGTGACAGCAGGGCATTTTTTCCATAGCCACGTTGACCGTCACCGTCAATGAGTCCCTGTCCAGAGTTACAAATGCGGAGCATTGACGTTGTACTTTCTTCTTCTGGCTTCCGCTGTGAGATTGGCTGCTCATGGCAATCCACCCCAATAACTAAATATTAGGATGCGCTGAATACAGAACGAGCAGCCGTCCACCTCGTCTAGAACAAGAACTTAGCCGCAAACTGCACCAGGCGTGGATCGTTAGCCAGACTGTTCACTACACCAAAGTTTGACGAGCCAAAACTATTGCCCGGCGGGCCGAATTGCGGATGATTGAAGATATTGAAGAATTCCGCTCGAAACTGAATGCCCATTCTTTCCGAAGGGCCGAAATTCGTATTCTTGAAAGCAGCAAAGTCGAAGTTGCCAATGCCTTGGGCACGAAGGGTTCCATCGACACGCGACTCGTTTCCGAACGTCCAGTCTGCCGGTTGCTGGAAGCAGGATGCATTGATCCAGCCTCCACCTTTTACTCGAGAGTCAGCGCTGCCCGAAGTTGCCTTATGGCAACCATTGACAACATTGGGACGCAGCCCTGCCCCGTAACCGCCGACAGTATTATTTTGCGCCGCATTGATATTGACCGGGAAGCCGGTCTGGAAAGTCGTAACGCCGTCAACGCCCCAGCCGCTGATTGCTTTGTTGGCAATGGATGGAAGATTGCCAAGATAGGGCTTGCCTCTACCGATCGGCAGATCCAGCACATAGCTGATGATGAGACGGTGGGTAACGTCTTGCGAAGATAGAGACCACTCGCGAGCGAGATTGTTCCAGTCCTGAACCGCACCTACGCCTCCACCTTCCAGCCAGGAGGTAATGGTATCCGTATTGCTCATGAGTTTAGCCCATGTATAGGCCGCCAGGAGCGTACCTCCACCATGAAAGCGCTTCTGCAGCGTAGCCTGGAGAGCATTGTAACTGCTGGCAAAGCTGCCTTGCCCCGCAAGCTGGACACCGTTGTACTGAGGAAAGGGCCGATTGAGCTGTCCCTGTGTAGTTGTCGGAGAATCCAACGCACTGCCAGGACTGGCGTGAAGCGTTGACCCGCAATTATTAGCAACAGCTTTGGTATCGCAATAGAACGGATTCGTTACCAGTTGGGCGATAGCTACCGTTTCATGCGCAGCTGCCTGCTGTGCCGCCTGTGCAAAGTAACTATCCGCGAGCTGGTCAATCTGCTGGGTGTACTGCGGCAGGTGGGTTCCCTTGGAACCGGCATAGGCTATATCCGCAAACCAACCGCCTGGAAGGGTACGCTGGACATCCAGATTCCATTGCTGCATGTAGCCATATTTGTATTGAGGAACGTCGACACCGGATATTCCCTGGCCAAGAAGATCAGATGCATAACTCGGATCACGTCCTGGAGGGAGGATAAAGTTTGGCCATGGAGTGCTGATGGTGTTCGTTGGCACATTCAGATTGCCATTATTCCCGACGTACTGCGTCTGAATAGAGTTGACAGGATCATTGAGAGGATTGGTAGCCCAACTGGTGTCCAGTGGAATCCAAAAGATCCCATATCCGCTGCGCACCACTGTATTGGGATCAATGCTGTAGGCAAAACCAACGCGCGGTGAAAACATCTTCCAGTTTTGATCCAGGTTGTAACGGCTGCTGCGGATTCCGTGCGTATTTACCAGATAGATTGCGCCCGGAGCCTGGACGCTAAGTCCCTGGTTCGCATAAGTATTGACGGGTGTTGGGTCCCAGAAAGATTGCCGGTCATGCCGCTCCGACCAGGGCGATTGATACTCATAGCGCAGACCGAGATTGAGTGTAAGTTGACTGGTTACGTGATAGGTATCGTTCGCATAACCGCCCCAGTATTTCTGCTTCCCCGCCACTAAGTTGGGAACAATGGCTGCGCCGAAGAAGTGGTTTCCGTTCGCATTGCCGGGGTTATTCGCCCATCCCAACAGGAAATCTGCAAAGGCCAGTCCTGTGTAGTTTCCGGTGTCGGCGAAAGCGCCGCTGGCAATGTTGGTCTGTGTGTAGTTATCTAAAGTGATTTCATATTGAGCGCCCAACTGGAGGGTATGGCGGCCATGGACTATCGTGAGATACGGTGAGAAATAATATTGGGTATCTTTGTCAACGATAAAACTCTGCCCTTGCGAGCACATGATGTCGTTGGCAATGCCCGTGACACAGGGCGTGGGCGGCGTTCTAAGTGAGCTTCCCAACTCTGCATTAAATGAAGAAGGCCATCCTATGGTGCTGAAATCGAACCCTGAGTTTTTGGGAGTACGCGTGTAACCGAAGCGGCTGGCCGCCACATTGAGATTACCGATAATATTCGGTGTGAAGAGATAGTTATATCCGATGGAAAGTGCCTTTGAGGTGTAATTCTCGGCGCAACGATCTTGGCAAAGCCCCGTCCCCAGCGGGTCTAAGGCCAGATTAAGATTGTTCCAAAGGCTATAGCGAACAAAGAGATGTTGCGCGTCATTGATCTTTTGATCGACACGGCCTACATATTGGTTCTGATTTCCGCCGGTGCTGGCATTGGTCGAATAATTATTCAAAACCCCGGAGCCGTTCGGACTTGGCCAGAGCGACAACAGCGCAGCTGCCGTAGGGTTAATGCGCGAAGCTGGAATGACATTTCCCGTAAATGGGACGGGGGAGTAGGAGGTGCATGTTGCCGCCCCCGAGCATGGATCGATAATTTGAACCCCGTTCCCATTGTTCGCGAGTGCAGCAAGTGCGCTGAGATCCCCTGTTCGCTCTGCAGCGGTTGGAACCGTAGCAAGGAAAGTCTGTCCCTTGCGGAGGCGAAAACCTTCATAACTGAAGAAGAAAAATGTCCGGCCGCGGATCACGCTCCCACCGAGGTTGCCGCCAAACTGGTTCTGCGTAAACGCCGGCCGGCTTAGTCCGCCGTTGTTCGCGAACCAGGTATTCGCATTGAGGACCTTATTGCGGATGTACTCGTAAACTTCACCATGCCAGGTGTTGCTGCCGCTCTTGGTGCTCAGATTCAGGACGCCGCCTGCCAGCTTTCCCCACTCTGGACCGAGGTCATGTGTCTGAACTTTGAATTCCCCAATCGTATCTTGCGTCGGAATCAGGATAGGTAGATTGATGTAGCCGATGTTCAACGGTTGTCCATCCAAGTATTCGGCACTCTGATTTGCAAAAGCACCGCCAATCTGGAAGTTCCCCCACGAGAAAGGATTCTGGCCGGTCGCCGTCCCGGCAGCACCGCCTTGCATGACCACTGAAGGCGCGACTTCGACAAGGTTGAAGACGTTACGGCCATTCAGCGGAAGTTCATTGGCGTTGCGTTGTTCTACAACTTGCCCTAAGGAAGATGTCTCCGGTTGCAGCAGCGGTGTCTCAGCAGTCACCGTCACGGTTTCACTTACTTGACCGACCGCAAGTGCAAAATCCACTCGAGTCGACTGCTGAACCTGAATGATCACATTTTCACGGCTGACGCGCTTAAATCCGGTCTTTTCGACGACGATGCGATACTGGCCCGGAATGAGGTTCACGAACGAATATAGCCCGGTATCACCCGTGGTTTGCGTTTGTTTCTCTGAAGTAGCCGTACTCGTGAGTGTGACAGTTGCTCCAGGCGCCGCAGCACCTGACGCATCTGTCACAGTCCCGCTTAAGGAGCCATACGTCGTCTGAGCTTTTAATACAAAGGAATAAGACAAAAGAAGAAAAATGCCGACAAGACCTCGCATCAAAAACCGGCTTAACATGGTGCCTCCGAAATATCGCAGTGCTGTAATGTAAAGCTCTATATACAGAGCAATACGGAGATACCGGAGAATCTGTACCAGTTAGTGGAGAAAAAATATAACTGGTTGTTACCGGGATGCAGCTTGGAAGAGAGCGTATTCCCGCTTCGCATCGGCAGGCCTGCCCGTCATCGTGTAGAGGTGCATCAGGCGGTAGTGCACGAGTTTACCGGGGTTGGCATCACGTTCAGCCGCAACCAGGACACGAATAGCGGCGTCTGAATTCCCCAACTTCTGCTCCGCTTCGGCCAAATCGAGTCTCGCCCACTGTGGCGGATGCTCCGCTCGCACTTTGGCATCGAGAAAATCGCGCAATGCAGCATATTGTCCCATTTGAAGCATGCTCTTGCTTAGGTGGACCGCAGCTCGCTCGTCATTGGGAGTCTGCGTGAGTTGCTGGCGAAAGGCCTGCGCCGCCTTATCCCACTCTCCACGCTTCTCATGGAGCAAACCAAGACTGTAAGGAAGATCGGGTAACTCGGGATGTTCGCGCATGAGCTGCTCGTACTCCGCAGCAGCCTCGTCTCCATGCCCCTGGTCCGCCAGCACATCCGCATTGAATTGTTCAAGATACGGAGAAGCAGGGTAACGTTCATCGCATATCTCAATCTGGCGCATGCCTTCCTCGGCGCTCAAAACAGAGAGCAGATAGAGAAGCGCTGTGTCCTCAGGATGTCGCCGCCAGCGTCCAACAGCTTCCGGCCAACTGAGGTCTGCGCTGAAGTATGGAGAGATGCGCGCCGCATCTGCAAATGCACTGCGTGCCCCCGCAGATCCAGCACTGGGAGCCTGCCGCAAAGCCGCGAGAAACGGTTCCGATCCGGGTGCTTTGCTCAATTTACCGGCAAAGAATTGACCGCTTCGAATATAAGATTTAGCCAACTGAATAAGAGCAAGATCGGCTGGGTACTCGTTACCGCTCAGAAGCGCCTGATAGATTTCCGCAGATTCAATCGGTTCGTCGATATCCAGATAACACGGCGCCACAGCCGAGAGGACTCGAAGATTCTTTCGTTCCTCGCGATAGATTCTACCCAGCATTGGTCTGAGACTTTCCAGATCTCCCATTCGACATTTTTCCTCGGCTAGTAATGCGTAAGTCTCAGGCACATACCGCTGCTTCAAAGCCAGCGAGTAGTAGTGCATCGCATCTGCCGAACGTCCCTGCAGTTGCAGACTGAGGCCAAGATCGGTAAGTACTTCCGCAGACGATGGAGTTTGAGCAAGAGCCTTTCGATATAACTGCTCGGCGGTTGTGTACTCTTTGGCGTCCATTGCCTGGCGCGCAGTTTGAAGCATAGAAGGCTGCTGAGCACGCACAGGAATCACCGTCAACACGAACAAAAGCCAGCAACCGAATCGCATCAAGCGCGAAGCAAGTTGGTGCATGGCGTGACGAAGTCTGCGCATGAAAGGCGCTCCTCAAGAAGCAACGCCCTAAGCTTGCTTTGAGGCACAAGTGTTGTCAAGTAAGGCCAATACAAGCAAGGCAATCCAGTTCGGAAGAAATCAGGCAACGCATGATACCCTTCCTTCGATAAATTGCATTGGGAGTATGGATGAAGCAGTCACGGCGAGCGTTTTTATCAGGCACCTTTCATACTGCTGCGGCGGCGGCCTTAGGGCAAGGCATCGTTCCGCACAAAAACGCTGCACTGCCGCGTGGAAAGAGATCCGGCCTTCCCTATAACGCTCATTTTGTAGAGGTGGCTCGACATGCGGGGATCATTCAACCCACCCTGTACGGATCGCCCGATCATAAGGACTACGTCATCGAGTCGGTTGGGTGTGGATGCGCATTTGTCGACTACGACGATGATGGATGGATCGACATTCTAGTGCTGGGTGGCAGCAACCTCTCCGGTCTCGCAGCTGGAGTTACAAACCGGCTTTACCACAACAACCGCGATGGTACGTTTCGAGACGTTACGATAGCAGCAGGTCTTACAAAAACTGGCTGGGCCTGCGGCGTATGCGTTGGAGACTATAACAACGATGGCTTCGACGATCTCTTCCTCGCCTACTGGGGACAAAACGTCCTGTACCGGAACAATGGGAACGGCACCTTTACCGATGTAACCCGCGAGGCAGGGCTGCTGAGTTCTGTAACGCGCTGGGGAACCGGATGCACCTTCCTGGACTACAATCGCGATGGACATCTGGATCTCTTCGTATCGAACTACGCCGAGTTCGACTACGCAAAGGTACCTCGTCCAGGAGAAAAGCCTTACTGTTTTTTTCAAAACGTGCCCGTCAATTGCGGCCCACGCGGACTTCCTTTCGGACGGCACAGTCTCTATCGCAATAACGGGAACGGAACGTTTACCGAAGTCAGCGAAGCAGCTGGGATCGCGAACGCGCGAAACAACTACGGCCTCACTGCAATTGCGGCCGACTTCGACGACGATGGATGGCCGGACATCTACGTGGCCTGCGACTCAAGCCCGAGCCTTCTATTCTTGAACAACCACGACGGCACATTTCGCGAAGAAGGCACGCTGCGTGGTGTTGCATATAGTGACGACGGCCAGGAACAGGCTGGGATGGGCGTCGCGGTAGGCGACTCTGACGGCGACGGTCATCTGGATATCTTGAAGACTAACTTTGCCGGCGATCTACCGGTACTCTATCGAAATCAAGGTAAAGCTGTCTTCGAAGATGTAACGCGTGAGAGTGGCTTGGCAGTGGATAACCGCTTCGTATGCTGGGGAACAGGTCTCGAAGATTTCGACAACGATGGATGGCCGGATGTTGTTATCGCCACCGGCCATGTGTATCCCGATTTCGAGCACCGCTTTCCGGACTCACCCTACAAAAGCCCTCTCTTGCTCTACCGCAATCTAGGCCATGGACATTTCGAGGAGTTATTCGATGAGGGCGGTAAAGAGATCCAAGCCCCGCATTCAAGCAGAGGCGTTGCATTCGGAGACTTCGATAACGATGGAGACATCGACATGCTGGTCGTGAATCTAGGTGAATCACCTTCGCTCTTCCGCAACGACACCTTAGGGAAAAATCACTGGATCAAGATCAAGCCAGAGGGCACAGCCTCCAACCGCACTGGAATCGGCACACGCGTACAGGTGACAGCAAATGGCATGGAGCAGATGAAAGAACTACAGAGTCAGTCCAGTTTCCTCTCCTGCAATGACTTCCGACTTCATTTTGGATTAGGCAACGCAACTGTTGCAGATGTACACCTGCGCTGGCCGAGCGGTCAGCAACAATCCATCGCCGGGCTCAAAGCAGATCAACTATACACCATCAAAGAAGGCACAGGCATCATTCCCAATCGCGGCTGGAAATAGAATACTTTGCAATCTATGGATGATTGACTTCTTTTCTCAGCAAAGCATAGAGAAAGGGCTTACCTGTTGGCTTCTGGCTTCCACCATGGGGTTCCACGGTCACGAAGACAGCATCAATCTCAGCCAACTGCTTCGGATCATCAAATCGAAGAACCCATCGGCGATTTGACTCGCTGTCCATGTACAGAATGCCAAGATTTGTAGGGTGCGATTCCGCGTTCGACTCAGAATCTCTCTGACCCCACACCTGGAAGGCGTTGGCAGTTTTGACTCCTGGCTGATGATCGAGATCAAACGCATAAAAGACCAGTGACTTGCTTTGCGTGTAGAACACTCGGCCGAAAGGCTTGCGGGTACGGCTGCCGCTATCCACATCGAAGACATCGGCGATATAAAGCTTACGCGCTCCCATCAGCTCACGAATATCGCGATCAGATACCAGATACTGTTCGGCGTCTTTTAGGCGCCGATCTTGATCGTGAGTGGTAGAGGTTACATCTGCGAGCTTTGACTCAAGCGATGCCGTATGCAAAAGAGACTGGCTGTGTTCCGCTCGAAGATTCGTGAGATCGGTCTGAAGGCTTTGGTAGGATTTTTCGGACTCGCTAAGTTGAGCGGCCAGTTTGTCACGCTCGTCAGTTAACCTCCGAAGCTCCGCTTCCTTCTCATGATTCGCACTGCCGAGTTCGTTGACCCGTTCCTCCGCAAGGTTCGACGCCGCACGCAGCCGGGTAAGTTCCTGTTGCCCGCTGGATATCTCCGACTCTAACTTAGAAATCTGAGCGGCTTGTGAGACAAGCAAATCAACAGATGCCTGTTTCGGAGGTATAAGAGTATGCGGACCTAATGGCTGAACGGCAGACATCTGTTGTGGAACGATATGTGCCCGCTCCCCTAAGCGATAGGCTCCCAGTGCTATAACAGTTACCAGGCACGCGGCTACAGCGGCTACAACCCATCCCCTGTTCGCGACTGTATGAAGAAGGTTCCGGTTGACACGAGGCGAACTGGCCTTAAAAGATAACACCTTTGGCGAGCGCTGGTCTCGAATCGAAGAAAGCAGCCTCTGCCATGCTTCGCTGTTATCCCATTTTTGGGCTTCCTCCGGCAGGTCATAATTTGCCGCAAGAAAGGGCATGCCCTCTTTACTGATTGCGGAATAGGTATCGTAGATTTCCCGGCACGATTCACATACTTGCAAATGACGCTCTAGATTTAGCCGCTCAGCGTTGCTGAGCGAGCCGGCCTGCGCTAAAGCGCAAAGCTCCTTAAAGCTTTCGTGATTGTCCAATCGTTCAGTTCGCTGCATTGCGATTCTTCCGCAACCTTTCGATCACCGCGCTTTTGCGCAGCCGTTCGAGGCCTCGGTAAAAGTGATGCCGCACGTTGCCAAGGGACTCCTGAAGCCGTTCACTGATCTCCCTCAATTCCAGCTCTTCAAAATAGAATAACTTGAGCGTTTCGCGCTGAATGTCGGTTAAATCTTCAAACGCGCATTGCAAGCGGCCAAAGTCAAGTTTTACTGCGATTTCCCGCTCGACATCTTCTTGCCCGGCCAAAGTATCGTCCAACCCAAGAGATGCGATATCCGTGCGGAGATAGAACCCTCTGCGTGACAGATGCGCCTTCCGGTCTCGCGCCCGGCTATAGGCAATTTGAACGATCCACACCTTCGCAGTTCCTTTGGATGGTTCGAAGAGCATGGCCCTTTGGTAGAGATAGAAGAAACATTCCTGGACGACTTCTTCTGCCTCTCCAATGTCACGCAAAATACGCATGGCTATACCGAATACTAGTCTCGAGTAGCGGTTGAACAGTATGTTGAGAGCGTTCGCATCTTCGGCCCGCACGTCGGCCATCAATTCTTCATCGCTCGGATCAAGAACCTCAACTGCTTGCGGAACGGCATCCAAAGCTTTTTGCAGTGCGACCTGCATCTCTATTCCCTTATATTTCTTCTGTTTACCTGCTAGAGAGAGTAGAAGTTATCGAACCGGATGATTTTATAGACCAAACAATATTGCGCCGGATAAGTAACCCATAAATCAGACGAGAATATACGCCAGCGTTAAGGGAACTTTCCAGACAAAAGTGCGCTTCGCATTGGTGGAATAATTGGTTGAAAAACTTTGGTACACGTTCGCCGCCACCATCGTATATATAAAATCTGGTCAATTTAGGATGACATCTGTTGTCTGCAAAAACTAACTCTCAACCGGTTTCAAATCGCTTTGTAACACTCCAGGATTGGGGTATTACAAAACTGGCCCTGGCCCGGATTCAGATGTGCAGAACGGTCGCAGCGCTCTTATTCTTGATGCTTCTCTCCTGCTCCCTTCAAGGGCAGTCGACCAACGCCTCCCTCACGGGAAAGATTACTGATCCAAATAGGAAAGTCATCAGCGAAGTTACTGTGAGAGTTATCAACACCAGTACAGGCATTCATTACCAGGGCCTGACAAATGAAGCTGGGACATACTATGTCTCAGATCTGCCTCCGGGAAGGTATCGCATAGAAGTGGAGAAGTTAGGATTCAAAGCTGTCATTGAATCCGGCATCGTCCTTCATGTACAGGATGCACTGGAAGTAAATTTTGAAATGATGCTCGGGTCCGCCTTGGAAAGCGTAACCGTCGAGGGACGCTCACGGCCGCTCGATATGGAATCTTCCAGCCTCGGCACCGTAGTTGAGCTCCGAAAAGCAAATGAGTTGCCCCTGAACGGGCGAAATGTTTTCAATCTGATTGTCCTAGCTCCATCAGTGATTCCACAGGGCGGCTCTACGGGAACTCCAGTAGGCGTCAATCCTTTTGGATGGGGAAATTACCAGGTAAGTGGAACATTCGGAAATCAAAGTTCCGAATATCTCGATGGACAACCGCTCAACATTAGTTACATCAACTTGCCAATACTGATTCCAATCCAGGATTCAATCCAGGAGTTCAAAGTCCATACCAGTAATCTGCCCGCGGAATGGGGCCGGTTCGCCGGTGGAGTCACCAACCTAAGCACAAAAAGTGGAACCCAGTTCATCCACGGCGAAGTCTACGAATACCTGCGCAATAGAATCTTCAACGCGAACGACTATTTCTTAAATGCGGCGAACAAACCCCGGCCACCCTGGGCACAGAACCAGTTTGGAGCCGAAGCCAGCGGCCCCTTGCGTTTTCCCCATTGCTGCGAATCAAGCCGAACGTTCTGGTTCGCGAATTGGGAGGGCTTCAGACTGCGTACTGGAAAACCGTTCACAGCGACAGTGCCAACTGAAGAGGAACGCAGAGGCGACTTCTCCGCTCTCAGCACCTCAGTCATGGACCCATGCGCAGGGAACGCATTAAACGCTCAAGGCGCTTGTCCCACAAGTAACTCGACGCCGTCACAGTTTCATGGCAATGTGATTCCAGGCAGTCGCATCAATCCAACCTCGAAGGCTCTCCTCTATCTATGGCCCACTCCTAACGTTCCTGGAACAGTCACTCCTACCGGCACTTTCAATAACTTCAACACAGTTGCAAGCACGGGAGGCAATCAGAATCAAGTAGTTGGACGAGTGGATCGGAATGTCACAAGCAAGCAGAGATTTTTTACCCGCTTCAGCTACTGGAACGTGCTCGATCTGCCTATCGACCCATTAAAGAACGGGCTGTGCGAAGATCGTTGTTTCGAGAAATACACAACATACGCATTGGCTGCGGGGTACAACTACAGCATCAATCCGATGACAGTTCTCGACCTCAACGCAAGCATCAGCTATTTCAAATATGGCCGCACTCCTGCAAATGCGGGCTTTGACCTAACCTCAATCGGTTGGCCGGCAAGTTACAACACAGCTATCCCTTCAGCCATGCGTACTCCGCCTACGCCGTGCGTTGCCAGCTTTGCAGATAACATCATGTGTACTCAGGGACAAAGTTATATTCGAGACCACAATACCCAATACAATCTGGCTCCCAGCCTTACACTCGTACGCGGCCACCATCTATATCACTTTGGAGTTCAATTTGAATTCAGTTATGACAACTTCGCACAGACGAATGTGGCTAGCGGCGCTTTCGACTTCTGCGGGGTCGGTAAACCATGTTTTACCGGATTATCATTTGCTGATTTTTTATTAGGCTACGCAGATAACTTCAGCAATGTCGAAAATCATTTCTCCGCGCAGGCAGTCATACCTGCCTTCACTGCAGGGAAACAGGTGTATCGGGCTTTCTATTTCAACGACACCTGGCGCGCTACGGATAGATTGTCGATCAATCTCGGTCTCCGTTATGAACTGCAAGGGCCGTGGTCGGAACGCTTCAACCGCCTTTCTTATTTTGATCCCAGCGCAAAGAACTACATCAATCAGTTCCTTCCAGCGGGCTCACCAACCATAAGTGGCGATGTCTTTCTAGTCTCTCTAGATACAAGAAATAACCTTCCACTCACGAAAGATAATTTTGCGCCGAGAGTGGGCATTGCCTATAGCTTGACGCCTAAGACGATCATCCGCAGTGGATATGGAATCTATTGGATACCGAACTACGTCTCATACTCCTTAAACCCGAACAATGACATGGTGAATGCCGCAAGCACGACCTACACTGGAACAATCGATGGAATCCATCCCTACAATTCCATCGCTCTACCCTTTCCCGATGGCATCTCTTCGCCGCCAGGCAGAAGTCTCGGAACCGAGGGCACACAGCAATTTCTCACTCAGGTAGTGCAATCCATCACAGAAGTAAATCGTAGCCATCATCCAAATGGTTATGTCCAGCAATGGAACTTTAGTTTCGAGCGGCAACTGCCAGCGGCCTTCTCGTTTGCTGCATCTTATGTGGGATCGAAGGGAACCCATTTAAGTCAATACTCCCAGCAAATCAATCAGATTTCGGACAATCTGCTTTCCCAAGCGGCGGCTGAATATGCAACAGGTGGGCGATCCGCCGTTAAGCTCTTACAACCGATGCCCAATCCATTTTTTGTGAATGGCCGAGCGCTGGCGCTTGCGGCTCCAACAACCACTGCAGGACAAATCCTGCGGCCTTATCCTCAATACACAAGCGTCGAGCTTGCAGGCCAAGGCTCATTCGACAGCATCTACCACTCGTTTCAGCTCACTGCCCAAAAGCGCTTCTCCGCTGGGGGATCGCTTATGGTCGCTTACACGAATTCTAAGTTGATCAGCAACACCGATACGCTTACATCCTGGCTGGAAACGCGCGTAGGCGCTATTCAGGATAACAACAACCTGCGAAGTGAACGCTCGTTATCCTCTCAAGATGTACCGCAACGCCTTGTCATCAGCTATGTATTGGATCTTCCATTCGGCCAGGGCGGACATTACCTGGCCCATGCAAGCGGCAATCTGGACAGAATTGTAGGCGGCTGGGGCGTCGATGGTGTGGTCACATTCCAAAGAGGCTTCCCGCTTGTATTCAGTAACGGTCAGACGAATGATGTGTCGCTGTTCGGAGCAGGCTCACGTCCGAATGTGCTGCCTTCCTGTCGCAAGTCCCGCTCCAGTAGCGAAAGCAACCGGCTCAACCATTGGTTCAACACGGCGTGTTTCGCTGCGCCAGCCGATTTCCAATTTGGCAACGAGTCACGAGTGGACCCCACGCTGCGCTCTGACAGCGTATCGAATATAGATATTGCAATGTTCAAAAGGATTCTACTCGGCCGGCAAGACCGCGCCGGATTTGAGTTCAGGGTGGAATTCTTCAACCTCTTGAATCGCACGCAGTTCGCCCCACCGGATACGACCTGCTGTACAAGCAACAACGCAAATTTTGGCGTAGTCACCAGCACTGCTGCCGGGACAAACCCACGGCTGATCCAATTCGCCTCCAAATTCTTCTTCTAAAGAAGAAGCGAACCATCTAATTTTGCATAGTATTGGTTGCCCAGGGATTCACTTGTATTGAATTTAATAGATTTAATATCATAATGTCCTAGGGGGTGTCATCAAACGAGCCAGATGTAGGAACAGGCGAGATGGATGGCGGCGAGGAAATTTCTGGCGGTTTTGTCATAGC
>Ga0137415_10004583_pt1 | contig 13671 bp, 7 predicted proteins | sample CZODoug3_1_1_16f_FD_183082 | JGI IMG/M metagenome (GOLD analysis project Ga0137415, IMG submission 183082) | Vadose zone soil fungal communities from Angelo Coast Range Reserve, California, USA - CZODoug3_1_1_16fungal (Hybrid Assembly) | ecosystem: Environmental > Terrestrial > Soil > Vadose... | reverse complement strand
GGCTTCGCTGGCTCTAGGTTTGGTCGGCGAACCAACTATCGCTGCGCTGCTCGAGCCTATTTCTTCGGCCATAGCCTCTGAAGGACGGTCTGGCTATGTGGCACATGTCATGGCGATTGTCATCGCCTTTTCATTGATCACGTTCCTGCATATCGTCCTGGGTGAGTTAATGCCCAAGATGGTTGCTCTTGAACGCGCCGAAAGGATTGCACTTTTCTGTTCGCGTCCGCTGGCGCTTTTCGCGAAGATTTTTAGTGCGCCGCTGTGGATCTTCAACTCGGTTGGAGCGGCGCTCGGCCGTCTTATTGGGCTGAAGTCAACTCTCGATCATGCAGCGGTCTACACCGAAACGGAGTTGCGGCAGTTGATCGACGTTGCGCGCGATAGTGGTTATCTGCGCGCGGAAGAGAGGCGCTTGATTCATCGCGTGTTTGAGTTTTCCGATACGCTGGTGCGCGAGGCCATGGTGCCCCGCACTGAGATGGCTGCGATTCCAGCTGACAGCTCGCTTGAGCAAATCACCAGGGCCTTCGAAAAGTATCGTTATTCGCGTTTGCCTGTTTACCGCGAATCGCTCGATAACGTGATTGGCTTCATACATAGCAAAGACGTCATGCCCTATCTGCTCCATCCTGAAAAGTTTCGCCTCGAGGATGTGCTGCAACCCCCCCTTTACCTGGTTGACACCGCACGGCTTGAAGATGTTTTGCGACAAATGCAGAAAGCCAAGGCACATTTCGGTTTCGTTGTAGACGAACATGGCGGACTCGAAGGCATAATTACGCTGGAAGATTTGCTCGAAGAAATTGTGGGCGACATTTCTGACGAGCACGACGAAGAGGTCAATGAACAAATAGAACCGGTCGACTTCTTCATCACGCTTGATAATCTCATCTGACAAAGCAACATCTCTGCTACGTAACGACTCGACAGCGTCTCGCAGCATGAGCTTGGCGATGAGGCTCATTCTAGCAATGACTTTAGGCACTGGCAAGTCATCATAGCTTGAAACGCACTGGATGACGAGTTCGTCTCTGGATTCTTCTAGAATTTCTGCCCCAACAAACATTCGCCGCGCGGCCTCGCGAAGGTATGTACGCAGGCCCGGTTTAGAAGTTGGCGGAAAACGGATTCTTATCACATCGTACCCAGCGAGGTAGTGCGCGACAGCTACGCGGAGTACCTGTTCTTCATCTTGGTCTTTGATGACCGCAAGAGTCGCTTCGACGTTCTCGTCGAGGCCGACGGAGGCTTTCTGGTGAGGAATAATCGAGAGTGACGAATCTGCCCTAGTTACCACGGCCATGACATCTCCAACCTTTAGGCTCTGCTGCTTAATCCAATCTTTCGGCAAGGATAGGGTATAGCTCGCCCCACCCGTCATTTGCAGTTTCCTAAGCTCAATTTCTTCCAAACGTTTGTCCTTACCACTACCTACATAGGCACTCTGGACACTATATATTATGCTCGTGATTTATATATTCTATCGGCAATCTCTTACTCACTCAGGAGCGGTCAAGAAAACTACCGGGAGAATTATGCAGTCCCTTTGCCATATTTTTGTGTCCCAATCGGCCCGAGTGACGTGTGGAGGGGGTCCAAGACGACATTTGTGATGGGACTTGTCGGAAGTTAGTGACTTCTGCGTTGGGGACCGCGTCAACGCGTTGCCAAGACTATTCGCAACAAAAGGTCGGAGGTGAATGACTACTCGGTTCACTAGCTCTCGAGGTCTGACGAGAGACCCTCATTTGTGCGGGTCGCGACCTTCCGTTGTACTGTGATCTACTGACCTATGTAGAAAGTCAGTAGTATCAGTGGCACGGTTAATCATTCAGTGGCTCAACACCGTTGTAACGGATACGATGTCTACCAAAAAAGATGAGATAATTAGAACCACCGGGATTAGCAAGGCACTCTTCATCGTCAGTCTTGTCATAGTGGCCGCTGCCAGTGGAGTCGCCGGCTATTTTGTCCCCGGACTGCTTAAGCAGTCTTCCTCGGTGATTACGATTAATGGCGCGGGATCCAGTTTTGTATTTCCCTTGATGTCTGCCATAGGTGCGAATTACACCTCGAGCAATCCTAACGTTCAGATCAATTATCAGTCCGTCGGAAGTGGAGCTGGCATCACTGATTTCAGCACTAAGATTGTGGACTTTGGTGCGACTGACGCACCACTTACGGGAGGACCGTTAGGACAGAGAGCAAACATTACACGAGACACTGGCACTGCGCTCACCATTCCTGAGTCGATCGGAGCCGTCGCCATAGCCTACAATGTGAACGGTATAACTACCGGTCTAAAGCTCAACGCAACTGTTGCGGCGATGATCTTTCAAGGTAATATTACAAAGTGGAACGACCCCATCATTGCCGGCCTGAATCCAAGCGTTAGTTTTCCCAGTTCTAACAACAATATAACAGTGGTCCACCGCTCGGACAGCTCCGGGACGACGTTCATCTTCTCAAGTTGGCTTAATTCCTCGAATGCGCACTTTCCCTGGAAACTGGGTGTCGGCAAGGCAGTCAAATGGGGATACGGTAAGGCAACTTACCTCTCCCTTCCACAAAACGTGGGCGTCGCTGGAGGCGTTCAACAGAACCCGAACACTATTGGGTATGTCGAGCTAAACTACGTTCTGTCCTCGACCCCACCGATGACTTATGCCTCTATTCTGAATGGAGATCATGACAACTATGTACTTCCCTCACTGACAACCTCTACAAACGCTGTCAACAACTCTACCGCGAGTTTGCCAACAGGTGACGGCGACTGGTCACATGTCAGTCTTCTAAACGCGTATGGCGGATCTTCTTATCCAATTGTAAGTTTCACTTACCTCCTTGTCTTCAAAGAGCTTTCAGTTGTTTCTGGCATGACGCAGGCAAAGGCACAGGCCCTTGTCAACTACCTCTGGTTTGTAGTCCATACTGGGCAAGATCAGGGAACAAAGCTATCGTACGTTGCTCTGCCCTCATCGGTCGTAACGGTGGACGAGGCGACCATCAGGACGATAACCTACAACAGCGTGACTTTGCACAGCTAGCAAGGTTCTGACCATCAGACTATTGGTCCTCAAACTATCCAACCATGGTCACCTCAAAAGAAGCAAAACAGCTACAATTCAAGGCACGAGTCCAGACGCGACTTGGGCTGCTCCAAAAGCTCAGGCAATTCTCCAGTGACGACTTGTTTGAAGTCTCCACCACGATGTTCGCTGCGGTTGTCATTCTCATTCTGGCTTTGGCATCAATTATTCTCGTTGGAGGCTCAGTGCCAGTCCTGCGAAGTTTTGGGACTGGTTTTCTAACAGGCACAAATTGGATCTCCATTGCCGGAAGCGAATCCTACGCCGTTCTCCCTTACATTCTAGGCACATTAGTTACATCAGCGATCGCGATCGCTGTCGGTGTTCCTCTAAGCCTAGGTATTGCAATCTTCCTTGCTGAAATGGCGCCTTGGTCGGTAAGAAACGCTCTGTCCCAAGTCATTGAGCTATTAGCTGCTGTTCCCAGCGTAATCTACGGCTTTTGGGGACTCTTTGTGTTTCGTTTCTGGATCAGAGATTATGTCGAAAAACCTCTCTCGAGTTACGTGGGCGCGATCCCGATCTTCCAGGGTACCCCGTTCGGTTTGGATATTCTCACTGCAGGTCTAATTCTAGCCATAATGATCATTCCCACAGTTTCGTCCATATCTAAGGACGTGATGATGGCTGTCCCCTCCTCTCAGAGAGAGGCGGCCTATAGCATCGGAGCAACTCGCTGGGAGGTTGTCCGAACGGGCGTTCTCGGATATGCCCGCTCAGGAATCTTCGGGTCCATAATCTTAGGCTTGGGAAGAGCAGTGGGAGAGACCATGGCTGTTACGATGGTCATTGGGAACGCAATCGGTCCCTCAGCTCTTCCCACCTCTCTACTCAAACAGGGTGCAACGATGTCCTCGCTTATTGCGAACGAGTTCAACGAGGCAGAGCCAGGGTCTCTTCACCTTTCCGCTCTCATCGGCCTTGGACTCACTCTCTTCCTGTTTGCACTCGCAATCAACATTTTCGCTCAATTGATGGTCTGGAAAGTATTGAAGGTCAAAGGAGGGTCAGTAGAGTAGTCTTGTCCAACCAGGCCTCAAGAAGGTTCAAGGATAGGCTTGCCTATGGCGTTGGTGCTCTTTGCGTCATAGCCGCGATGCTACCGCTCGCAAGCATTCTCTTTGAGGTTTTAGGGAACGGTTTACCTGCCATTACTCTGAAATTCCTTACCAGTCCCACTGGCAATATTACAGATCCTGGTAGTGGAATCGCCAATGCTATACAAGGTACCCTGATTCTAATCGGACTGACGTGCGTAATTGCAGTTCCGATAGGCTTGCTCGCGGGAATCTACCTGTCAGAATTCGGTGACAATAAGTTTGGCAGAACGATAAGATTCCTAAACGACGTGCTCTCGGAATTTCCCTCCATTGTTATTGGAATCCTGGCATATTCTATCGTGGTCGTTGCAATTGGACACTTTTCGGCATTAGCTGGCGCATTGGCATTATCGATCATAATGCTTCCAATAGTGACTCGAACCACTGAAGAATCTATCAAGCTGGTTCCGAGCTCCATCAGAGACGCTGCTATGGCACTAGGTATCAGGAGATGGAGAACCAGTCTGAGCATAGTCTTGGTCACAGCCAAGGACGGCATAATTACAGGAATCCTGCTCTCAATTGCTAGGATCTCCGGGGAGACAGCTCCTCTTCTCCTGACGGTGCTGGGAAGTGGGTTCTTCTTCTCAGGCCTCGATCAGCCCATCGACGCTCTTCCATTAAGAATATTTACGGACTACAAGAACTCCAATTACCCCTCTGCGCTCGCGCAAGGTTGGGGCGCGGCCCTTGTGCTAATAGCGCTCGTGCTTAGCTTGAACCTTGGCGTTAGGTTCCTAACAAAAGGCAGATCCACTTATGCGAGGGCGAGGGCATGACGTTGTTAGTGCAATTGGAAGAGCTGAAACCTGCAAATAGTGAAGCCCTCTCAATCAGAGGTACAATGGAGAAGTTCAAGATCCAGACGGAGAAACTTAACGCTTGGTTTGGAAATAACCATGTACTCAAAGACTTGTCGATCGACATCAAGGAAGACGAAGTAACTGCCATAATCGGACCGTCTGGGTGCGGGAAGTCCACCTTCATACGATGCTTGAACCGCATGCACGAACTCGTCCCTGGAGCTAGATCTTCGGGTGTAGTTTTGCTCGACAACGCAAACGTTTACGCGAGAGGAATAGATCCCGTCACGGTTCGAAGGAAAGTGGGTATGGTTTTTCAGAAACCCAACCCATTTCCGACAATGTCGGTATACGATAATGTTGCCGCGGGGCTCAAATTGAATGGGATCCGGGACCACCAGAAGCTGGACCGGGCAGTGAAACGGAGTCTTGAGCTAGCATTTCTATGGGACGAAGTAAAAACGGAGCTGGACAAATCCGGAGCAAGCCTGTCCGGTGGACAGCAACAGAGGCTTTGCATCGCGAGAGCATTGGCAGTCGAGCCTGAGGTCATCTTGATGGATGAACCCTGCTCAGCTCTGGACCCGGTAGCTACTGCCAAGATAGAGGAGTTGATTTCGAGCTTGAAGGCTCAGTACACGGTCGTTATAGTCACTCACAACATGCAACAAGCAGCCAGAGTCTCTGATAACACTGCCTTCCTCTACTTAGGACAGCTGATAGAATACGGCGAGACCACACAGTTGTTCGAGAATCCAAGAGAAGAACTCACTGAACGCTATCTCACAGGTAAATTCGGTTAGAGGGTCCAGCTTTGGCAAGACTAATGGATATTGGCCTTGAAAGGCTGAGGAACATGGTTCTTGATATGGCAGACTTATCCGAGAAAACTGTGTCAACTTCCATCGACGCTTATGTTCAAGGAAAAGACTTGCGCGAGAGGATATACGGTTGGTCTGAAGAACTTCGCATGCTTCAAGACGAAGTCAGCGAATTAGCTGTAGAGCTAATTGCTAGGTACCAACCCGTGGCCTCAGATTTGCGATTCATCAAGTCATGCATGGAAGTTGCCTATGGGTTCTCGCGGTTTGGAAGATACGCTCACGACATTTCGGATGTCCTCGGGATATTCGGCGATCTGTCAAAGTGCGATAAGACTACAATAGAGCAGGCGGGAGATCAAGCGAAGAACATGATCCGGGTGAGCATCAAAGCATTTACAGAACGAAATGTAGAGCTCGCGTCCAAACTGAAGAAGATGGATGATGTCGTCGATAACACTTACTTGGGTTTCGTCAAGAACTCGGCTTCGAACCCTTTGGGAGACGTAAAATGCACGGTTTCTGGGACATTGATCCTCCGTTACTTGGAAAGAATAGCAGACCATGCTACGTACGTCGGTGAAAGCGTCCTGTATATCGTCTCCGGAGAACGAGCCGCGAGAAAGTAGACTACTTACAATCAACCTAGGAGTCGCCCAGACCATAGCGGGGGGTGATCATTGGGGGTGGATTCGACGCGCAGACTCTCACTGGTGAGATGTGGGGTCGTGCGTAGAATAGTCTACGCTTTGGTTCTAACAATTCCGGCGGCAGCGGCGATAGCGGGTCTGTCGTATTATGTTCTCAGACTCGCGAGATTCAGCTAGGTATCGCTTGCAAAACTGAGTCACATCGTAGCAAGGAGAGGCCGGGAATTGTTGAGAGCAACCGAATAGATCATTTGAACTTCTTCTACGTCTGCGCTCGATGAGCCCTATGTCTCTTTGCGGAAGATCAAACAGTACTGGTGGGAGCGGTTTCCAACCCAGGCGTTGTATATTCCAAGAGGAAGCAGCCGCTTATCATCATGCAACCAGACTCTCTCATCCTTCGGAACCCACGTCTCTGCCAGGCTGGTCAAGGTGTCAAACGCAAGAGGGTACAGTCGACCCTCTGAGAAAACATTGTTCGTCACTACCACCAAGTACCCTCCAACCTTCATGACCCCGTATACCTCGTCAAAGATTCGTTCTTGTGTATCGAGAAACTCCTCGTAATTGCTAATGTTTCCAATATCCTCTGGATCGTCGCTATACTTGGTGTCAAGTCCATTCTGCGTGCGTTGGCGTTGCCGGAGGTTTGCGCGTTTCAGCTGATTCCAGTACGGTGGTGATGTGATACAGAAATCTACCTCACGAACATTATCCTTCACTAAGATCTTCCCTAGGTCGCGGGAATCCCCTTGGATTACCAATTGTCGAGTTCCATCGTGCGGTGGAGCTTCTTCTAGTCTCGTTCTGGCCATGGAAGCATAGCGGGGATTTATCTCGACTCCAACTGCGTTACGCCCTGCAGCTCTTGCTGCCAGAAGGGTGCTTCCAGTTCCAAGAAAAGGGTCAAGGACCCACATTTGGCGTTTAGTGAAGAATTCGACAAACTCGCGAACAAGCGTCTCTGGAAACCCGGCGGGGTGAATGAGCTTCGTTCGGTCTCGGGGCGGTGGGCTGTGTTTGAACCAAGACTTTGTGAACTTGATCCATTCTTTTCCCGAGAGATCGTTTAGCCGGTTTACTGGTCTGCGTTTCTTGCGAAGTTCGATTTCTGACGACAAGAGTTTTATCGGCGTCCTCATGCTAGGAACTAGGTTTATTAACGGGTTTCCAGCCGCCGTACTTTTCACCTGTGGTAGGTCGGACTCTAAGCCGTCCCCCGCTCCCGAGGTAGCCACTAATAATTGGTAAAGAAGCAAGACAAGGAGAAGGAACTCTCTTACGACGTATTCAAGCACGAACTTGTTCCAAAACACATCCTCCTCAAGTCTGAAGAAGCGAAAGAGGTCCTAGGCCGCTTTCACATAAAGCCGTTCCAGCTGCCATACATTAAGTCAACCGACCCTGCCGCGCGGACGATTGGCGCGAAACCCGGCGACATCATCAAGGTCATCCGAAAGAGCGCGACCGCGGGAGAATCCGACTTTTACAGATATGTCGTGGAAGATTTTTGAAAAATAATATTTTGAGGGAAAACTGAATGGCTGTAACATCCCAACAACTCTGGAATCTATCTAAAGAGTTCATCAAGGACAGCGGCCTGGTCCGTCAACACATCGACTCCTACGACGATTTCGTCGAGCGAGGACTTCAGGCGATCGTTAACGAGGTCGGAGAACTACCAATAGAAATCGGAGACTATCCACTAAGGATCAAACTTGGCAAGATAGAGATCGGATCGCCGCGAGTAATAGAAGTAGACGGCACCGAGAGGTCAATCTATCCTGCTGAAGCTAGAATTCGGAATCTAACCTACGCAGCTCCCCTCCACATGGAAATGATCCCCGTAATCGGGGAACGTGAAGGCCAGCCCGAAATGGTTTACATCGGTGACCTGCCCGTCATGCTCAAGTCAAGAATCTGCCTCCTCTCCAAACTCTCATCCGATGATCTCATAGGCGTTGGAGAAGATCCGCTTGACCCTGGTGGGTACTTCATAGTTAACGGATCAGAGCGTGTAATAGTCGCGCTAGAAGACTTGGCTGCAAACCGGATACTCGTAGATGTAGAACATACCGGCGTCAATCCGACCTACAAGGCCAAGATATTCTCCACGACAGTTGGTTTCCGAGCTCGGATTGAGGTCGCCCTGAAAGGCGATGGTGGAATCTACGTGACAATGCCTGGGATTCCGAGCGACATTCCAATAATGATACTTATGCGAGCACTTGCGTTTGAAGAAGACGCCAAGATCGCCGAGCTAGTCAGCACAGATCCAGACATACAAGACGAACTCGAAGTTTCGTACGAAAAATCATTGGAAGCTAACAACAGCCACGATGCCCTTCTCTATCTCGGTAACCGTCTGGCTCCAGGTCAGGTTGACGAGTACAGGCTAAAGAAAGCCGAGTCTGTCTTGGACAGAAACTTCCTGCCACACCTGGGCAGACTCCCATCCGAAAGAAGAGAAAAAGGCCTCTTTCTAACAGAAATCGCCGCTCGGATCATAGAGGTCAAACTTGGAAGAAGGACCCCAGATGACAAGGACCATTACGCTAACAAAAGGCTGAAACTGGCCGGCTCCCTCCTGGCAGAGCTTTTCCGAATCTCCTTCCGAAACCTCACCCGGGATCTCAAGTACCAGCTTGAGCGGATAACTATCAGACGACACATAGAATTCTCCATCGCTAACGCCATCCGGCCGGGAATAATCACCGAAAGAGTTCAACACGCAATAGCAACAGGAAATTGGGTAAGAGGAAGAATCGGAGTAACACAGCTATTAGACCGCACAAACTTCGTAAGCACCCTAAGCCACCTCAGGAGGCTTCAGTCACCACTTAGCCGAAGCCAACCCAACCTCGAAGCCAGAGACCTCCATCCAACGCATTATGGAAGACTCTGCCCCGATGAGACGCCCGAAGGATCGAACTGTGGGCTTGTGAAAAATCTCGCCCTTTCCAGCAGTATCTCGGTCGGAGTCGAACCGCATGAAATGGTCGACAAACTTCGTAGAATGGGCGTAATCACCATCGAGGAATCCGACAAGAAACTGAGGGCCACGGGGGGTAAAGCCATAGTCGACGGGATATTGGCAGGATATTCCAAAGATCCAGAAGCCCTCGCTGGAGAGCTAAGAGAGTATCGCCGTGAAGGAAAACTGAGTTCTGAAGTGAATGTCGCGTTCCATCCCCCAGAAGCACAGGGGGGGCGACCAGACCTGCATGTTAACTGTGACGCGGGAAGGGTCCGACGTCCGCTAATCGTAGTTGACGGTGGAAGACCACGGCTGACCGAGGATCATCTCGTCCAACTCGAACAGGGACGAATCACCTGGCAGGACCTAGTCCGGTCAGGGGTCGTAGAGATGCTTGATGCCGACGAAGAAGAAAACGCATTCATTGCAATGTACGAACACGACCTCAAGAAAGATCACACCCATCTCGAAATCGCCCCCTATGTAATGCTCGGAATTGCCGCGAGCATGATCCCATTCCCAGAACACAACCAGTCTCCAAGAAACGCGTACGAATCAGCCATGGCGAAACAGGCCCTTGGCGTTTTCTCAACCAACTTCTTCACTAGAGTGGACTCGCGTTCACACCTTTTGCACTATCCACAGACCCCGATTGTCCAGACAAAGCCGATGGAAGTCTTCAACGCTCTCGAACGCCCTTCCGGACAAAACGTCGTCGTAGCCATTCTCTCCTTCCAAGGCTACAACATGGAAGACGCGATCATCATCAACAAATCCTCCGTTGACAGGGGACTCTTCCGCTCCACATTTTACCGAATATATGAGGCTGAAAGCAGGCAGTACCTCGGAGGGCTACGAGACAAGTTCGAGATTCCAGAAGCAGGAATCAGAGGCTACCGCGGCGATCGCTACTACCGACTCATCGAGGAGGACGGAATAATCTCTCCTGAAGCAGAAGCCACCGGCAACACCGTCCTCGTAGGAAGAACAAGTCCACCGAGATTCATGGAAGAATACCGCGAGTTCGAAGCAAAAGGCCCGACGAAACGCGACTCTTCAGTAACGATGAGACCCTCGGAACAGGGAACCATCGATCAAGTCTTCGTAACCGAATCCATCGAAGGGAGCAAACTCGTCAAGGTCAAAGTAAGAGACCTCCGAGTCCCCGAACTAGGTGACAAGTTCGCGTCTCGCCATGGGCAAAAAGGAGTGATCGGACTCCTCGTACCCCAAGAAGACATGCCCTTCACCGTTGATGGAGTCGTCCCCGACGTAATCATCAATCCTCACGCCATCCCATCGAGAATGACGATCGGACAGTTCGTAGAAACACTGGGCGGAAAACTAGCATCGCAAATGGGAGAGGTCATGGACGGCACCGCCTTCGAAAACATCGGACCACAAGCAATAGGCGACATGCTAACCAAGCTTGGCTTCGCGAAGAGTGGACGAGAACCACTCTACAACGGGATCACAGGAGAAAGGCTCGCCGCAGACCTATTTATCGGAGTCGTCTATTACCAGAAACTCCACCACATGGTCGCCGACAAGATGCACGCCCGAGCCAGAGGCCAGGTTCAGATGCTCACCCGTCAACCCACTGAGGGGAGAGCTAGAGGAGGAGGATTACGATTCGGAGAAATGGAAAGAGACTGCCTTATTGGGCACGGAGCATCAGCCCTACTCCGCGACAGGCTGCTCGAGGAATCTGACAAGTACATCGCCTATGTCTGCGAGACATGTGGCACTCTCGCCTATCACGATATCAAACAGAACAAGTACATCTGCAGGATCGATGCTGAGAAAGCGGTCATTTCTCCAGTGGCGATATCTTACGCTTTCAAACTTCTCGTTCAAGAGCTGATGGCCCTTGGAATCGCGCCCAGACTGAACCTAGAGGAGCGAGCATAACCATGGCACTTGCAACAATGGAAGAGGCTCACAAGATCATCCATAGCATACGATTCACTCTGTTATCCCCATCGGAACTTAGAAAATTGTCAGCCGTCGAAGTTCAAGCCGCGGACACCTATGATGAGGACGGAGTCCCCATCGTATCCGGGCTAATGGATGGCAGACTCGGAACCCTCGAACCCCGTCAAAAATGCAAGACCTGCGGTAACACTGCATCCGCATGCCCCGGACACTTCGGGCACATAGAACTCGCTGAGCCCGTAATCCACGTGAGCTTCGCTAAGCTCATTCACCGGCTTCTCTCAATTACCTGCAGAAACTGTGGGAGAATACTTCTGAGCGAGGAGAAGATCGAGAAATTCAAAGTACGCCACGCAGATCTCAAGCAACGACTCAACACCGTCCCAGATGTTTTTCTCGATGAGATCATCAAAGATGCGAAGAAGGCCCAGCAGTGTCCTCACTGCGGACAGAAACAGTACCCAATCGAGCATGGCAAACCTACAACCTTCCACGAGATCGTTGCAGAGGGAGGCGCTGTACGCCTAACACCTAGCACCGTCCGGGAAAGGCTCGAGAGAATTCCTGACGATGACCTGATCCTTCTAGGAATGGACCCCAAGGCCGCAAGGCCTGAGTGGGCTGTCCTCCAAGTCATGCCTGTCCCACCTGTCTCGGTCAGACCCTCCATCACTCTTGAGTCCGGCATCAGGTCGGAAGACGATCTGACCCACAAACTCGTCGATATCATTAGGATCAACCAGAAACTGCGAGAGGCCCTTGAATCCGGAGTTCCCATCAACATCATACAAGAACTACACGAACTGCTACAATACCACGTAACAACATACTTTGACAACGAAGTCTCAGGCCTTCCTCCTGCTCGACACCGATCAGGACGGGCACTGAAGACACTCGTTCAACGATTGAAAGGGAAGGAAGGAAGATTCAGAGGCAATCTGTCAGGTAAGAGAGTTGACTTCTCAGCGCGTACAGTCGTATCCCCGGACCCGAACCTTGACATCAACGAGGTAGGCGTTCCGCTCGATGTTGCTAGCCGACTGACCATTCCGGAAAAGGCTACCGATTATAATCTCGACGAGATGAAGAAACTCATCGCAAACGGCCCTGACACCTACCCTGGATCCTTGTACATTGTTCGTCCCGATGGACGAAGAGTCCGACTGGAATTCGTCACTGACAGGAAGGTTGTCGCAGAAGCTCTGCAGCCAGGTTTCGTCGTCGAGCGACATCTCAGAGATGGCGATATCGTCCTCTTCAACCGGCAACCAAGTCTACACAGAATGTCCATAATGGCACACCGCGTCCGAGTCCTCCCCTACAAGACCTTCAGGCTCAATCCCACCGTATGTCCACCCTACAACGCAGACTTTGATGGTGACGAGATGAACTTGCATGTTCCCCAGGGAGAAGAAGCCCGCACTGAAGCACGTCTGCTCATGCAGGTGCAAGACCAGATTCTCTCGCCCAGATACGGCGGGCCGATCATCGGGGCAATACGGGACTCTCTGACTGCGGCCTTCCTTCTAACACAGAAATCAACCCTTCTAAATCGCCCCGATGTCTCAAGGCTTCTAGCCGCCGCCGGCTTCGAGGGACCTATGCCAGAACCGGCAGTGACAAAACCCGAAGAGAGGTGGACCGGAAAGCAGATCTTCAGCATTGTCATGCCGAAAGGCTTCAACTTCGTGTCGAAATCTAACCTATCCGCCTACTACAAGTGCGCGGACTGCGACAAAGGAGTTCTTCACGACTGCCCATACGACGCGTTCATCGTGATCAAAGATGGCGTTCTCGAGCAAGGCGTTATCGACAAGGCTTCAATCGGTGCCGAAAAATCGGAGAGCCTCTTCCACCGCATAGTCAAGGACTATGGGGCAGAGGAAGCAAGAACATTCCTCAACGCGGTTACAAAACTTCTCGATCGATACATGGTGCTTCGAGGCTTCACCTACGCGTTCGACGAGCTCGAGATCCCTCCAGCCACCAAGGACAAGATCTCGAAAGCTATCGCTAAGGCGGAAGAGAAAGTCAACGAATACATCGACAGCTACCGCAAAGAGACACTGGAACGCTTGCCAGGCCAGTCACTGGAGGAGTCACTGGAGCTCTACATCATGAACGAGCTCTCGAGAGCTCGAGATGTAGCAGGCGAGTTCGCCGACCAGTACTTCCAGATGGACAATAGCGGCGTAATCATGAGCAGGGCAGGAGCCCGAGGCTCAACCCTCAACATATCGCAGATGACCGCAAGCGTCGGCCAACAATCGATCCGAGGAAAAAGAATCCTGCG